>Ga0101943_1000979_pt1 | contig 30810 bp, 37 predicted proteins | sample DewCreD2012metaG_5_FD_75244 | JGI IMG/M metagenome (GOLD analysis project Ga0101943, IMG submission 75244) | Hot spring sediment bacterial and archeal communities from British Columbia, Canada, to study Microbial Dark Matter (Phase II) - Dewar... ... | reverse complement strand
TATCTGCGCCGACGGATACCGACAAAGGCACACCCTCCAACACCACACGCGCCCCACGCGCGTCCGACACATCCGCAGGCGAGACCCACACCCCAAGCACACTGCCTTGCGAGTCTACCACAATATGTCGCTTGCGCCCTTTCACCTTCTTGCCCCCGTCATACCCGCGTGCTCCCCCTTTGCGGTGGACGGGACGCTCTGACTGTCCACCGCTAAATGCTTGGGCGCCGCTTTGCCCGCCTGCGCCCGCGCCTGTTCGACCAGTGCATCGCGTATCTGGGCAAGCACGCCTCGCTTTTGCCACCGCCGAAAGTGATAGTAGACGGTCTTCCACGGGGGCAGGTCGTGGGGGAGTTGTCGCCACTGGCAACCTGTTTTGAGGACATACAGGATGGCGTTCGTGATTTCGCGCAAGGGGTAGTGTCTGGGGTGTCCGCGTGTTTTGGTTTTGTTGCCGTAGAGGGCGCGTTTGAGGATGGGTTCGAGGATTGCCCACTCGTCGTCGGTCAGGTCTGTCTCGTAGGGTTTTCGCGTGATGGTCTCCATAGCCGATAGGATACTCGATAGTCAACAATTGCTCGACGGTCTCTTAGGCAGCTTGACGAAAATCCTGGATGCGCCTTCAATCACATGGTAATTCGTGGTAATCTTGCCGTCGGCGGATACCGCGAACCCTGTGCCTGTCGCCTCGCCATCTGAAGTACGCGCGATAATCTTAACAACGCTGCTTTTCGTGCGCTGAGCAACAGTTGTCCAGTCCGACTGTGCCCCCAGTTGCGCCCAAAGGGACGCCACCATCAGCACTGCTATTGCCCGAATCCTCATATCGTTCCTCCCACTCGAAAGGGTTATGTCATAAAGTGGTCTGAGAATCACATCATCCGATTCACCTCGCACCCCCTATAGCCAACAGCGTTTTACCACATTCACGCCGCTGAGCCGCACGCAGGTTTGCCAGAATTGGGCGCGGAGTGGCTTTTGCCTCACCCGCCACTCACTTCCGCACTCAGCCACACGCACCCGTCCTCATCCAAACGCACCGCGATATGCCCCAGACGCCACAGCTCCAGCATCGCCAGAAACGAGACCAGCAAGTCCAGCACATCGAGCGCGTCTTCGGCAAGCGCGTCGAACGGCAGGGGCTGCGCCGCGCCCTGCAGCCGCTCGCGAATCTCGATCATCCGCGCGTGCAGCGAGAAGTAGCGGCGGTGCGGAATCGCGTCGGGCAGGGGCATGCGCTGCTCCAGCAGGCGTTTGAAGGCGAGCCAGAGCTGGTCGGGCAGCTCCGCGCCGAATTCGGGGGGCAGTTCGTAGTCGCGGGGGTCTACCGCGCCGCCGCGAAAGAAGAGCTGCATCCGCGCGCCCTCGCGCTGGCGCAGCTGCTCCGCCACGCGCAGGTAGGCGTCGGGCAGGCGCGTCGGTGCAAGCCATTCGTCCGCTGCGTCGTCAGGTTCGGGTTCGGGGTCGGGCGCGAGCAGCCGCTGCGCTTTGCGCTCCGTTAGGTACGCCAGCGTCGCCAGCGCGTCGCCCGCCTCGTCCATGTCGCCCACTTCGCGCCAGTAGTCGTAGCACGCCTGCGCGACAGGCGCAAGGTCTACCTCCGTCAGGTCGAGCTTGTGCTTGCGAATCAGGTGCGCCAGCCAGCCCAGCGAGCCGAAGCCCAACGGCAGCTGCAACGGCACGCGCGGGGGCGACCATTCGGGCGAGCCGATGTGGAACCGACGCATCGAAGTGCAAGTATACCTTCGGACAGGTACAATTGCCGACATCGTATGAGTTGGCAAGCAATCGTGGAGTGGGCGCAGCAACCGCAGACGACCGTCGGGCTACTGGTCGCTGTGGCGGCGCTGGCGGTATGGAACCTGGTGCAGGCACTGCGCTGGGGCGCGTTCATGCGCCGCTGGAAGCAACTGATGCAACACTCGGAGGGCGGCTCGCTGGAGCATACCCTGTACGAGACCTTGCGCCGCGTGTCGCTGATGGAAGAGACCCTCAAAGCGCACGGGAACCATCTGGAACAGTTGCAGAGTCAAACGAATCGCTGTCTGCAGCGGGTCGGGCTGGTGCGCTACGACGCCTTCCCCGACATCGGCGGGCAGCAGAGCTTCGCGCTGGCAGTGCTGAACGAGCATGGCGACGGCGTCGTGATCAGCGGCATCCACAGCCGCCACGAGATGCGCGTCTACGCCAAGCCGATTCAGAACCGCGCCTCCAGCATCGGGCTGTCCGACGAGGAGCAACACGCGCTGCGCGAGGCGAGTCTATCCAAGTAGCGCGGGCGCAACAGGCGGAGGGGCATGAGCATCTACGACTATAGCAGCGACGAGGTGCTGATCGAACGCTTCAAGGAAGGCGACGAGTTCGCGTTCGACCTGCTGGTGCGCCGCTACGAGCAGAAAGTGTACCAACTCGCCTACCGCCTGACGAACAACCCCGACGACGCCGCCGATGTCGCCGCCGAAGCGTTCCTGCGGATGTATAACTCGCTGAAACGCTTTCGCGGCGACGCGCAACTTTCGACTTGGCTGTATCGCGTGGTGAGCAATGTGTTTTTCGATTTTCGCAAGCGTGAGGCGCGCCACCAGCACTTGCCGCTGGAGATGCCCACCGACGATGACGACGAACCCTACGAACTGCCAGTTGAAGACGAGAGCGTGGACATTATGGGGCACGCCCTGCAGCAGGAGCAGAGGCGCGTGCTGATGGAAGCCATCCAGCAGCTGCCCGAATACCAGCGCGTGATGGTCGTGCTGTTCCACATCGAGGAGCGTCCCTACGAGGAAATTGCGCAGATTATGGGGCTGCCGCTGGGCACGATTAAGTCGCGTCTCAATCGCGCCCGCAACGCCCTGCGCCAACTGCTGGAGCCGTATCGGGAACTTTTTGGCGTGGAGGAGAGTCCTACGACTGGAGTGCCACAGGAGGCGAGCGATGCGCTGTGAACAAGTGAAGAGCCTGCTGAACGACTATTGCGAGAGGTCTTTGAGCGAAGCGATGCGCGAGCGCGTCGAGGCGCACCTGCGCGGGTGCGCGGCGTGCCAGCGCGAGTTGCAGTTTGTGCAAGCGATTTGGCGCGGGCTGCGCACGATGCCCGAAGTTGCGCCGCCTGCCGATTTGCACGCGCGGATTATGACCCATGTGCGGGCGAACACGCGCGCGCGTGAGGCGCAGGGGCGCATCGCCCTCTGGCGCTGGGCAGGCGCAGCGGCAGTGGCAGCGGGACTGTTCATCATGGGCTTTTTCGCAGCGCAATCGGACGGCGTGCAAGCCGCATTCGGCTTCGGCGCAAAGCCGAACCCACCCGTACAGACGCCGCAGCCCGTGCAGGCAGGCGTGTTTCTGGAGTACCGCGCCACCGCCGACGGCGTGCGTGTGCCCGTGCTGGAGGCGCGCATGAACCGCGAGGCGACCGCCGAACTGCACTACGCGCCCGAAGGCGACGCCAAGACCGAGCTAATCGTGGTCTGGAGCGGACGGCTGCTGCCCGGCAAGACCGTCGAAATCCCGCTGCAGACGCTGCTGCACACTTCGGGCGAGCGCGTGCTGACCCTGCGTTGGACGCTGGAGGGGCAGTCGCGCGTGCTGTATGTGCCTGCGGGCTACCCGCCGGCGAAGCTGGCGAGCCTGCGCCTGCAAGCGAAACTCGGCGACGCGCTGCGCCAACTCGCCAGCGCGTACCAGACGCCCATCGAGTGGGCGCCCAACGGCGCGGAGCCGCTGGTCGTGCTGGATGTGCAGGACGCCACGCTCGAAGACGCGCTGCAGAAACTACTCATCGGCTCGAACTACACCGTCAAGCGGCACGGCGACTTTTGGCGCGTCGTGAGCCGATAACGCCGAATACCAACAGCGCATCCTGAGTTCAATCGCCTCCTTAAGGTTCCCCTCGCGAAGCGGGGGGAACCCTGAAGTCTGCCATTTCGAGCAGGCGTAAACACACCCCGCAGGCGCCACATTCACCCAAAACACCCGCAACCACACCACATAAACACCACCAACACCACCACCAACACACCCAAACCCTCACAGCCGAAGCGGCACCCGTTGCCACCCCGTGCGCTGCTGCCACTTGTGCTGCGGCGTCCACATGGGGTCGCTATACACCCGCCGACGCCCCCGACCTGAAGGCGCCCCCTGCGGCAGGTCGCACCAGCGCGAGTCTTTGCGCGTGCGCACGCAGCAGACCGTGTGCGGCACATCCAGCGTGCCCAACGCTTTGGTGTCGCCCCGCCCGTCGCCGACACACAGCAGCCGTTGCTCTGAGCGTCCTGCAGCGTTGAGCCACGCGCGCACCCGCTGCAGGCTGACAATCCAGCCTTGGATTTCGGAGCGGTGCGAGGCAGGGTTGGCGTAGCGGGCGTTCTGTGAGAAGGTGGGCAGCCAGTAGATGGGCACACAGCGGGCGTCGGGGTCGTTGTCGAGCCAGCCTGCCCTCGTGAAGCGTTGGGCTTTGCGCAGTCCGCGGGCGAACGGGGCGTTGGCGGGGTTGGGTGTCCAGTGGGCGCCTGGGATGTAGGCGCCTGTGCGCGGGACAGTGGTGCCGTCAAGGGCAACGCAGTAGGGCTGGTGAGCGGGGGCGGCGTGGAGGGTGTGTTGGCACAGGTGCTGGAAAGCGGCGTCGGGATCGAAGTAGCGTTGGAAGTGTCGGTAGTAGCGGTTGGGGATGTGGTTGGGGTAGTGGCGTTGGGTGCGTGCGCGTTGGGCGATGGTTTTGCGTGCGGGGGTGACGAGTTCGGCGTGTGCGAGGTGTTGGTGGGTGCGGTCGGGTTCGGGTCGTGTGGCGTTGAGGGGTGTGGTGCTGATGAGGTGTTGGAAGTGGTATACTGGGTGTGTGTTGTGGTGTTGCCCATCGGGTTGTCCCATCTCGTGATGTGTGATTTTGACCATAGTGGGGATAGGGATACCCGATGGGTGTTTTGTTATTCAAGGGGTTGGAGTGTGGGGATGTCAAAAATGGCAGACGTCAGTGCGCGTCGGCTTTAGCCGCCAACGCGCATGTGCACAACAGATCAGCAGGAACAAGACGACCTTCGTCGAAAGGGAAACCATCGGGGGACGATTCAGAAGTGCACGCCACACTGTTGCAGGTGCAGGGGCTGCACAAGACCTATCGCGTCGGCAAGTCGTGTGTGCCCGCACTGCAGGGGGTCTCCTTTCAGGCACGCGCGGGCGAGATTGTCGCGCTGCTTGGCTCAAACGGCGCGGGCAAGACCACCTGCGTCAAGTGTATTCTGGGGCTGGTGCTGCCTGACAGCGGGCAAATCACGGTGTGCGGGTATGACCCTATCCGCCAGCCGCGCCTTGCGCTGCCATACATCGGTGCGGTGCTGGAGGGCAGCCGCAACATCTACTGGCAACTCAGCGCGTGGGAGAACCTGCTCTTTTTCGCAGGGATTGCGGGCATCCCGCCAGCGCAGGCGCGTCAGCGCGCGGGCGAACTGCTGGAACGGCTGGGGCTGGCGCATCGGGCGCACGAACTGGTCGGCGGCTTCTCGCGCGGGATGCAACAGAAGGTCGCGCTGGCGGTCGCGCTCATTCACGAGCCGCGCGTGCTGCTCCTGGACGAGCCGACGCTGGGGCTGGATTTGGAAGCCGCGCGCGACCTCCGACATGCCCTGCGCGACCTGGCTGACGCAGGACGCGCCATCCTGCTCTGCACGCACCAGATGGAACTGGTTGAGCAGCTCGCCGATCGCGTGCTGATCCTGCATCGGGGCGCGCTCGCGCGGGAAGGCAGTCCCCACGAGTTGCGCGCCGCGCTTGGGCAACGCGCCTTCGTAATCACCGCTGCACAGCCGCTCGCTGAGACGCTTCAGCACGCGATTTGCGCCCAGTTGCCCGAAGCGACCCTCAACGGGCGCGTCATCACCCTCCACACACACGACACACTGCGCCTCTACACCCTGATGCACCTGCTGGAAGCAGAGCGCGTTGCCATCGAGTTGGTACAGACCGTTATGCCAAGTATTGAGGAGGTTTTTCTGGAGGTGGTGCGCCAGCCGTGAGATACCTTCTATGGGCGTGCTTACGCGCGGAATGGGTGCAGATGCGCCACTACTGGCTCAACACCCTTTCGGCGTTGGCGTTTGCGCTGATGCTGTTTCTGATGCTCTACTTTGGGGTACGCGCGTTTGGCGCGCCGCAGGCGGACTTTGGCGCGCTGGTGATCGGCTACTATGCATTTATGCTGACGAATGTGGGGTTTCAGCGCGTCGCCTCGTTTTTGCTTACGGAGTCGCAGACAGGCACGCTGGAGCAGTTGGCGCTCTCGCCGTTCGGGCTGGCGATGACGACGCTGGCGCATCTGGTGAGCTACTTGTTGAGCGTGGCGCTGTTTGGCGCAGTGGGGCTGCTGGCGACGATGGCAATCACGGGTATGTGGTTGCCGTTCAACCTGCCAGCGTTCGGAGTGATGACGCTGCTGCTGGTGGGTCAGGCGTATGCGTTCGGGCTGGCAATGGGCGGGTTGGCGCTGCGCTTCAAGCGGATTGGTGACCTAATGCAAGTTGTCTCGATGGTGCTGGTGGTGTTTCTACTCACGCCTGCGGAGGGCGTCGGGAACCTTGCGCCGCTGGGACCCACTTGGCGGCTACTGCAGCAGTGGGTACAGGCGGGCGCGTTGCCTCACGCGACCGCGCTCGGCATCGAGGTCGCGCGAACGGTAGGACTGCTGTTGGTCGGCGTGCTGGTGTATCGATGGTGCGAACGCAGGGTGCGCCAACTGGGACTTTTAGGACGGTACGCATAAAGTGGTAGAGGGGGCTAACCGCCCCACAGCCTGTGGCGCAGCCAACTGGCGCGTTCGGCGGCGGCGTGTTCGGGTTCGGGCGGGAGATAGACGGCGGCTTCAAACAGCATCTGGTCAGCCGCGTCGCGCAGCGCGGCGTTTTCATCCAGCATCCCGCGCATGCGATACACCGCCAACGCGCGCAGCGTCGTGCCCAGCGAGAGGCTCTCGGCATGGCGCAGCGTCGCCTGCAACTCGCCCCACTCCTCTTCCAGCGCGGTGCGGTCGATTTGTTCGCGCGCCGTGCGCTCGGCGTCTATCAGCGTGCGCAGCGTGCCGCGCAGCCGCGCCAGCAACTCGTCCAGCGGGTCGCGCCTGCCCAGCAGCGAGATTTGCACATAGCCCTCGAACGCGAGGCTCCCCTCGCCGTACAGCCCGCGCGTGTGGCAGCCCAACGCCTGCAACGCCTCCAGCCAGCGCGTGATTTGCCGCGCCCGCTGCAGCCCCATCAGATGCAACAGTAGCCCCAGCCGCAGCCCCGAACCCAGATTGATGGGCGAAGCGGTCAGGTAGCCCCACTTCGGCGCACGCGCCCACACCAACGGCATGGCGTTCAGCGTGCGCTCCCAGCGAATCAACTCGCGCTGCAGGCGGTCGGGCTGCCACCCCGCGCATGTGATTTGCAGCCGCAGGTGGTCTTCCTCGTTGAGGGCGGCGACGACGCTGCCGTCGGCGTTCAGCAGCGCCCAGCGGTGCGCCTGCGCCTGCAGCAGCGCGGGGCTGATGATGCGCGCACCGACCAGCCGCGCCCGCTCCTGTAGGCTCAGCGCGCTGAGGTCAATCGCTTGGGTCAGCCCCGCCGCGCCCAACGCCTCGCGCAACCGCTGCGCAATTGCCTCCAACTGCGCCTCGCTCGCCCGATGGGGAAACGGATAGTGCAGCAGGTTCCGCGCCAAGCGCACGCGCCCCGAAATCACCACATCGCGGTCAGGCGCAGGCTCCGCAAGCCACGCAACGCTCACGCATGGTATAATACCCCCCGCATGGGCTGGTGGAAGAAGACCGACTTCTGGATTGCGCTCATCTTGTTCGCGATTAGCATCATCGGCTTCGCGCGGGGCAACGAGGCGATTGCCGATCCAGGGCAGGATGTTGACCCGCGCCTCGCGTGGCTCTACCTCATCGCCGCCGTGATTATGCTCATCAACGGCATCCTGTCGCACAAGCAGTACCTGCGCGAGCAAGAGGAGCAGAAAGCGAAGCAGACCCCCGCCAGCCAACAGGAGGCGACCACACGATGATTACTTGCGCCGAGTGCGGAAAAGTTTTGGAGAAAGTGCCGTCGTGGTACAGTACGGTGAAGATACGCTTCGTCTGCGACGGCTGTCGCAAGGTGAACCCGCAGCACTGGCTCCCCGCAACGCTGGACGAGCCTGAGGAGGAGAAGCCGCTGGGCGACGAGGAAGCCTTCATGCGCGGGGAGATGGAGAGCATCGAGGAACTTGAGCGGCGTGATCGCAAGCGAATCGTTGGCGACGACGACCTGTTCGACGCCGACTTGGACGACGAGCCAGAAGCATAATGTCGCCTCAGTTTCGCGCCTTGCGCCCGCAGGAGCAAGCCGAGTGCCTTGACCTGTGGGCGCGGGTCTTCTCGCCCAGCCATGACTACTTCGAGCGGTACTTCCGCGACCCGCTCTGGCAGCCCGACTACACGCGCGTGTGCGTCGTGGACGGGCGGCTCGTCGCGGCAATGCAGGTCGTGCGCCGCCCTGTGCGGCTGGCGAACGGCGCGCCGCTCTGGATGGCGGGCATCGCCAATGTCGCCACGCTGCCTGGGTATCGCGGGCACGGGTTCGCCTCGCAACTCCTGCGCGACCTGCACGCCGTGATGGACGCCGAGGACTTCGCCTTCGGGCTGCTGTTCACGGGCATTCACGACTTCTACGCGCGGTTGGGCTGGGAACGGCTGCCGCTGCCGCTGTATCAGGCGACGCCCACGCCTGTAGACCTCGGCGGCTGGCGGTTCCGCATCGCCGAACCCGACGACCTGCCCCGCCTGCAACGCTGGTACGACGCCTTCTACGCCGACCATCCGCTGACCGTCGCCCGCGACGACGCCTACTGGCGCAACTGGACGTGCTGGGACGACCCCACTTGGCGGGCGAAGTTCTACCTGGCGGAAGACCCCGCAGGAACCCCGCGCGGCTACCTCGCGCTGGAGACCTATCACGGCAGGGACGCGCAGGGCAACCGCATCGTGGAGGGCATCGGGTTGGCGGAACTGGGCGCAGACCCCGCCGACACGGAAGCCGTGCGCAGGCTCGTCGGCTTCGCCAGCCAGACGGCGCACATGGCGGGCGCGCGGCTGGACATCTTCCTGCCCGAAGCGGACATTCAGCGCTGGGTGCGCCCGCTGCTCTCAGATGTGCGCTGGGTGGGGCAAGGCAGCGCGATGGTGCGCGTGTGCTGCTGGCAAACGGTGTACGACGCGCTGGAGTCGCTAAGCGCGCCTGCGCCAGAGAGCCTCGCGCAGGTGGGGCAAGCGGGCGCGCTCGCGCTACTATTGGGGCTGCCCGACCCGCCGCAGGTTGCCCTCCCCGCCGAGTGGCGCACGCGCTACCCCGTCCGACCCGCCTGCTACTCGCCCGTCGATTCGTTCTGAACCGCCTGCCGTGCGATGCGCCGCACCTTGCTGTAGCGCGTGCGGTAGTAAATGTAAATCCCCGCCCCCACCAAAAACACCGCCGTGCCCACCAGCAGCGCGCGGTCGAACTGCTTGACCACCGCGTCGCCGAACCAATGCACCAGGTACGCCACGGCGAAAAAGCGCGCCCCGCGCCCCACCACGCTGACCGCCATCATCGTCAGCACATTGTAGCGGAACACGCCGCTGGCAATCGTGAACACCTTATAGGGGATGGGCGTGAACGCCGCGATGAAAATCGTGTAGACGCCGTAGCGGTTATACAGCCGTTCCACCGCCTGCACCTTCTCCTCTTTGAAAAGGCGGTGCAGTAGGGGGTAGCCGCCATACGCGCCGACAATCCAGCCAAAGCCCGCCCCCAACACGCTGCCAACTGTGCAGATGGTCGCGACCCAGAACGGCGACGGCGCGTCGGGCGCCAACAGCAGCGCAATCACCAACACATCAGGCGGCACGGGGAAAAACGACGACTCGATGAACGCCACGCCGAACAGCCCCGCCAGCCCATACTGCTGCATCAGCCCGAACGCCCAGTCCTTTAGCGCGCCCATATCCAACGGTATTGTACCACGAACGCGCCCGCAGGAGCAGGAGAAGACGCTTGGGCGACGAAAAATCTCGCGCACCATGCGTCTGCACCTGAGCCGTCGGGGCAAGCCCCTTGCACCCATCATCGTGTCGCGCGGCGCAAGCGAGCCTGAGCGCTACGCCGCCGATGAGTTGCGCCGACACCTGACGCAAATCACGGGCGCGCCGTTCGAACTGCGCGAAACGGACGCCTTGCCCGAACGCGCCATCGTGATTGGGCAAGGCGCGCCCACCGAACGCCTGCGCCCCGACCTGCGCCCGAACCGACTCGGCGCGGAGGAAGCCGTCATCGAGTGCGCGGGGAACCATCTGCTACTCACAGGCGGTCGCCCGCGCGGGACGCTGTACGCCGTGTACCGATTCCTGCACAGGCTGGGCGTGCGCTGGTGGACGCCGTGGGCAACCCACATCCCCAAGCGGCGCGACCTGAGCGTCCCCGCGCAGAGCAGACGCGAGCAGCCTGCTTTTGAATACCGCGAGCCGTTCTGGTACCACGCCTTCGACGGCGACTGGGCAGCCCGCAACTACTCCAACGGGCATCGCCCTGCCCTCGCCAGCCGACACGGGAGCAAAATCGAGTATGTCGGCTTCGTGCATACCTCGTTCTGGCTTGTGTCCCCGCAAACCTACTTTGAGCAACACCCCGACTGGTACAGCCTCATCGACGGCAAACGCCGCTGGGAGAAGGCGCAACTGTGCTGGACGAACCCCGACCTGCGGGCGTTTCTGGTGGAGCGCGTGCGCCAAATCCTGCGCGAGAACCCGCAGGCGCAAATCATCTCCATCTCACAAGAGGACTGGACGGGCGCGTGCCAGTGCGACCGCTGCCGCGCCGTCGAAGAGCGCGAAGGCAGCGCGGTCGCGCCGATACTGGAGGCGGTGAACCTCATCGCCGAGCGACTGGAGCGCGAATTCCCGCATGTCGCGTTCGACACGCTGGCGTACTGGTACACGCGCAAGCCGACGCGCACGCTGCGCCCGCGCCCGAATGTGATCGTGCGCCTGTGTTCTATCGAGTGCAGTTTCGCGCAGCCACTGGAACGACCCGACAACGCGGGCTTCGCCGACGACCTGCGCGGCTGGAGCGAACGCTGCAATCGCCTCTATGTGTGGGACTATACGACAAACTTCACGCACTACCTGCTGCCCCACCCGAACTACTTCGTGCTGGGGGTGAACCTGCGCTTTTTCCACAAGCATTCCGTGCGCGGGGTGTTCGAGCAGGGTGCGTACCAGTCGCACGGGGGCGAGATGGCGGAACTCAAAGCGTGGCTACTGGCGCAGTTGCTGTGGAACCCGTACCAGGACGACGCGCGGCTGCTCGACGAGTTTCTAAGGGGCTACTACGGCGCGGCGGCGCGGTATGTGAAGCAGTACCTGCGCCTGATGGCGGACGCCCCGCGCGACTTCAAGATGGGCTGCTTCACCAACCCCGCCGACGCGCCCTACCTGCGCTACCCTGTGCTGCGCCGCGCCGAGACGCTGTGGGAACGCGCCGAGCGCGCCGTGCAGCACGACCCCGACCTGCGCTGGCGCGTGCAAATCGCCCGACTCGCCCCCTGGTACGCTTGGCTGGTGAACTACGAGCGGCTGGAGGCGCAGGCGCGCGAGGCGAACCTGCCGTGGCAGCCCCCCGCCGACAAAAAGACGCTCGCCGAACGCTGGCTGCAACGCGCCACCGCTCAAGGTCCCAACGGCTGGCAGCCCATCACCCATGTGAACGAGGCGGGGCTGACGCCTGAACAGTTTGTGAAGCAGGTGTTGGGATAGCCTCCCCCCACACATCGTACACATCGGCGTCGGTGATGCGCGCTTCAATGAATTCGCCAGGCGACGCCGTGCAACCGCGCACATAGACCAGCCCATCCACATCGGGCGCGTCGCGATGGGAACGCCCAATCGCATACTTGCCGTCCGCGCTGTAGCCCTCAATCAGCACGCGCATCGTCCTGCCCACCCACAGGCGGTTGCGCGCCAGCGAAATCGGCTGCTGGAAGCGCATCAGGCGGTCGTACCGCTCGCGCTTGACGCGGAACGGCACTTGGTCGGGCAGCTCGGCGGCGGGCGTGCCCTTCTCGCGCGAATACATAAACGCGCCCACCCGATCCAGCTGCGCCTCCTGCAGAAACTCCAGCAGCCGTTGGAACGCCGCCTCGTCCTCGCCAGGGAACCCCACGATAAAGGTCGTGCGGATGGCGATGTCGGGCATCGCCTCGCGCAGGCGGCGAACCATCTGCAGGTAGCGCGACCCGTCGCCTGGGCGACGCATCGCTTGCAACACCGCGCGATCCGCGTGCTGCAACGGCACATCGAGGTAGTGCGCCGCCTTCGGCAGCGACGCCATCGCCTCAATCAGCGCGTCGGTGATTCGCGACGGGTAGGCATAGTGGAGGCGGATCCACTCGACGCCCTCGACCGCGCTCAGCTCGCGCAGCAGAGTCGGCAGCATAAACTGCTTGTAGAGATCGTAGCCGTACTGGGTGGTGTCCTGCGCGATGAGGTTGAGTTCCTTTGCGCCGTTGTGCGCCAGCCAGCGCGCCTCTTCGAGGATGCGCTCCAGCGGCTTGCTCACATGCCTGCCGCGAAACGAGGGAATCGTGCAGAAGGTGCATTGGTGGTCGCAGCCTTCGGAGACCTTGAGGTACGCTGTCCACGGGGCGCGGCTGCGCAGGCGTGTGGGCACATCCGCCCAGCGGTGGTGCGGCGGCTGAATATCGGCAATCGGCTGGCGCGTGGCGCGGGCAGCGTCGACAATCTCCGCAAACCGCGCCATCTGCCCCACGCCGATCCAAGCGTCCACTTCAGGGAACTGCTGCTGCAGCGATTCGCCCAGCCGCTGCACCATGCAGCCCGCCACAATCACGCGCTGCGTCTTGCCCTGACGCTTGAGGCGCAGCGCGTCGCGAATGGTCGCCATGCCCTCGCGCTGCGCCGACTCCAAAAACCCGCAAGTGTTGATGACCACCACATCGGGCGCGTCGGTGTGCGCATCGAGCCGATAGCCCGCGCGCTGCAGCACGCCCGCAATCTCTTCGGAGTCCACCTCGTTTTTGGCGCAGCCAAGTGTAATCAGGCGCACCGAAGGCATGTTCGACATCACGCACAAGTGTACCCCACAGCAGGCACGCGCTGCCGATGGGATCCTTGATGCGAGTTTCAAAAGGGCAGTATTTTTTTAGCCCAGTGCATCACTAATCTCGACAATCGCCTCCCCTTGCTCCAGTAGTGCAAGCGCATCGGCGAACCTTGCCTGAAAGATCCGACGCAACTGCGCGTTAGAAGTGTTTCCGCAAGTGAGCCACAGCACCATAGGAGGGCTGCCTAATCGTCTCACCAAGTCTATGAAATCACTGTCTTTAGTGATTATGACGGCGTTCGCTTTGCGCGCAGCATCAAAAATTTCGCGATCATCTGCACGCTGCAATCCTAACTCGCGCACAGTGTATGCATTGACCCCAAATTCCTCTCGGAGCCAGCGGGCAAGTAGCGGCGTTAGTTGCGCATCTATCCAAAAGGTCATTTCGCAACAAGGACGGGATGCTCCAGTCGGCTGACAGCGTAGAGGAGACACGCCCGTATATCCTCAGGCTCCAAGTCGGGCATCTCCTCAAGGATTTGCTCCTGGGTCAGCCCTGCCGCAAGCAACTGTAAGACATCCACCACGCGGATACGCATGCCGCGCACGCAGGGGCGTCCCCCACACTGCTCAGGGTTAACCGTGATTCGCTCTAACCAGTCCATCGTGCCTCCAACTGCCTGCCTTAAGTATACTCCATCCCACCCTTCAGCGCAGGTATAATTCCCGCGATGAGCAAGGTGTACGACTATCCCGACAGCCCGTTGTATCGGCTGCGCCACTCGGCGGCGCACCTGCTGGCGCAAGCCGTGCTGGAACTCTACCCCGACGCGAAACTCGGCGTCGGTCCCCCCATCGAAAACGGCTTCTACTACGACTTCGACTTCTCCGAACCGCTCCGCGAAGAAGACCTGCAGCGCATCGAGGAGAAGATGCGCGAAATCGCCGCGCGCGCGCTGGACATCACCCGCTTCGAGACCAGCCGCGAGGAAGCCGAGCAACTCATCCGCAACATCGGGCAGGTTCCCTACAAGATCGAGCTGCTACACGCCATCCCCGAAGGCGAGACGATAAGCTTCTATCAGCAGGGCGACTTCATCGACCTGTGCCGCGGTCCGCACATCGAGAACACGCGCGAGATCCAGCACTTCAAGCTGCTGTCGCTGGCGGGCGCGTACTGGCGCGGCGACGAACGCAACAAAATGCTCACCCGCATCTACGGCACAGCGTTTTTCACCCAAGAGGAGCTGGACGACTACCTGCACCGCTTGGAGGAAGCCAAGCGGCGCGACCACCGCAAACTGGGACGCGAGCTGGGGCTGTTTATGATTGCCCCCGAAGTCGGCAGCGGGCTGCCAATGCTGCTGCCCAAAGGCGCGACCATCCGCCGCGTGCTGGAAGAGTTCATTCTGCACGAGGAACTCAAAGCGGGCTACCAGCATGTGCGCACCCCAGAAATCGCGAACCTGAACCTGTACCGCACCAGCGGGCACTACCCCTACTACAAAGACTCGATGTACCCGCCGATGGTGTTCGAAGACGGCGAGGAACTCATCCTGCGCCCGATGAACTGCCCGCACCACTTCCTGATTTACAAGTCGGAGCCGCGCTCGTACCGCGACCTGCCGCTGCGCATCGCCGAGCTGGGCACGGTCTACCGCTACGAGAAAAGCGGCGAGCTGTCGGGGCTGATTCGCGTGCGCTGCTTCACCATCAACGACGCGCATGTGTTCCTGCGCCCCGAACAAATCAAGGCGGAAGTGAAGCACAATATCGAACTCATCCACACGGTTTACAAGCGGCTGCAGCTGACTGACTTCTGGTATCGGCTCTCGCTGCGCGACCCCGACGACAAAGAGAAATACTACGACGACGACCAGATGTGGGAGACGGCGGAGAACGCCCTGCGCCAAGCGTTGGACGAGCTGGGGCTGAACTACACTGCCGTGCGCGGCGAGGCGGCGTTTTATGGACCCAAGCTTGATGTCGAAGTGCGCGACTGCTTGGGACGCGAGTGGACAGTCTCTACCGTGCAATTGGACTTCCTGATGGCGCATCGGTTCGACTTGGAATACACGGGCGAGGACGGTAAGCCGCACCGACCCGTGATTATCCACCGCGCGCCGATAGGCTCGTTCGAGCGGATGATGGGCTTTCTGATTGAGCATTACGCGGGGGCGTTCCCGCTGTGGCTTGCGCCTGTGCAGGTCGCCGTGCTGCCGATTGCCGACCGCCACAACGATTACGGCGCGCAGGTGCGCCAGCGGCTTGCCGACGCGGGCTTCCGCGCCGAGCTGGACGCCCGACGCGAGACGCTCGGCTACCGCATCCGCTACCATCAGACGCACAAGACGCCCTACATGCTGATTCTGGGCGACAAGGAGTGCGAGGGCGGGCTGGTCGCCGTGCGCAGCCGCGAGGCGGGCGACTTGGGACAGATGACGCTCGACGCGCTGCTTGAACGCTTGCAGGGGGAGGTGGCTTACGCATGACGCTGGAGCAGTTCAAGGCGAGTTTGGCGCACGATAGTCCGCCCGATGTGTCCCTGCCGCTTTTGGGGCTGTGGCACGACGCGCGCGGCGACTGGCACCAAGCGCACCAGATCGTGCAAGACGACCCCTCCGCTGCAAGCGCGTGGGTACACGCCTACCTGCACCGCAAGGAGGGCGACATCGGCAACGCGCACTACTGGTACCGACGCGCGGGCAAGCCGCCCTACACAGGTTCGCTGGAGAGCGAGTGGGAGCAGATTGCGCGGGCGTTGCTGGAGGCGGGGTAGGCGTCTACTCGGCGGCGGCGCGCTGCAGACGATCGCGCAGCGCACGCGCCAAGCCCGCTTCGGGCGGCAACGGGCACACAATCGCGTGCACGCCCAGCGACTCCAGCGCACGCAAACCCAAAAACAGCCGCTGTGCGAGCGTCTCCCAGTCGCCCCACGCGCCCCACTCGAACACGCGCAGGCGGTTCGACTCGGGCAGTTTCCAGCCGTCGGGACGCATCGCCCCCACGAACGCATAGCGGCTGAGGGTGTCCTTGAGCGTGCCGTAGAACGCTTCGGGCGACGGCGCACAGAGCATCACCCGCGCGCTGGGCGCGTAGTGGCGCGCGGTAAGCCCCGGCGCGGGCAGCGACTCGCCCTCGTCGAAGGTTCTACCCAGCACGCGCACCGCGCCGACAATCGCCTCGATGGCTTCGCGAGGCACGCCGCCAGGGCGCAGCAGCGTCGGCGGGTCGGTCGTCATGTCCAGAATCGTCGACTCCACCCCCAACGGCGTCGCGCCCGCGTCCAGCACGGCGTCGATCTCGCCGCTGAGGTCGTGCAGCACATGGTCGGCGGTGGTGGGGCTGGGGCGTCCGAACTTGTTCGCGCTGGGCGCAGCGATGGGCGTCATGCTGTAGCGTATCAGCGCACGCGCCACAGGATGCTGCGGGATGCGTATTCCAACCGTGTCGCGCCCCGCCGTGACGACCTCGGAGATGACCTCGCGCTTGGGCAGCACCAGCGTCAGCGGTCCAGGCATAAACGCGCGAATGAGCTTCTCGGTCAGCACGGAATGGTCGCGCGTGTAGCGGTGGATGTCTTCAGGCTCGGCGACATGCACAATCAGCGGGTCCCACGCGGGGCGACCTTTGGCGAGGTAGATGCGTCGCACCGCCGCCGAATCGAGCGCGTCCGCGCCCAGCCCATAGACCGTCTCCGTCGGGAAGGCGACCAGCCCGCCCGCGCGGATAATCGCCGCCGCCTGCTGAATCAGCGGCTTGTCCTGCGCCTCATCCCCCGTCAATACCAGACGCTGCGTCAGCATGGTAATTCTACGAGCGTGCCCGCACAATTTTGACGCCCGCCAGCTCGGTAATTGTTCCCGTCGGGGGCAGGCGTTTGGCGATGAATAGCTCCACGCGCTGAATGGCGGGGAACTGCTCCAGAATCGCGGCGCACATCTGCTCGGCGAGGCTCTCCAGCAGGCGACGCTGCTGGGAGGTACCAATCTGTATCACCAGCCGCGCGAGGTCGCCATAGCTGACCGTGTGGCGCAGGTCATCCGTGCGCCCTGCCTCGCGCAAATCGATGTCAGCGACCAAATCCACTCGGTAGCGGTGTCCAATCTGCTGCTCCGCGTCGGGCACGCCGTGATAGGCGTAGAACTCGATGCCCTGCACAATTATTTGGTCAAGCTCCATAGGCATGAGGGTAGCACCGTCAGACTTTACGAAATTCGGAGTTGACCCCCTCCTTAAGGTTCCCCCTGCACGCAGGGGGAACCGAACGGGCGCGCTTCTCGGTTCCCCTCGCGAAGCGGGGGGAACCTGCAGGAGGGGGGCAATTATGAACTCTGGCTCGGCGATTGGTATTGCGAACGCTGCTCATATGACCAGCATTATACCTGCTGGGGGTACACTACCGCTACTATGCGCATTTGTCGTGCCTTCACACTCATCGAACTGCTGGTGGTGATTGCGATTATTGCGATTTTAGCGGCGATTCTGTTCCCCGTGTTGGCGCAGGCGCGGGAGAGCGCGCGTCAGAGCGTGTGCGCCCAGCACATGCGCCAAATCGGGCAGGCGTTTTGGATGTACCTGCAGGACTACGACGAGCGGATGCCCGACCGTCGCGACCTTAAGCGCGCGCTGGGCTACCGCCTGTGGAGCAGCTGGCCCGCCTCCGACCCGCGCTGCGGCTGGGCAGGACTCGTGTTGGAGCCGTATGTGCGCAACTGGGGCGTCTGGAGCTGCCCCAGCGTCGCAGGCAGCATAATGGGCGAGGTCGTGCAGGTCAAGCAGGCGGTGGACGCCCAGCGCATCACGCGCTACTGGATGTGGCGGTTCGACCGCATAGACGACCCTGTCCCGCCCGACAACTTCTGGGGCAAGACGCCCGACCAAGCCGTCGCCGACCTGCAGGCGAACCCCAGCCCATTTTATGCGCGACCCGACGGTATCGCCGATGTGGAGCTGATGGTTGACCCCTACTTCCCGCGCACGATTGGCACAGTGGAGCCTGCGCTGCGCGGGCGATCGGTGCATCGCGGCGGCAGGAACCGCCTCTTTCTGGACGGGCACATCCGCTGGCTGCGCGACATCCGCACGGAGTGAGACGTCGCCTGCGGTATAATTCGGTCTGCGATGGCGTTCGAAGTTCTCCTGGTGGCAATCATCGCGTCGTTCTGGGTGGGCGCACTGCCGTTTGGGTATTGGGCGGCGCGACTGCGTGGGGTAGACATCCGCAAGGTCGGCAGCGGCAACATCGGCGCGACGAATGTGTTCCGCGTGCTGGGGGCGAAGATTGGTCTCACCGTGCTGGTTCTGGACGCGCTGAAGGGCTTCCTGCCGACTTGGCTGGCGACGCGGGCGGGCGCAAGCGATGTGGAGGCGATTCTGGTCGGCGTGGCGGCGATTCTGGGGCACACCTTCTCGCCGTTGGTGGGGTTCAAGGGCGGCAAGGGCGTGGCGACGGGCTTGGGCGCACTGCTGGCAGCCGCGCCGTTGACCGTCGCTGTGGCGTTCCCTGTATGGCTGGTCGCGTTTCTGATCACGCGCTGGGTGTCGCTGGGGTCGGTGCTGGCGGCGGCGAGCGTGCCGATTGCCGCCTACCTGTTCGGGCACTCGCTGCCTGCGGTCGGCGTGTTAGCAGTGGCAGCGGCAACCGTCATCCTCAAGCACCGCTCGAACCTCTGGCGCATCCTGCACGGGGTGGAGCCGAAACTGCAGCTGCGCAACTCGCGCCCGAACTTGGAGCAGGAGTGCCTAACCCTCGCGCGCACGGCGGTCGAGCGGATGGTGCTGGACGGCGCGAAAATTGAGCCTGACCTCAATCGCCTGCCGACGACGCTGCGCGAGCCAGGCAGCGTGTTCGTCGCGCTGTATCAGGGCGAGCAACTGCGCGGGCTGATGGGCAGCCTCCAGCCGCAGCAGAACACCCGCGCGCACGAAATCGTGCATCACGCCACCCGCGCCGCGCTGCTGGATCCCTACCACCCGCCGATTGACCCCGCCGAGTTGCCCACCCTGCGCTATGTGGTCTACCTGGTGGAGTCTTACGAGCCGTTGCGCAGCCTCGACCAAGTTGACCCGCGCCACGATGGGCTGCTGGTGGAGTGGCGCGGACGCGAGTGCGTGTTGGCGCCGCCTGAGCCGAACCGCAGCCCGCAAGAGCAGATTCACTACGCGCTGACGCGCGTGGGCGCGCCGCGCAACGAACGCCCCATCGTCTACCGCGTGCGCCTGAACCGAATAGGATAGCCGATGTGGGTCAAAATCTGCGGGCTGACGAACCCCGATGACGCACAGCACGCCCTTGAAGCAGGCGCGGATGCGCTGGGCTTTATCTTCGTGCGCGAAAGCCCCCGCTACCTGCCCGCGCACGACCCCGACTGGCAGTCTTGGCTGCCCACGCTGCAGGGCGCAACGCGCGTGCTGGTCGTCAGCGACCCCGCCGAACTGCCCGACGGGTGGGAGCGGTGCTTTGAGGTGGTGCAATTGATATGGGAACCCGTCTCGTCCGCGCTTACCCCACAGAGTCTAACGGGCGTGAGTTTTGTTGAACCCCCTCCTTTAGGTTCCCCCTGCACGCAGGGGGAACCAAGTCTCGGTTCCCCTCGCGAAGCGGGGCAACCTTCGCCTGCTCACGGTTCCCCTCGCGAAGCGGGGCGACCTTCGCCTGCTCACGGTTCCCCTCGCGAAGCGGGGGGAACCTTAAGGAGGGGGGCTGAAAATTCCAATCCCACTCTCTGGCTCGCCCTGCGCTTCCCGCCTGAATGCACGGCGGACGCTATCCTGCAGACTCTCGACGCGCTCGGGGCGCACGCCGAGCGGTTTGTGCTGGACACCTACCACCCGACGCTGTTGGGGGGCACGGGGCTAACGCACGATTGGGCGCGCTTGCAGGCGGTGTGCGCCCGCGCCCCGCGCCCAATCATGCTGGCGGGCGGGCTGACCCCCGAAAATGTCGCCGACGCGATTCGCACGGCGCGCCCCGCAGGCGTCGATGTGAGTTCGGGCGTGGAAGCCGCGCCTGGGCGCAAAGACCCCGCCAAAGTGCGCGCCTTCGTTTGCAACGCCAAGACCGCGCTGGAGGGCGAGCGTGGCTAAGTCGCCGCCGCCGATTCGCGAGCAGTACGGCAGCGCGGGCGCGGGCGCAATCGCCGTGCTGGTGTTCCTGAACATCCTGTGGGCGGGGGCGAACCCCGCCGCGCTGGTGATGATGCAGCACCACCGCCCCGAATGGGTCGCCGCGTTCCGCTTCATCGGCGCGGGCACGATGCTCGCGCTGCTGCTCGCGATACCCGCCGTGCGCCAAATCCTTGCGCCGCGCCTGCCGCGCCACCTGCCGCACTTTCTGACCGCTGCGGCGATTGGCGTACTGGGCGTGCCCGCCGCCTACATCTGCTACTTCTGGGGCACGAAACTCAGCACCGCCACCGAAGCGACGCTGCTGGTCTCCAGCTCGCCGATCTTCTATGCGCTGCTGGCGCGTTTGTGGCTGCGCGAACGCTTCCCGACCGAGAAGACGCTCGGCATCGCGCTGGGCATCGTCGGCGTGTGGGTGATTGTGAACAAGGGCTGGCTACTGCAGGAGTTTTCGGGCGCGACGCTGGGCAACCTGCTGGTGCTGCTGGGCGTGCTGATTGAGAGCGTGAATGTGGTGGTCGCCAAGTCGCTGGCGATGCGCTATTCGGGCGTCGGGCTGCTGGCGATTGAGGCATGTTGCGCGGCGGTCTCGCTGACGGTCGTCTCGATGCTGTTTGCGGGCGCGCCGAATCTCAGTTGGACGCCGACCGACGCCGCGATGTGGTTTTATCTGGCGTTTGTGTGTACCGTGTTCGCCTTCTCGGTGTGGTTTTATTTGATGGAGCGTGCGCCTGTGGGGGCGATGGGCGTGACGATTTTCGCGCAGACGCCTGCGGCGGCGTTCATCGGCTACTTTTTGCTGCGCGAGGCGTTGCACCCCACGATTTGGCTGGGCGCGGGGCTGATTATCGGCGGGATACTGCTGACGCTACGCGCGGGCAAGCGGGCGGTCAGTACGGCGGCAGCGCACGACGTCCCAGGTGGGCAATGACATCACTTTGTACGGCATGCCCCCACGAATCCCTCAAACAGCGCGCGGGTGGCAGGCGCGTCGGGGTCGCGCTCGGGGTGCCACTGCACGCCAACGAAAAACGGATAATCGGGGTCTTCAAGGGCTTCCACAACCCCGTCGGGCGCGTAGGCGGTGATGACCAGCCCCTTGCCCGCTGTGCGCAGGGCTTGATGGTGCGCACTCACAATCTCGAAGCGCGTCTGCCCCAGAATACGCGCGAGTTTCGAGTCGGGCGCGACCTCCACAAAGTGGCGCGGGAACGGCTCCTCTTTGGAATCGCGCTGGTGCTTGAGGCTCACGCTCGGCAAGTCGGGCAGGTGCTGATGCAGCGACCCACCCCGCCACACATTCAGCAACTGACAACCGTAGCAGATGCCCAATATCGGCTTGCGGCGCGCCTCGAACGCCTGCAGCAACGCCCACTCTTGGTCGAAGCGCGCGGCGTTAATTAGCACCGCCTTCGGGTGCGGCGGCTCGCCGTAATGCTTCGGGTCGATGTCGTCGCCGCCAGGAATCAGCAGCCCGTCCAAGTGCGCCGCCAACGCCTCCGCGTCCGCGCCCGGCGGAATCAGCACCGCCACGCCCCCCGCGCGATGTACCGAACGCGCATAGGCGTCATTCAGACTGACCCGCCCGCTAATCTCGTCGACCCGTTTCCAGTTGGCGGTAATCCCAATCAGTGGTTTCGCGTTGCGCATCGCCTAAAGTATACCGCTCGAAAAAAAATGAGCGACGCTGTCGAAAGGAGGATCAAAGCCCAGCGCCGCTGACATCTACCTAATTCGCCCTGTGGAACGCCCTTTCAGAGCATTCCACCCTATTAAGACTCGAAACCGCGCCGAAAGCGGACATCGAATTCGGCAATTTTCGGGGAATTCGGGGCAATTCGGGTTGGGCGTCGTTCAAATCTTTCCCGCCCCGTTGACGGAGAAGACTGAGGTCGGGTCAGAAACCGCCCCCAAAGTAGCAGGAATCCCTATCGCGAAGGCGAACCCTATCTGCGCGACTAACGCGGAGGAGGATTGATAACCATGCCGACCGTTGCGATTACGCTGGACTGCGAAGCAGCAGACTACCCGCGCTGCTATGCGCAAGAATACATCAAAGTGGCAGAGGAGTTTACGATACCCTTGACCTGGATGATTCAGGTCGCAGGCAAAGACCCGATGGCGAATGTGCAACTGTATTACCGCGAGTACCTTCACCGTATCCCCTCGTGGCACGAGTTCGGCTTGCACCTGCATTTTGAGGACGCGCAGGGACACTATGTGGAAGACCCGCGCGAGCGCGGCGAGATGATTCAAACCGGCAAAGACCTGCTGAAGCAGATTCACCTCAAGCCGACGGCGTTCCGCGCAGGCAGCTACGCGCTGATTCCGCCCGACCTGAAGTACCTTGAAGACATGGGCTTTCTGGTGGACAGCAGCGCGGTTCCCGACGCCGACTACCGCATGTTCGTCGATTGGGACGGCGCGCCCGCCAAGCCGTATCACCCCTCGTATCAGGATGTGCGCAAGCCGGGCGAGGCGAAGATTCTGATTGTGCCCGTTGCCACCGCGAACGGCAAAATCGGCTACCTCGATCAGGGTTGGGAGGTCGTCGAACCCATCCTGCATCATCACCTCGATCAGGGCACGCCGATTATCTGCTTGGGCGGCTACGACTACCACGACAGCGTAGAGACGCTGCGCGAGGCTGTGCTGCTGCTGAAAAAGCACAACGCCCGCTTCGCCACGCTGACTCAAATCGTCTCGGAGTACACGCTATGATCGACGCCCGCTGGCAGAAACTGGCAGATGTGTTAGTGCACCACTCGGTGCGCGTGCAGCCGGGCGAGCGCGTGCTGATTGAGGCGTTCGATATGCCCGCCGAGTTCGTCGCGCTGCTGATGCGCACAGTGCATGCCGCAGGCGGCGAAGCCATCCCGTTGATTAAGCAGACGCCTGCCCTGCGCGCCCTGTATCAGCACGCGAGCGAGGCGCAAATCAAGTTCATCGCGGGGCTGGAGCGTGCGCAGATGGAGGGCGTGCAGGGCTACATCGGACTGCGCGGCGCGCCCAACTACGCCGAGATGTCCGACATCCCCCAAGAGCAGATGCAACTTGTGCGCCAGCACTGGTGGGTTCCCGTCCACCAAGAGGTGCGCGTACCCCACACCCGCTGGGTCGTGCTGCGCTGGCCCACCCCTGGCATGGCGCAAGCCGCCAACATGAGCACCGAAGCGTTCGAGGAGTTCTACTTCCGCGTCTGCACGCTGGACTACGCGCAGATGGCGCGCGATGTCGAGCCGCTGGTAGACCTCATGCGACGCACGCGCGAGGTGCATATCACGGGACCGGGCACCGACTTGCGCTTCTCGATTGAGGGCATCGGCGTCGTGCCGTGCTACGGGACGCACAACATCCCCGATGGCGAGTGCTTCACCTGCCCTGTGCGCGACTCGGTGGAGGGCACGATTGCCATCAACACCAACAGCGTCTACGAGGGCACGATGTATCGCGACATTCGGTTTACGCTGCGCAAGGGCAAGATTGTGGAGGCAACCTGCGCGGACGACGGCGACCGCCCCGGCGCGGGCAACCCGCGCAAACTGAACCGCTTGCTCGACTCGGACGAGGGCGCACGCTACATCGGCGAGTGGTCGCTCGGTTTCAACCGCTACATCCTGCACCCGATGAACGACACACTGTTCGACGAGAAAATCGCGGGGTCGTTCCACTTCACGCCGGGCAACGCCTACGGCGAGGCGGACAACGGCAACCGCTCGCAGGTACACTGGGACTTGGTGGTCATCCAGCGTCCCGAATACGGCGGCGGCGAGATTTACTTCGACGGCGCGCTGATTCGCAAGAACGGGCAGTTCGTGCTGCCTGAACTGCAAGCGCTCAACTACTGACAGGAGGTACAGGCATGGCAATCCATGAGACCGAAGAGCGCAACGGCAAGCTGCGCACCGTGATGAAGCTCGCGCCGGGCGAGCGCGTCGCTCTCTGTCGCTGTATGCGCTCGGCGGAGTTCCCGTTCTGCGACGGCACGCACAAAAGCATAGAGGGCAGCGCGGGACCCGCGATTGTGGAGGCACTTGAGACGACCCCCGATGAGGGCGCGACGGACGAGTAAGCTACCCTGTATGTCCGAAGCCGCCCTCGCCCCGCGCGGACGGGGGCAGCTCGGCAACAGGTTCCCACTCGATACGGGCGACGGGCGCGACCACCAGTTGCGCGATTCGGTCGCCGCGCCGAATAGTGAACGGCGCCTGCCCTAAGTTAATCAGAATCACCTGCACCTCGCCGCGGTAGTCGCTGTCGATGGTGCCGGGCGCGTTCACCATGCCGACGCCGTGTCGCCATGCCAGTCCGCTGCGCGGGCGCACCTGCGCTTCGTAGCCCGCAGGCAGCGCGATGCGTATCCCTGTGGGCACGCGCGCGCGTTCGCCCGGCTGAAGGGTCAGCGGTTCCTTCACCGCCGCGTAAAGGTCAACTCCCGCCGAGCCAGCGGTCTGGTAGCTCGGCAGGGGCAAGTCGGTCGCGTCGGGTTCCTGCAGGATTGCCACGCGCACCGCGCTCATTTTTCGACCTGCTCTTGACCCTCCTTGACGGCGGGGGGAATCTTCGGCAGGCGCACATAGAAGGTCGAGCCGACGCCGACCTCGCTCTCCACCCAGATGTGCCCGCCGTGAATCGCTTCCACCAAGTGCTTCACCAGGTACAAGCCCAGCCCTGTGCCGTACTGCTTGCGCGTGTCGGTGTTGTCCACGCGGTGGAACTTCTCGAACACGCGCGACAGGTGCTCTTTCGGGATGCCCATGCCTTGGTCGGACACATAGAAGACGATGTGGTCGGCGTCCTCTTCCCACGCCTTGACGCGGATTTCGCCCCCGTTCGGCGAGTATTTGATGGCGTTGCTCAGCAGGTTCGTCAGGATCTGGTCAACCTTGTCCTCGTCGGCGACGATTTTGGGCAGGTCTTCAGGCACATCGTGGATGATGGTGTGCTTGGTCGTCGCCTGCCGCTGGATCATCACGACCTTCTTGGAGAGGCTGTAGAAGTCCACATGCTTGTAGATGGGCTTCAGCGACTCGCCTGCCTCGATACGCGCGATGTTCAGCAGGTCGTTAATCAGGCGCGTGAGGCGGTCGGTCTCCTGGTCGATAATCGAGTAGAACTCGCGTCGGTCTTCTTGGGTGAAAGCGTCTTCGGAGTCCATCAGCAGGGTGGAGATGAAGCCCTTGATGGCGGTCAGCGGGGTGCGCAGTTCGTGTGAGACGGTCGCCACGAACGCTGACTTCATCCGCTCCAAGTTGCGGATGTCGGTGATGTCGTTGAAGATCATCACCGTGCCCATCGGCTTTTGGTCTTCGCCGCGCACGATGGCGTTCTGCACCTGGTAGATGTGTTCCTTGCCGTCGATTTGGACGGTGATTTCGACCAGCTCGCCCTCTTTCTCTTCTTCGAGGGCGGCGCGGATCATCGCGCGGATGGTCTCGTTGTTGAGGATTTCGGCGTAGTTTTTGCCCAGCACATCGGCGCCCAGTCCGAACACGCGCCGTGCGGCGGCGTTCATCTGGTTGATGCGCCCGTTGTGATGCACCAGCAGCAGCCCCGCGCGCAGGCTCTCGATGGTGTGTACCAGCTCCTCCTTCTCTTCCAGAATGGCTTGGTAGAGGCGCATGCCCGCGATGACCGCGGCGGCGTTGCGCGCCATACGCTCCAGCAGGCGCACATCCTCGTCGATGAAGTGCCCGCCGCGCTGCTTGTTGAACGCATGCAGCACGCCGATGGTCTGGCGGTCAATCACGCGGTTCTCCTCGTCGCGCTTTTCGAGGATCAGCGGCACGCACACGAGGTTGCGGATATGCAGCATCGCCACATGCTCTTTGCTGGTGCGCGGGTCGGTGATGGCGTCGTGGACGATGATGGGCTTCCCTTCGCGGAACACCTCGCCCGAGATGCCCTGCGTGGCGCGCACGCGCAGTAGGCGTATCTCGTCCTCGGTCAGCCCGTAGGCGGGCGGATAGGCGCGCAGCTCGCCCTCTTCGGGGTCGTGCAGCATAAACACGACCTTCTCCGCCTGCAGAATCGCGCCAATTTGGCGCACGAGGCGTTTGAGGGTCGCCTCGTAGTTGGCAGGGCTGGCGACATCCGTGGCGACCACTTCCGCTTTGACAGCGGCGGCGGCAGACGCGCCGTTGCGCGGCTGGCTCTCCAGCTCCTGAACACGCTGGATGGCGCGCTCGTACTCCGTTTTTACCTGGTTATACTGCTTCAGCAGCTCACGGTAGGCTTGCTCCCAGTTCATAGTTCGCTCCTCGCTAACTGGCGTCGATGATGGCTATACGCTATGGCAATTATAGCACATCGAAGGTTCCCGATTGGGCTGTCAACATGCTTAGGTTTTAGACGGCGGTTGGGGCGCGCCGTTCTGGAGTGCGCCGTCCATCAGCGGGCGAATCAGATCCATCGGGATGGGGAACACCACCGTCGTGTTGCGCTCGCCCGTGATTTCCGCCAGCGTCTGCAGGTAGCGCAGTTGCAGCGCGGAGGGCTGCTGGGCGATCATCTGCGCGGCTTGCACGAGTTTCTCAGCGGCTTGGTACTCGCCTTCCGCCGCGATGATTTTGGCGCGTCGCTCGCGCTCGCTCTCCGCCTGACGCGCCAATGCACGCTTCATCTCCTCAGGCAACACCACATCGCGCACCTCCACATTCGTGACCTTCACGCCGAACGCTTCGGTCTGCTCGTCGATGATGGATTGCAGTTGCTGGTTAATCTTGTCGCGTCGCGCCAGCAGGTCGTCCAGCTCCGCTTGACCAATCACGCTGCGCAGGGTCGTCTGCGCAATCAGGCTGGCGGTCTGGATGTAGTCGGTAATCTGCACGACGGCGTCTTTAGGATCCATCACCTTGAACAGCACGACGGCGTCCACGCTCACCGACACATTGTCGCTGGTGATGGCTTCTTGGCGGGGCACATTCATCGTCACGATGCGCGTATCCACAATCCGCGCCGTGTCGATAATCGGGATCAGGAAGATGATGCCTGGTCCCTTGACCCCCTGAAACCGCCCCAGACGCAGCACGACGGCGCGCTCCCATTCGGGCAGCACGCGCAGCGCAGCGCGCAACACGATAATCACAAACAGAATCAGCGCAATCGTCGTTGTCGAGAATGGGTTGTCGAGAAAATTCATCGCATAGCCTCCCTACGCCGATAGTGTACCTCATCACAGCCACTTTTTGACCATTTCGGCGCACCGTTGCGCCGCGCCCTGATGTTTCTGAATCAGTTCAGACGCTTGTTGGGCGATTTGCTCGCGCAGTTTGGGGTCGTGCAGCAGACGCAGGACGCCCTCGGCGAGTTGCTCGGCGGTCTGCACTTCGAACCCGACGCCCGCCGCCTTCGCCAACTGCGCAATATCGCGGAAGTTGTGCGTATGCGCGCCGAAAAAGACGGGCTTGCCGTGCGCCAGCGGCTGGAACAGGTTTTGCCCGCCCAGCGGCGCGAACGCCCCGCCCACGACCACCACATCGGCGACGCTGTATAGGCTCGCCAGCTCGCCGAAGGTGTCCACAATCACCACCTGCGCGTGTGCGCCGTCGGACAGGGGCAGTTGGCTGCGACGATGCGGGGTCAGCCCGCGCGCCTGCAGCAGCCGCTCCACCTCGCCAACGCGCTCCAGATGACGCGGCGCAAGCACCAAGCATGTGTCGGGCAGCGTCGCCCGCACGCGCATGTAAGCGTCCACCACGAGTTGCTCCTCGTCGGGCGTGCGCGTGCTGCCGACCACCAGCACGGGCGCGCCTTCGGGCAACGATAGGGTCTGCCGCCACTCATCTGCCGTGCGGTCTAACGCGCCCAGCGCCTGGTCGAACTTCGTGTTGCCGCACACCTCGATGCGCGACGGCGACGCCCCCAGCGCGATGAACCGTGCGGCGTCGGTCGGCGACTGCGCACAGATGAAGTCCACACAGCGCAGCATCGCCGCGTAGATCGGTCGTGCGCGGGGTGCGCGACGCGCTGTGCGGTCGCTAATCCGTCCGTTCAGAATCAGCACGCGCCCGCCCCGACGCCGCTGCTCGGTCAGCAGGTTCAGCCACAACTCGGTCTCGAACAGCACCAGCGCGCGCGGCTGAATGCGCCCCAACGCGCGACGCACGGCGAACGGCAAGTCCAGCGGGAAGTAGACGAAGTAGTCCACCACATCACGCAGCGCGCCAATAGCGGTCTGCTGCCCTGTCGGGGTGGTGGTGCTGAACACCAGTTCGTAGTCGGGCAGCAGGTGGCGCAGGCGTTTGACGACGGGCTGCGCCGCCAGCGTCTCGCCGACCGACACGCAGTGGATCCACACGCGCGGCTTGTCTGACGGCGGCGGCACGGGCACGAACCCCAACCGCTCCGCCCAGCGATCGCGCCACGAACCCCCAACGATGCGCCACAGCACATACGGAACCCACAGCGGCGCAAGCAGCAGCAGCCAGAGATTATACAGCGCGCGCATTATGGCTTCGCCCCCCGTGCAATCGCCTCCGCGCGGTCTTGTAGCGCGTTGATAGCGTGTTCTAACTGCTCCGCCAGTCGCGCGAAGTCGTCCTTGTCGGCGTCTTCGGGCACCCACACGGGATCGCCAATCAGGAACGCCGCCCGCGCGAACGGCAACGGGATGAGATACCTGTCCCAAGTGGGCAGCAGGATGCGCGGGTGCGCGCCGATGCCTGCAGGGTAAATCGGTGCGCGCGCTTTTTGGGCAATCAGCAGCGCGCCCGGCTGGAACTTGCCGCTGGGTCCGCGCGGACCGTCGGGGGTGAACGCCAGCACCGCGCCCTTGCGTACCTCGCGCGCCGCCTCCAACGCCGCCCGCACCCCGCCCCGACTGGTCGAACCGCGCAGCGTGCGGAACCCGAAGCGCGTGAAGATTTCGTTCTGGATGTCGCCGTCGCGCGACAGCGAAATCATCGCCAAGACGCCCCTGCCCCGCATGTAGTTCGCGGGGATCAGCGTGCGCCCGTGCCACGAGACCATCACCGCGCCCGTGCCCTCTTGCAGGTGGCGTTCAATCGGTTCCCAGCCCGCCACATACAGGCGCAGGGTGCGTCCAAGTCCGCGCGCGAGTGTGTAGCCCAGCCAGCCCAGCCGCTTCGCGCGTCGCTTCTCCCGCTCCGAACGCTCGACCACCACAACAGGGATTATACCGCTAATCCCGCCGTTTGGGCAGGTCGGGCTTCTCGAAATAGGCGCGGTTGCGCTCGGTGAACACCTGCGCACGGAACGCCTCCAGCAGCCGCTCCGCTTCCGACAGGAACCGAAACGACCCCGTCACCTCGCCCTGCCAGACATCTTCGATCACCCAGTCGGGCACGGGCATATACACAATCGGCTCAGGCGCGGGGACGCGCACGCTCAGCACGGCGGGTCCGAGGCTGGCGTCTTGGAAGATGAACTCCAGCACCACGGCGTCGGGGGTGAAATGGCTCGCGCCGACCTGGGGCTGGGCGCGGCGCAGGCACTCGCGCAGCGCGGCGGGGTCGTACTCGCCGACGGGGGGCGGGCTGCCCGCCTGCAACGCGGCGAAAATCGCCTGTACCTGCGCGCGCACGAACTCGCGTAGGCTCATTCCGCCCTCCGATAGCGCAAAAACAGCTCGCTCTCGTTCAGGTACGCCGAAATCAGCGTATAGCGCGGGGCGCGCTCGCGGGGCAAGCCTGCGCCGTCCACCATCGTCGGCAGGTGCGCCCCGCCCTTGACGCGCGGCGCAAGCGTCAAAAACACCTCGTCCACCAGACCCGCCTCGAAAAAGTAGTAGTTCAGGTTGCCCCCGCCCTCCACCAGCAGGTAGCGCACCTCGTAGTGCGTGTGCAGGATGCGCACCACTTCGGGGATGTCCACGCGCGTCTCGCCGACCAGATGCACCGTCGCGACGCGCTCCAGCGCGAGTTTTTTGTCGGGGGGCAGGCGCGTGGGGGCGAAGACCAGCGCGCGCCCGTCCTCGGATTTGCGGAAGAAGTCGTGCTCGGCGGGCAACTCGCCGCTGGTGGTCACTACCGCGCGGTACAGGCGTGGGGGGTAGTTCATATGCTGGTCGGCGCGCAGGGTGCTGCTGCCAATCACCACTGCGTCAGCGCAGGCTTCCAAGCGGTGCATCAGCAGGCGATCCGTCGCGCTGCCCAGCCCCGCAGCGCTACTGCCCGGCTCGCCCAGAATCAGCTTGCCGTCCAGCGTCGCGACGGTGTTGGTGAAGATGTAGGGTCGGTCAGGCGGCGCGGGCGGGAACTCTACCGTCTCGTAGAGTCGCTCTGGGTCGCCCGCCCAGCCCGAGTTGTCCAACAAGCGTATCATCCGAGTGGAATTATACCACTGCGCAGGTAGGGTTCGCATTTGCACCCCCGCTCCTTCGGGTCTGAAGGGGTACACCCACAGAACGCAGTTTTGGAGTGCTGAAGCGACAGCTTCAGCGTCGGGTGGAAGTTGCGCTTCCGCACTCCAAAGTGTGTCCTGCGTGCGTGGCGGGACGCCTGCAGAAAAGCGCCCTCTCCTGTGCAAGGGGAACTCAAGCGATGTGCCCTTGTCAGCCCGCCAGCGGGGATGGGGGGAAACCAACGGAAGGGGGCAAACAGGATCCCCGCCTGCACAGTCGGTA
>Ga0101943_1000978_pt1 | contig 30834 bp, 17 predicted proteins | sample DewCreD2012metaG_5_FD_75244 | JGI IMG/M metagenome (GOLD analysis project Ga0101943, IMG submission 75244) | Hot spring sediment bacterial and archeal communities from British Columbia, Canada, to study Microbial Dark Matter (Phase II) - Dewar... ... | reverse complement strand
TCTTGTTCCCTTATTTGCTGGCAGCTTTCGGCGTGTATCTGGGGGATGCTCTGGTGACGGCAATACGTCAACCCCAGCCCCCGATTGTGCAAGCGGCGGTCACCCGCTGCCTGCGCGGCCTGGTCCTGTTGGATGCCGTCCTGGCTGTTGCTTTTGTGGGGTTACCCGGCCTCATTCTCCTTTTTCTGTTGCTCCCCGCTGTTTGGCTGGGAAAATGGGTCTATGCTACGTAAATCTTCTGCCAGGGAGTTCCATCCCGCCGGTGCTTGGGGGTGCTTGGGAAGAGAGGGAACGATGGCTTGGGACCCCAGGAACTGGGAGGGAACGTGACTTCTGGGGATTCGAGCAGACATCAGGGGCGTCGGGGAATAGTTCCAAACAGGGTAGGACTCTGTCCGTGCCCTCCGTGGCATCGTTCGCAACATCCGTGGGGCATCGCTCATAGCAGGAGGAATCCGATGGGGCCGTTGCATCATGGTGATGGGAAAGCGGCTTTGACTCGCCGTCAATTTCTGGTTTGGGGAGGAGGAGTTGTGAGCAGCATGGTGACAGCCGAATGGCTGGCGGCGGTTCAGGCGGACCCCCAAGCTGCCGCCAAGGAGTTTATTGCCCAGCACGAAGCGAAGCTCCGCCCCTTGGAGGTCGCCGCGGCACGGGCCTGGTGGGATGCCAATATCAGCGGCAAGGACGAGGACTTCAAGCGCAAAGAGGAGTTGCAGAACAAGATCGACGCCGTTCTGTCGGATGCCAAGACATTTGCCCGCCTCAAGGAGCTGAAGGCGGCGCGGGATGCGGGTCGCCTCGCGGACCCTCTCCTTGTCCGGCAAATTGATCTGCTCTACTTGCAGTACTTGGAAAAACAGGTGCCGCCGGAATTGTTGCGCAAAATCACGGCCAAGGCGAATGCGGTCGAGCAGGCCTTCAACGTGTACCGGCCCAAAGTCGATGGGCAGGAGTGGACCGATAGCCGTGTGCGGGCTGTGCTCAAGGAGTCGAAAAGCTCGGAGGAACGCCGCAAAGTATGGGAAGCCAGCAAGGGAGTCGGAGCTGTCGTTGCAGCGGACCTGGCGGAACTGGTCCAGCTTCGCAATCAGGCCGCCCGCCAACTCGGCTTCGCCAACTACCACGCCATGATGCTCCACCTCAATGAGCAGGATGGCGCTCAAATCGTCAAGCTCTTCGACGAGCTGGACAAGTTGACCCGCCAACCCTTCGAGCGTGCCAAGGCGGAAATCGATACCCGCTTGGCCAAGACTTATAATCTCAGCCCCAAGGAGCTGATGCCCTGGCACTATCATGATCCCTTCTTCCAGGAATCGCCGGCGGTCTTTGATGCCGACTTGGATGCTCCGTATCGCCGGGCGGACATTCTGCAACTGTGCCGTGATTTTTACGCAGGCATCGGCCTGCCTGTGGATCGAGTGCTGGCCCAGAGCGACCTTTACGAGAAGAAGGGCAAAAGCCCGCATGCGTTCTGCATCGACATCGATCGGGAAGGGGATGTGCGCGTGCTGGCCAACATCGTGCCCAATGAGCTATGGATGGGAACCATGCTGCACGAATTGGGCCATGCAGTGTATTCCAGTCTTTACATTCCAGCCACGGTTCCCTACGTCCTGCGGGATGCGGCCCATATCCTCACCACGGAAGGGGTGGCGATGCAGATGGAGCGGTTCTCCAAGTCACGCCTGTGGCTGGAAAAGATGGGGGTAAAGCTGGACGACGCCGCCGCTTTCGCCGCCGCTGCGGAAAAAGTCCAGCGCAACGGCCTGCTCATCTTCAGCCGCTGGTGCCAAGTCATGCTTCGCTTCGAGAAGAGCATGTATGAGAATCCGCAGCAGGACCTCAACCGCCTCTGGTGGGACTTGGTCGAAGAATATCAGCAGCTTCGCCGCCCGCCGCAACGCAACGCCCCAGACTATGCGAGCAAGATTCACATCTGTTCGGCACCCGTCTATTACCACAATTACATGATGGGCCAGCTCTTTGCCTCGCAAGTGCATCATGCTCTGTCCCGCGAAGTGTTCCGGGCGGACCCCAAACAGGTGGTCTATGTCGGGGACAAGCGAGTGGGTGAGTTCATGAAGCACAAGGTGATCGCTCCAGGCCGGACGATGCCTTGGAATGCCCTAACTCGACACGCTACGGGGCAAGAACTGAATGCCGCCGCCTTTGCCCGCGACTTTGAAGGCTGAACTTGCCCGCGGCAGGAAAGGTACCGGCGCCGATCCTCGAAAGTCGAGGAAGAGCTGCCTTCCGGAGTGCTAGTATTTCGGTTTAAGCCAAGGGCGGGAAGCGATGGCGTGAGGCCATTGCACGCCATGAAATGGCTCAGCTTCTGTCAGGGGGTCGGTCCCTTCCCTAGAGGCGGTCTAAGGAATCCAGCCAGAGCAGCAGATCGTGGAAGGCGTCGGCATCGAGGTATTCCCGGCCGATATTCTTCATTTCTCGATAGATGAGGGGGAAGCGGCGCTCGCGCAGAAGCTGGACGCTTTCCTTAATTTCGGCCAAGGCTGGGTCCTTGTCCCCGGCGGCAATGAAAAAGGACAGCGGCTGATTCGCCAGGTTCTCTTTGGGGTTTGTGCCCAACGTAGCGCCGACCACGGCCACGCCGCGGAACAGGTCCCGTGCATTGAAGCCGACGTAAAAAGCCATTTGCCCTCCCTGACCGGCTCCGTGGGCGACGATGCGATTGCGGTCGATGGTATAAGCGCTCAGCACCGCACGCACATCTTGCAGGACAAAGTCCATCTCGCTGGGCAGCCAGGCACCGTCCCGGCTGGCCGACTTGGGGCCCATCAGAATGAAATGGTGATCCTCGCAGAACTCCCGGAACAGGGCACTGAGGCGTTCATGATCTTTAGCAGGGCCGCGGTCGTGGAACCAGACGATCAGGCCGTGAGAGATATTCGGATCGTAGTTGTCCGGGATGTAAAGCCAGTATTCCCGCCCCAGGGCTTCGTTGAGTCGCTGGAGCAGGCCGGTTTCCACCTTGGGTTTATCCGCCGGTTTGCCTCCTGGGGGGTCCTCAGACCGGCTAGACGATGGCGGCTGTTGCGGAGTTTGAGCAAGCACCGGAAGCACGGGCGTGCCGGCCCACTTCTCCGCCAACTCGCCGTTCCCTCCAGGACGATACTCAGGAGTTGCCGGAGGAAGGGACAGACTGCTTCCCTCGCGGGGGCTAGGAGCCGGGGTTGGTGGGCCTTTGGGGATCGGCAGGGGACCCTTGGGAAAACCCGGAGGCAAGGGAACGGAAGGAGCACCCTTGGGCTTTTCTAGCGCCCGGCCAGCCGAAGAGGGCAGGGGCAATTGCTCCGGTAACACATCCGGCATGGGGATGAGTTTGGCTTTGAGAGTCAGTGTGGCCTTGGGATCGCTGCCGGGCTTGGAGTCATCTTTGGGAGTCTGAGCCTCCTTGGAGTCCGGCGGGCTGGCAGGATCAGGCTGGGGAGCTTTGGGGGGGGCATCCTTGCCAGCGGGACGCTGGATTTCCAGCTTCACTTCTGTGCCAGGCGGGAGGCGTTGCAACAAGCTATGCAGGGCAGCCCGATTGGCTACAGGGGGAAGAACCTTGGCATCGGCGGGGCCGAACTTAAGAATGCGGTCGCCGCTGCGCAGGCCAGCGGCTGCGGCGGGACTGTTGGGATAGACGTAGCGCACCACCACTCCCGGTCCCGGATCATCTCGAAGCGGCAGGATTCCCAGGAAGGCCATGACGAAGGCCGGACTACTGCCCAACAACGTGATTTGGGGAAAAGTCAGCTCCTTGTCACCTCGGCGGACCTTCAGGCGGATGGTGTCTCCTTCGTAAAGGGGGCCAAGCAGGTGCTGCAAGGCGATGTAATGGGGCACGGGTTTGCCGTTGACTTCCAGGATGACGTCGCCGACTTGCAGGCCGGCCCGAGCCGCTGCCGAATCCGGCATAATCGAACCGATCGCTGGCGGAGCGGAGTAGAGATCGGTGCTTTGGGGCGTAATGCCCAACAGGCCGCGGCGGAGGTCCTGGCCTTGCTTCATACGCGGCAAGACGCGCAGGATGTCTTCCAACGGCACGGCGAAGCCAATCCCGGAGTCATACCATTCCACGCCGGCGGTCTCTCCCTCGGCACGGCTGGACATGGGAACGATCACGCCAAAGACACGGCCATCAACAGCGACCAGCGGCCCGCCGTAGTTCACGGGGGATGTCTTGGCATCCGTCTGGATTGCCTTGCCGTGGATTCGGTTGAGGGCGCTGATGATGCCGATACTCATCGACGGAGGATGTTCGATGTCGGGGTCCGAAGTGCGGCCCAAAGCGATGGCCCACTGCCCGACCTGGATTTCTCCCTTAAGCACCGGCGCAGGAACGGGCAGGTCCGTCGCATTGACCTTCAACAAGACCAGCATGCGGCTGTGGTCATGAGCGACCACCTTGGCGACGAATGGAGTGGACCTGCCGGGGATGGTCACGTAAATGTCGGTGGGCTTGTGAGCGAAGTTGAAGGAGCTGGTGATGATGTAGCCGTCGGGGGAGACAATCAGGCCGGTGGTAGGGCCGGTTCCCTTGCGGATGATGCCACCTTTGCCGGGCGGTCCCTTCTTGCCTCCGCCGGGGATCACTTCCGCCCCGCCGACGGTGTCGATTTTGACCACGCACGGAGCCACACGGGCCGCAGCGGCTTTGAGAGCGCGCTCGGTGGCCTCGTTGACATCCGTCGAGGTGCCCGGAGTCTGGCCCCGCGCCGCCGGCGCTGCTAAACCTGCCATCCCGATCAGGACCGTTAGCCAAAGGGTGTGGCGTGTCATTGTCATCATGGGTGATGTCTCGAACAGGCGAATCCGGGATCATTCATATCCATAAACCAAGGTGGAACGCGTGAGTTCTAGGGGTTCTTTTTGGGGTCTTGGGGGAGAGGTGGAGTCTTGGGGTCCGGCGCAGTAGAGGGTTGGCGGGGCGGTTGCGGACGCGAGGGGGGAGCCGTCAGCGTCAGTTCCACGGTTTGCAATGCTTCTCCGCGGCGGACTTCCAGACGGATGGTCGTGCCGGGTCGCGTGTTCTTGCGAATCCATTCCTGGAAGGCCTTGATGCTCACCACGGGTTCCCCATCGACAAAGCTGATCAGGTCATCGGGTCTCAAACCGGCCTGAGCGGCTGGGGAACCGGGTACCACATCCTCCACATAGGCGGGCGTGCGCTCCAGAATGTTGGGCACAAAAATGATCCCATGCCAGCCGCCTTCGCCAGCTACGGTCCGCGGCCGGGAGATCGGCTTGTACTCTCCTCGCATCCCCTTTTGGACGAATTCCGGCAAGGAAATCCGGACTGTCCGTTCCTGTTCGCTCTCGCGGCCTTGGTTGTCCTTGACCAGTTCGCGGATTTTCAGCTCCACGCTGGCCTGCACTGGAATGGCATAGTTCATCCAGGTGTCGCTGAGTGTGTTCCGCAATTCCCGCCCAATGATTCCCAGAAGATTCCCTTTGCGATCAATCAGGGCACCGCCGGCGGCACCGGGGTTGTTGGTGATGGCGTCCACAATGTACACTTCGCCGGTGTAGGGAAACTCGAAGACTCCGCGGCGGCCGGCCATCTTCGTGTAGGCCATGATGACGCCCCGTTGCAGGCTGAGCGGCTCGTCACGCAAGGCAATCTCGAAGGTATTGCTGAGAGCCAGAACCCAGTCGCCCACCTGAGCACGCGGCCGGCGGGCAGCCTCCTCGATATCGAAATAATCCAGGTCCAAACCGGAGGGTTCATCGGGCCGCTTTCCTTCCACGCGAATCTTCAACAGGGCAGCATCCAACTCCGGTTCGATCACCAGCACCTGAGCGCGCAACCGCTGGCCGTCGTAGAGGTGGACCACCAGATCAGGCGTGTCCAGCAATTGACTGGCCACGGTCAGGATATGCCCCTCGCGGCTGACAATAATCCCTGTGCCAAAGTTATTGAGCCGGGAGAAACCGCCCGCCCCGAAGAGCTTGACCAACTTCTTGTTCGTTTTTTCCGCCACTTCATGGAATGGGTCGGCTGCCAGAAGCGGACCTGCCGATAGCCACAAGCTGAATCCTAGCCAAAAGCCTAGTCCCCAAGCAGCCAGTCGATGGCAGAAACCGGTCCAGGTACGGGTCATGGTCGTCCATCACTTCCAAAGAGGGCGAAAGGGAGACGTTGTCCAGAGGCTCGTATTCGTCGTGTTTCACTAGTTTGGGGGTTGAGGATTATTGCTTGTTCTCACCGTGAGGGATCATGGGTGTATCCGCGGTACATACCCCCGCGTCTTTATTTGCACGGGTATTTCAGCGCGGCGGAGCCGAGAAGGAGTATTTCTCGACGGTAATGACGGCATAGCGGCGGTCGCCGTGGCGGACTTCCAGGCGGTGGGGCAACAGGCGTCCCTCGACCGGCCGGTAGTCGTGGCAGTAAACTTCGCAGGGGTCGGAGTCCTTGGTGGTGTAAGTTTCAAAGCCGAGCAGGCGGGAGTCTTTGCGGTCGAAGTACCACTTGCACTCGACGGCACCATGCCGGGTCCGTAGGACGGCGCAATCGACACGCAGGCTGGCAAGCGAGCCGGGAGGCGGGCCCTCCAGCGGGAAGGGGTAGAAGGGTTCGTGGCCGCCGTGGGCGCATTCCCCTTCAAACCCTTTGGGTCCTTGAGTCAGCAGGCGCTGATAGTGGTACAGGGCGGCCATCAGGCCCCCGCTGCCGACAGGTTCCCGGAGCAAAGCGGGATCGGACGTTTTCAAGGGGGCCAATTCATAGGAGGCGTTCAGGAGCATCTTCACCAGCGGTTCTTCCCCGCTCGTGAGGATTTCGCAGCGGAAGTTGCCCTTCTGCTCGCCCCGCTGATACTGGCCTTCCAAGGTCCAGTTTCCCGCCAGGGAGCTGAAGTCGCCATGCTTGCGGAAAGCCGAGAGCAGCTTGTCTCGTTCCAATTCGTTGAAGTACCAGTTGGCATACCCTTTTTTGGGTTTGTACAGTTGGGCAGCAGGGCTAGGGGGTAAGGCTCGCGGTTCCTTGCCGGGAAGCGGAATAGGAACGGGGGGCTTCTCCGGAACAGGGCGTTTTCCGGGTTCAATCTCTTGGGGCAAATTGCCCATCAGGCGCACCAGGAGTTCCATCCGTTCATTATTGCGGCGGATGACGATGGGCACGCGCCATTCCTTGGGGAAAATGCCCAGGATGTTTTTATATTGGTTGGTGCTGGTCACGATGCGGCCGGCAAAGGAGACCAGTTGATCGCCGCTGCGCAAGCCGCGGCGGTAGGCATCGGATTCTTCCAGCATCTGGGTGATCACCATTTGGGAGAGAGGGGCGTCCTCGGCCGCCGTTTGCACAATGGCTCCCAAAGTGGCATGGTCAGCGTCCAGGCCGGCGTAGAGATGGCCCAAGAAGTTTTTGATCTGGTTGATGGAGATAGCGTATCCCACGCCGGAATTGACTCGTCCGCGTTTCTCGAACGATCCCCGGCCATTGATGCCGATCAACTCGCCTTGCATGTTGAAAAGCGGGCCGCCGGAGTTACCTGGATTGATGGACGTTTCAATCTGAATACAATCGGTGTATTCCAGCAGTCCGCGCCCTTCGGGAGGCTGATAGCGGTTGGTGCCGCTGACGATGCCGTAGGTGACAGTCGGTGTGAAATCCAGGGCGAGTGAGAAGGGGTTACCCATCGCCAGGGACCAGTCGCCGATGCGGACCTTGTCGCTATCGCCTAACGGAACATAGGGGAAAGGTTGGCCCGGCTCCTTGGGCAGCAGTTTGATCAAAGCGACATCGCCGACCCGGTCGATGCCCACCACCACGGCGTCGTAAAGAACGCCATCGGGCAGTCCCGCTTGCAGGATAGGTCCGGTGGGTTGCACCACGTGGAAGTTGGTCAGGGCGTAGCCGTCCGGGGAGATCAGCACACCGGAACCGACTCCCTGCCCGCCGCGCATGCAGACGGCCACTACCGCCGGAGCCACTTTCTGGATCACGGCGATGCGCTGGGCCTGGGCTTGCATCACCGCCGGCTCGACTTCTGCTCTAGCCTGACTAATAACCGGTCGCTCCCACGAGAATGAGACAGCTATTCCCCCAAGCCCCAGGACGATGGCGGCCAACCATCCCCTGCTTGCGGTGTAGCGATTGCTCCTCGGATTCTGTTTCATGGCTGACTGCGCCTTATGTTATGTTTCGAGAGTGAAGATACCCTCAGCCCTCTATGTTCTGGAGGCGAAGAGTGCAGAAACTGCGCCGGTCCTCACTCACGCCTCTGTGGGAAGCTGCCTCCCGACTCACACTCTTCCTATCATTTGACGAATCGAGCATTGCCCAGGATCAGTCGATTGCCATTGACAGCAAAATCTCCTTCCACGATCAGCCGCAATTGGCGCACGCCTTGGATGTCCAAGGCCAACGGCTTGGGAGGGTCCTTGCGGCGGAGGGTTTGCTGGAAGAGGACCCGGCCGTCTCCTTCCACGGTGAGCTGAACGGCCAGTTGCCCGTCGAGAACCGACTCCGGCAACCCAGCGATGGCCTGAAATTCGCGATATTCACCCCCCGGCTCGACAGTGATGACGGTATCCGGCGCGATCAGTAGGCCTTTGGTGAAGGGAGGCTGGCCTGCCACCTTCAAAACCTCCCCGGACAGTCCTCGGTCCTTGAGAACGGGCAAATGCAGGTGCAGGCGCAGTTCCTTCTCTTCTGCCGGAAGCTCTGGAGCTGTAATTTGCAGCGGTAAGTCCGAGAGGTAGGCCAAGTTGCCGAGCGAAAAATCGAGGCGTGCCAGCGCAGCTAGCTTGGGATAGTGGAAGCGCACGCCAGCCACGGTGGTCACCAGCACGCCGCCCTCCGTCAATTCCATACTTTGGGCGACCAGTTGATTGCCAAACACGTCGATCACTTTGCACAGTTTCGGAGGAAGATTTCCCCGGGGCGGGTGCGCCAAGACCAACCCTCCCGTGGCGCGGGACTGAAGGAGGGAGACCCGTTCTCCCTCCGCCCGTTCAAAGTCCAAGCGTGCTCCGTCGGGTGTGCCGCCGTGAATGGTACCTTGCAGGAAGTTCAAGGTGTCTCCTTCTCGGATTACGTAGAGGTCCCGCTTGCCTCGTGCATTGAGCATTTTCTTCCATGCTTGCCGCACGGCGGGGTCTTCAGCACCCTTCATCATGAAAAAGACGACATCGAGGGATAAATCATAACGGGGAGGAGGAACATCCTCTGGGCCGCTGAGCAGTTCGCATTCCACCCGCCGCTGCTTGATGCTGAAGCGGCTCACCCGCAACGTGGAACCGTCCGTCAGTTCGATTTCATGATATTTGACACCCTTGGGCAGTGGAGGAACCGTTCGCCCCAATTCCACGGCCAAGAGGGAGTTGTTGGGAATCTGGACCTGAGCCTGGCCGACCCGGAGGGTGATTCGCTCCTTCTCGACGGCGAGGAGGTCGCCGGCCAATTTCTTCCCATCCAGAGTGATCACCTCGGCTGCGGAGAGGGACAGAGCCACACCCCAGAACGTGAGCATCACGGTTCCCAAAAAGCGGCGCCAAGCTGTTTTATCGTGTGGCATAAGACCTCGGCGGCGAATGGCTGAAGCGAGGAAAGAACAGCTTCCAAGCCGGCGTTCGAGTGGCCCGAATGGAAAAGAGACGCTATCCAATCCAGGATGTTGGGAAGGAGCGAGAGCGTCCAGCGGTTCCTCCGTCCGTTGAGCTGAGCGGTGGCCACGGGGGGCCGCCGCTGGAGAGTCCGTCGCGAACCTGGTCATAGCCTGGTCATGATGGGGTTTTGAAGCGGGAGGGGGGAATCCTCTCCCGCCGCCTAACCTACGCGCTCATTTGCTGTAGCCGTGAATCCGGTTGAGGGCCTTGAAATACTCATCGATGATCGGCTTGTACTTGGGCGGCAGGTCGCGGTTGATGTCCTCGATGATCTTGGCTCGCTTGTCGGGGGGGAGGGTACCCCAGCTCTCCGCGATCTTGCGGAGTTCCTTTTCATCGACGATTCCTTTTCCGGAGCCGCCCATGATGACGCTATCGGGGGCGGGGCTGCTGGGGGTTTGCTGGCTGCCGGGGCGCTTCCCATTGGCTTGGCCGCCATTGGGGCAGTTGCCGCCGTTACATTGGCCGCCGCCGTTTTTCTGCTGATTTTCCAGTTCCTTGATCAGCTCATCGAGGCGGAAGATGATTTTACGCTGGATGTCTTGGGTTTTTTCGCCGGCGCGGGCCAGTTCCAGTCGCCGCCCGCTGTTGTCCATCAGCCGTTCGATGTTGGCTAGGTCTTTCGGATCAGGGGACCAGTTTTGCATCTCGAAGAACATCAGGGAGGCGACGAGCTTGTAGCGATCCGGGGCGTCGGCCACTTCATCGAGCAAGCGGAGAATAGAACGGGTAGCGGCGCTCTTTTGGATCGTGGCATGTTCGCACACGGCCTTGTAGAAGAGGAAAGCGGCGGGGTCCACAGCCTTCTCTACTACCCCCCCGTTGAGAGCCTCCAGTGCCTCTTCGTAAACCTTGCGATTGACCGCAGCTTTAGCGAAAGCTAGCGCGAGGTTGGTCCGTACGAACGGATCCAAACTGCTGTCCCGAACGAAGGCGGGAGCTGCTTCCGGAGGAGGAGCATTGGGATCGCGGACCTGTTGCAGGGCGGCCTGAGCTTGGGGCAGTCCCAAAGCTAGCACATCTGCGGTACGGTCGATCAGCGAACGCCCCTGGTCATTCCAGATTCGGTCAAAGGTGGCGGCATCATAGCGTCCCGTGCTCCGAAGCCATTCCACGGCTTGTGTCCTGGCAGCTTCCTCCGTCATCGTGCGGAGGGTGCTGAAGCCGAAAGTCGGAGTGCGCCCGGACTTATTCGGCTCGGCAGCACGAGCCATCATGTTGGCAGAGAGCGCGCAGGCACAACCCGCCGTCAGAATCGCCCAAGAGAGAATGCGAGCGGACACGGCTAATCTCCTCCGGAAGGTCTATAGTAGGATTCCATCACTTTGCCACTCTGGCCCAATTGCTGGTGAAACTTTGTTCGCTAAGTGTGTTTCACAGGAACTAACCGCCGCCTGGTCAGGCGCCACCCTGCGGCTCTAACTCCTTCACCTCTGAAGACGGTTGAAGGGGTCATTCCTCACAGGTCGGTGATTCTGTTATCATTGTATCCTCATTCAGGATAACCGGTTGGACGTAAGATCACAACAGGGTTTGCTCAGCCGCTCCATGGGAGAGGGGGAAGGTCATCCCCCTCTTTCCGTCCTCGGAGACAGATTACTGGTTCGCCTGCGTGGCGATTTTGTGGAGCATCTCCTGGATGATGCGCTGGCGTTCGCCGAGTTTGCGAATCTCTTCCTGAAGGAGGGGGTCTTTGGCTTGTTCTCCCGGCTCCTGTTTGTTGTAGCTAATCGTCCGTTTATTGACCTGGTCCTGTAAGGAACGGACCAGTTTCAGTTCGTTGAGCAGGTCGATCAGTTTCGGTTTGCCTTGGCGGGCGTTGGGATCCGAAGGCTGGCTGTTGTTGGCCTGGTTTTCCATGTCCTGGCGGGCCTTTTTGAGGGCTTCGCGCATCATGAGCAGTTGATCGATGATGTCCTGCTCGATGTCCTGGGTTTGCTTTTCGACCCGGCCGGCTTCGAGGCGTTTGCGGACTGTTTCCATGTCGCTGCGGACTTCACGCAGGACGCCGGCAAAGACCACGGCGGACCCTTCGTTTTCCATCAGTTGGAGGGCTTTGTCCGCTTCCAGGATGATTTGCATTTCCTTTTCCGCCTCGACCTGGGCTTTTTGCAGGTCCGCAGTCGTTCGTTGACCGTTATTCCGCTGAATGCCCTGATCAATCCGGATGGTGGCTTCCCGGACTTCGATCTGCATGCGGAGCATGCGGTTGATTCGCTCTTCGAGGTTGGCGAGGAGTTTGAGGAGTTCCTTTTCCCGCATTTGTTTGAGGCGTTTTTCCAGTTCCCGGATGGCTTCTTCGATCTTGCGGATGGCGTCATCCTGTTTCTTGGAGGCTTCCTCCCGCTTGTTATTGCGGATGTCTTGTTCCGCGCCCTGTTGGGGTGGCACGGCCTCCTGGACGTTTTGCTGGGCGGGGTCCCGTTGCGAGGAATTATTTCCTTGTTGTCCGCCACTTTGTCCGCCGCTCTGGCCGCCGCTTTGCCCGCCACTCTGGCCGCCGGAGGGCTTGGAAGAACCCGCTTGTTGCTGGCCGGAGCTGCCCTGGCTGCCGCTGGCCTGTTGGTTCATCGGCTTGCCTTGGCCGCCTTGCTGCCCGTTGCTGGAACGGGATTCTCCTTTGCCTTCGCCTTGGGACTTGCTGGCTCCTGCCTGTTGCTGGCCCGTGTTGGGGGTATTGGCATTGTTGGGGTTCTGAGCGCCGCTCTGGCCCGGTTGGTTGGGATTTTGGTTCCCGGCGTTCGGATTGGAGGGATTATTGCCGTTGCTGGGATTTTGGGCAGAATCCGAGGGTTTGGCTTCCGAGGGTTTGGAGCCGGCGGCTTGGGGGTCTTTCGGAGCGTCACGGTCTTCTCCAGCACTAGCATTGGAAGGAGAGGCCGAACGGGATTCCGCGGGATTGCCGGCATTCTCTCCCGCAGCCTTGGTGTCGCCTTTGCTGTCGGGGGTATCGGGCCGGGCTTCGGGGGCGGCCTCACCGGGCTTGCTTTCCGGTTTGGTTTCGGCCCGATCGTCCTGACCAGCCTGGGCGTTGCCGCTGGTGCCTTTACCCTCCTGCCCGCCAAGCCGGTTGGCCAGGTCTTGGGTTCGGTTCGCTAGGTCGCGCTGGTCTTTGGCGATCTTGTCGCTATCACTCCGGGGGTTCTCCGTCCGGGCACGGAGGTTTTCCAGGTCCCGCTTGATTTGCTTCAATTCGCCGATGGTTTTTTGCAGTTCGGCGATTTGGCGGCGGAGACGTTCGGCTTCATCCTCCGTGGTCAGGGTGAGGAGAATTTCACGCAGGGCGGCCAAGAGGCGAGCATCCTTCCCCAAGAGTGTTTCAAAGTCACTGCTGGACGGATTGGGGCGGCTTAGTCCCTGGATCAGTTCCTTGTAGAGGTTTTCCACGCCGCGCTGTTCCGCCAGGTTGAGAGCCGCCCGCAGGACCTTGGCGCGTTCCCGATCGTCCGGGTTGTCGCTTTTTTCCCAGCGTTGGGCCAGCCGGAGCATTTCGTCTGCGAAACGCTTGTAGAGCTTGAGGTTTTCCTCTTCAGTGCTCTTGAGGCGGTCAGCAGGGGGAGGTTGCTGAGCGGCCAGCCAGCCGACACCCCAACACAACACGGCCAGAATCCCGACGGCCCAGCCACGACCGATTCGTCCCAGAACGGGTAGGGGTGACCACGGGCTGTTCATGGATGTTTTCTCCTCTTCAGGGGGTCCGGTTTCAGTTGGTCCGGTACGCCTTCGACGGCGGACACAAGCGATCCCTTGGGCTTGCTCTCGATCCCAGCCGTTGGAGCCGGGCTATTCCCCTGGTGCTCTGGCTAGGTCGCACGACGAGCGATGCTGTCATCACTATGACGACTGACCCTGCCTTTTGACAACTGTAACAATCCACCTTGTTACGATTATACGTTGCTACGCCCCCCTTTGCCTGGACCGACTTGCTCCCCCTTGGCCGGCCTGCTCGTGCGGGATTACGGCAATTGGCCGAGTGCGGAGGCAGGATGCTGGCCGGTGCCCTTGAGATTGTCCGGGCTTTCCCGGACGGGGGATCTGCCGGCAGGGACTAGGATCATTTGACTGTAACCTTGACAGTTACGGGCTGCCCACTCTTGGGGGTGAGAGTAATAGTAAATTCCCCTTCGATGTTGCCGGCGCGCACTTCATAGTCAAACTCATTCTGGTGGGTCTCGAAGTTGAGTTTCAGTTGCGCGGGTACCTGCAAGGCCTGGGGTTGGGAGACGGTCAATTGGATGGACAATTCATCTTCCTCGTATTGACGCCAGCGGATAGTGTGCTTGAGGCGCTTGCTTTCCCCTTTGGCGAGGAAGACAGGTCCAGCGGGGCCGATCGCCGGTTCTTTGGCGAAGCGATCGGCTTCGAGTTCTGCGCGCCAGCGGATCAGTTCCTGACGGATGCGTTCGCGGCGCTCGATCAGTGCCGTCAGCTCGCGGATGAGGCGGTCTTTGCTTTGGGCTTCGCCGAGGATAGAGCGGATTTTACTCAATTCGCGGTAGAGGGCCTGAAGAGCGTTATCGGCCTGGACGACGAGGAGCGGTTCGGCCAGCCGCCCTTCTTCGAGGCTGGTCAAGACCCTTTGCTGGAGCGTTTCCACTTCCGGGAAGGTTTGTTCGGGCAACAGCCGTCCGCTGCGCCATTGTTCGTCTTCCTCCGGGCTGATGGTCAGGGGATTATCACCTAAGACCCGATCGAGGCGGTTGGTGAACGTGCCGTAGTGGATGAGGGTGCGTTCTTCCAGTTGATTGACGATGCATTCCCGTTCGATGCGCCGGAATTCGCGAGCGACTTGCTGAACCAGCTCGCGGGCTTTGCTGAGGTCTTGAGCGCAATCTTTGGCACGAACCCGAGCAGGATCCAGCTCGTCGAGGCGCTGGCTCTCGTGGACGGAGCGGACGTATGCGTATTTACGCTGGGCATCATTGAGGCGGCGCAAGGCATCGTCGAGTTTGACCGCCAGCGCTTCCTCCTCCTTGCCGATCTCGACGAGCAGGTCCGCCGGGGAGACGACCAGCAGGCGGAGCGGTTCGGCCGTGATTGCGGTTTGCGGTCCGGTATCGAAGTTGGTATCCGTGGCGCGGATGGTCAGATCCACGCGGTAGCGCTGCTGGACCTCGCCTGTTGGGGTTTCCAGTCCCAGACCGCTCATATCGAAGTAATCGCCATCCACTTCCCAGCGGAATGATTCCAGGGAACCGTCGGAGCGAGTGGTGCGGCGGGGGAGGATTTCGGTCCGCAGCTTGAAGGTCCGGACCAGGTCGCGGTTTTCGCGAGAGAGGGGTTGCTGTAGGAGAGTAGCTAGATGTTCAGGCGTTTCGCGGCGGAGGGCCTGTTCGAGGCGATAGAACTTGGCCAGGAGGAAGGCCGCTTCTTGCGCAGGGGGTTGTTGGGTGGTGCGCTGGGCCCAATGGGTCATTACAGCGGCTTCCAGCGGAGCGGGACTTCCCGGCACGGGGAGAGGAGCCAAGGCTCGCAGGGCGTGGGCGGCGCGTAAACCCTGGCCGAATTCACTTTCTTCCGGGTAAAAGGTGGCGAGATACTCCACCTTGCTCAATCCATGATCGTCCCGCAGGTAGCTGTCTGGGTGGAAGGGGATTTTAGCCCGCGGGGTCACGTAGTAGCGATTCCCAACGCGGCGGATGATGTCGGGAGCGATTTCCACAGTCGGCGGTTGATCGTCCACCACCTGGATGAGCAGTTCTCGGCGGGAGCGAATGCCATCGGCATTGACCAGTTCCAACTCGCATTCAACCGGAGCGGTGAGGCGGAACTCGTTGCGGAACTCCAGCACGCAAGTCCGGCCTGACGGGGGCGCGGCGGGGGCGTCCGGATCGGCCCTGGCGTCAATCAGTGGCAAGGGGACCGGAGCGGCAGAACCCGGTTTAGCACCGGGAAGTCGTCCCACCTTGGGGAGAACATAGGCGGCGACAATCGGCTCTTCCGTGGTGGCCGTGAGAACCACTTCTGTCCCGGAGGGGACGATCAGAATGCTCTTATCGCCGGTGAGGGAGAGGCGTTGTTCCGGCATGCGCTGGCGCAGACCGCGGAGGGCTTCGTAACCTCGGCCCTGCGGGGCGGGATGGTGCAGATAGGCGGGTTCGTAGGTGGTGGCCGTCAAGAGGGTCAGCGTGGGGGGAGGAACCAGAGTGATCGGGCGCGGCGGTGTGCGGAAATCTTCGGCCTTGAGAACAAAACGGACATCCTCCTTCAGACCACTGATCTCTCCCACGTAGGCGTTATGTCCTTCCGGAGCCAGGGGGCCGCTTCCGGCAGTGCGCCGGCCGCTGTAGCTGTAGAACACCTGAGCGGGAACCTCCAGGTGCCGTAGGGTGCGGCCCCAGGCGGGATCGTTAGCCAAGGCTTCCAGGCGGTGGAACACAGCCAGCAACGCCCCATACTGGTCTCCCATAGCTTGGCGTAAGCGCCGCTGGAGGGCTTCATCCTTGCTGAAAAGGCGACGCTCGAGTTCATCGACCGTCCAGGCTGACGGATCTGTGGGGAGAGTTGGGTTGGTCTCCGGGAAGCTTCCAGGAGCAGGCAAGAGGGGTGCTCCGGCGAGTCCTGCCAGAGCTGTCCGGGTGTTGGGTTCGTCCGGCAAACCCAGGAGCGGGAAAGGAATGGCTGGGATGCTCCGGCCAATCCAGTTTTCGGTTACATCGCTCCAAAGCAGAGGTCGCCATCCTTCCGGCCGGTTGCGGTCGGCGATGACCCAGCGGTAGGAGTAGGCTCGCAGCCGGGCCGCCCCGCCATCTCGTGCGATACGCAGCCCTTGGGCCGTGGCTTCATCAGGGATCAGCAAGGCGCGGCGGGGCCAGGGGGTGTCCCAGAGCAGGATGTCGCGTTCCACGAGCAGGGTCGTCACGTGCCAGAGTTTCCAGGCGGCCGCCCGTGGCTGAAAGCCTCCGACCGCCACGGCATGTATGGCGAAGGACAATAGCACCGTGAGCAAGGGGAGGCCGATGGCCCAGACTGCCATGCGCTGCAAACGCTCCCAGTTGAAAACTTCCCACACGGCAACCCGGCCCACCAGCTCGCGTGCTTCAGCAATCGTTTGCCGGATCATGGCTGGGGAATAACCGTAGCGAGCCATCCGTTCCACATCGGCCAGCTCGACCGCGGTGATGAGACGGTCTCCTAGCAAGTCCGGGAAGTGTCGTTCCAGAACCAAGGCCAGTGATGGATACGACAATTCGGTTGTCAAGCGGATAATGATCCGCCGCACGAGGAGAGCGACGAGGAGGATCAGAGCGGCCGTCAAAGCGGCCCCTCGCAGCCAGCGTCCACTTTCCACCACCCAATCCCAGGTGAACAGTTTGAACACGCCGTAGTCGACCAGCAGGAGAAAGGCATACCAGCCGCCGAGGAAGATCAGGGCGGCGAGAATCCCTTCGATCACAACATAACGGCGGATCAATCCCCGGAGCTGTTCCAGGGGATGGACCAAGCGTTCATCCAGCCGGGTGGGACTCGAGGGAGTAGGAACAGAGGTAGCCATGGTTCTCATTTTCTCCTGCGAGCACAGGTAGCGTGGCGGTGCTGGGTCTCCTGCGCTATTGAGCGATGACACTTCACCGGGAGTATCGGGGTTGTTCGCTCAGGCCAGACGGAGCAATTTCCGCACGGCCCATTCCACACACAGCAGGCTGATAACCACCAGCATCACCCAACTGACGGGCAGGTATTTGCCGCTCCAGGCGCTGGGAATGTTACGCTCCCACCAGGAGCCATCTTCGCGCTGCTGAGGCAATTGGATGCCCCGGTCCCAGAGATCGTTGACCGGCCCGCGGATCAGTGAGCTTTGCTCTTCCGCCCGGAAGCAGTCCGGGATGAGGCTGAGCGGGGCGCGGTCGTCCAGGGTGAATTTCAGTTTAGGAGTTCCGCCTTCATCTTTAGGGAGCTGCTGGCTCCAGAGGGTCCGAACGCGTTCGGGGACGCGCCGTTGCAGATCGGTATCGAAGGGGCTGGCCAGGGCTAGCAGGGCCGCATGGTCCGGGGTGGTGTTGTCCAGCTCCGGGTTGGCCCGCACGAGGTGGAAGCGGCTTTGCAGTACTTCGCCGGCGCTGTCCGGAACTTCAATGCGTACCAGATATTCCCCTTCCGGAGGGAATTTGCGGGCGTCGGCGACGACCTGGCCAGTGTAGTACCCTTCAAAATCGTTGCCGCTGAGTTTGGGTTGCAGTGGCAGGCCGGCTTCCACCAACTCCGGTTGCTCGCTCGTGGGGGCAATTCGCCAGATGCTGAACTTGGGGCTGATAGCACCGCCGCCTTCCAGCGGATAAGGCCGGGAACTCGGATCGAGAATCTGCGCCTGAACGCGGATGAGGGAGCCGACGCGAAGCTCCTTGCTAATCAGAATGCGTCCGCGGCTAGCCTTGACATTCCGCTTGGCAGCCATGTAGCGGAGGAATTTCCCCCAAAACCGCTCATAGTATTCCCGACCTCTGCTGGGATAGGATTGCAAGCGGTAAAGCTCGGGCGAGGCGAGGAAGGCGGTGCGCCAAGCCGCTGCTGGGTTGTTCGTGACGAGGAAAGGCCGGCGGGCCAATTCGCCGCGCTCATCAATCTCCGCAAACTCTGCGAGAACATGCGCGCCCGGCTTAACTTCCTTGACAGGATAGCAGGAGTAAAAACCGCGCCGGGGGAACAATTCCACCTTGTAGTCCGGATGTTTGCTGTAGCGTTCGCGATCGGTGAAGAACTGCTCCCACCCGGCCACAGGATCCTGGGGAGAGACGCCCTTGTCCGAGGGCTGGGTCAGCGGGTCCACTTCCTCCAGTTGCAGCAGATCGGAACCGGGAATGGGGTTGAGATACAGGCGGCGGGGGTGTCGAGATATGGCCCGGATTTTGACCGCGATAATATCGTCAGGAAGCACCGGCAGGATTTCCAGGATCGGATTGAGCTGGCTGCCGGCTTCCATTCCCCGGCGGATCAGTTGGGCCGTGTGGATCCGATCGGCGACGAAGATCAGTCCTCCTCCTTGCCGCTGGACCCACGTTTGCAGTTGTTCGGCTTGCTGCTGCGTAATTTCCGACCAATCCGGATCGAAAGCCACAATCAGGTCATACTCGTTGAGGTTGTAGCCTTTCTCGTCCGGTGCGACCTTCCTGTCCGCCAGATCGAGGCGGTCGGGGAAGCGCTTGATCAGCCGCTCTTCAGGATTGGGCGTCAGTTGGCCGCTGCGCCCCGCGTCATTCTGCACGAGTAATGTCAGCTCGACCCGTTTATCCTTGGCTTCCCGCATCAGGAAGGTGCGCAGGAATTGGAACTCCCGGTTGGCGGCGGAAGCCCAGAGCAACACGCGCAGGACCTTCTGCTGCACCTGGATGCCGAGGCGCTCACGGGTGTGCTCCGCTTCGGGGAAGACTTCGTCAGGATGACGGGGGATGCGGGCGCGGACCGCCCAGACTCCCTCCTTGAGCACCGGCTTTTTGATCGCCGTGTCCTTGGACTCTTCCGTGAGGATTTTGCCTTGCGGATACTGCTGGAGTTTGGCCGGGTCGATCTCGAACTCGATCTGCCCGTGAGGCGGCTCGCCGGGAGTAAAGGTGATCTGGTAAGGTTCCTTGCGAGGATGCGTCTGAGCATTGAAAGTGAAATCCGGCTGGCGGTCTTTCAGGTCTGTAACACGAGCATCCTTGCCCAAGTAGAAAACATCGAGTTCTACAGGAACGCTCTGATGGGCCAGATTGACGCCATCGGCATGGACGGCCACTTTGAAACCCTGGTCCGGAGTGACGACGTCATCGGTTTGCACTTCGGTGATGGCAATGCTCGTGAAGCGGCGTTCCACGCCGACAGCGACGGTGAAGATTGGGATTTTCTCCCGGCTGGCTCGCTGGCGGACCTCACGAATGACGGCATCGCTGCCGAGGTTGCTCCGTCCATCGGAGAAGACGATGATCCCTTGTGTCATGTTCGGAGCTTCTCGGTTGATCGCCGTCAGGATGGCATCAGGGATGTTGGTTCCCAGAACGATGGCGCGAGCGACTTCGATCCGGCGGTCCAGCTTGCGCAAGTTGTCCCGCAGGATGGCGTCATCTTCCGGGGACAGGCCGGCGACGAGGGGCTTAGGCGGTTCCTGGGGGTTGGGGCTGAGTCCTTCGTCACGCCGAGCGTACCATTGGGTAGCCCAGTCTGCCCATTGGGGCGGTCCCGCGCGGCGCTGTCCGGCGGGGGGGCGCGGTCCGTTCCAGTCCGGCGTCGTGGTGTTCTGCAACGCTTGCTGGCCCGCCGGTGACAAACCGCGCAACAGAAATGGGCGGAAATCATAATGGGCGAAAGCTTCCCACTCCTGACGGGACCAGGGGGCGCTTCCCCGTTCCATCACCTGGGGTGTCTCATCCAGTCGAGTCCCGAAGGCATAAACAACCACAGGGTTATTCTGGAGCAGGCGGTGGACGAATTGCACTTGCTCATCGGTGAGAAACTCGATGAGGTGTTCGATCCGCGTGCGGGGAGTCCGTGGGCCGCCACTACTAACTTCATCGCTGACCTGGGTGATGCTGGGGGAAATATCCAGCAGCACAACAACCCGCGAGCGCTTCTCCGTCTTCTCCCACGTCTGCTGAGCAGGGAGCAGAAAGACAGCGAGGAGTATGGCGTAGACGGACAAGCGCACCAGAGCCAGCAGGGTGGCCCAATACCAGCGGATCGAGCGGCTATCCCGCAGGTATTGCACGGCGACGTAGAAGGCGGCTAAGGCGAATAAGACTCCGACGCTGATGTACCATAGCACGGGGTTGCTTTCACCGGGTGTGCCCTCCGCTTGTCCGCTGCGGATCTGTGCAGTGTCTCGCTGATAGAAGGCATAAAGGAACCAAAGGATGCAAGCCGCGCTGCTCAGGAATATGGCCCCGTTGAGCAAGCGCACTGTTGTGGGTGCCGCTTTGCCAGGGCCAGGTCCCAGACGGCGAGAATAGTACCGCTTTGCCGCGAGCCGGGCTGCGAAGAGCAGCAAGGTCAACACCACTAAGGCCAGAGGCAAGGCGGCCCACAAATCCGCGAGAAACTGCGGGAATGATTCCCCGAGTCGGCGGAAGACGAACTCTGTGTCGCGTGTGGTTTCTGGGGTCATTGCAGTCTCGGCTTATCAGGAAATCCGTTTTGGTCTCGTGTCCTGGGGTCGCATCGGGGCGAGGTATGGGCCGGGGTTTTCAGGAGGCGGCCACCGGGGTCGGCGGAGCGGGGGCGCCATTGCCGGAGGGTGCGGGCGGCGGAGTCCCTCGCGCGTAGGCAGCGGCAGCGCTGGGAGCGTGGGTGGCCACGTCTTCGGGACGGCTGTGATAACTGAGACGCACCGCCATGGCCTGCTCCAACACCAGAATCAACAGGATGAGCAGGTAGAGCCAGCGGCCGCTGGACAAGTCCGTTGGCTTTTGTTTGAGGCTGTCTAGCCAGTCGGCATCGGCTGCGGAATGGACCAGAGCGCCCCGTGCCAGTTCCGCCAGGTCGGTTCCGCGGGCGCGGGCCAGGTCCCCCTCACGCTGGCTGTCCAGATTGAAGATAGCGGCCAAGTACTCCGGCTTTTCGGCGGGTTCGCTGGGGGGATCGTCCTCCTGCCGCAGCCTCGTCAGAGTCAGCAGCAGCGCGCCGGGGCGTTTCTCGGTCGTTTCCAACTTCAGTTCGCGTCCCTCCAGGGACAGCACCAGTTCGCCGAGTTCCTCCCGCAGGACCTCTGCCTTGCCGCGATCATTGCGGGAAGTATCGCTCGTCAGGAAGACGCGCTGAGCAGTGGGTTTGTAACGCCCCGCTTCCAGGCGAAGAGTGAACGGTTCCCCAACGCTGCGGTTTTCATCCAGGCCGCCGCCGATGAGGTATTTCTGCATCTCTTTCATGACGGCGACCCAACCGGCGGCCCCGGCGCCGCTGGGCCAATCGGTCCAGGGCTCCCCTGCTGTGGTGGTCATGAGGGTCACCCGTCCGCTGCCGAAACGCTTGGCGATGTAGAGAGGGTCGCCATACTTGCAATCATCCCGCAGGGTCTGGGCTTCGCGCCGCAGCTCGGCCATTTCCGGCTGGCCCCAGAACTCCCGCAACTGAGCCTCGCGCGGGTCCCCTTCGCTGACCTCATCGGCTAGCAAGCGGTCCAGCCGGCGGGCTAACTCTGTTAATGGCATTTCCGTATTGGCAAACAAAGCGCGGATGTTTTGAAGGTGTTCGCTAATCAACGGGCGGTACGGCTCGAATTTCGGCTCAGCGTACTTCTTAGTAACCTTATCTTGCAACTCTATCACACGGGCTTCGTAGTGCGCGATGGGCCGATCGTTGGGAAGGCAGAACAACTCCTGCACCGTGCGGTCGTCCCGGGACTTCCAGCTCAGGCGTGAGATGGGCCAATGCTGGTCGATATTGACGAAGAAGAAGAAGCGTTCAATGTCCTGGGCTTTGTCAGGGTCGCCCCGCTCATTGGTGTAAAGACCGGCGATGGCCGGATGCTGCCGGGCGGAAGCCTCCCGGACCAGGATACGCTTGCTCAGCGACAGACTGCGGAGAAAGCGCTGTTCTTCGCTGGGGGGTGGGGTGGGGTCATTCCGCAATTCGACCGGGAAGAAGCCCAAGCCATCGCGGAACATCAGGCGATTGTACGCCTCGCGATTGACTCGCGGGCCGAGGAAAATGCCTACCCCTCCCCCTTGCTGGATGTAAGCCTCTAGCTTGCGGACTTGCGACTCGCTCAACTGGGGGACGTTGAGCAGGAAGATGGTGCTGTACTGCCTCAGGTCCTGCTTATCCAAGGCATCCGGCTGGGCAGTGATCCACTCCACACTCTTGAACGCTTCCTGGAACAAGCGGCGCAGATAGAAGGAATCGTTGCTCTTTTTGTCGGGATTGGCCAGGTCTTCATCCGGTCCCACGATGGCCAGCACGGCCAGTTTGTCCCGGACTTCGATGACCGCATGCCGGACGTTGTCGGCTGCCAAAGCGTCATTGGGCACATTGGCTACGACGGCGCTGACGATATGGAAGCGGGACAGGGGGTTATCCTTATTCCCCGCGTCAGGGAACTGGACCTGGATCAGTTGGGTGCGTTCCTGGCCCGCAGGGATGAGATCGAACGGCAATTCGGGGATGATGTGGCCGACGCCGTCGAGGAAGAAATAGACTTGCACATCCCGCAGGTCTGTGCTGCCAAAGTTTTTCAAGCGAATCTCGAAATCCACCGGGTCATTGCGGGCGGCCAGGCGCGTGCGGGGGCGGAACTCCACGATCCCGACGTTGTCGCTGTAATTCAAATGGCGGCTTTTGTCTGCCGGGCGGGGCGGCTGGGCTACATCAATCAGATGGACCTGGACCCCAGAATCGTGTAGCTCTTGAATCTTCTGCCGCAGGGCTTCCCCTTCCTGTGCCCAGTCCACGGCTCGCAGATCGGTCAGGACGTGGACGATCCGGGCGACATCGGCGCTGGCCCCTGCCTGGTCGCACTCCTGCTTCGCCTTCTCCAGTCCTCGAACCAAACTGGAGCGTACGGTTGAGACCTTCGGTTGCTGAGACAGCGTGGCGCGCACGGCTTCGATCAATTCCGAGGTGATGCGGTGCGGTCCGCTATCCGCCGCCGGGTCTGGCTGGAGCAGATCGGTCAGGTCGCTCAGGCGATACAAGCGCAGAGACTGGGGGGTTGTGGCTTCGAGGGTGGCTGGCAGGATTTTTTCTGTTAGGTGCTGGCGGGCGAGAGCGTAAACGTCCTGGCTGCGCTGAGGATCGCCGCCGGTTTCGCCCATACTGGGAGTGTCGTCCAATAGCACAAGGTGGAGGGTCGGTCGCGTTTCTTTGCCGGCCAGCGGGTCCAGACCCAGGAAGCGGGCGAAAAGCAAGGCAGCCAGAAACACCAGCAAGCAACGCAGAAACAGCAGAATGAGCTGCTCGATGATCAACTTGCGCCGCATCCGCTTCTGCGCCTTGAGCAGGAACTCCATCGCCGCCCAAGGAATCCTCCGGAAGCGCATGCGGTTGATCAGATGGATGATGATCGGGGCGCTGATCAACGTCGCGCCCACAATCATCGTCACCGGGTGTAGGAATAGCGACCACATGGTGCCAGGTCTCGCCTTCGGTTTCCAGGATCAATCAATGTCAATCCATGCGGGAGTAGGGCTGGCAGCAGCCAGTCCGGAGCGTCGGTTCTTTTCCACCGTTGGCGGCTTCGTCTCGCGTGCTGGTGTTCTCTGCTATTCTTAGGGTATGCCCGACCATAGGGTTGACCCGATCTTTGCTGGTCGGTGTGGTGGTGATAACGGCTCTCCCCAGCGCTTCCTCAACGCCGAACCAGCGAGTTCCGCTGGGACATGCGATGAAACAGGAAACGAGCGAGCACCGCGTCAAGGTAATCACCCGTGCGGACTAAGTGGTACTCGACGCCGATCCGGGTGCAGCCCCGGCGCACCTCCGTCAGGTATTCCTCCAGCACTTCCAGGTAACTGTCGCGCAGAGCACGGGGGTCGCAGAGCAAGTGCGGCTGGTCTTCCAGTCCCTCGAAACGGGTCATGCCGGAAAAAGGAAAGAGCAACTCGTCGTCATCGAGGATGTGGAAGACCATGACATCGTGCCGGCGGTGGCGGAGCATTTCCAGCCCCTGGAACAGCGGCGGGCGGTCGACCAAAAGGTCGGAAAAGAGTACGACCAATCCCCGCTGCGGCATCGATTCCGCCACACGTTGGAGGATTTTGCGGATGTCCGTTTTGGCTCGGGGCCGGCTGGTGTGCAAGGCTTTCGTGATGGCGTCCACATGGGGCAAGCCGCTGCGCGGAGGCACCACCTCGCGCACATCCTCGTCAAACGTAATCAAGCCGCAGGAATCCTGCTGTTTCGTAGTCAAATATGCCAGGCAGGCCGCCGCCGTGGCTGCGTATTCGTACTTGTGCAGCGTCCCCGCTTTGCGATGCCGGGCTTCCCCATAAAGCATTGACTCACTGCTGTCCACCACCAGATACGCCCGCAGATTCGTCTCCGCTTCGAATTGCTTGATCACAAACTTGTCCGACCGCTGCCAGACTTTCCAGTCAATCCGCCGCAGATCATCCCCCGGCACATACTCCCGGTGTTGGACGAACTCGACCGACTGGCCATAAACCGGGCTTTTATGCATGCCGCTGAGGAAACCTTCCACCGCTTGCCGTGCTCGCAAATCCAACGGCGAGATCCGGGCAATGACCGTGGGGTCCAGAAAGCGGCGGGGATCGCTCACATCACGTTTCGCCATAGCGGGTGTCCCATGGAAGCTCTGGAGAGCGGCTCCCTCTGCACGCCCCGGAAGAAACCGCTCCAGGAAGGCAGTCGAAACACGATCAGTACGTGGGCCTCAAACTTATCACGCAAAAATCTTCTTGAACCGCTCATCCGAGGTCAGCGCGCCTTCCTTGTCCGGGGTTTCTTCGAGCAGTTTTTGAATGACCAGGTCCGGCGTGATCCCTTCCGAAGCCGCCGTGAAATTGGTCAGAATCCGGTGACGGAGGACGGGATAGGCCAGGGCCTTGATGTCATCGGTGGTGACGTGAGCACGTCCATAGAGCAGAGCGCGCGCTTTGCCGCCGAGAATGAGGTTCTGCACCGCACGCGGCCCGGCGCCCCAGCTCAGCCAATCTTTGATGAACTTCGGTACTCCCGGTTCTCCCACCCGCGTTTGCCGGACCAGGGCCAGCGCGTAGTTGATCACATGGTCCGTGACCGGCACCTTCCGCACCAGCGTCTGAATCTCGATGATCTGCTCGCCGTTGAGCACCGGCGTGATCTCCTCGGTTTGCACCCCGGTTGTCCGCCGAGCGATCTCGAATTCCTCCTGATAGCTCGGATACTTGACGAACACTTTGAACATGAACCGGTCCTGCTGCGCCTCCGGCAGGGGATAGGTCCCTTCCTGCTCGATCGGGTTCTGCGTCGCCAGGACGAAAAATGGATTGGCCAGCTTGTGGCGGACGCGCCCCACAGACACCTGCCGCTCTTGCATCGCCTCCAGCAAGGCCGCTTGCGTCCGCGGAGGGGTCCGGTTGATCTCGTCCGCCAGAATCATGTTGGCAAACAGCGGCCCAGGGCGGAACAGCAGTTCGAACGTGCCCGTGACTGGGTTCTTCTCGATGAAATCCGTTCCCGTAATGTCTGCGGGCATCAAGTCCGGTGTGAACTGAATCCGGCTGAACTCCAGGTTCAAACACCGCGACAGCGTGCTGATCATCAACGTCTTGGCTAGCCCCGGCACCCCGTCCAGCAAGCAGTGGCCCCGTGCAAACAACGCGATGAGCAATTCCTCAATCACCGCTTCCTGACCCACGATCACCCGGTGCAACTGCTGCTTGATGCTGTCGAAAGCGGCCTTGAACTTCCGGATTGCTTCCAGATCGCTCTCCTGCATGGCCGACGCATTGGCGGCGCTCGTTTCGCTCATGGTTTCTCCTCAAAGGCGGCTATACTGCATCTCTTCTTACCCACCGTCGTTACCGGCCGTCAGGTCGATAACGGCTCCTTCCCCTCGCTTGGAGGGAGGTTTCATGGTTATGACGCCTGCCCCACGCCTTGACTAACATCTCCCTCGCTCCCTCCAGGAAAATTATGGTAGCAAGCCATGCCGCAACGGCGCCGAGAAACCCAGGCCTCCCTCGAATCGGCCCCGCCTTCGACCCACCCCTCATCCTATCCGCATGCCTCAACGCCCGGCTGATCTCCAGCACACAAGCGGCTAAGGGGCAAGTGGCCTCATTAGTCTCGCACCCTTGGCGATCTTCCCGCGCGATGGCATGCCATCCAGATGTTCCCCCAGCCGTCGCCCGACAAAAAAATTCCGATTGCCTCTTGACGGACTCCCCGGACCGGTTATACTCGCACTAACTCGAAAACCATCTCGAATGTATGGGTTCCCGCGAGGAGGCCGATCATGTCCTCCCAATCGCTACAGTCCCCCCCCCGCGGAAGAATCGGTAGGGAGTTCCTGGTTCTGCGCCTGACCCTGGGATTGTTCCTCGTCGGTGCTGCGGGATTGAAAGTGCACGCCCTGTTCGTCAGTTCTCCCCTTCAGGAGTCGCCCTTGTCTTCCCCTCGCTGGCAACTGACCGCAATTGTGACCGAACTACTGCTCGGCACCTGGTTACTGAGCGGCCAATGGTTGCGTGCCGCTTGGATAGCAAGTCTGGCCTTCTTCTCTGTCTTGGCCAGTGCCAGCCTGTATCTGGCACTCCTGGGGCAAACCGATTGCGGTTGTTTCGGCCGGCTCGCGGTCAATCCCTGGGTGACCTTCCTGCTCGATCTGGCGATCCTGGCCGCCCTGTTGCTATTTCGGCCTCGAGGCATTTCCCCATCATTCCAAATGAGCTATGGCCTAAGAGCGGCAAAGGTCGGAATGGCGGCAGCACTTTTGACGCTCTTCGTTGCCGTTCTCTTTCTGGCGATGGTGGACCGCCCGGCAGATGCCTTGGCTCGCTTGCGCGGAGAGCCACTCACCGTGGAACCTGCTGTCAGCGAAGTGGGTGAGGCCGCTGCCGGAACTCAACGCTGGTTCACGGTTCATCTGGTCAATCACACGGATCATCCCATCCGGGTTGTGGGAGGCACGGCAAGCTGTGCCTGTACGGCCACCCAAGACTTGCCTGTGACCGTGCCGCCTTACGAAATGCGACCGATCAATATCCTGATGACCTTTTCTGGAGGGGCGGGATACTTCCAGCACCGCTTCGCTTTGTTTACGGACCACCCTTCCCAACCCGTTGTGGTGGCACGCTACGCCGGGCGCGTAGTGCGAACGCCATCACCGTGAGGAAACATCTGCTTGCTGGGGGCTTCTCTGTGGTGGAGAAGCGGCAAGCCGGTGCAAAAGCAGCTCCGAAGCAGCTGCTGAGACAGAACGGAGGATGATGTCATGACGCGACTCTACGACACAGTCGGTTGGCTGCTAAGCAGCCTGGGTTTAGCGTTGCTGGTGTGCGGTCTGGTGCTCGTACCGCAAAACCGGCTGCTCTCTAATGATCCGGTCGATATTGTTACTGGTGGCTGTGCGGGACACAAGGTTTGCAACAGTGGGTGTGGGAATCAAAATCCCCCCAACTGTACAACCAGTAAATTAGATTGCAGTCAGGGTACTAACGATGATTGTTTATTCTGTGTCTGTACCAATGTTGATGAATCTTGCATTTGTAAATAAATGTTACTTGGAGCAAATATTCCCGATTTTGTCTATATTGTTGGAGGCGACAGTCATGGCGGCATTCCGGTCTATGGTGCTGAGTTTGTGGCTAGGTGGTGTGGTGGTGGGTGGGGTGTGGTGGGCAGTGTTGTGCCAACAGGGGATGAGCCAGGCTGTTGCCCAAGCGGACGGAAGTTGGCGGGAACGCTTTCTGCGGGAAGCCCCCGCCGCCTGGAAGGAATACGCAGAGTTTGCCCGTTGTTTGCAGGGAAGCTGTACAACACGATACTTGATACATTCAACGGGGAAGAAGATGCTGCATCGTACTGAGATCAAACAGAATAATGAATGTGGGATGTATACATATGAGGTGGTGGAGGGAGATGTAGTGAGGTTGGCTGTGGAATTGAAGGCGTACAATTCAAAGTACAGTTTTATGTTGGGTCGGCGGACATTAGATGGGGAGTGGCTGGTGGTGCGTTATGGTGTCGAGGCCGATCAGATAGCATTACGTCAGGAGACACGCGAAGGTATTGATAGCACTTCATCTGCTCCAGTGCGGGCGGTTCGGACGCGGTTGGTGGATTTGGTGGGTCAATCGACGTTTCGGGTGGTGGAGGTGAAGGGTGTGGAGTATGAGGGTCGGGAGTGCGTGGCGGTGCGGTTTGAGAATCCGCATCCGATGAGTCGTCAGCCGTTTGTGCCGGAGCAGGGAGGTGTGTTGGTGTTGGACCCGTCGCGGAAGTGGTGTTTGTGTCGGGCGGAGATTCGGAGTCAGTATTTGGGGGATAAGGGTCCGAAGGATGTATCGGAGGTGGTGGTAGTGGAGACGCGAGTGGGGAAGTCTGGGTATCCGATTCCGGTACGTCGGACGCTGCAGAACGATGGGGGAGTAATTACGAGAGAGTATGATTTGCGTGATGAAGGGGGGGTGCCGTTGGAGAGGGAGTTTACGTTGTCGGCGTTTGGGTTGCCGGAGCCGGTGGGGGTGGAGTGGGAGCGTCCGGTGCGGTGGTATTTGTGGCTGATGCTGGCGGGGGTGGTGTGTTTGGTAGCCGGCGGAGTATTTTATTGGCTGAGCCGCCGCCGAGCCGGAGGGACGAACTGAGGGGAGACTATTGGGTCGCAGAAACTCCCGTGAACTTGAAGTTGAGGTTTTCACTCTGATTACCGGAGCATATCGAAGTGTGGAGAAGGTATAGGTTGGGGTGTGGTAGGTTGTTGTCATATCGGTGGGTTGTGGTAATTGGGATGGGGTAGGGTTTAGCGTTGCTGGTGTGCGGTCTGGTGCTCGTACCGCAAAACCGGCTGCTGGGGGAGGAGGGTGATGGGGTAGATCAACCTGTTTGTCCACAAAATCCTCCCTCTCACGTATGTGATGACAAGTGTATGATGCTAACATATGTCGTGATCCTTCCTGATGGGAGTTTTATGATTGATAGGAGATGCGAAACTGGAGCACAGCCGGGTCAAGTGGGAACATGCAAGCCAGACCAGAATTGCAAGGGTTGTCGATGCATAATCATGAATCAGCCCCCGCCATTCCCGACAGCAACCAAGGCATGTGGATGTTGGTAAGCCACTCATAGGATCGAAGAACACTGATTCCGATTCCTCAATCACATACCAGAATTTTAGAATTATGGAATGAGCCAAAATTTACTAGATTTATTAAGGTATATAGTAATAAAATTTTTCTGTAAATAACCAATAAACTCTTAAACACTAGGAGTTGCAAAATGTATGCCTATAGGAACATAACTAATTTGAATATTTTTCATCAATCATATCGCTTTCCTTTGATTAGTTGGCGATGGATTTGGATCCTAGTTTTGGCTTGGGGAATTGACACACAACAGTGTTATTCTCAGTCTCAGGATTTGCGACATCGCTTTCTGCATGAGGCGCCGCAGAAGTGGAAAGAGCATAAACAGAGATGTAGCGAACTCTGCCTACAGTTGGAGTTGAAGAGTTGGTTGAGAGTTCCCGATTCAGTCAAATTCGATACATCTACAATACCAAATGATTATTTTTATACCCTGCGTGATAAATCTGGGACAAGATTACTATCAATTTTAGGTTCACGGGATAGTATTTATACATGCTGGGCTGTGAATGATAAATATGCATTTGAACTAAATCGTAAAGGACCATCAAACCCATGGTTGCTCGTGAGGATAAATGGAAATCCAAAGGACAGTTTTATTCATAGTTACGCTAGTATGGCACTTCATAATCATAATGATTACTGGTCAACATCACCTTTTGTTTTGTACAAGATATCACTCGAGCAGTTAGTGAAGCAACCCGGTTTTGAAGTGGTCCATGCGGAACAGATTGACAAAGGTCAACAGCAGCTAGTAAGAGTGGAGTTTCGTTCTCCTAAGAAAGTGGCAGTCCTGGGATCCTCTAGTATTGATTATTGCTATGAGAATGGATGGATAATCTTTGATCCAGAGCGTTATTGGATTCCACTCGAGTACAAGGCTTCTGTGACATGGTTAGGTGCTCAAGAGATCAAAACTGAGGAACACGGTGCGATGGAATATACCAAAATTTCACATGAACTACCCGTGTTGAAACAGATGGATGGTCGAATCAAAGGCAAGAGTACCAAAGGCATCCCCGTGGAATTGGATTTTGTATTCCGAACAGAATATTTGATAAGGGAATATGTACCATCAGTGGAGGAGTTTACGTTGTCGGCGTTTGGATTGCCGGAGCCGGTGGGTGTGGAGTGGGAGCGGCCGGTGCGGTGGTATTTGTGGCTGACGCTGGCGGGGATGGTGTGTTTGGTAGCCGGCGGAGTATTTTATTGGCTGAGCCGCCGCCGAGCCGGAGGGGAGAGCTGAGGGAGAGCACAGCACATCCATGTGATTGGAGGTAGTAATCATGGCAGCATCTCGGTATTTGGTGTTCAGTTTGTGGCTAGGTGGTGTGGTGGTGGGTGGGGTGTGGTGGGGGGTGTTGTGCGAGGGCGGGATGGGCCAGGCTGTTGCCCAAGCGGACGGAAGTTGGCGGGAACGCTTTCTGCGGGAAGCCCCCGCCGCCTGGAAGGAATACGCAGAGTTTGCCCGTTGTTTGCAGGGAAGCTGTACAACACGATA
>Ga0101943_1000976_pt1 | contig 30868 bp, 21 predicted proteins | sample DewCreD2012metaG_5_FD_75244 | JGI IMG/M metagenome (GOLD analysis project Ga0101943, IMG submission 75244) | Hot spring sediment bacterial and archeal communities from British Columbia, Canada, to study Microbial Dark Matter (Phase II) - Dewar... ... | reverse complement strand
CGCCGGGCGCCCGCGACAATCTCCTCAGCGGGTTGGGCCACAAACAGCAGCGTCCCGCTCCATTCCCCTTTCAGTGCGGTCAGAACCTGTGCTGTTCCCACCCAACAGGCCATATGCATGTCGTGCCCGCAGGCATGCATCACCCCCACTTCCTGCCCCCAGCGGTCCCGCGTGCGGACCTTGCTGGCATAGGGCAAGCCGGTCTGTTCGATGATCGGCAGGGCATCCATGTCCGTGCGCACGAGAACGACAGGGCCGCGGCCATTCTTCAAAACCGCCACGACGCCATGCCCGCCGACCTTTTCCGTGACGTCCCAACCGAGCTGGCGCATCTCCTGGGCGAGCCGGGCCGCTGTTTTTTCCTCCTGCAAGGACAATTCGGGGTGGGCATGCAGTTCTTGATACAAGCGAACCAGGCCGGGGAGCGAATTATTCAAAAATCCATCAATCTGTTTCTGTCTGGCGAGAATCTTGGACTTCCCTGGAGACTGAGCCGTATCTCGCAGAGAAAGGTCAAGCGATTTCGGAACCAGGCTGGGCATCGGCGGTTGGGAGGATGCGGTCTTTACCGGCTGGGCCAGGGTGCAGATTCCTGAACCGCAACTAGCAATCAGACAAGCAATTAGAGCCATGTGCCGCATGGGTGACCTCACGGTCGGAGGAAGGTAGGGGGAACCAGCGGGCAAAAAATTGCCCGATTTGACATTTTTTACTCGAATCCGACACCTCCGGTAGCGTATATTTCTATAACCGCATCTCTTTTTTCGCCCAGCATCCATCGCAGAGAGATCCGGTTGCCTGATACGCCAGCGCGTTAGGGTGTTGGCCCAGTTCTGCACCTGAGGGAGGATTTGTGTACTATGACCATCAAAACTTTGACGCTCAAACAGCGGAAGTCCATTTTCCAGGCACTTGTCAAGGCCCAAGACCAAGGGATTCCCGTACCGGAATCCAAACAGCGCATTATGGAAAAGTATCAGCTTACACCGGAGCAGTTGGAATTGATTGAAGAGGAAGGCTTGGAGAAGGAGTGGCCGCCTCTCAACAGCGATGACCATCCCAACTCCTAAGCGGCCTCCCGCTGTAACGTTCCGGCGCGGTCTTCGGCTGAAGTTCTGGGTGTCATCCGTTGAACCCATCCTGTGTCCATTAGGGTGGGTTCATTGCATTTTCCCGACGGGAGAAGCGAAGACTTTTTCAGGAGATGAGCTATGCAGAATGCCACGTTTCGGGGGGTAGCTCTGCCGTAAGGTTGGAGGATTCCGAGAGTCGCAGGATATGCTGGGGGATGCTGGCAACGCCTAGCGTTCCGGCTCGTGGGTTTCCAACCGGAAAGGCTGCCAGATGTGGGGGCGGGCCAATGGCTCAATGTGAAGCACTTCCTCGCCTTTTTTGAAGACGCGGACCGAGCCGGAGGACTGACTGACTGCAAAGGCCACCGCGTTTGTGTGCTTGCTGATCGCTGCGGCGGCCAGATGGCGGGAACCAAAGCCCTTGCGCAAGTTGACACCATCGGTGCGGGCATTGAGATGGAGGCAGGCAGCTTCGGCGATCCCATCCCGGCTGATCAGGATGGCACCATCCAGCTTGGCGATCTCCTTGATTTGCTCGCGGACATCCCGCTTGCGCACATCTCTTTCCGCCCGGCTATAACCCCGAAACGGGTTGAAGTTTTGGAAGCGCGATAGGCTTAGCACTTTGCGGGTATCGCCCACGACCAGGATGGTGCCGATGGGTTGTCCTTCCCGTCCTTCCCGTCCAATTTCTGTGGCCAATTCCACCACCGCACGCAGAACATCGAGGGGAGCAGCATCCGCCAACACGCGCAAATCTTGGGGTGTGAGCCGTTCCAAATGTTCGCCCAAGTGAATGACACTGAGGGTGTCAATGGGTTCAGGTCCATCCTCCAGAGTAGCGATACCGTTGTACAGGGCCACCACGTGGGCGCCGGGTTGCAAGTGCTTTTCGGTGACGGCGCGGAGTAAGGCAGCATTCATCCGTTCTTGGGTCGGGCGGGGTTCCGAATCGACATCGACAACAATCCAACCTTCCCGATCGCGGAGGGAACGGGTCAAGGCGGGGTTGACCGCTGCCACGAGCAGTTTGCAATCTCCCAAAATGCGGGCCACATCCTCCCACGGCAGGCTGGTCTCCGTCAGCAATAGGACGGCGTCAGCGGGCAGGTTTTGGACCAACTCCCGCGCCGCTTGTAACAATGCGACGGACTGGGAAGGCAAGCTCATGTCCGGTGCCGGATTTCCAACTGAAAATGTTCCCCAATCGCTTCAATCTATACCCTGGACTGCCAGAGGGCTATAGCCCCTCCCGCGCGTCGCAAGTCCACCTTCCATCCTGCGCGTCTTTGCTCTGGTTCAGCGGGTGGGAAATAGCGGATTTGCCGTCTCAGGTCATCACCATTGGAAACTCGCTCTCAGGAGCGATCGAAGATAGTCCTGCCCCCATCCTTGGCCACAGTCGGCCACTCCGCGGCCTGGAACAGCCACTCCGGTCCATCTGGGAGGTTCCCACATCCGCCTCGTCTTGTACAGCTTGCGAGAAATGCGGACAATGGCAAGACGGAAGTCAGTCACACATACCCAGAAGATGGCAACTATACTTTCGGGAACGTGGAGTTGGTAAGACACCGGTAGGCTTCGGGGAACAGCGAGGCGAGGATGCACGAGTCGATTCTGGACGCCATTGGGCACACACCCCTGGTGCTGTTGCAGCGGCTGACGCAAGGCTTGCAGGCACGCGTGGCCGTGAAGATCGAGTCAGCCAATCCGGGCGGAAGTATCAAAGACCGGGTGGCCTGGGCGATGATCCAGGATGCCGAGCGGAAAGGATTGCTCGCTCCCGGCGGCACGATCATCGAGGCGACGGCGGGCAACACGGGAGTCGGCCTGGCAATGGTCGCGGCTGTACGCGGCTACCGCTGCATCTGCGTGTTGCCGGACAAAATGTCCCAGGAAAAAATCGCGCTGCTCAAAGCTTACGGAGCGGAGGTGGTCATAACGCCGACTAACGTCCCGCCTGATTCGCCGGAAAGTTACAACGGCGTTGCCGACCGGCTGGCGCGCGAGATTCCCGGAGCCTGGCGGCCCAACCAATTTGGCAATCTCTCCAATCCGGAGATCCACTACCTGACTACGGGGCCGGAAATCTGGGAGCAAACCAAAGGAAAGGTCACCGTCTTTGTCGCCGGCGTCGGGACTGGCGGGACTATCACCGGCGTGGCGCGCTACCTCAAGGAACGCAATCCGAACATCCGCGTGGTGGGTGCCGATCCCGAAGGCTCGGTCTTGTCGGGGGGTACGCCCAAACCCTGGAAAGTCGAAGGGATCGGCGAGGACTTTGTGCCCAAGACATTTTCCAGCCAGTATGTGGACGAGTGGGAGCGGATCAGCGACGCGGAGTCCTTCCATATCGCCCGGCAGTTGGCCCGCCGGGAGGGATTGCTCCTGGGCGGCAGCAGCGGCACGAACGTGGCAGCGGCCTTGCGTTACGCCCGCCGCCTAGGCCCGGAACATCTGGTTGTCACAATTGGCTGCGACACCGGCCGCAATTACCTGAGCAAATTCTTCGATGACAACTGGCTGGCAGAAAACCAACTCACCTATCGCCAGACTCAGCGGCACTCGGTGGCCGACCTGCTCCAGCGCCGCGGACCCAGGCAATTGGCCATCATTCAGCCTGATGCTACCGCCGATGAGGCGATTCACCTGATGGAACGTCTCGGCGTCTCCCAATTGCCTGTCCTGGAACAAGGGCGCGCCATCGGCAGCATCCAGGAGATCACCTTGGCCCGCCTGCTCCACGATGGCCGGGACCCCACACAGGTCACCATTCGGGAGGTCATGGCGCGGCCTTTGCCCCTTGTGGACCTCCACACGGACCTGGACGAAGTATATCGCTTGCTGCTGGCCGGCTACAGCGGCGTGCTGGCCACGGATCGCGATCAGGTTCTGGACATCATCACTCGGATCGACTTGATTCAATACTGGGACGAAACGCGCACCCACAGCAAAACCGAACCCAGCGAGGAAGCGCCATCCTCGTGATCCTAAGGGTGCCATCCGCCCCGCGCGATAGCGTAAGCCAGGGAGATCCGGAAATCCTACTGCTGCAATCTCCAGCAGATGCACAGGATCAGGAGAAGGAGCAGCCATGCCGCCAGATGATCCCCGTAATTATGCAGCGTGGGGTTTTTCCACGCGTGCGATTCACGCCGGTCAGGAAGCCGACCCGGCCACGGGAGCCACGATCGTCCCGATTTATGCCACGAGCACCTATACACAGGCGGCCCCCGGCGTGCACAAGGGGTACGAATACAGCCGCAGCAGCAACCCGACCCGCAAGGCTTTGGAAACCGCCTTGGCCGCTCTGGAAGATGGGGAGATGGCCCTGGCGTTCGCCTCCGGTTTGGCAGCGACCACGGCGGTGTTCGCTTCCCTGCTGCGTCCCGGCGATGAAGTCCTCGCCGCGGCGGACCTTTATGGCGGCACCTTCCGACTGCTGGAAAAAGTCTTTCAGCCGTGGGGTCTCGCCGCACGATATATCGACGACCCATCCCCCGCGGGTTTTGCTGCCCACATCACCCCGCGCACCCGCCTGGTGTGGATCGAAACGCCGACCAATCCCCTGCTCCGCATCCTCGACATTGCCGCCATCGCAGACGTAGCCCGCCGTTCCAACGTTCCCCTGGCCGTGGACAACACCTTCGCCTCCCCTTATCTCCAGCAGCCGCTGCGTTTAGGTGCGGATTTGGTCGTTCACAGCACGACCAAGTATCTGGGCGGGCATTCCGATGTCATCGGGGGTTGCGTCGTAGGCCGTCGCGAGCTGCTGGAGCCGATCCGGTTTTATCAGAACGCGGCAGGTGCTGTTCCCAGTCCTTTCGATGCCTTTCTAGTCCTGCGGGGTCTCAAGACATTAGCCCTGCGGATGGAGCGGCACAGTACCAACGCGCAGGCCTTGGCCGAGTGGCTGGCTAACCATCCGGCGGTGGAGCAGGTGTATTATCCGGGCCTATCGAGCCATCCGGGCCACGAGATCGCCCGCCGACAAATGCGGCACTTTGGGGGGATGCTGTCCCTGCGCCTGCGAGGCGGCGGCGAGAAAGCCCGACGGTTCCTCTCTCACCTGCGCCTGATCAGCCTGGCGGAGAGCTTGGGCGGCGTCGAATCCCTGGCCTGCCATCCGGCCACGATGACCCACGCCAGCATTCCCCGCGAACTGCGGGAAGCCCGCGGCATCGATGAAGCCCTCGTCCGCCTGAGCATTGGGATCGAAGACCTGCAAGACCTCCGCCACGATTTGGAGCAAGCCCTGGCCGATTAGCTCTCCGGCGACCGGGAACCGACTCCGGGGCTGACGCCTTGCTTTGCTCCAGGGCCGACGCGCTGCTCCGCCTCCTCTGCCCGGCGCACTTCCACCAAGTTGTCGAAGAACGTGGCCCCGCCGCCGAGGTCCGACAGTGCGGTGCTCGTCGTGGCGTTACTGTTGGCGCCATCGGGGGCGTAACGCTTCCACCAATTGCCCAGCGAAACGACGACTCCGGGACGGACGGTCGGTCCGACTTTGGCTTTGGCGCGAAATCGACCCCGGTCGTTGAAAATGACGACCCAATCGCCGGTACGAATCTGCCGCGACTCGGCATCCTGAGGATGGATTTCCAAAGTCGGCTCCCCGGCTTGCTGACGCAGGGAATCGACGTTGACGAAAGTGGAATTGAGGAAACTCGGTGCGGGGGGTGAGAGCAATTGCAAGGGGTAACGTGCGGCCAGTTCGGGGCGCGTCTGCGGGTCCTCATGCGGGGGAACATAGTGGGGCAGCGGGTCTCTGCCCGCACGGGCTTCCCGTTCGGAGTATAGCTCGCACTTTCCGGAGGGTGTCGGAAATTTCCCCTCCGCAAACGGTGCCCAGGGACGGGGCAGATTCAAGCGCACCGGACCGGACCGTACCGCCGCGAGTGTGATTCCTTCCAGCGGCCCGCGCCCATGCAAGCAGAGCGCTGCCAGTGTTTCGTCATCGTCCGCCCAGAGCTGCTCTTCCAAACCCATCGCCTGAGCTAGCAGGCGGAACACCTCCGTATTCGGTTTGGCCTCGCCGAGCGGAGCGATCGCGGGATTGTTGGCCTGAACGTACAAATGGCCGTAACTGCTGTGCAGATCGAAGTGTTCGAGTTGGGATGTAGCCGGCAGAACGATGTCGGCGTAGGCGGCGGTGTCGGTCAGAAAGAGATCGTGCACCACTGTGAACAAGTCTTCGCGTGCCAAGCCGGCCCGCACCCGATTCTGATCGGGGCAGACTGTCGCCGGGTTGGCATTATAGACAAAGAGCGCGCGGATGGGCGGCCCCTCCAATTCGCCAAGCAAGGCTTCCGCCAACTGCACCATATTGATGACTCGCGTACCAGGAGGAATGAGGTCCGGACGGGTCAGAGCGGTATCGTCAAAGCCATAAGCCTTACTGGTGCTCAGAAACGCCCCGGCGCCGGGATAACGCCAGTCGCCTGTCAGTGCGGGCAGGCAGGTGATGGCGCGCACAGCCATGGCCCCGCCGCCGTGCCGCTGCACACCATAGTTGAGCCGGATCAAGGCGGGGCCGCCAAACACAGAGCGGGCACAGGCATACTCGCGGGCCAGTTGTTCGATGTCCGCCACGGGCAACTCCGTGATGTGAGACACTCGCTCCACGGGATAGTCCCGCAGGACGCGCTCACGCAAAGCCTCCGCTCCTACGCAATAGCGCTGCAAATAATCGGCGTCCTGCCAGTTTTCCCGGAAGATGATGTGCATCAGTCCCAAGGCTAAAGCGGCATCTGTCCCGGGGCGGATGGGCAGCCACCAGTCGGATCGGGCCGCCGTGGGGGAGCGATACGGATCGATGGTCACGATCCGGGCGCCCTGGCGGCGGGCCTCATGCTCAATCCGCCAGAAGTGCACATTGGTCACGGCGGTATTCGACCCCCAATTGATGATGTAGCGGCAGTGCACCGCCGCCTCCGGGTCGATCATAGCACGCGTGCCCAGGGTGATGTTGCAGCCTTCTTCCCCTGCTGTCGAGCAGATGGTCCGCGCCAGCACGCTGGCTCCTAGGCGGTGGAAAAAACGTCGATCCAGGCTGCCGTACATCAACTTGCCCATCGTGCCGGCGTAGCTGTACGGCAGAATTGCCTGCGGGCCATCCTCGGCGATGATGGTCCGGAAACGATCCGCGATCTGTGCGATCGCCTCTGGCCAACTGATTCTGCGGAATTGTCCCGCCCCCTTCGGCCCCACCCGCTGCAAGGGATAGAGCAGCCGCTCGCGGTGGTACACCCGCTCCAGATAGCGCGCTACTTTTTGGCAGAGAAAGCCGCGCGTGAAGGGATGCTCGGGGTCGCCACGCAGGTCCACGGCTCGCCCCGTGCGGCGATCCACGGTCACTACCCAGCCGCAGGTGTCCGGGCAGTCATGCGGGCACACCCCCTTGAGCTGCACCAGTTCTGCCCTCGGCGGATTCTGCTCTTGCGGACGTGTGGTGTTCGTGCCGTCCATTCCTGCTTCCTCAACAAACCTCGGCCGGAACGAAGGGGCGGTGAGAATCTACCAACAATCTCGTCCTACCGGCCAGGGAGGAATCTGCATTCATCTCTCGCCAAGCGCTCCACCGGATACTAGTTTATGATGTATGTTATGGCGTGGTGGGAGGGGATGGCTTCTCACCCGCACACCCTGAGATGGCACACCTATGCCACCCCCCAGTACAGCCGCCGAGTTCCTCGACCTCTTGCGGCGCAGCCAACTGGTGCCGGAAGTCCGTTTGGACGAGGTCTTACAACGCCATCGCCAAAACGGCACTTTACCCCAGCAACTCGATCCCCTGGCGAACCTGCTGATCCGAGAAGGGTTGCTCACCTACTTCCAGGCGAAACAACTGAAGTTAGGGCGATACAAGCGTTTTACCATCGCTGGCAAGTATAAGCTGCTGGAGCTGATCGGTGTCGGAGGAATGGGGGCCGTCTATCTGTGCGAACACATGCTCATGCGCCGCCTAGTGGCCCTCAAAGTGCTGCCGATCGAAAAGCTCTCCGATCCCTCTCACGAGGAGCGTTTCTACCGCGAAGCCCGTGCCGTCGCCGCTCTGGATCACCCTAACATCGTCCGAGCCTACGACATCGACAAGTTTGAGCAACTACACTTCCTGGTGATGGAATATGTCGATGGTACGAGCTTGCAGGAGATCGTGGCCCGCTACGTGCTGGAAAAACGGCTGTTTGATCCGCTCCGCGCCGCCCATTACATTGCTCAGGCGGCCCTGGGTTTGCAACATGGCCACGAATTGGGCATGGTCCATCGGGACATCAAACCCGGCAATCTGCTGCTCGACCGCCACGGCTGTATCAAAGTGTTGGACATGGGTCTGGCCCGGTTCTTCAACAAACAGCAGGATTGCGTGACGGAGAAGTACGACGAGAAATGCGTCCTAGGAACGGCGGATTATCTGGCTCCCGAGCAGGCGGTGAGCAACATCGTGGATATTCGAGCCGACATCTACTCCCTGGGAGCTACCTTTTACTTCCTGCTCACCGGCCAACCCCCCTTTCCCGAAGGGACGGTCACGGCCAAGCTTGTGGCCCATCAGACGCGGCAGCCCCGGCCCGTGGAGTCGTTCCGCAAGGATGTGCCGCCGAATATGCTCAAAGTCTTGCGGGTCATGATGGCTAAGAATCCCGCGGATCGCTTCCAGCAGCCCGTGGAAGTGGTGGAAGCCCTCAGCGAATGGGTGCACCAGCCGATTGAGCCGCCGCCGGCGCGAGAAATGCCGCAACATTGCCCGCTGGTCCGCATGATTGCCGGCCCTAGCACACCCCAACCCAATGCGGTCCCCTTGGCCCGCCTGCTGTTCAGCACGCCACGCACCGCCTTGGCCCGCGGCACCACCACACCGCCGCCAACCTCCGCTTCCGCAACCCTGTCCCAAAGCACCGTCACCTTCGGTCCTTTACCCAGCAGTTCCTCCCATCCCAGCGGAGAAATCACGGTGCCTGTCGGCCCTGCTTCGACCGCTCGCTCCTCGGCGGCCCCGACCCTGCCGTTCACCCCAGCTCCTGCGACACCGGTCGATACATCCTCTGCCGCACCACAGGCTTCTGTTCGCTACCGTTCGCTCCACTGGCCCTTCTGGCTCCTCTTGGCAGCACTCCTTTTGCTTTTCGCCACGGCATTGTACCTGGCCTACCTGCTCGGTCGCGGTGCCCTAGGCTGAGCTATTACGCTGTCTCTTGAGTTTTACGACAGTAGGCTTAATGGGATGTTCTTTGGAAGCTTCAATCTCGAAGACGACGGGTCACATCTCATGACGAAACGGTACATTCTCTGAAAAAAAATGGGGTATACTGAGAGAAGAAGCGGCCAAGAGAGGCGTTGGACAATAGTCAACCGCAGAGGGTGGCCAATAATCTATTGCGGGAATGTTTTCACTTGGCGTTGAGATCATCACACCATGCCCGCTCCAACTACTGCCTCGGAGTTTGTCGATTTGGTGCTCAAAAGCGGGGTTGTCGAAGAGCCCCGCGTGCGGGAGTTCCTGAAAAAATTGGCCGAGGGTAGCAGCGGCATCCCTTCCGACCCCGCTCGCTTGGCGGGCTTGATGGTACACGAGGGGCTTTTGACCTACTTCCAGGCGGAACAGATCCTCCAGGGTAAATACAAGCGCTTCACCATAGGCAAGTACAAGGTGTTAGAGAAACTCGGCTCCGGCGGGATGGGGCAGGTTTTTTTGTGTGAGCACATCTTGATGCGCCGTCGGGTAGCCATCAAAGTCCTTCCGACCACGAAGGCGCAAGACCCGGCTGGGTTGGAACGCTTTTATCGGGAAGCCCGTGCTATCGCCGCCGTCGATCATCCCAATCTCGTCCGCGCCTATGACATCGACCAAGCGGAAAACCTGCACTTTCTGGTCATGGAGTATGTGGACGGCGTCAGCTTGCAGGAGCTGGTCAAAAAGATCGGTCCTCTGCCGGTACTGCGAGCCTGCCACTACATCTACGGTGCTGCCGTCGGCCTCAATCACGTCCACGAGATCGGTTTGATCCATCGCGACATCAAGCCCAGTAACATCCTGGTCGATCGCCATGGAATGGTGAAGATTCTGGACCTGGGATTGGCTCGCTTTTTCCATGACACAGATGAGCTAACCAAAAAGTACGACGAAAACATCCTTGGCACGGCGGATTATCTCTCGCCCGAACAAGCGGTAGACAGCCACACGGTGGACATTCGGACCGACATTTACTCTCTCGGCGCCACCTTCTATTACTTGCTCACCGGTCAACCTCCGTTTCCGGAAGGGACCGTGACGCAGAAGCTGATCTGGCATCAGACGCGCGATCCCAAGCCGATCTCGGCTTATCGATCCGATGTGCCTCCGGAGATTATCGCCATCATCGACAAGATGATGAAGAAGAAACCAGAGGAGCGCTATCAAACCCCCGCAGAATTGATGCAGGCTCTGGCACCGTGGGTCACCGTTCCCATTCCCCCGCCAAGCGAACAGGAATTGCCCGCTTTGTCCCGTGCGGCTGGAGGAGGGGCGCGACCGCAAGTTGCTGCAGGTCCGATTACACCGATCACTCCGTCCCCGTCTCCCGTCTCGGGAAACAGCTCGTCCGTGTCAACGCTCCCGTCTCTGGGACCTGCTGGGGTTCCCCATCCTCCACCGCCTCAGACGCCGCCGCCGAGTGCCTCGGAACTGTACCCTGGCGTAGCCGCTCTTCCCCCCTCCCCGCCTCTGTCTTCAGGCGCTGCCCTTACGCCTTCTGCCGCGTTGGGGACCAGCGGAGCTTCCCCTAACTCTGCGGAAACAGGGGGGGTGTCTCTCGTGGCTCCGGTGGCTCCCGCGGCCGTGTGGGAAAGCCTCTCGGAGCAATTGAGCGTGGAAACAACTGCTGCCGCCGTCCAATCCACCAGCACGGCTACACCTCTGCGCGTAAGTCGTCGCTCTGCCACCGCCGCCTCCCGCTCCTCACGGTTGATCGTCCTAGCCGGTTCCGGATTGCTCTTGGCCACAGCAGGGGTGGCGATCGCCTGGTACTTCCTCAAAGGTTCTTCCTCTCCAACTACCTCCCCTCAAACTCCGGGTGCGGGGTCCACTTCCGGCCAACGCACGTGGATTGTCACCAAGGCAACAGGCGAGCTGAATACGGTTCCGTCTTTGCGCGAGGCCCTGCTCAAAGCAGCACCGGGCGATCTGATCCTCGTCCGTGAAGCCAAAATTAGCGAACCGCCGCTGCGCTTGGACCGCCAACGCCACAAAAATATCACCATTCGCGGCGGCCTTCCGGGAGATACCTATCCCGTTTGGGAAGCCACCGGCGGCGGCAAACCCATGCTGGAAATCTCCGGCGTCGAAGGAGTCCAACTGCAAAAGCTCGTGCTCGACGGTGCAGACCTGGCGGCGAATGGAGTGTTCCTGAGCGGTATCGTTCCGGGAGTCGTCCTGGAACAGATCACCTTGCAGCGCTGTTCCTTGGCGGCTGTGCGCTGTCAAAACGTCACGGGAAGTGCGGAGCAACCGGTTCACATCCGCCAAGTCCGCTTTTTGCTGCACAAGCCGGAACAGATCGGGGTCCATTTGGCTGCCCTCAACGCCAGCACGCAACACCTCCAGATCACCGACTGCCGCTTCGAGGGGAATAACAACTCCGTGGGTATCCGCCTGGAGGGCAACAGCCAGAATGTTCTCATCAGCGACGGGCGGTTTTTCCAGATCCGCAGTGCGCTGAAGCTGGGTCCTGTCCCCCTGAAAGGGGCCTGTCAGGGAACATTTCAGCGTAATGTCCTCGCAAATTGTGCCGAGGGACTGGTGTGGGATCGGCAGGTGCCCAAGGCCGCCAGTGGCGTTAAGGAAACGCCAGGGAAATATAGCTGGCAGATCAACGGAAATTACTTCTTCTCGGTCCGGGAAATCGGCAAGGGCGAGGGCGGGGGCGGCCCGCTGGAGGGGCTACAAATCCGAGACAACGCTCGGGCGCCGGGTTGCGGGGAAGGCAATCTCGGTTGGCAGATTCCCGAACGCGCTTTACCACAACCGCTCAAGACCGATCCGAACGACGACGCTACCTTTCTCCGCCTCCCACCACAGGCGCAATTGCTAGGGAGCAAATAGATTCTTCGGTCCCGCTGTCCCTGTGCTGGCATGATCGTATTAGACTCTCACGGCAGCTTCAGGGCAGCAGGACCGTTTCCACCTCCCCCGGCAGGAGGGCCTTAGGGCAGCAGAGCGGTCGTTTCCGCGAAGCCGAACATGCGGTTGAAGTTTTGCACGGCCACTCCGCTCGCTCCGCGGACCAGATTGTCCTCCGCCGTCACGATCACCAGGCGGCCTCCGCGCACCGGCTGGAGGAAGATGTCCAGGAAGTTGCTATGGGCCGTGTCCTTCGTTGCGGGCGGTTGCTGTCGCAGGCGGATGAAAGGCAGCTCCCGGTAGTAACTGCGGTATAGCTCCTGGAGCTGCGAGAGCGTGATAGGCCGCGTCGGCACAGCGTAAATCGTGCTCAGGATGCCGCGGTCCATCGGAATTAAGTGCGGCGTGAAAACCACAGTCACGCTCTGCCCGGCCAAGTCGCTGAGCACCTGTTCGATTTCTGGTGTGTGGCGGTGGACGCCGATGCCGTAGGCGGACACGCTTTCGTTGCATTCGGGAAAGTGGAAGGTCAGCTTGGGCGTGCGTCCGCCCCCGCTTACCCCGCTTTTGCTGTCAATGATGATGCTGGTCAGGTCGATCCAGCGTTCGGCCACCAGAGGAGCTAGTCCCAGAATTGCCGTTTGCGGATAACAACCAGGGTTGGCAATCAAGCGGGCTTGGGGAATCCGGTCGCCATAGATTTCCGGCAGGCCGTAAACTGCATGTTCCAGGTTCCGCAGATCGTGGTGCGGTTCCTTATACCACTGTTCGTACACGGCCGGGTCTCGCAGGCGATAGTCGGCACTGAGATCGATCACCCGAATCCCCCGCTCCAGCAGAGGAGGTATGGATTCCATGCTGGCCCCGTGCGGCAGGCAACTGAAAGCCGCTTCCACACCTTGAGCAACCAAGGCGTCCGGATCAAACGGTTCGCACATCCGTTCCAAGCGGCCATAGAGAAAGGGGTGCAGATCGGCGATTGATTCCTTCTGGCGGGAGGTGATCGCGGCAATCTCGACGCCGGGATGCCGCAGCAAGATTTTGAGAAGTTCCCCCGCTGTGTATCCTGAGCCGCCTAAGATGGCAATACGCACTTTCCGCATGATTAGCTCCTTGCAAGCTGTCCAGGGGAGTACAGGCATTATGGTATCGTCCGCAAGGATATCGGGAGTGGGGGAGGCGCTCCGGCAAGGCCAGCTCTCGGTCCGGCAACTGGCGGAGCAGTTCCTGAAGCGCATCGCGGATGCCGAGGGGCAGATTCACGCCTGGGCAGCGGTCGATGCCAGTGGGGCACTCCAGGAGGCGCAACGGCTCGATGAGGAAGCGCAGCGGGGGCACTGGCGCGGTCCCCTCCATGGCATTCCGATCGGCATCAAGGACATCATCGATGTTTTCGATCTGCCCACCGGCTGCGGTTCTCAGCGCTGGGCCAATAGTTATGCGCGCCAGGATGCTCCCATCGTCCGGCAACTGCGCCAGGCCGGCGCTGTCATCCTCGGCAAGACCGTCACCACGCCTTACGCCTACCTCGATCCGCCTCCGACTTGCAACCCCTGGCAGACGGAACGGACTCCCGGCGGCAGCTCCAGCGGCTCAGCGGCGGCTGTAGCGGCGGGAATGGTTCCTCTCGCCTTGGGAAGCCAAACCGGCGGTTCTGTCATCCGTCCGGCTGCTTACTGCGGCATCTGGGCGCTTAAACCGACGTTCGGCCAGCTTTCCACGCGTGGGATTCTGCCCTTAGCCCCCTCCTTGGACCACGTCGGCCTGATGGCGGGTCATCTGGAGGACTTGCAAATCCTCTGGAGCGCGTTGCGGCCCGCCCCAATGGGAATCCCCCCACTTCTAGAGAGTCCTGGAAGACTTTTGCTGACCCTGCCGGAATACTTGCAGGATCCGCGTTTGGAACCAGTCATGCATCGGGCCTTCAAACAGTGGCAACAACAGCTCGAACAGGCCGGTTGGCAGTGGCTGGAAACACCCTTGCCGATTCCCCTCGTGGAAATTCGCCGCCATCACGCCGTCATCCTCGCAGTGGAAGCAGCCGCCTTTCACCACGGGCGCTGGCAGCGGCATCCCGACGACTATCCGCCCAAAATCACACAATTGATCCGCGACGGACTGAACCACTCGGCCTGGAGCTATCACGAGGCCCGGCAACACCTCCGCCAAGCTCGGCGGGAAATCGATGCATGGCTGCTGCGCGCCGGCGGCTGGCTTGCACTGCCAGCAACCCCTGGCACCCCTCCACCGCGGGACACCACAGGCGATCCCGCCTTCCAATCCCCCTGGAGCTACCTGGGACTGCCGGTGGTCACGTTTCCCATCGCCTGGACTTCCGACGGGTTGCCGCTGGCGGTGCAACTCATCGGTCCTCGTTGGCAGGAGGAAGCCTTGTTGTCCCTCGCTCAGCAACTGAGCCAAACCGTTCCCTGTCCGCCCCGCCGTTTGCCGGTGTAAGAAGGGAAGTAGGTTGTCTGTGTCCTTCTCTTCCCATGTCCGAAGGGGGTACCATGGTACAGACCCGCCATGTGGAAATCAACCACCAACTTGTCGTGTATTCCAATCCTCCTTCTTCGGTATGGTAATGTAACTGTAGGTGCCCTACCCGCACCGAAAATAACGTGCCTATGGGAATCCCGGCATGACCTTTTTTGCGGACTATCTGGATATCCTGTACGAGGACAATCACTGCCTGGCGTTGAATAAGCCCGCCGGCTGGCCCACCACCCACTATCAGGGGAAGGAAGAGACGGTTGATCGACTGGTCAAAAGCTATCTCAAGGAGAAGTATCGTAAGCCGGGCAACGTTTTCCTCGGAGTGGTGCATCGGTTGGATAAACCGGTTACTGGTGCCTTGCTTTTCGCGCGGACCAGCAAGGCGGCGGCCCGCCTGTGCGAACAATTCCGCCTCGGCGCGGTTGAGAAGGTGTACTGGGCCGTCGTCGAGGAACCCGCCCTCTGTCCCACTTCCACGAAGGCTCCTTGGCAGCGGCAGGAGAGCGGCATCCTGGAGGATTGGCTAATAAAAGAGCCAGCCGTGCCGCGCGTGGCGGTGACTCCGGCGCCCACACCGCGTTCCCAACGCGTGAGCGTGATGTTCCAAGTCAAGGCTCGGCACCAGCGGCTAATCCTCTTGGAGTTACGTCCTCATACCGGCCGCAAACACCAGCTCCGCGTCCAACTGGCCTCCCGCGGCTACCCGATCTACGGGGACAACAGATACGGCAGCCCCTACCGCTTGGGCCACGCCATCGCCCTGCATGCCCGAAGCCTGACTTTCTTCCATCCCACGACGCGGGAGCCGATCACGATCACCGCCCCCCTGCCCCGTTACTGGCTGGGGCGCTTCGCCTACCTGCTGCAAAACGTGTCCCTGTGAAAACCGCCTTGTTTCTCCATTCGACTTGTCTCTTTCATAAACTTGGCGGCACAGCCAACTCTCCCAGGACGGCATAAACTGACCGGAACCGTTGAACTCGTCACGCCAAGCCGGTGAGCAACCGGTGGACTCTTAGTTAGCCATGCAAGCTGGAATGCGTCTGAGTTCTCCGCCCCCGCTCAACGTCCTCCCAGGGATCATTCACACCGATCCTGGTCGGCGGGGTTTGAGTCGCAATCCACACTGCAATCTGTTCACCGCTACGGCAACGGATTTGGCCTCGGCGTGCCAGAACCTCACGCATCACCCCGCCCCTCGCTTGGCCATCGTGACGGGCTTTTTTATCCCTACTGCCGACCCGCCCGGTCACGAAACCGATGGTCCCCTCGGTGCCTTATTCCTGCTGAGGACCTGCGCTGCGCTGGGGATTCCCGCTCGGATTGCCACGGATCCGCCGGGCATCGCCGCCATGCGCGCGGGACTGCGCTACTGTGACCTGCCGGGAGATTGGCTCTGTGAACTGCCCCCTCCTACTGCGGACGCCTGGGATAGGCCTTCATCTCATCTGCTGGGATACTTTCCAACCCATTACGTCTTTATCGAACGAGCCGGACCCAATGCCGAGGGTCGATGCCTGACGATGCGCGGCGTGGACATTACCGAACAGATGGGACCTGTCCACCGCTGGATTGACAATGCAAATCCGGCAGCGGACGCCAATAACTCCCCCGTGACAATTGGCATTGGAGATGGGGGGAATGAAATCGGCATGGGCAAGATCGACCCGGCAATCCTGGCGGACAACATTCCCCTGGGACGGCAGATTCATTGCCGGATTGCCACCGATTACCTGATCGTCGCCGGAGTGAGCAATTGGGGAAGTTACGCTCTGGCGGCCGGTTTGTTTCTCTTGCGTCGACAAAAGCCGCCGCCGGGATTGTTCGATCCCCAAGCGGAGCGCCATCTTCTGGAAATAATGGTCCGCGAGGGTCTACTGGTGGACGGTGTGACAGGGCGGCCTGAGGTGAGTGTGGATGGGTTGGCGTGGGAGGCGTACATTGAGCCGCTGATACGGATGCGGGAGATGCTAGCATGGTGAACCCTTCCAAGTGGCAACGGGCGACCGGGGCGGAGGTTCGGCAGGCCTGCCGCCGCGGCGAACTTAGCGGACCGACGAGCGGCTTAGCGCTGGGATATGTTCAGGCCAATTTGGTCATCTTGCCGCGCGATTGGGCCTTCGACTTTTTGCTCTTCTGCCAGCGGAACCCACAGGCCTGTCCGATCCTGGAGGTCACCGATCCCGGCGATCCGGAAGCCCGGCTGGTCGCCCCCGGCAGCGATCTGCGCACCGACCTGCCGGCCTACCGCATCTGGGAACGCGGAGAATGCGTGGCGGAAGTCTCGGAGATCACCAGATGGTGGCGCGAAGACTCGGTCGCTTTTCTTCTAGGCTGCTCTTTCACCTTCGAGGCCGCCCTCCTGCAAGCGGGTCTGCGCGTGCGGCACATCGAACTTGGCCGCAATGTGCCCATGTTCCGCACCAACATTCCGTGCCAAGCCGCCGGGCGCTTCCACGGCCCGTTGGTGGTGTCCATGCGGCCTTTCCCGCCTCAACATGTCATCCGGGCGATTCAGATCACCCGGCGCTATCCACGCGCACATGGCGCTCCGGTCCATTTAGGCCAGCCCGCGGCGATCGGTATCTCTGACCTTCTCCGTCCGGACTATGGCGATCCGGTCCCCGTCGAAGCCGATGAAATTCCGCTATTCTGGGCCTGCGGCGTCACCCCGCAAGCCGCGTTGTTACACGCCCGCCCCCCACTGGCCATCACCCACAAGCCGGGCCACATGTTTGTGACGGACCTGCTGGACAGCCAGTTGGATGAAGCGATATAGCACGCGAACCCAATCTCTCCAAATTGGGGAGGGAAAAAGCCCGATCTCGGACGGAATCCGGTCCCAGGAAATACACGACTCCGATCCTACCCATGAATGAGCTTTTTTTGTCCCAGCCATGAAAGAGCGTGTTTTGGTCTCATGGAGCAGTGGTAAGGATTCCGCCTGGATGCTTCATGTCTTGCGCCAGCGGGACGACGTCGAAGTGGTCGGCCTATTGACAACCGTCAATGAGGCCTTCGGCCGCGTGGCCATGCATGGAGTGCGTCGGGAGGTTCTCCGGGCACAGGCTCGCGCCGCTGGTTTGCCTCTCTGGGAAATCCCCTTGCCCTGGCCGTGCAGCAACGTCGAATACGAGGAGCGTATGCTCCGCTGGTGCACTTGTGCCCGCCAAGCCGGCATCACAGCCGTCGCCTTCGGGGATCTGTTCCTGGAGGATGTCCGAGCTTATCGGGAACAACAGTTAGGCCAAGTGGGTTTGCGACCGCTATTCCCCCTGTGGGGACGTCCCCAAGACACAGCGGCACTGGCGGAAACTATGCTGGCGGCAGGACTGCAAGCCGCGGTAGTATGCATCGATCCCCGGCGCCTGGACCCGCCCCAACGGTGGATCGGCCGGTGGTACACGCGGCAATTCCTCCAGGACCTTCCCTCCGATGTGGACCCCTGTGGCGAACAGGGCGAGTTTCACACCCTCTGCGTGGCCGGGCCGATGTTCCGCTATCCCGTGCAAATCACACTGGGAACAGCGGTCGAACGCGACGGTTTCTGGTTCATCGACAGCCAACTTGCCTCGGAATGAGAGGACTCGTTCACCCAAAAAACAGTTTCTCTCACGCGAGCACAGATGGAGGTGTGGAGATGACGGCGGATGGCTGAACTCGTCGGTCAGGGAAAGGAAGTTGAAGTGAAGTAGAAGAAAAGGTTTGAGTAACAGCCGACGGAGAGGGAGGAAGGAACGTTGTAAAATCGAAGAACCCCGGTTCGGTATGGAACCGGGGTTCAGGGAAGGAAGAGGGTGCCGGCAATGACCTACTCTCGCCCTGGACGGACTACCATCGGCCCCTAAGCGTTTCACGGCCGTGTTCGGAATGGGAACGGGTGTTTCCGCTAGGGTATGGTCACCGGCATAGTCGGTAGCGCTTGCTAGTGGCAAGCGGGGGTTGTTTGGATGGTCTGGCAGGCAGAGGGACACGAGAGAGTGAGCAATGCGGCCAAGCGCTCGGCTGTTAGTACCGGTTAGCTGAGTGCATTGCTGCACTTGCACGTCCGGCCTATCAACCTGGTCGTCTTCCAGGAGCCTTCGCCTTTCGGCAGGAAACCTGATCTTGGGGGAGGTTTCACGCTTATATGCTTTCAGCGTTTATCCCGTCCACACGTGGCTACCCAGCGGTGCCGCTAGCGCGACAACTGGCACACCAGAGGTGTGTCCCTCCCAGTCCTCTCGTACTAGGGAGAAAGCCCCTCAAGTTTCCTCCGCCCACAGCAGATAGGGACCGACCTGTCTCACGACGGTCTAAACCCAGCTCACGTACCGCTTTCATCGGCGAACAGCCGAACCCTTGGGAGCTTCTCCACCCCCAGGATGCGATGCACGGTGCTCCACGGTTTCCCGTGGCGTAGACTATATCATCATCCGTTCGCTGACCTCAAACGGAGTTCGGCGTCTGATAGGTGCCTGAGCGTTGCTACCCAGACGACCTATCTCAGGCTTACTCAGCCATCATCGTTGCTTTTCAGCCATCAGTCGTTACGGGGTCAAAGGAGCTTGTATTGCAGTTCTGGCAACACGTGGTCACGAATCAGATCGCAAAGGGTTCTAAAGTCGTTCCCGGCGATGTAGATTCGCGGCCTTCCAGCAGCCCAATGAAGGCGGCTAGCGATGCCGAAGTTTTTCGCCAAACAAACTTGCAGTCGGGATACCTCTTCCCAGGCAAATGCTTGGGTGTTGAGATAACCCGCACAGCAGTCTTGCCTTCGGCTGCCATCATCCATGTACCAGACGGCAATACTGAGTGCAGAGGTAAGATACGAGGCAATCTCAACCGGCACGCTTTTTTTCCCATGGGGATAGAAGAGCCGGTAGTACTCTTCCAAGAGCGGAGAGCTAGCTGTCTCGAAACGGTAATGAACGTAGGTTCGTCTCGTTCGCTGGTCGGCGACGGCGATGCGCCGGATGGCAGTGGGGTGCAACTCAGCGAGTTGCTGATGCTTCCACTCCACTAGGCATTTTTGCCGTGCGCCGTGGTCGATGCGGAGTCGGACGTAACGTCCGTTCCGTTCGAGGCAGCCGTCTCCGAGGATTGTCCCCGCGATGATGCCTCTGCTTGAGTGGGTCAGACTCATAACTCCTCGACTTCCCACGGTGTTACCCGCCTACGGGCTGGTCGTAGGGGAGGGCTTCACCGTTATAAGCCGAATGTTTCCTGGCCAGTTACCCGGACCAGGGGCCCGCAGTTGAGCCGACATCGAGGTGCCAAACCTCCTCGCCGCTATGGACGCTCAGAGGAGATAAGCCTGTTATCCCCGGAGTACCTTTTATCTGTTGAGCGATGGCCCTTCCATACGGAACCACCGGATCACTATGCCCGACTTTCGTCTCTGCTTGTCCCATCGGACTCGCAGTCAAGCACCCTTCTACCATTGCGCTCGCTGCCCGATTGCCAACCGGGCTGAGGGTACCTTTGGACTCCTCCGTTACCTTTTAGGAGGAGATCGCCCCAATCAAACTGCCCACTTAGCACTGTCCTGGGTGCTGCACACACCCAGTTAGAATTCAAGCACAGCAAGGGTGGTGTTTCAGGGTCGGCTCCCCGCCACCCGAAAGTGGCGGTTCGTAGCCTCCCACCTACGCTACGCATGCTGGGCCTAAACCCAATACCAAGCTGCAGTAAAGGTTCACGGGGTCTTTCCGTCTAGCTGCGGGTATGTCGCATCTTCACGACAACTACAATTTCACCGAGTCGCTCGTGGAGACAGTGCTCCAGTCGTTACGCCATTCATGCAGGTCGGAACTTACCCGACAAGGAATTTCGCTACCTTAGGACCGTCATAGTTACGGCCGCCGTTTACTGGAGCTTCGGTTGCGAGCTTCGCCTTGCGGCTAACCCGCTTCCTTAACTTACCAGCACCGGGCAGGCGTCAGTCTGTATACAGCGGCTTACGCCTTGGCACAGACCTGTGTTTTTAGTAAACAGTCGCCAGAGCCCTTTCACTGCGGCCTCACCGGAGTGAGGCACCCCTTCTCCCGAAGTTACGGGGTCAACTTGCAGAGTTCCTTCACGAGCGTTCTCTCGAGCGCCTGAGAATCTTCATCCCGCCTACCTGTGTCGGTTTGTGGTACGGTTTCTCACGCGGTTTTCTTGGCTGGCCGTTGGCGGATATCGGGATCATAAAGCGCCCTGAGGTCATCTGTTTGACCTACACCGTCATTGGCCAGCGTCCCATCTTGCGTGAGGAGCGCAGGAATATTAACCTGCTCCCCATCCCCTACGCCTTTCGGCCTCGGGTTAGGCACCGGCTAACCCTGGGCGGATTTACCTTCCCCAGGAAACCTTAGGCTTTCGGCGAACGGGATTCTCACCCGTTTTATCGTCTACTCATTCCGGCATATTCACTTGCCTGCGCTCCACGGCTCGTTGTCCGTACCGCTTCGCTGCGCAGGCAACGCTCTCCTACCGCAGTCGTACGACTGCCCACCGCTTCGGCGACGTGCTTAGTCCCGTTCATTATCGGCGCAGGATCCCTCGACCAGTCCGCTATTACGCGTTGTTTAAATGGTGGCTGCTTCTAAGCCAACATCCTGGCTGTCTCAGGGATCCAACTTCCTTTCGCACTGAGCACGTCTTGGGGGCCTTAGCGGGTGATCTGGGTTGTTCCCCTCTCGACGATGAAGCTTATCCCCCACCGTCTAGCTGCCCGGACTTGCACCGTGGTATTCGGAGTTTGGCTCCGACGGGTAGCCGGGTAGGCCCCCGTTCGGAATCAGTCGCTCTACCCCCACGGCCAACTATCCGGACGCTAACCCTAAAGTTATTTCGGAGAGAACGAGCTATCTCCACGTTTGGTTAGACTTTCACTCCTCCACACAGCTCATCCCCTAGTTTTTCAACACTAGTGGGTTCGGACCTCCATTGGGTGTTACCCCAACTTCATCCTGGCCATGTGTAGGTCACGTGGTTTCGCGTCTACCGCACCCAACTGTACGCCCTTGTCAGACTCGCTTTCGCTGCGGCTACGGGCCAGAGACCCTTAACCTTGCTGGATACGGTAAGTCGCCGGATCATTATGCAAAAGGCACGCCGTCAGGCAATTCCCCTTACGGGGCATAGCCCTCCGACCGCTTGTAGGCATGTGGTTTCAGGTTCACTATCCTCCCCTTGCGGGGTTCTTCCCATCTTTCGCTCACGCTACTGGTTCGCTATCGGTCGCCAGAGAGTACTTAGCCTTGGGAGATGGTCCTCCCAGATTCAGACCCACTTCCACGTGATGGGTCCTACTCAGGATCCCGCGCGGCCCGCGTCCCTTTCGCGTACGGGGCTTTCACCCTCTTTGGCCGGCCATTCCAGACCGTTCTGCTAAGGACTTGGGATCCGCTGGTGCGGTCCTACAACCCCACAGGGTTGCCCCTGTGGTTTGGGCTGGTCCGCTTTCGCTCGCCGCTACTGACGGAGTCGAGGTTTCTTTCTTTTCCTCCGGGTACTGAGATGTTTCAGTTCCCCGGGTTAGCTCGGGGATTCCGGGATCAACGCTCGTTGACAGCTCCCCCGGACTTATCGCAGTCTTCCACGCCCTTTCGCCTTCTGGCGCCGAGACATCCCCCACACGCCCTTACTAGCTTGGCCGCATCGCTCACCCCCTCGCGGTCAGCTCACGCCCCGCGGGAAGCTCGCAACCGGCCCGCCCTGCACCTCGGGAAGAGAGGGCAGGGGTGTTTGCTCGCTTCTCAGGCTCGTGTCGTGTCGCAAACCGTTCCGGCTTCAGGAATCCGCCATCGCATGCATGCCGCATACGCGGCTCATCCCCTTCGCCTTCCCGGCTTGCTTCGATGCTCTTCTTGCCTGCCAGATTGTCAAACATCCACCCCGATAGTTTCACCGCTACCGGATCCCATTCTTGGGATGCTTAGTTTATGCCACCGGCTGCAAGGCGTCCACTCTTTTTTTCGACGTTTCTTGCCGCCGGTGCGGAAATCTTAGGCGTCCAGGCTCCCGGTGTCAAGCGGACGAAAACAATTTTTTCTCGACTCCCTCAAAACCCCTTCATTTGCAGCACTTCTGCGCTTCCAGCCCGCGGACGTATGCATGCTCACTTGCCGACCAGGACCTCATTTTCCTGCTCTCGGTCTCGGCGGCGGCAAAGGATGGAGGAATGCCCCGTGGCGGTGTCTCTCTGGTAGGAAAACACCCTTCCAGACACCCCTCCGGCCCGTTATCAAACATGTAGGGGCATGACACAACTCTATCCGGTCACGGAATCTTTTTTGCTTCGAGTCGTGGCGTTCGCGGTGATAGGATGAAGACGAGGGGGACCCCAACGTGACCACCGTGCATTTTCGCTATTTCTGGCCTTTTGTCCTGGTGACGGCTTGTCTGGTGGGTTTGTGCGTGGTGGTGGCGGTGTCGCTTTTCCGCCAGCAAGCCACCATCACCGTGGCGCTGCGGGAGAATGTGACGACCCGGCGGGCGGCGTCGGACTTACGCGGCTGCTTGAACACCCTGATCGCTCTTGAGACGCACCATGTCGAGGCGGTCTCGGACCTGCATGCTCGCGCCGTGGTGTATATCGCGGAAATTCGCCAAACGGCCAATCAACCGGAGGAGCAGGCATTAGCGGCCCGACTGGAAGAGAACTTCTCCCGCTATCTGGAAATGTGGCAATCGTTACCACCGGCTCCCGATCCGCGCCACGCCAGCCGACTGATGGAAGCGACGCAATACCTGGAGACCCAAGTGCTGGCCCCCTGCCGGGACATCGAGAACTTCAACGATCGCCAAATGGCTCAGACGGCGGAACAGCATGAGCGGGTGCTCGGCCAATTGGCCTGGGGTATGGCGGGGATCGGCGCCTTGGGCGGGTTTGCCGGTTTGGTCTTCGGTTATGGCGTGGCTCGCGGCTTGAGTCAGTCAATCCACCGCTTGCAAGTGCGCATTGCTGATGCGGCCGGCAAACTGGAACCGATTCCGTTGCCCGAAATTGTCTTTGTCGGCGAACAGGGGTTTCAGGGCCTCAATGAACAGGTGGACCGGCTGACGTCGCGCATTGAGCAAGTGGTCCATCAGCTCCAGCAGCGGGAGCGGGAGGTGCTGCGGGCCGAGCAATTGGCGGCGGTCGGCCAATTGGCCGCGGGGGTGGCCCATGAGATTCGCAATCCCTTGACCGCCATCAAGATGCTCGTGCAGAACGCCTTGGAAACTTCCGATGGCGGCGGACTCTCGGCGGATGATCTGCTCATTGTCGAAGCGGAAATCCGGCGGATGGAGCGTTCGCTGCAAGCGTTTTTGGAGTTTGCCCGGCCCCCGAAACCCGAACGCCGCCTGGTCGAACTTCGGACGGTCTTGGGGAATGTGGCCGCCTTGGCCCGCGGACGTGCCGACAAACAGAGGGTGCAGGTGCGGGTGGATACCCCGCCGCATCCGGTCACCCTTCTCGCCGACCCGAACCAGCTCCAGCAGTTGTTCGTCAACTTGGTGCTCAACGCCCTCGATGCGATGCCCAACGGCGGGACCTTGACTATCCAGGTGCATCAGAACAAAAGTTCCGTAGTCATCGAGGTCCACGACACGGGACCGGGCCTGCCCGCGGAGTTGATGGATCGGCTCTTCGAGCCATTTGTGAGCAACAAAGAGACCGGCTTGGGCTTGGGGCTGCCCATCTCCCGACGGATTGCGGAAGATCATGGGGGAAGCATCCAGGCAGCCCAGCGTGCGGGAGGGGGGGCGAGCTTCATCGTGACGCTGCCGGTCGTCGAGTCCCCGGAGGGATAAGGTGCGATGCCTGTGCTGTTAGTCGTGGACGATGAACCGGCCATCCGCCATGCCTTTCAACGGGTGTTCCGGGAGACCGAGTTCACCATTCGTTTGGTCGCCACTGCGGCGGAGGCGATGGAACAGGCCGCCCGCGAACGGCCGGATGTGATCGTCCTGGACGTGCATCTGCCCGATGCGACCGGACTGGAGACCTTCCGCCGCCTCCGGTCCCTCGATGCCCGCATTCCGATCATCCTTATCACCGGTCATGGCACCGCCGATCTGGCCATCGAAGCGATGAAAGAGGGGGCTTACGAATACCTCCTCAAGCCTTTGGAACTCGGAGAACTGCGAACAATTATCGATCGGGCGGCCCAATCGAGCCGCTTGATGAGTGTGCCGACCGCCATTGCCGATTTGGAGCCGCCGCCGCCGGGGGGCGACATTCTCTTGGGTCGCTGCCCGGCCATGCAGGAGGTGTACAAAGCCATCGGCCGGGTCGCGCAGCAGGATGTCACGGTGCTACTCACCGGGGAAAGCGGCACGGGCAAGGAACTCGTGGCGCGGGCGATCTATCAGCATTCCAACCGGGCGCACAAAACCTTTCTGGCGATCAACTGTGCGGCCATTCCCGAAAGCCTGTTGGAAAGCGAGCTATTTGGCCACGAAAAAGGGGCGTTCACCGGAGCAGAACGGCGGCGTATCGGCAAGTTCGAACAAGCCAGCGGCGGCACTATCTTCCTCGATGAAGTCGGGGAGATGTCGCCCCTGACCCAGGCGAAAATCCTGCGCCTGATCCAGGAACAAAGCTTTGAACGTGTCGGCGGCAGTGAAACGATCCACACCGACGTTCGCCTAATCGCCGCCACCAATGCCAATCTGGCCCAATTGGTCGAGGAGGGCCGCTTCCGCAAGGACCTGTACTTCCGGCTCAACGTCTTTGCCATCCATCTGCCCCCTTTGCGCGAACGCGAGGGGGACCTGGAGCTGCTCGTCGAGCATTACGTCCGGCGCTTCGGCCAAGAGCTAGGCAAACCTGTCCGCGAAGTGGAACCGGAAGCCTGGAAAATCCTCCGCGCCTACTCCTGGCCCGGCAATGTCCGCGAATTGCAAAGCGTCCTCAAACAGGCCATCCTGCGCATGAGCGGCTCTGTCCTCTTGGCCACCTGCCTGCCGGAACCACTGCGCAAAGGGAACAACTTCCGCACGACAAGTAGCGAATCCGAGCTTTTCTGGGACAAATTTGTGGGGGAACGCCTCGCCGCCGGCACCGAGAATCTCTACGCGGAGTGCCTGGAACGGATGGAACGCGAGGTCATCTTGCGGGTGCTCAAACATACCGAAGGGAACCAAGTCCAAGCCGCCCGCATTCTGGGCATCACCCGCGGCAGCTTGCGTAACAAGATTCGCGCCTTGGGCATCACCATCTCGCGCTCCGTGGAATCGGAGGACGACACCGAGCCATCTCAAACCTCTTGACTCCAACCCTGCCCCCTTCGGTACCGCGTCTTGGCCTGGGGGATCGCCATTGTCTCGGCGTCCGTTATGCCCAAAGGTTCGGCGAAGGCTTTGGGGTAAAATCTGGGGCTTCGGGTGAAGAAGGTCGCTTCCCTAGGGGGGGCACTGAGAGAACGGCGAGACCGAAGGGGCGGCTTCCGCATCCCACTCCCTCCGTCCGGCACCACCGCAGGTGGGCATTCCTTTCTCACGCCCGCCACCTGGCAGTTGGAGGAGTTGTGTTCGACGCTCTTAGAGGGACATGCGTTCTCAGCCGTCGCTTCAGTCGATAGACAAAGCTTGATTGATCTCACGCTGGTAGGCGTCCAGTTGGCCGAGCAGGACTTCTTGGAACGTTACAGGGCGGGCGAGAGTCGCGGATTCCAAAATGGCACAAGCCGCCGCCAGATCATATAACCCTTCTTCCCCGCTGGTCTCCGGTCCGGGTGAACCTGTGGCGATGGCGAGCAACCAATCCAATTGGACCAGAGCGAAGGAATCCTGGAGTCCGAGGGGAAAGCAACGATCCCGGTGGAGGGGATCAGCCTGTCGGAAGTAGGTTTCGAGCAATGATCCCCGTTGGCCAGTGTCGAGGATCAACTGGTCCGATTGAATGCATCCTCGGCTCCCAAAAAATGCCGGCCAGCTTGGGAGGTGTAAGGGTTCGCCATGCCCGCCCCAAGACCAGAGGAGTTGGGCGATAGCGCCGTTGCGAAAGGTGAGGGTCGCAAAATAGGTATCCTCCACCGTGGCCGTAGTGCGCTGAGCTATTTGGCCCGACTCGTTCCGCCAGAAGCGTTCGGCTTCCCACCGGCGTGTCACCGCATAGACAGTGTCGATTTCTCCTACGACATATCGCAGAACATCCAGGTGGTGCACGCCGATGTCCAGACTGGCGCCTCCCCCGGCCCGGTATTTGTCGTGCCGCCAAGGCGTTTGGGCGACGATTCGGTCAGGAGACCAGAAGCCCCCGATCGCGCCCAGAAAGGCCATCTGGGGCGTTCCCAACAATCCCGTGGCAAAAGCCCAATGGGCAGCGCGCACCCACGGACGGTAACGGGCATTCTCGAAGACCCCAAGAACCAGGCCTTTCTGGCGGGCCAATTCGACCATCCGGGCCGCGGCACGCACGGAGATGGCCAAGGGCTTTTGCGTCAATAAGTGCAAGCCGTGTTCTAACGCAGCCAGCCCCACGAGATGATGGAGATGGACAGGGGTAACATCCAGCACAGCGTCCGCCACGTCATCGGCGAAAAGCCGCCGGAAGTCGGTGTAGATTCGCACAGGAACATCATCCTGGAAATCCTCCAGACAGGTAGGGGGCGCTGCCAAGGGATCGCCGCTATCAGGGGGTAACACAGGGGGGCGAGGCAGCACACCAGGAGTCCGCCTGACAAAGGTCTGGGCCTGTTCCTCGTGGGGAGCGGCCAAGGCGGTGATGCGAAAGCCGTGAAAACCCCGCTGCCTCAGTTGCCAAAACCCGCGCAGATGGGCGTTGAGAATACGGCCACAACCGACGATTGCTACACGGATGATGTCCATCAGTCCGTCCTTCGCGACGGTGGAGGGAGAGCTTATCCATCTAGGGAAGCGGTAGGAGGATCTGCCGGCCGGTACGCCAGGAACGCAGGCCGGCTTCTAGAATTTCCTGGACATCACGGCCAATGCTACTGCGACACAAGGGGAGAAAGTCGCTACCACTTTCCACAGCGTGTACAAAGTGGAGAGTAGCGTTGCTGGTGGGATCAGGCGGAGGGGGGACATCCAAGGGGTATCCTTGGGGGTGTGCCGCATTGGCGAGCAGGAGTCGCCCGCCCCGCCGAGGTTCGATCAAGAGGGTGCCTTGGGTCCCGTAGATTACCGCCACACCACTAGTGAGTTGGCCCACTTGTGTCCAAGAGGCTTCTGCCAGTGCCAGCGCGTGGGGATAACTCAAGAGCAGGACGGCGTTGTCCTCGACCGCCAAGTCCGGCTGGCCGAGGCGTCCAGCCACGGCTGTGACTCCGTGGGGCATCCCCAATACCACCCGGGCTAGTAACGCGCCGTAGCAGCCATAGTCCATTAAAGCGCCGCCTCCGTTCCGCTGGGGGTCGAACAACCAGTCGCAGAAAAACGAGGAACACCCCATTGCTTTCGGCCCGGCGTGCGCCGCCCGATACTTGACTTGCCAGACGTTGCCCACCACTCCATCTTGGATCAGTTGCAAAGCATACTGCAATTGCGGCCACCACGCAAAGGGCCAATTGACCATCAAGCGGACACCTGAGCGGTGGACGGCCTCGAGCATGCGATTGGCTCCCGCCAGATCGGCGGCCATCGGTTTTTCGACTAAGATGTGCCACCCTCGTTCGGCAGCTTTGACGGCCAACTCGGCGCCGGTAGAGTTATCACTATAGATGTATACGGCATCCAGGGTTTCCCGCTCGAACACGGAGTCGTAATCCTTGTAGGTCGTGCAGGAAACCTCTTGCCGGAGGCGGGCTAATAACTCCTCGTGCGGGTCCGCTGCTGCTACCAGAACCACCCGTCCACTGGCCTGCACCTCACGCAGTACGCTCCAAACATGATCGTGCGTCAGCCCTAATACCCCGAGACGGTACAGTCGGCTCACGGCTGGCTCTCCACACAATTGCTACCCTTGCCTCGGTCGCCCTCCCCCCTCCCAACCATTGATACAGCCCCGCCTATGGCATCGACCGCCCTTCGATTTCCTCCCCCAATGGTCTACTTATCCCTTGTGAGAAAGTTGCTCTCTTCCTCCCCCATCGCGATCACCCGTATCAAACGCATCAGCTTCCGTTGGACCAAGTCCCAGGTATGCCTGTCACAACAGGCTCGCACCTGGACTTCCGAGTGGGCTGGGTTCCCCGCTACGGGAAGAAAACACAGGTACTCCAGTCGAACCTGCAGCGAGGATAGCACTTGAGAAATGTCACTCACAACGCCCGCTTCATTGACGACTACCATCCGGAGGTGGTAGGTTCTGCTTGTCTTCTCAGAGGCTTCATGAGCAGGCGTCAGTGTCAGCGGCTGATGAGGTCCGCCTTCCTCCGGCCATTTCCCGTGGGATAACATAAGCTCACCTAGCTCAACATACTGGGGGATTCCAATAACTGCCAACCGGCAAGCGTGCGTCCCGCTTCTTGTGTTCACGGGATGCTCAGCCATTGCTGGCCATTGCTGACGTGGACTCGGCCTCGCAGAGCCACGTTGCCCATTTGGACTTCTTCTGGCTTACCTCCCTGTCGGTCATCGAAAACCACTGTCACCGCTCCTTCCGAACAGACCACCCGGTACGCGGTCACTCCTGCCGGCAACTCCATCTTTAGGGGTTGAACCGGTTTCGGCTTGCCTTCTTCCCCGATGAGTGACAGCACCATGTCGAACGTCACGGTGCCGCTAGCTTCCTGGCTCCACACCGCGTAAGGTGCTTCCGTCACCGGCGCCGGCAGATCGCCATATTGGAGGGGGAACCAGAATCCAGACTGCGGAGCGTAGGACCGGTCATGATGCAGACCGCTGCGCAGAACGGGTCCGCTCAGAGCGGAGGACATCTGAGCCGGGCGGCAGTCGAATTGGACTGCGCCTGGCAGGCGCGTCTGCAAAGCTTGGCTTTCGGCGAGCACCTGGGGCTTTTGCGGGGTCAAATGCAACAGCCAGTCGTAACGGCGTTTCTGTTCGCAGCGGAGCACATCATGCACCCACACGGTATGGGGTTTGATGAACACGACGAACCTTTCGCAACTCACCGGAGGTTGGAGCTTCTTAAAGCCATCGGTGGCCGCCCAGGCCAGGTCGGCGAAAGAACCGCTGCGGAAAGCCATCAAGCGGGGATGGGACAGGCGTTGATAGCTCCACGGCCCGCTGGGTTCGGAGTCGCCTAGGCCATCCACAAGAACGGTATTGTGGGCGTCGGCCCGTTTGAAGTATTTCCACTGCGAGGGGTCGTCGTAGTTGGCCATTTGCGGGTCGCAAGCAAGTGGCTGGCCGCCTGCATGGATGACAAGGTTCGGTTTGCCGCAGTGCCAGTGTCCAGAATGTCGACCGCTAGCGTCCAAGATGACCAGCAGGGCGTCCTTATGCCAACCGTCGCGCATCGAGGCGATCCCTGCATGGGGAAATGCCCGGCTCGCGGGAGGCCACGTTTCTCTGGGAGATTCTCCTGTAATTGCCAGCAGGTCCGGCCGACGCAAAACCGCAGCGGCCCGACGGAGCAGCGCGACATCGGAAGTGTGCCAACCGTCGTTGATCGGTACATGCCGGCCGCTGCCATCGCACATGTACAACAAAAAATCCGCACTGCGCTGCAAGTGTTCTTCCAACCATCGCATCTCTAGCGCTGTCGCGCCGTTGGCTCTCAGAACCTCGTAGGCATCGAGAAAAACGAAGAAGACCTTGGCGTGATAATGGGGGCTGTTTTCTATTTGCACGCCATCTTTGTGGAAGTCGGTCTGGGCATGCCTGCGGAGGATGTAAAGGCCCAGTTCTTTCCACTGACTGGAGCCTTTCATTTCCGGCAGCAAAACGCCGCCGGCCAGGAGGGTCATGCCGTGGATATTCTGATGATTGTGGGGCTTATAGCCGAACCGGGCATATTGGCTTATCAGGAAATCCAGGGATTGATGAATGGAGATTAGCAAGGCGAGGTGGAATTCGGGCGTTGCTTCTTTCCAGTCGAGGCTGGCGAAAAAGATACTGAGCAGCATCCGCCCGCGTAAAGCCACTTCGATCTCTTGCCAGGCAAAACCGGTCTTATGCCCATCCCACCAACCGCTGACAGGCAACTCCGGCGGCGGACAATCGCGGTACCAGTCCATGAAGGTCTCCACGACCTTCCGCCGCAGTTCGCTGGAATCGGACCGATTCGCTGCGGCTGTCCAACCCGCCAGGTTGATCAAGCGATTGCGGATCTCAAAGCTTTCATACTGCTCTTTCGGGGGATTATTGTTATTGCGCC
>Ga0101943_1000975_pt1 | contig 30926 bp, 33 predicted proteins | sample DewCreD2012metaG_5_FD_75244 | JGI IMG/M metagenome (GOLD analysis project Ga0101943, IMG submission 75244) | Hot spring sediment bacterial and archeal communities from British Columbia, Canada, to study Microbial Dark Matter (Phase II) - Dewar... ... | reverse complement strand
TGTCCGGGCACTGGCTGAGTGGGTGTGCGCCACCGCCTGAGGGAACGATGCTCTATCAGGATGCATTTGGACTTCGGGTAGGGGGTGATATTGGGACGGCGGCAGTGCCAATCAGGGTGCCAGAATATCTGTTATCTGATGACTTGGGTGATCTCCTAAAGCGTATTGGGGATTTAGTCCCTAAAAATTACAAAGACTGCGTTCGTAAATGTAAGCGATTGATACCGGCGCCGATTCGCCCCCGTGGTTTTTGTGAATGGCTCTGTGCACGTTTCTTTGATCCGACTCCTCCCCAACCAAAACCTCAACCACAACCCCCGCAGCCCTCACCCCCTCCGTCGCCAGCGCCGCCGCCCAAGGACTGTCCGCCAGGCACCTGCAAATTTGTGTGCCCCGGTAAAGATCCAGCCAAAGAATTTGGATGCGCTCCTCCAGGGACCCCTATAAAATGTCCTGATGGTACAGAGTTTACCCTGCCAAGTGATTGCGAGAAGAAGCAAACACCTGTATCCTTGGAGGAAAGCCACAACGGCTGAGTGTTGGAGGTGAAAACAATGCGAACAGATCATGTGGAGGCTCTTGTTGGATGGGGTTTCAGAACCAGCGCGTGGACAGCTGTTGACCTGCCCTCAGTTCCGTCGGTTTCTAACCCTACCCCGGGCGACTTCGGCTATTACTGGATTATACCTGACTCGGTACGCATAGAGACTGGGAACCTCATCTATCTTTATAGTGGAGGACATCTCTATGAGATTGATTCGCGTACAAAGCGCACTCGGCGTGTGGAAGCAGATGAAGAGAGGTTCGACCCTGCGGAGTTTGGTGAGGTGGAGCAGCGCGGTCCGTGGCTGGGCATTCTCCTGGCGGACAAGGTTGGTCGCTTGAAGCGCCGTGTGGCGCAGGAGCGCGTGGGAGGCTTGGTCTGCCAAATGATCGAGTGGTCGAGTCGGTTCTTTGTGGAGCGTCGTTGGGTATATAAGTTGCGCAGTGGGATGGTCAGTGTGCGCTATGAGGCGGTCTACAAAGATAAAGCGTCTGGGTTTGTTGTCTTATCCGGGCTTGTAGATCCGCAGGTAGAACAGGTACCGCGCTCGCTGTTTAATCTACCCACGCCGTAGGGTGGTGAGTTGTTGCTAATGGACGCAACGGGCGAGCCGAGCGGGTACTATCCGATGGACAGCAACGGGCTAACGGTGCAGAGCGAGTTGCCGCTGGCGTGCGTGTGTCAGGTGGCACTCGTGCCGATGGTATGCCCCCTGCTGGGGTATGGCGGATGTGAGGGTGGCAGCTGTGAAGAGGTGAACTCGGTCATTTTTCTAATGGCGTTTGGGAATTGTCAGCCTGTTGGAGGTGGACAGGGACCATGTTATGAACAGTTCTATCGTTCCCCCAACGAGTCGTACCTCAGTTGTTTTGGGCGATGTGTAGGGATTTGTGTTCCGATGGCTATAGGCGGACGCCTTGCAGGGCGCATTATTGGCTGCGCCCTCTTCTGTGCTGTAGGATGTGGCATAACTGGTGGAGGGTTTGGGTTTTGTTTTGGATGGTGTTTTCGTGCTTGCCTTGGTGCAATGGCAGGGATTCGTGTCCCTCTTATTTTGGCTGTTCTTGCTGGTTGTGCCTGGGCCTGCACTCGCATGAGGAACTAAAATCAAATGCAGGTTAGGAAGGTAGTTGAATGGCGATGTCCAATCTGTGGGAATGAAATTGACCACCTTGGTGCCGGTGGTCGGATAGGATGGCGGTGTGCGGGTTGTCAGAGAACTGTCTGCGTGTTTTGTGTGGCAAAGGTCGCCTCTATTCGCAAATGGCAAGCGGTGTGTAAATCGTGCGCGAAGGCATGCAAAGAGCCAATAAAAGAAGAGGTCTGAGCCCTCTACGAGGTGACCTACATGTCGGTGCCTATATACCTTCATTCTTTTGCGATAAGGGAAATCTGCATCCGACCTGCGTACGGGTGCGGGTTTCGAAGCAGGACGTGCTTAGTCAGCAGGAGTATCGGCATGTGTGTAGGATTGGGTGTAGTGGTGCGCCGATGCGAGTGTACAATGGAGCGATAGGCGGCAGTAGCTGGGCAAGCGTGAAGGAGGTTGCAGACTCCATCTTTGGAGGTACTGTAGAAGGTCGTGACACAGTCAATACAGAAATAGGATGTGCCTTGGGAAAGCTCCTACCGCCCATGTTGCCGCCCTTTTGGAAGCGCGCGCTATGTGAAAAGGCTTGTAGGACCTTAGAAGGCAGGGGGTGGCTGCTATGAGGCAAGCAACGCTTCTCCTGATGGGACTAGTCAGCTTCCTTCTTACGGCGGAGTTACTCTGGTCTCTGCTGGCTCATTTCCAGACGCATTCGTGCCAACTGGGGGCATCCTATATCCGTTGGAAACATACGCCTCCTGTACGGGAGTATCGTCTTATGGAGCCGCGACAGCTCCCCCACGATGAACCCGTGGTGCTGGAGATAACGAACGCTGATCAACTGCAACAGCGGTGGGTCCTTAGGAACGGCTACGGGCGTGGGCATATGTTTACACTGGAGGTTCAGGCAAGCCGCATACGCCCTGCAGGTTGGCATCGCTACACTTTCACCATTTTACACTGGCAGATGTCCAAGGCGCCTCGCCCTGCTGTTATCGCGCGAGAATATAGTAGAGGTCCCACAATCACTTATTTGTTTTTCTATGATGTTTCCAATCAGCAAGTGGGCTACGCGGTACTCTACTGGCGCACTTGAGGAGGCTCCGTTGATAGGTCAATCAGGGCGATGTTGGATTGCATTTATCGTTTGGTGGGGGGCAGTACGGCTGAGCTGGCAGAGCTTGCACACCGCAGCCGAACTCTCTCCCGAACAAGCCGTATTCCGCTTGGTGGTCTTTCTACTGCTATCGCTTGCAGGCAGCGCCTTGTTGGCACTCTTTTCGTTCCAGAGAAAGCACCGCCTGTGCCAGTGGATTGGGGTCTGTGTACTCAGTTTTGTGCTGGTTCTGTGCGTTCTGTTAATGATGCATATAATGTTCTATCCCGAGTTTGTGATTGGCGGGGTGGTCGGTATGGTAATTGCAGCTGCAGGCTTTGCGGCTTTAACAACTCGAACGCTTAGGGGTCTACAATCGGGCGATGGGCGGCAGTAGCTGGGTCAGTGTGGAGGACTACCTGCCTGCAGGGAATGCGCTGGGGTACAATCAGATGTCCGATGTGGCACTCTTGGCGAATGGGAGCAGATAATGGAGCCGCTCATTCCTGCAACTCTACCGCGATGCGGGTGTGAAGCCGATAATAAGGGACGAGAAACCTTTGACCACCAGAACGGGTACTTATTAATGGGGGCATAACCATGCAAGCGCGAACACCGGGATTCTGGCTCTCGACCGACTCGTGGGACCTGTACCGCCGAGCCGAGAAGGATCGGCTGCGCCATAACGAGAAGGTCAAGGAAGTTATTCGGGAAAATCTGGGCGAAATTATCGCTCAGCAAGACATTATTACGGCGGAAGATGGCAAGATCATCAAGATCCCCATCCGCGGACTGGAACTGCCACACATCCGCTACGACCCCCACGGCAAGAAAGGTGTGGGACAGGGCGAGGGCGGTAGTCAGCCCGGCGATGTAATCGGTCGCTCCGGACAGCCCGGACAGGGCACAGGCAAGCAGGCAGGCACCGAACCCGGCGTCGACTTCTACGAAGCAGAGTTCACCATCGAAGAGCTGGTGCAGTTGGTGTTCGAGGACCTCCACCTGCCCAACCTGCGCGAGAAAGGCACCAAAGATATTTTGGCAGATCAGGTCCGCTTCGACACGATCGCGCGGCGTGGACCCGCCGCCAACCTGGATCGGCGACGCACCCTCATCGAGGCATGGAAACGCAACGCGCGGGAAGGGCACCCCAGCTGGGGGATTCGGGAGGAGGATAAACGGTTCAAAAGCTGGGAGATTGTGCCAGAAAAGCAACGGAATGCCGTCGTGATTGCCATGCGCGACGTGTCGGGCAGTATGGGCGAGTTCGAAGCCTATATCGCCCGCAGCTTCTACTACTGGATGGTACGCTTCCTGCGCACCAAATACACTGCCACCGAGATCGTGTTCATTACCTGCCACACCGAAGCAAAAGAGGTGGATGAACACACCTTCTTCGCAGCGGGTGACTCGGGGGGCACACGCCTCTCCGCCGCCTATAAACTCGCGCTCGACATCATCGAAAAGCGCTATAACCCGCGGGAGTGGAACATCTACCCCTTCATGTTCTCCGACGGCTACAACTGGGGCGACCACGAGGTGGTGGAATACATGCGCCGCCTGGTGGACTATTCCAATCTGGTCGGCTATGGCGAGATTGCGAACGATCTCTGGGGCCAGTCGGGTGGACTGGCACCGTTGGGTCAATCGCTAACCGAAGCGTTTGGCGACGATCCGCGCGTGGTAATCGTCAAAATCACTGCGAAAGAGGATGTCTGGCCCGCGCTCAAACGCTTCTTCAGCAAGCACCCCGAGGTCGCCACGATGCAGTAGAGTCAGCTCTATCGCCTCTTTCAGCGCAAAAAAAACCGCAATCTCGCCTGCGTCCTCTCCTGCCTTATCGGGAATAACCGCATGCAGATGGCGCTGGCTATGCCTGCGCCCACAACACAGGGGAGGTGCTGACTGGTCATGTTATCTGCACTGGCTTTAATGATAGCCGCTGCATGCATTATCGGCGCGTACAATCTGCTGCGCGACGCGCTGGAGGATATCTGGTAGACCCTATCGACAGGCTACTCGCGGTTCGTGGCTATCGGCTCCACCTCGATCTGGGAGGCGAGCATGTGGTCAAGGGCAATCATGGAGTAGCCAATTTGCAGCACACAGGTTGGAAACTTCTGCACAAGGCGCACGGTGGCGCCTAACACGACGCCCAGCGCCGTGAGTTTGCGCCAGTGCCCATCGGCATCGTGAATAATGCGCACGATGCGCGCCGTGTCGCCCGTTCGGAGCTGGGTTAGTCGCATCGCGGGGACATCTCCTGTCGGCGTCGCCGCGCCCATTCGACCAGCTTCTTGAGCCAGGTAGGCTCCTGAGGTTGCTCATAACCGCAGGAAGGGCACTTGATCAGGTGGCAGCCGCCGAACGCACCGCAGCCTTTACAAGCTCTTTCGATACCCTCTTGGGTCAGCTCGTGCCCGCAAAAAGCGCACACCCTCATACCTGCACCCCCAGCCACGCCAGTGTGCGCGCGAGCAGGAGACCCATGAACAACGCGATACCCAGCGCCAGCACGAACATGACCAGCGCAGCACGCAGCCCGCGCTCCTTAATGGTCACCAGAAACTGCGCCACGCAGGGCACGAACAGAGTCAACACCACCGCGGCGATCAACAGCTGATTGCCCGTAAGCGTGCCCTGCTCGTTAAGTCTATACAGCCCTGCCGCCCCGTAATCCCGACGGAAAAAGCCAAACAAGAAAGCAACCGCCGCCTCCGACGGCAACCCAAGCGCCTGCACCACAGGTGTCATGCCGCGCACCGCCAGACCAAAAAGCCCCGTTAACTGCCCAATCCAGATCAACACGCTCGCCAGCAGAAACAGGGGAAACACCTCCAGAAAGTACCAGTGTAAGCGAGCCAGCGTTTTCAGCAACACATTGGACAGGCTCGGCAACCGCATCGGCGGCAGCTCCATATAGAAGGGAGTGGGGTTGCCCGGCAACACCTGTGCCGCCAGCCAGCCAATCAATAGAAAGACGCCAAGCAGTACCCCCGCCCAGATGAGTAGCCCCTTCGGGTGCATCGCCAGCAACGCCAGCACCACACCCAACTGAGCCGAGCAGGGGATTGCCAGCGTCAAAAGAAAAGTGGTTAAAATGCGCTCGCGACGGGTCTCCAAAATGCGCGTCACCACTGTTGCCATCGTGTCGCAACCGAAACCCAGCACAATCGGAATGACCGCCCGCCCATTCAGCCCCAACCACTTAAACGCCCGATCAATCAGCATCGCCAGACGCGGCAGATACCCCGTATCCTCCAGCAGGGCAAATACCAGAAAGAAAAAGGTCACAATCGGCAGAATCAGCGCAATCGCATAGGTCACTCCCAGCGTCCAGATGCCATACTCACCTACCAGCAACTCCTGAATCGCGCCCCACGGGATTACCGAGCGCACCAGCCGCTCCATCATCGGGTTAAGATATTGCCCAAAGAGTCCGTTCTCCAGCCAATCAACCACCGTCCCTGCACCAAACACGCCCACGAATTGATACAGCCCGAAGTAAAGCACCATCGCCAGGATAGGGAAGCCCGTCCAGGGATTCATGCAGAGCCTGCCGATATGTTCGGCAAGGGTATGAGCGCGTGGCGGAGTCGCGACGTGCGAAAACACACGGGCGGCAATCTGCTGGCTCCACTGCTGACGCTGTTGCTCAATTTGCCATGAGATGGGCGTCTCGCTTTCAGCAGAGAGCCGTTCACACACGGCACGGAGGCGTTCCAGCGTGGCGGGTGTCTCCTGCCGGCACACCTCCTCCCAGATTTCAGCATCATTCTGGAGCAGTAGAAGCGCAAGCGTGCGCTCGCTCAGCGCGTAGGAGCCGCGCAGCAGCGATGCCACCTCCGCTATCGCCTGCTCAATCGCGGGCGAATAGCGCAGTGGAACGGTGTCGGTCAGTGAGCTGCTCATTAATCAGCTCCTTCAGTTCCGGGATGCCACGCCCTGTCAGGCAGACGGTGGGCACCACGGGAATCGCTAACTGCTGGCGCAGGGCGTCTATCGATATCTGCAGTCCGGCCCGCTCCAGCTCGTCCATCATGTTCAGCACCAGAATCGTCGGGATGCCCAGCTCTATCAGCTGCAGCGTCAGGGGTAACATGCGGGCGAGGTTCTTCGCATCCACTACATGCAGCACCAGGTCAGGGCGCTCATGAAGCAAAATCGTTCGTGCCACCCGCTCCTCCTCCGTAATAGGAACGAGCGAATAGAGTCCGGGCGAATCGATCACGGTGTAGCTGTGCCCATTGTGCCGCATGATGCCACGCGTGATCTCAACGGTGGTGCCCGGGTAGTTCGACACCGTCACATAGCGTCCTGTAAGGCGGTGGAACAGCACGCTTTTGCCCACATTCGGCTGCCCAGTAATCACCACCAGGGGCAGGCGTTGTGCCACGCCCCACTCGCCATCGGCCTGCTCGGCCAACATTGCTTGCGCCATTTTCCATAAATATACCCCTTAGCGTGGCTAAATGTCAAGAGGGTGTGAGGCTATTCGAAAAATCCTTATGAGGCACAGCACCCCGCAAAAAGCCACCGCCAGCCACACCCGTCTCCCCTGCCAATACCCCAACACCACCAACTTTACATGGGAACGCTGCCGACGCACTTGCGCCCCCCGCAAAAACTGCGCGAAAAACGCCCCCGCAGACCCTACTCCTGTGCCGTCTACAAAGGCACACGGCGTTTCGCAGGTGGCTGGCTCGGCGGCGATGCCCTGCTGGGCTAGCCAACTCAGCAACGGGTGAAGCCGTTCGTCCGCGAGGAGATGAAAGCGGTAGACGAGGGTGCCTAAGGCAGGCAAAGGGCAGTTGGGAAAGAGTGCAGGGGCGAGGGCAAAGCGCAGGCGTCGGTAGGAGGCGTGTTCGCGCACTCTGAGCAGGAGCAGGGTGAGGAGGAGGGTTTCGGGGTACTTTTGAGGTCTGCGGCGTCGTTTGGGTTGGGGGTGTTGTTGGACGAAGCGGCAGACGAGGGCGTCGTTGTGTTTCACCGACAGGGCGGTGAGAGTTGCTTGGGGTGGGTATCGCCGTTTCATAGGTTGTTTTATACCCGATGCCCACCGATTTTTCGAACACCCTCCCCCCTTGACAAACGCCCCTTCGATATGCTATAATACATGCCAGCCACAACATCTTGGGGATAGCTGAGAAAAACCCCACATATGTGGCTATTGAAGCGAGGCGAACGATGCGCTGTCCATACTGTGGCAGTGAAGAAGACCATGTGGTGGACTCGCGACCGACGCAGGAGGGGAAAGCCATCCGGCGACGGCGAGAGTGCCTGCGCTGTGGGCGACGCTTCACGACCTTCGAACGGTACGAGGAGCGCCCCCTTATGGTCATCAAAAAAGACGGGCGACGCGAGCCGTTCGACCGCAACAAAGTGCTGCAGGGTATGGTCATCGCTTGCCGCAAACGACCCGTGAGCATGGATACTCTGGAGCGGGCGGTTGACGAGATCGAGCACGAGATTCAAAACCGCATGGAAGCCGAGATTAGCTCCGTCGAAATTGGGCGGATGGTGATGCAGAAATTGCTGGAGATCGACCCCGTCGCCTATGTGCGCTTCGCTTCTGTTTATGAGGAGTTTCAGGACCCGCAGCAGTTCAATCGGGTCGTGCAGATGCTGATGCGCCTGCAGAAGGCGCGTCAGCGCAAGAATTTGTAAGTGTTGCTGAAGAGGAGGTCCTGCCATGTTTGATCCGAATGAAGGTCTGCTTGAGCTTTCTGAGTCGAATGGTGCGGTGGATATGCCTTCAACGGCGGCTGCGCCGATGCGTCCCAATGGCGTCCGCGTGGAACGGCGCTATGGGTTTATTCCGCGTGAGAAGTTCGACAATATCAACACGGGCAAAGGCTTGCGCATCCAGCGCTACTTCACTCAGCCGGGAGTAGACCCCTTCGATGCGGTGGAATGGGAGCGTCGCACGGCGGTCATCACGGGTGAACGAGGCGAGGTCGTGTTCGAGCAGAGGGATGTGGAGGTACCTGCCTTCTGGAGCCAGCTGGCGACCAATGTGGTGGCTTCCAAATATTTCCGTGGGCAGGCCGGCACGCCGGATCGTGAGCATAGCGTGAAACAGGTCATCGGGCGTGTGGTCGAGACCCTGGCCCGTTGGGGGCGTGAGATGGGCTACTTCGCCTCCGAAGAGGACGCGAATGCCTTCCGCGACGAGCTGAAATATCTATTGCTCCATCAGTACGCGGCATTCAACAGCCCGGTCTGGTTCAATGTCGGGATTGAACCGCGTCCCCAGTGCTCGGCGTGTTTTATTGTCTCGGTTGAAGATACGATGGAGTCGATCCTTGATCTTGCCAAGACGGAGGGCATGATTTTCAAGTTCGGCTCCGGTTCCGGCTCGAACCTCTCGCGCATTCGCGGTTCCAAAGAGTATCTCTCTGGAGGCGGCAGGGCATCGGGACCTGTGTCTTTCATGCGCGGCTTCGATGCCTTCGCGGGCGTAATCAAGAGCGGTGGTAAAACGCGACGCGCTGCCAAAATGGTCGTGCTGAATGTGGATCACCCCGATATTGTGGACTTCATCGAGTGCAAAGCCAAAGAGGAAAAGAAAGCGTGGGCGCTCATTGAGGCGGGCTACGATGCCGGCTTCGACACGCCCGGCGGCGCGTACGATTCGGTCTTCTTCCAGAATGCGAACCACAGCGTGCGGGTCACCGATGAGTTCATGCGCACGGTGGAGGAGGACGGCGAATGGAACACCTACGCGCGCACCACAGGTGAGGTCATGGGGCGTTATAAGGCGCGCGAGCTGTTCCGCAAGATTGCCGAAGCGGCCTGGGTGTGTGGCGACCCCGGACTGCAGTTCCACGACACCACCAACCGCTGGCATACCGTCAAAAACAGTGGTCCGATTAATGCCAGCAACCCGTGCTCCGAGTTTGTCTTTCTCGATGACACCTCCTGTAATTTAGCCAGTTTAAATCTGATGAAGTTCCGCCTACCGGAGGGCACTTTCGATGTGGAGGCGTTCCGCGCCGCCGTGCGCATTATGATCACTGCGCAGGAGATTATCGTGGATAACTCGGCGTATCCGACGGAGCGCATCTGCGACAATAGCCACAACTTCCGCCCGCTGGGACTGGGCTATGCGAATCTGGGTGCGCTGTTGATGTCGCTCGGTTTGCCCTATGATAGCGACGCTGGGCGCGCCTACGCTGCCGTGATTACTGCCATTATGCATGGGGAAGCCTATTGCCAATCGGCCATTATTGCCCGTGACTGTGGCGCCCCTTTCCCGAGCTTTGCGATCAATCGCGAGCCGATGCTGGAGGTGATGCGCATGCATGCGGACGCGCTCAACGAGATTCAGGTGCAGCATGTGCCCGATTATCTCGTGCAGGCGGCAAGTGCCATCTACGATGAGATGCTCCAGCTCGGCGAGCGATATGGCTATCGGAATGCGCAGGTCACGGTACTGGCTCCTACCGGCACCATCTCATTTATGATGGACTGTGATACCACCGGGATTGAACCCGATATCGCGTTGGTGAAGTACAAGACGCTGGTTGGGGGCGGGCTGCTCAAGATTGTGAATACGACCGTGTCGCTCGCCCTGCAGCAGCTGGGCTACTCGGCGGAGGAGATCGAGGCGATTACGCACTATATCGACGAGCATGACACCATTGAGGGTGCCCCCTATCTGAAGGAGGAGCACCTGCCCGTGTTTGACTGTGCTTTCCGCCCGGCGAAGGGCACGCGCAGCCTTTCACCGATGGCGCATGTGAAGATGATGGCTGCTGTGCAACCATTCCTGTCGGGCGCAATTTCCAAGACCGTGAACATGCCCAACGATACCACGCCTCAAGATATCGAGCACATCTACATGCAGGCGTGGAAGTTGGGACTGAAGGCGATCGCGATCTATCGTGATGGTAGCAAACGCACGCAACCGCTTTCCACTCGGAAGCCCGAAGAGGAAACCGCGCAGCTGCCCGCGCCCACCGGGCATCCTGTGCGTCGCCATCTGCCCGATGAGCGCAGAAGCATCACTCACAAGTTCAGTATTGCAGGGCATGAAGGCTACATCACGGTCGGTATGTATGAGGATGGGACGCCGGGCGAGATCTTTATCACGATGGCGAAGGAAGGCTCCGTCATTTCGGGTCTGATGGACGCTTTCGCGACTGCTATTTCGCTCGCCCTGCAGTATGGCGTGCCGTTGGAGAAGCTGGTGGAGAAGTTCTCTTACACACGCTTCCAGCCCAGCGGTTTCACCAACAATCCACAGATTCCCGTCGCTACTTCCATTGTGGACTATATCTTCCGTTGGCTGGGCATGAAGTTTCTGCAGCAGCAGCCGGAACAGAGACAGCCGCTGGAGGCGTTGGAGGAGCAACCTGTCCCCCAGGCGGCCGCATCCGTTCCGCCGGAAGCGGTGGGTGTCGCAGGGGCGAAGGAGGCGACGCCCGGCTTGACCCCTACCGGGCAGGGTGTGACCACGGACTGGTCGCAACTGGTGAAACTGCAGCAGGATGCGCCGCCCTGCCCGGTCTGCGGCATGATTATGGTGCGGGCAGGCGCGTGCCACCAGTGCCTGAATTGTGGTACTTCCTATGGCTGCAGTTGAGGCTTTGCTCCCCTCTCCAGACCCTCACTGATCGGGAGCCAGTTTCACTGGCTCCCCTTTTTATCGAAGTGGGTAAACTTATAGGCAGGTGAGCATGATGGACAGAACACAGGCGTTTGATCAGCCCGATCCGAATCGCACGCAGGCGATGGGTATCGTGCCCGACCCGAACCGCACGCAAGCGGTGCCGGGACTGGGCACTTCGCCTGCACGCGCCCTCACGATGAAGGCGGTGCTGGGACGACCAGTCGCGCTGGCGAATAGCGTCGCTCGCGAAGGGCTGCTGGTGGAGATTGTGGGTGCACAAACTGCCGCCGGACGCGCCCCGCTCAACCTCTGTCTGGTCATCGACCGCAGCGGCTCGATGGAAGGCATGCCCCTCGAATATGTCAAACGCGCCTGCAGCTATGTGGTTGATCTACTCGGCGACCAGGATGTGCTTTCGATTGTGACCTTTGAAGAAGTGGTGGAGGTGCTGATGCCGCCTCGGAAAATCGTGAATAAGCAACTGGTTAAAGAACATATCAACCGCCTGACCCCTGGCAACACGACCAATCTTTATGATGGGCTGGTGCTGGGCATTCAGCAGCTGACCTCGGTCAACCTGCCGGGTTATCAGAGCCACCTGATGCTTTTCACCGATGGCGAGCCGACGGTTGGTATCAAAGACTTCAGCACGATTGTGAGCGTCGCGGCGCGCGCGAAAGAGCATCAGTTCCACATTACTGCGCTCGGCTTCGGTCCCGATTATAATGAGGAGCTGCTGGCGGGCATCGCGCGGCGCAGTGGGGGCAAGTATTACTATATCGACCGCCCGGAGCGTATCCCTGAAATCTTTCAACAGGAGCTGCAGCGACTGATGACGGTCGTCGCTCGCAACCTGAAGCTCGAGGTGCAGCTCGCGCGTTGGGTGCAGGTGCGTCAGGCGTTTGGAGGCGAGCTGCACCTGCGTGGGCGCACGGCTGAATTGAGCTTGGTCGATGTGGAGCGGGGCAGCACCCTCACGCCCGTGCTGGAGCTGGAGTTTCCCAATCATCCAGCAGGCATTTATCGTATCGCCCGACTCACGCTCCGCTACGAGGATAACCTGACCCAGCGCACCGAGACGCTCACCGATGAAGTGGTGCTGGAGTTTGTGACGGATGCTGCTCGCGCCAATGTGCCCCAGGATCCGCGCGTGGCGAACGAGCTGCAGGTCGCGGTGACCTCGCGTGCGCTGGAGAAGACCATTATGGGCATGCGCACCCAGCAGCTTTCGCAGATGCAGGCGTTGCAGGAGCTGGAGCGCACCCGCGCCCTGCTGGTGCAGCAGGGGCGCTTGCAAGAGGCACAGGAGGTCACCCAAGCCATTCGCGCCCTTCAGGGACAGGATGCAGGCAGCGCGGAAAAAACCCTCATGGGCACAATTGTCAATCTGGAGCAGGCGAAAAAGGGTTCATAGGTTGGCAGGTATACTCCAGCGGGGTGAGAACTCATGAAAGCCACGCGCGGCGGAATCGTGGTGGATGGCGTGGTCTACCCTGAAACCGATGGGGAACCTATGGCAAGCAACACGCAGCAGGCGGAGGTCATGAACACGCTCTATGACAATCTGTGTGCGATGTTCGCGGACCGGGACGATGTGTTTGTGGCGATGGACCTACTATGGTACCCTGTAAAAGGGGACAACACGGTGCGCGTTACCCCCGATGTGATGGTGGTGTTCGGTCGCCCCAAGGGGCATCGGGGGGCATATCTCCAGTTTCAGGAGGATAACATCGCGCCTCAGGTCGTGTTCGAAGTCGCCTCGCCTGGCAATACCCCGATGGACTGTGGTTACAAGTTCAACTTCTATGACCAGTATGGGGTTCAGGAGTATTACATTTACGATCCCGCGACTGGTGAATGGGAGGGAAGTATCCGCCGGGGCGGACATCTGGAACCCTTTGAGACCATGGAGGGTTGGGTCGGTCCATTGCTTGGCGTTCGTTTCACGCGCGGTGAGGGAGCCAAGGTGAAACTCTACCGTCCCGATGGCACTCCTTTTATTAGCTACACCGATCTGGAACACAAGGTACGCGAAGAGCGGCGACGGCGTGAAGAGGCGGAGCGCTGCCTGTCACGCCTGACGCAACGCTTGCGATCGCTTGGCATCGAACCCGATATGGAGGACACCAATGGAACGCATTCCTGAAAGCGAAGTGGGTCAGTGGCTGGAGCGTGTGCCGAGTTGGCAGCGCGTTGGCAACGAGATCGAGCGCACCGTCACTTTCAAAAACTTTCGGGAGGCGCTCGCGTTTGTGGTGCAGGTAGGGCTGCTGGCGGAGCGGATGGATCATCATCCCGATATCGAGATTCGCTATCGGCAGGTGACGCTGCGTCTCAGTACGCACTCGGCTGGTGGGCTAACTGAAAAAGATTTTCAGCTTGCTCAGCAGATTGATGCCCTGCTTGCAACATGACGCTTTGGTGTAGCTACACTCGCTATGGAGGAGCGATTACTTTGGATCCCCAGTCGTGGCAAACGGATGGCGGGCGTGCTGCACCTCCCCGCTGGGCGTGGGCGCGCGCCCGCGGTGCTGATGCTGCACGGCTTCACTGGCAACAAATCGGAGACCCATCGGCTGTTTGTACATGCGGCGCGGCGGCTTGCGGCAGCGGGGTTCGTTGCGCTACGCTTTGACTTCCTTGGCTCAGGCGACAGCGAGGGCGAGTTTGAGCAGATGACCATTCGGGGCGAGGTGGAGGATGCTCTCCACGCGCTGGCGTTCCTGCGCGAGCAGCGTCGGGTGGACCACACACGACTGGGCATGCTGGGTTTCTCGCTGGGTGGCTGTGTGGCGGCACTTAGTCTGCCGCGTGCAGGCGATCTCAGGGCGCTGGTGCTGTGGGCGCCGGTGTCGAACCCGATGCGCTGGATGCCCGCTTCTGGTGTGCCTGACCATCCCGTCAATATCGGGGGTAATCGGGTGGGCGTGGGCTTCTACAAGGAGCTGCCCGAACTCAAGCCCCTGGAGGCTGCGCGCACCTACAAAGGCGCCGTGCTGGTGCTGCACGGCGCTGCCGATGCCGCCGTCAGCTCGCAAGAGGGACGTGCTTACGAAGGGGCATTTGTACAGGCGCGCCCCTTCGAGTTCCGCCTTATCCCCGAAGCAGACCACCTCTTTTCCCAGCCCGAAGCCGAACAGAGCCTGATTCAGCAGACCGTGGAATGGTTTCAGAGGATGAATGGATAGAGGGCAGTAGCTCGCTTGCCAGCGAGCATAGCGGTTCAAGCAGCTGTTCGCATGGGACTTGTTGCACCTGCCGTCGAATCTACTCCAGCGTTTCGGGCGAGACGCGCTCCTGGACGGTCGTGGCAGGTACCAGAACAGTCGGTAGCGCAGGATACACTCCAGGCTGCTATGAAATGGTGTTTTCGCGGTCGGATAGTCCCCCTCATGCAGGGCGATTTCTGCCAGATTGTGCAGGGTGGCGGCTTCACCGATGCCTTCCTGCAAGGCGTGCCAATCTATTTGGGGAAGGTCGCACTTGTCGGGGCATAATTCTGCCTTTCCAGCTATTGCAGAGCGGATCGGGGTACACTATCCCTGATGGATCTTGGCGCGTTGAATCCGGAGCAGTTGGAGGCGGTGCTGCACAGGGATGGACCGCTGCTGGTGTTTGCCGGCGCGGGCAGCGGCAAAACGCGCGTTATTACCTATCGCATCGCCAATCTCATCTACACACACGATGTGCCGCCCAGCCAGATTCTTGCTGTGACCTTCACGAACAAAGCCGCCGACGAGATGAAGGAGCGCTTGCAACATCTGCTTGGGATGGACATTCGCGGGCTGTGGGTGGGCACTTTCCATGCCATCTGCGCCCGTATCCTGCGCGAGAGCGGACGCGCCATCGATATCCCACCGAACTTTCTGGTCTATGACGAAAGCGACCAGCTCGATCTGATCCGACAGGTACTGAGTGAGTTAGATTTGGATGAGAAGCAGTTCAACCCGCGCGCCATCCGCAACGCTATCAGTCGTGCCAAAGAGCGGCTCATCACTCCGGAACAGTACGCCGCGCAGGCAAGCGACTACTTCGAGCGCATCGTGGCAAGCGTCTATCCACGCTACCAGCGCGCGCTGCAAGCTGCGAACGCGCTCGATTTTGATGACCTGCTGCTCGCCACGATTCGGCTGTTCACGGAGCAGCCGCGCGTGCTACAACGCTATCAGGAGCAGTTCCGCTATATTCTGGTTGACGAGTATCAGGATGTAAACTATGCCCAGTATGTGCTGGTGCGCTTGCTGGCGAGCGCGCATGGCAATCTCTGTGTGGTGGGCGATGATGACCAGTCGATTTATCGCTTTCGGGGTGCGGAGCCGGAGCTGATTCTGCGCTTTGAGAAGGACTTTCCCAGTGCGAAGGTGGTTACCCTGGAGCGTAACTACCGTTCCACGCAGCCGATTCTGGATGCCGCATTCCGTATTATTCGCCAGAACAAGGTGCGTGCCCCCAAACGCCTCTGGACGGAGCGCACGGAGGGACTGCCTGTCACACTCACGCCCGTCAGCGACGAAGAGGAAGAGGCGCGCCTCATCGCCGAATATATCCAGCGGCAGGTTCATCTGGGGCGACGTCGCTATAGCGATTTCGCGATTCTCTACCGCACGAACGCCCAATCACGCGCCTTCGAGGAGCGGTTCCTGCGCGAGCGGGTGCCTCACCAGATTGTGGGGGCGCTTCGCTTCTATGACCGTAAGGAGATCAAAGATTTACTTGCCTATCTGCGCCTGGTGGTGAACCCCGACGATGCGGTCAGTCTGCGCCGGATCATCAACACGCCCCCGCGCAAAATCGGTCAGCAGACCCTGTTAGCCATCCAACTGCACGCCGCGGAGCGAGGGATCAGCCCTTATCGCGCGATGCAGGAGCCTGACCTGCTGAATTTGATGCCTGCCCAGGCGGTCAAGGCGATTCAGGGCTTTGTGGCGCTCATAGAGGACCTACGTGCTTTCGCGGAGCGCGAACGCCTAACCCCTCTTGTAAAACGGCTAATCGAGCGCACCGGTTATCTTGCCTGGCTGGAGGAACGCAAGGATGCCGAATCGGTGGATCGAGCCGCCAATGTGCGCGAGTTTCTGAATGTCGTGCAGCGGTTTGAGGAGGCTGCTGAAGAGACGCACGGCGACGCCACCCCGATGGCGTTCCTGCAGCATGTCGCGCTGGTGACGGACGCCGACACGCTGGGCGAGCAGGGCAATCAGGTGTTGTTGATGACGCTGCATACGGCGAAGGGGCTGGAGTTCCCTGTGGTCTTTCTGGTGGGGCTGGAGAATGGGCTATTGCCGCACGCGCTTTCGGAGACCCCCGCCGATATCGAGGAGGAGCGCCGCCTCTGTTATGTGGGCATGACCCGCGCCATCGACGAGTTGCACCTGCTATTTGCGCAGTCGCGTCGCTATTATGGGAGCCGTCGCTGGAGCGAGCCATCGCCCTTTCTGCACGCCCTTAAAGAGGTTCAAATGCCCACCCTCTATCAGCTGATGTTCGGTTCAATGCCCAGCATCGCGCCACCTGACCGAACTCCCGAACCCTTTCTGCCCGGTCAGCGCGTGCGCCATCCACAGCATGGGTTTGGGATTGTGGTGCGCACCACCGACTGCATGGTCACGGTGATGTTTCCGGGCGGTGTGGGCATGCTCACTTTCCCGTTGAAAGAGGCTTCCCTGGAAGTGGTGTAGGGGGATTATTCAAATAGCTCCTTGATTTTAAGCTGAAAGCCCGGCAAGACGGGGTCGCCAGTCAGCACATCCGCTTCCTTGAGCGTTTGCACGAACCCCTCTGGACGCCAGACCTCCACCTCCTTTCGCTGGGGGTCAATCAGCCAGACCACCTGCACGCCTCCTGCCAGCCAATCGTTCACCTTCTGCCGCACCTCGCCATACGAATCGTTCGGGGAGATCACTTCCACCACCAGGTCGGGCACAATCCGGCAGAAGCCGTGGGGCAGTTCGCCTTCGGGCAGGCGTTCACGCCGAATGAAGGCGATATCGGGCGCCAGCACATCACTTTCCTCCCCTCGGGGGACAACAAACCCGGTCTCAGCAGCGAAAGCGATTCCAAGCCCTCGCTGTTCAGCGTACTGGTCAATTTTTGCACCAAGTCGCATCGTGATTCGCCCATGTCTGGCTCCTGCAGGCATATATTCGCGCACCTCCCCACGCCACAGTTCCGCGCGTTTGCCCAGATAGCGTTGCTCAAACTCCTCGACGCTCATCTTCTGCTTCACGGTGCTTGCCATTTGCACATCACCCCGCTGGATTATACCGCTTGCCAGCGGTTGGGTGGGTCGTTCCGCAGGCTCAACCAGCCGAAACGCCCAAACAGGATGGCAATCACAGCGGTCAGCGCCGCCAGCCAGTGGGGGTCCAGCCCTCCAACGCGCGGTGCATGGATCAGTGTTTCTGGCGGCAGGAAAGGCACACTAATCAGTGCGAACACTCCCGCCACCATCGTGAATACGGACATCGTGATCAAAATCAGCCAGCCCAGCGCATGGCGTGCCAGAAGCAGGATTGCCCCCACCACCTGCAGCAGGGCGAAAAATTTCATGCTGAGCGGCATCTGGGTGCCCTGCCACGCCAGATAGAGCGTGCTTGCCCCTATCGCCAGCCATGCCAGTGCCATCAGATACGAAGTTGGTTTCATAGATGCTCCTTGCCCTTCTGGTGCAGTCCCCGCGCGTAGCGATCCAGCCGTTCGATGGTGCCCTCGACATCGGCTTCGGTGGTGCGAGGGTTCAGGGTACACATGCGCAGCGTTGTGTGTCCGCGCAGCCGCGTGGAGCTGACCAGCGCGAAGCCGTCGGTGAGCATTGCGTTCACTAAGGCACGGTTCAGCGCGTCTGCCTGCTCGTGCGGCAGCTCTGGGGGCGCATAGCGGAATGCCACGATACCCAGTGTCGCCGGCGACACAATCTGCCAGTGGTCCCGCGCGCGCAGCAACTGCTCGGCATAACGCGCCAGATGAAGGTTCTGCTCCATCGCCTGCCGGAACGCTTCCAGCCCGAACACTTTGAGCGACATCCAGAGCTTGAGCGCGCGGAACCCGCGCGACAGTTCCACGCCGTAATCGCACAGGTCTATGTCGGGCAGCCCGCGCTCCTTGTCCTGCAGATAGGATGGCAGAATACGGAACGCCTCGCGCAGATGCTCGAACACACGCACCAGCACGCAGCCCGCAGCCATCGGCTGATAGAAGCCTTTGTGCGGGTCAATCGCGAGCGAATCGACCTTGCCGATACCCTGCAGCAACTGTTTGCCTTCGTTGGTCAGCACCATCGCGGCACCATACGCGCCATCTACATGCAGCCATAGCCCCTCGCGACGGCACAGCTCCGCCAGTTCGGGCAGCGAGTCTACGGCGCCTGTGTTGGTCGTGCCCGCGTTGGCCACCACGCAGAACGGTTGCCAGCCCGCTGCACGGTCCGCTTGGAGTTGTGCCCATAGGATGTCTATGGGCAGGCGGAAATGGGCATCCGTGGACAGCACGCGCATCTGTTCCTTGCGGAAGCCCAGAATGTGCAGGGCACGCTCCACACAGGAGTGGGTCTGGTCAGAGAAGTAGGCGACACCACGAGTGAAATGGTCGCCCAGCTTATGCTGGCGTGCGGCTGCCAGTGCCACAAGGTTTGCCACCGAGCCGCCACTCACGAATAGCCCGCCTGCTGTTTCGGGCATGCCCAGCAGCTGACGCAGCCAGTCGACCACCACGCGCTCCACTTGGGTCGCGCCCGCGCCCACCATCCAAGTGCCCACAAAGATGTTCATGCCTGCTGCGAGCGTGTCTGCCAGTGCGCCCACAGGATTGTTGGGCGCGGGCACAAAGGCGAAATAGCGCGGATGGTCCACATGCACGATGTTGGGCAACACCTTCTGCTGAAACTCTTGCAGCACCTGCTCCCAGGGCTGCGGTGTGGTGGGAATGGGTTCCGCAAGCAGTGGTTCCAGCGCTTCGCGTGCGGGGCGTCTGCCGATTGGCTGCTGGGGCAGGCTCTGCCAGTAGTCAACCAGCAGGTCGATCACGCGATAACCCATCTGCCGTATCGTCTCCGGATCCAGCTCCAGCGCTCTCACAGCAAGGAGTGTACCTGGTTGCCCAGTATGGTATACTTCCAGGTAGTGAATCGCAAGGTCAGTGGCAGTGTTTCGGTGGAAGATTATCTAAAGGCAATCCTGCGCCTGTCGGAGGAGGGGGAGCCTGTCAGCACTACGGCACTCGCGCAGCGCCTCGATTGCACGCCTGCTGCCGTCTCCCAGATGTGTAAGGCACTTGCGCAGCAGGGGTTGGTGCATCACCAGCCCTATCGTGGCGTGCGCTTGACCGAGCAGGGGCGCACCTACGCGGAGGAGATTGTACGCCATCACCGCTTGCTGGAACGCTATCTGTGCGAGCACCTGGGCTTCAGCCCTGAAGCGGCGCACGACGAAGCGGAACGGCTGGAGCATCACATTTCGGAAGAATTCGAAGACCGTATCGCGCACTTGATGAACGAACCAGACACCTGTCCCCATGGGCAACCCATCCCGCCGAAGCGTCCTATCGGGTAAAATGCGGCTATGCAGATGCGGGCTGCCGTGCAGATGAATGCGGAGCAATGGGTGCAGTGCGTAAAGTGCAAAAAGATTCTTTTTAGAAACGAGTTCGAGCGCGCACTGAAGGTATGCAGCCATTGCGGTCATCATCATCGGCTACGGGCACGCGAGCGAATCGCCATCACCGTTGACCCCGACACTTTTCTCGAAACAGACACCGATCTTGTGGCGGATGACCCGCTTACTTTTCCTGACTATCCCGATAAGCTGGCGAAAGGGCGTCAGGCGACAGGCGAGCAAGAGGCGATCATCACGGGGAGGGCGCAGATTGGAGGCATGCCTGTTGTGCTGGGGGTGATGGATTTTGCCTTCATGGGGGGGAGTATGGGTTCGGTGGTGGGTGAGAAGGTCGCGCGATGCTTTGAACGCGCCGTTGAGGAACGGTTGCCTGTGGTCATGTTCTGCGCATCGGGTGGGGCGCGAATGCAGGAAGGGCTGATCTCACTGATGCAGATGGCGAAGACCACCGCAGCCGTCTCACGCCACCATCGGGCACGCTTGCCCTATCTCGCCGTGTTCACCGACCCCACGATGGCGGGCGTGCTGGCGAGCTTTGCCTCGCTGGCAGATGTGATTCTTGCCGAGCCGGGTGCGCTGGTCGGTTTTGCGGGGCAGCGCGTCGCGGCGCAAGCCAGCGTGGGGAAACCCCCTGCCAATTTCCAGACCGCCGAGTTCCAGTATGAACATGGCATGCTCGATCTTATCATCCCTCGACGCCAGATCCGCCCGACGCTCATCTACCTGTTGGAGATGCTCCGCTCTTGAGAGGAGGGCGCACGATGACCATTTTCGATTTTGAGAAACCAATCACGGAGCTGGAGAATGCCATCGAGGAGCTGCGCCGACTGGCTGCCGAGAAGGGCATCGACCGCTCGCGCGAAATTGCGGAGCTGGAGAGCCAGCGCGAGCGACTGCTGCGCCAGATTTTTGCGCACCTCAAACCGTGGGACAAGGTGCTGCTGGCGCGCCACCCTAAACGACCTTATGCGATGGACTATATCCGATTGATGTGTGAGCAGTTTGTGGAGCTGCATGGCGACCGGCTGGGCTTCGATGACCCAGCGATGGTGGCGGGGCTGGCGAAACTGGGCGGTTACCGTCTTGTGATTGTTGGACAGCAGAAGGGGCGCGACTTGAAGGAGCGTCAGAAACGCAATTTCGGCATGGCGAAGCCGGAGGGCTATCGCAAGGCGATGCGGATGTTCCAGCTGGCGGAGAAGTTCCGCCTGCCCGTGCTGACCCTGGTGGACACGCCCGCTGCTGATCCGGGTGTCGAATCGGAGGCACGGGGTATCAGCGAAGCGATTGCCCGCTCCATGCTCACCCTGTTCGAGTTGACCGTGCCTACCATTTCTGTGATTCTGGGTGAGGGGGGCAGTGGGGGAGCGATTGCCCTTGCCGCGACCAATCGCGTGCTGATGCTGGAACACGCGATCTACTCGGTCATTCCGCCCGAGGGGTGCGCCGCAATCCTATGGCGAGATGCCAATCGCGCTCCGCAAGCGGCAGAGGCGCTGCGTTTGACCGCTGAAGACGCATTGCGAATGGAGCTGATTGATCTGATCGTCCCGGAACCACTCGGTGCAGCCCATCGCGACCCACAAGCGACCGCACTCAGCATCCGCACCGCTGTTCTGCAGCAACTGGACGAACTGAGCCAACTGGAACCTGATGCCCTGCGCGAGCAACGCTACCAGCGCTTCCGCCAGATCGGGGTCTACCAAATCGCTCGTTGAGTTTCCCTAATACACCCTATTTCAGGGAAAGCAGTAGCGGGAACTCGAGGCGGCGAATGGGTGCATCGGGCGTTTCACCTGGCAGCTCTATGGCGAGCTGGCAACCCCTTATAAAAGGGATACCCAGCTCACGCGCTGTTTCAGGCGTAAAAATATATTTTGCAGATGACATATCTTCAAAAATATTGCGTATAGCAACTGGTATTTCTTTTTGAGAAAGATAAACTTTTGCAGATGTTATTAAGAGTTTGACAGAAGGATCGCCATCTCGTTCCGCTATGATACGGATAGCCATTTGTTGCGCAGGGGTCAGCTGTGAGTAGATAAGCGGGTTTCCATTGTGTAAAATCGATCTTTGTGTTTGCAATAAATAAGAATAGAAATACAAAATCATTCTGTTGTTATAAATTAAAATTTCTTCGAGAGAATCCTGCAAAGTGTCATATATTTTTTTGCTATTAGGAACGCCGACCTGGTTCAGCTGAGCACCTAGCTTGGGTGTGGCTTCAAAATTTAAGTTCAGCATTATGCCTCGAAAGTCACCTCGCAGCCATATCAGCCCTTCGACCTGAGGGATTAGTAGACGCCGAACAATGGCAGCTGCAGCGTCGATATTCAGCATCTCGCGTCCACGGAACCATTGGATGAGATCGCTATCTGGCAAATCCAGCGCGCGGGCGAACGCGGGCATGGCGGCTTGCAGATAAAGCCATTCCCGTTCAAGTATGATCCTGTATCCTGCCTTGAAGCAATCGAGCAGAGGCCCTGCCTGAGCACTAAGATGATGATCCTCCATGGCAGTAATACTGAACCAGAAGGGGTACCACTCTCCAACAATATTCATTTTGCACTGCTCGCCAAGCCCGACAAGTAAGTACACTGGCATGTGGTACCAAGCGTCGGCAGAGTAATAGAAATGGCGAGGCAGTTGACAATTCACGAATTTTTGCAGCTCTTCGATTTCTTTACCAGAAGATCGATTTTGCCTTATCATCTCTGCAAGGCTCTGATGGATACCCCAAAGAGAGAATGAAGATATCGGCATTTTAATAGTTCCTACGCTGCCAGAATCCCAGCGCTGCTCATAGATAAGGGATATCGTTGCTTTATCAATATCACACTGAAGATTTATCTCTTTGAGGTTTAGCGTATGAGAAAGTCCTATCTGCTCATAGGGTTGTAGCAACCTTTTCGTCTCTCTTTCAAGCACTTCTGGGGGTAGACGATCGACAGGCAGCGAGAGCTGTGCGTATTGACGGAATCGCTGCCATTCGTCGTCGCTTAGGTTGCCCAGTAGGTGCAATGGGGTGTAATCCAGCAAAATCTCGCGGGCGAGGCGGTTCAAATAACGGTTGTACATCGCCTGCAGGTCGTGGGGTGGTGGTGCCGTGGATGGTTTAAGCAATTGCAACAGGCGTGGGTCAGGTTCGTTGGGCACCGCCTCACCCTCCGGCTTCTGGCCCGTTGCGCGCCGATGCTCCCCATATGAGAGCCGGAAAGCGAAATCGGGGATACGCGCCAGCGCTTCACGCAAAAGATCGATCGGCTCCTTCTCGCGCAGCGCAGCTAAAAACTGGGTTAACCGCTCGCGCTCGGCACGCGCCTCAGGTGGTTCCAGCAGCAGATAATACTCCTTATCGTCCCTCGTCTTCTGGCGTGTCCAGCGAAAACCGAAGGCATCTGCCAGACGCTGCAGCGTTTCATGTAGAGGCTGCTCGTTGACCAGCAAGCAGGCACGAAAGTCGCGAATGGAGTCTCCGACACGCAGATCCACCCCCGTCTCGCGTGAGAGTTTGCGCATTAGCTCCCGCAACGGAATGGCAGGCTCGCGCAGTGACAGGGTAGCGTTTAGGCGCGGTTCATGAATGGGGTCAAGCGTTGGCGATGAAGGTTGTCCAGGCTGTGTCATCCCACTGCACAGCATTATCACCGTCGTTGCCACCCAGCTCGTCCAGCACCTTGTCATTGGGATGTTCTCCATGCCTTATTTTATGTCCCGAATGTACCCGAATGGAAAGTGCATCAGGGATTACCTATTATACCTCCTTTGCCAGCTCACTGGTGATCAGCGCGGCGTAGTGGTCCAGCAGTTGTTGGGCGTCGGATTCGGTCGTTGCCTCCGCGTAAAGGTGGATCAGGGGTTCGGAGGCGTCGGGCAAGATAAGTGTCCATCCGTGATCGGCATAGACCTTCAGCCCATCGAGGGTCTCCACGCGCCCTTTGACCGATTGCGCCATGTGGCGCATGAGACGTCCCTTCTGCTCCCACGGACAGGGCAGGCTGCGATGCAGCAGTGCAAACGGCGGTATCTCATCGTATATCTCGGCGAGGCTGCACCCCAGCTGCTGCGCTATCTCCAGAAGTCTGACATAGGCGAACATCGCGTCGAAACCGGGATGGAACTCGGGGAAGATGAAGCCACCCTGCAGATCGCCAGCAAGCAACAGGTTCTCCGCCTGTTCCACCGCGGTGATGGTCAGCGAGCGCACATCGGCGCGGGTGCGCACCACCTCGACGCCGAACGGCTCCACCAGCGGCTCAATCACCGAAGGTGCGTGTACCGGTGCAACAATCACCCCGTCCCGATGTGCCTGCGCTATCAGGCGAGCGAAGAGGGCAAGGAGCCATGCGCCTTCGATGGTGCGTCCCCGCTCGTCGATGACCGCCAATCGTTCGCCCTCGTTCTCCATCAGCATACCGCAGTCGGCGTTCAGTGCCTGCACAATCTGACGCAGGTTGGCAAGGAACGCTTCATGTTCGGCGATGGTGCGCGGCGTGCGCGTCGGGTCAGGGTAGGCATTGAGTGAGATGACCTCGTAGCCCAGCTGCCCCAGAATGGTCGGATAGATGGCGGCGACACGGCTGAAAGCGAAGTCTGCCACCAGGCGCAGACGTCTTCCACCCAGCGGCAGCTGCAGCAGCTGGAAGAAGCGATCTTGATATTCTTCGATTGCCCGTGAGGCAAAGTGGATGGTGCCCACGGCGTCCGGGTCGCTCCGTGCAAAATCCTCGCGGAAAAAGAGGTGCTCGATTTTGCGCTCGCCCCTTCGCGGCAGGTAGACCCCACGCCGATCAAAAAACTCCAACAGGGTTAAGCGGCTGTTATGTGGTGCAACACGGATGTTTACTCCGCCCGCTGTGCCCGCCGTGCGGATGGTGAAGCGTGTGATGGGCAGCGGCATCGCGCGTAGATCCAGCACATCAACGCCTGTGGAGAGCACGCCGGCGATGAACGCTCGCTTGATCATTCGAGACGCGCGGAAAGTGTCGCGTGCCACCGCCACCATCGAACCGCGCGCGAGGGACGAGCCGTAAGCTGCGCCTAATTTCGTCGCCAGGTCGGGCGTAATCTCGATATTCGAAAGCCCTTCGACGCCCCGTTCGCGGAAGAGCGCACCACGCCATCCCGCGCCCCACACCAAGCTCATCGTCACGGTCGAACCACTTTCGATATGCTTGTCGGGCCAGAGCTTGACGCGGGTGCGGACAACACTATCGCGCTCGATATGGCAGCGGTCCGCGACGACCGAATCCTCCTGCAGTTGCACATTCTCCTTGATGACAACACCTGTGCCCACAATCGCGCCCTGTAGATAGCTACCTGCACCGATGTAAGTGCTGTCCCACACGATGCTGCACGCCACAACCGCCTCCGGCTCCACGATGCAGTGATCGCCCAGCGTGGTGAAGGGACCAACGGTCGCGCCGTTGCGGATCCGGCAGTTGCTACCGATACAGACTGGAGGCACAATCTGGGCGTGCGGCTCGATGTGCGTGTTTGTGCCGACCCACACGCCGGGCATCTGCTCAGTGCCCGGCAGGCTCAGTTTCGCCTTGCCTGTAAGCAGGTCGTGATGCGCATCGCGATACTGTTGCAGTGAGCCAATATCGCTCCAGTAGTCGCTCATCACATAGCCATAGAGGGGTTTGCCCTCGCGCAGCAGCAGCGGGAACAGGTCCTGGCTGAAATCGTACGGTTTGCCCGGCTCCATATACTCAAAAATGGTCGGCTCCAGGATATAAATTCCCGTGTTCACCGTGTCGGAGAACACCTCGCCCCATGAAGGTTTCTCCAGAAAGCGGATGATGCGTCCCATTTCGTCGGTGATGACCACACCGAACTCCAGCGGATTGGATACACGGGCTAAGATCAGCGTGGCGAGCGCACCGCGTTCACGATGGAACTCCAGCGCAGGTTGCAGGTTCACATCCGTCAGCGCATCACCGCTGATGATTAGGAAAGTGCCTTCCTGCAGCAGTGGTTCGGCTTGTTTCACACTGCCTGCTGTGCCCAAGGGGGTGTCCTCGATGGAGTAGGTGAGCGCGAGATCCCAATCACTGCCGTCGCCGAAGTAGCTTTGAATGACGTCGGCCAGGTAGTGGAGCGTGGCGACCACCTGCGTAATGCCCTGTGCCCGCAGCAGCAACAGGATATGCTCCATAATCGGGCGGTTGCACACGGGCACAAGTGGCTTGGGACGATTCGCCGTGATGGGGCGCAAGCGTGAGCCTTCGCCCCCTGCCATTACCACCGCTTTCATGCCGTCTTTGCGATTCGCCCCAGCAATTCGGTTTCCTGTATCAAGCCGAATCGCGCTGAAAGACAGGGCACTGATATGGAAAAATCCTGCTGGGTGAGCAACGGTGTCAGAGAAGAGGGCAGAAGGTAAGGGTGGTAAAGGTAGCAAGCCCGTGCTACTGATTGGGATTGTGCTGATTGTTGGGCTGGCAGGTGGCGCCTTCGCAGGCAAAATGCTGTTTAGCGGCAAAGGCTCCAGTGAGCCACAAAAGCCCAAAGTGGGGCACACACTCGATCTGGGTGAGTTCCTGGTCAATCTGGACGATGAGCATTACTTGAAGGCGGGGGTTGCACTGGGGTTGAAGGAGGGTATCCCCGCCGAGAAACTCAACGAGCAGAGCGCGCCCCTGCGCGATGCCGTGCTGATGGCATTTGCCAGCTGCAATCGTTCCGAACTGAACACCTACGAAGGCAAGCAGAAAGTGAAAGAGCATATCCGTGAGCGTGTGAACGAGGTGCTGCATGAAAAAACGCATGACAAGGAAAGCGTATTGGAGGTCTACTTCACCAGCTTCGTGACCCAGTAGTTTATAAAAAACAGCTCGTGACAAGGTATACGATTGGCTGCGGTGAAAACCACGCGCTATTTCGTAGAACAGGTGCTGCGTAAACGTCCGTATATTCAGCTGGAATGGTGCCAGCGCATTATCCAGGAACCACTCAAGAAAGAAGTACAGCCGGATGGGCGTGTTCGATACGGGGGATATGTGCCTGAGCGGCGACCCTACTTGCGCGTGGTTACTTTGGAGGATGGGGAGACGGTGCATAACGCCTTTCCTGACCGAAACTTTAAGCCGGAAGGCAACTAATGCGACTGTTCTATTATCCAGAAACAGATAGCCTGTATGTGGAGCTAAGCGAGCGCGTGAGTGTCGACTCAGTGGATATCGCGCCTGGCGTGGTGGTCGATTTCGACGAACAGGGCGAGGTCGTGGGCTTTGACCTCGATCGCGCCAGTGAACGGTTCGCGCTGAATCGTCTGGAGGTGAAAGATCTACCGCTGCGCACTCTGGTGGCGCAGAGCAGTGAGACATGATGGGTAGATCGGAGGTAAAGCGAATCTATTGCCTCGTCACCAGCGCGATAGCGCCTGAGATCATCAGCCACACCAGCGAGAGATAGAGGCAGGAGAAGAAGACGGCACCAATCTTGAGGGCGAGAATCAGGTAGCCGGGTGGGAGGCCCTGTTCCATGCGCCTGCCCTCCACAATGTCCTGTGCCACCAGCACCGCATCCACAATCCCGTACACCCATGGCAATATCAGCCAGCCCGTGAAAAAGATAAGCACTGCTTTCAGATAGTCGCCGTTATAAAGTTGCCCAAGCCCGGGTACCAGCAGCCCAAAAATAAACGCGGTCAGTGCACTGTGCTGATGATGGTTTGCGGCGCACGCCTCACAATAGGGGCGCGTGTTCACCCGCACTGTACAGACCTCACAGATTGGCTGGTGGCAGTCCGCACACTGGGCGATCGCCGGCGTATGAGGATGCAGGAAGCAGTTCATCGCTGTTCCCATTTCGCGCGATCGGTGAGCGGTTTCACCCACGTGCCACAAATCGGGCAATAGCGCCAGTCGAGCTGTAATCCATAGCTGCACTTGGGGCACATAAGTGGTTTGTCAGGCGGCACGGCGCGGGCGGGTGCGGAACGCGGTTGTGTGGTGGGACTGCGTACATTCCCAGGGGGTGGAGGATTGGGCGCCTGGGCGGCTTTCAAGTGGGGCGGCTCTGTAGGGGCGATGCGATAGCCCCGTGCTGTGCGTTCCCAGCGCAGTCCCGTGCCTTTGCAAAGCGCATCCAGGGCTGCCTCTAACTCCACCGATGGCAGGTTCAAATTGAACCGCAGCGCCGGGATGCCGGGCACAACCTCGACGGGGATGCCTGATTGTGCCTTGATTGCCTGCACCACCTGTGGCAGTGTCATCTGGTTGCCCACAAGCTTCACCGTTCGCGAGGGGCGTGTCGGTTCGGAGCGTTCTGATGGAGTGCGTGGCACAATGAGATAGACCCCGTCGCGCACGGTGAAGCGCGTATCGGTCGCCGCGCACAACAGTTGCAACGCACGCAAAAAAGGCATCTCGGGTAGGGTCAGATACACGGGTCGCTCCAGCGAGACATGCAGCACGAACGGTTTCGCTGCCTGTAGAAACAGCTCCGCGAACACCTCGCGTGCATCCTTGCCTCGCGATTCCAGCGTAACGAGCGGCTCTTGGGAGGTGGTTTGCCTCATCGTGTACCTCGCATCTGTTCACGCTTCACCAGTTGCCCCGATTCGTCGTAGACCTCGATCACTCCTTCAGGCATGGGCGACTTGTCTACGGCTGAAGCAGGCTTGCCCATGGGCGCGGGCGAAACGGCATGATGACGGGGCGAGCGCTTGCCTGACTGGGCAGGGGGCTTCCATCTCGCCGCTGCAGCAGGGTGATTCGCCGATTTTTGATGGCTATCGTTTGCCGTTCGATCGCTCTCAGTCGCCATCTGATTGCTATCCATCACTGTTTGATCGCGATCAATTGCCGTCTGATTGCTATCCATTGATGTCTGATCAATTGCTGCCTGATTGCCATTGATCGCCGCGGGTTGCGAACGGAGGGAGGATAGACGGGATAAGCGTACCAGCCCGATACCACCTATCAGCCCCAGTAGTGCAATCAGCAGGGGTGCAAGCATCCACCATCGTTGGGGACGCGCTGGGAGTAAGCTGGCTTCCAGTGGCAAGCCCTTCTGGAGCGATTCGAGCGCGAACGCTGCCCGTGCAAATTCCGCACGACAGCCGATACACCATGCCAGATGGCGATCCACCCAAGCCCGCTCGCGCGGCGACAGCGTATTATCCAGATAGCGCCAGCGACGCTTGCGCACACGCCCACAGCGCAGACCTGCCAGCCATCGCATGATAACGCCTTAGTTTACCATGCAGGAATCGCACCGCACCCCGCGAATCATGACGCCGTGATGAAAAACCTGAGACGCCAGCAAGTGGGCTATTCCGGTATGGAGACAGCGATCTCCCGGCGCGACTTTTTACGCGGCGCCGTGGGGTTGACTGCCACCGTTACTCTGAGTACGCTGCCTATCGAACTGTTCGCCCACGCTGCAGGTTCTGCCACACTCAAGGTGGGGTTAATTGGCTGCGGTGGGCGCGGCACGGGCGCCGCGATGGATTGTCTGCGCGCGGATGAGGGCACGGTCATCCACGTGCTGGGTGATGTGTTTCAAGATCGGCTCGATGCCTGTCGTGAGGGGTTGAGAGCGGAGTTTCCGAACCGCGCCGATGTGCCCACGAATCGCTGTTTCATTGGGCTGGACGCCTATCAGCATGTGATACAGAGCGGGGTTGACCTCGTGCTGCTTTGTACGCCACCTGCCTTCCGCCCCATCCACTTTCTGGCGGCGGTAGAAGCAGGTAAGCATGTGTTTATGGAGAAGCCCGTCGCCGTTTGTCCGGAGGGAGTGCGCATGATTTTGCGCGGCGCGGAAATCGCCACACAAAAACGGCTCGGTGTTATTCCCGGCACGCAATATCGCCACCATCCGGGCTATATCGGCGTTATCGAACGGCTGCGGGAGGGGCATATCGGCACGATTCGTGCCGCCTATGCCTACTACCTGGCAGGTAGCCCCGGCGTCAGACCGCGCCAGCCGAGCTGGAGCGACCTCGAATATCAGCTGCGCAACTGGCTCTTCTATATCTGGCTGTCAGGTGATCAACCGGTAGAGCAGTTTGTTCACAATATCGATGTGATGAACTGGGTGATGGGCAGCACGCCGCTCAAAGCACTTGCACTAGGCGGGCGACAGGTGCGCACTGCGCCCGAATATGGCGATGTGTATGACCATTTCGCCATCGAGTACGAATATCCGGGTGGGGTCAAGGTGCTTGCGATGTGTCGCCAGATGGACAACACCACCTTCAAGGTCTCCAACAAGGTGGTCGGCACGGATGGCGAAGCACTGCTGGAACAGTTCACCCATTTCTATGTGCGTGGTAAGGTCAGCTGGGAGCCGGGCACCGAGTGGCCCAACCCCTATGTGCTGGAGCATCGTGACCTGATCCAGAGCATTCGCCGGGGTGAACCGATTAATGAGGCGCAACGCATTGCCGAAAGCACCCTGACCGCCATTATGGGGCGCATGTCCGCCTATACAGGCAAGGAGGTCACCTGGGAGCAGGCGATGAACTCGAAACTCAATCTGGTGGAGCGTGCCGCGAATGCCCGCTTCGATGTTCCTCTTGCGGTAGACCCCGTGCCAATGCCAGGCAAGACACCCCTGTAAAATTTTAGACACGGTCATCACACACGGAGGCAATATGGTTCTCTCAGTTTCCTGCCTTATGATACTCGATCGGGTATAATGGAAGAGACTTTTGGGATGCCTTATGCCTCTAATAGACTTGGTTTATGCCTTACCTTGTCGTGGCTAAGGCGATTTTTGGTTGGAATGGGTGGCTATCGCTTGCCTCTGTGGGGGTAGGCAGCGATAGCCTTTTGTTTTATTGAGGCGCTCTGCACGCTTCGCGATCCGCCTTTTTCGTTTTGCACGCAGCATCAGCGAGCTGATTTGCCTCCAGCCTTGCGCCCGATGCATAGGTGCGCGACGCTGCCCCCACATCGTGCGAGCGCACGCTACTCACTCAGTGTGCGTCGACGCAAAACTTCTTTGCACGCGCAGCA
>Ga0101943_1000685_pt2 | contig 31404 bp, 30 predicted proteins | sample DewCreD2012metaG_5_FD_75244 | JGI IMG/M metagenome (GOLD analysis project Ga0101943, IMG submission 75244) | Hot spring sediment bacterial and archeal communities from British Columbia, Canada, to study Microbial Dark Matter (Phase II) - Dewar... ... | reverse complement strand
ATTTGTTCGCTTCGGCCACGCGCGGGGAGATTTTTGCGTAACCAAGCACGAAATTGCCGGCGGAACGCCTCGTGTTCAGGGGAGTAGTTCAAGTCCATCGTGTTAACCTCTTTGTGGCCGGTTGCCGCGAGAACGCACCAGACGGCGAATGATGCGGCAGGGCAGGTTTGAAGGCAACAGTGGGGCTGCATTGGGTTTCCGCGCGATTCGAGGAGTACTCGGCGATCAACGGGTCGGGTACCCGTACGTGCCCGGCTTGGCGCCTCGCGGGTTTTCTCACGCTCGGGGTCTTGTCTTGGGCTGCCCGTAAGGGGACCGACCGTTCGCGTAACCGATTCGACGATGGTCCGCGGATCCGATAACCTGTGGTCCGCGGATCCGATAACCTGTCCGACAACCTGCACTTGGCGGCCGCGCGCGGGTGCCTGCATCCATGCACGTTGTTTCTTCGTCGTAGGGTAGGCTACAAGATTGTGCTGGCCGGGAGGAACAGAATGAAAAATTTCAGCTTACCTGCCTTGCTTACAGCCTTGGTGGTGATTGCCGGAATGAGCTGGTACTTGCTGGAGCAGCAAGCGGAAATCGAGCGCCTCAGAAAACAACTGGAAGCCCGTCCCCCGAGCGCTTCGGCGTCACAATCCTTGGTCCGGCCCCAGGTGCCTGCAGTCGGTGGGAGGCGTCCGGATTCGGCGCGCGTGCTCACGCCGGAGCAGCGGGCAACGCTGATTCAGGCACTCGGCGGCCCGAATTCGAGCCTGGCCAATCCGGTGTGGTTTGCCACTGTGCCCAACGATCCAGAGGCACAAGCGTTCCAGAAGCAACTTCAAAGCGCGTTCGAAGAAGCCGGTTGGATGGTCAAGGGCAATGCGCCCGTGCGGTTTCGCATGAAGCCTGGAGTGTACGTGTTCGCTGCCGACGAAGATCCGCCAGCATACGTGGGAACTGCTCAGGAAGCGTTGGAAAAAGCAGGGATTGAAATTACCCAGTCTGGCCGCGGATACCGAGAGTTTTATCGCCAGAAGAAGGCTGAGAATCCGAATTGGGTTGGTTTCGAGTTCGGCGAGGATCAAACCTACGTAATTGTCATCGGCCGTATGCCTGAGCCGACGCCCCCAGCTTCGTGAGAGTTGCGCAATGGTTCGTGCGGGCAGTTCGCAACCACCCTACCCAGTGGAAGTTCGCCGCGATGCCGGGAGCGAGACGATGGAAATTGCGTGGAGCGACGGGCATCTCAGTCGGTACCCGTGGGCGTATTTGCGTGGTTGGTGCCCGTGTGCGGGGTGCCAAGGACACGGAAGCACCCGGAGGTTCGTGCCCGTAAAGAATGCTCGGCTCGAGCGCGTGTTTGCCGTTGGACGGTACGCCCTGAGCTTGCGCTGGGAGGACGGCCATGAAACTGGCATTTACTCGTATGCCTACCTGCGCGAACTCTGCCCGTGTTGCGGCACCAATCAGGAGGCTCGAGAATGACCGAGCCGACTTTCTTCAAGGCGATACTTGGGCGCTCCGAAGGTACCGGTCGCAGTAGTAGTCAGCTTTGACCCTCGAGTAAGGAATGTTTTCCGCAACAACTTCCGGGTTGCGCTCGTTAGGATCGTGCCGACGATCGTATCGTTCGAGCTGCTGGGTGTTGATGTGGTAGACATACTTCTCTCGCGGCCGTTGGATCACAATCGCGCCGCCACTATAAGGTTGCACCAAGATGTGACACGGCTCGTATGGCTGTCGCCCATCGGCCGGCTGGCGTTGGAGCAGAGGCGCAAACGAATGCTTGCGCGGTACCCCGTCGAGTAATTCGACAATGGTGGCCGGCAGATCGGCTAGGCTCGGTTGCGCATCAGCCTGCTCGCCCACGCGGAATTCGCTTCTGCGCCCCAAAGGGGGCACGTACAAGAAGGGGATCGCGAAGTTCTCGTCGTACCACCCGAAGTCGTTCAGCACGTTGCCATGAGTACCGACGGGCCAGGAATGATCAGGGGTGACGAACAAATGCGCGTCGCCGCCGGTAAACTCGCGGAACTCGTGGTAAAACACTTCGAGGCAATGGTCCTGCTCGACCCACGAGTTCAAATACCACTCTACGGGGTTTTGAGGGAGGATGAACGGATGGAGGTGGGCGTACTGCGCTTGGCCGGCAAAAGGGTAGTGGTGGGCGCTTACCTCGATGTAGACGAAGCGCTTTTCGCCGGGGGGCCGCTTGCGCAGATTTGCGAACACCGACCGGTAAAACGTGCAGTCATCGATTCCCCAGGAATCTTTGCGCGCGGGAAACCCGAGCGAAGGTGCGTCATAGAATTCGTCGAACCCAATGGCTTTGGCGAAGTTGCGGTAGTTCATGAAGTCGGGGTCGTCGAACGCCACATAGAAGATGGTGGCGTATCCGGCTCGCCGCAGAACCGCGGGTAGGCACTCCGAAGCAATCTTGCCCGGGTTGTACGACAAAGCGGGCCCAGCATTGTTGACAATGCCGCAAAGAATGTTCTCGAGCGCCCGGTTCGACTGAACGCTGTTGGCCCAGAAAATGGGGAAGAAAACGCCATCTTGAGCGATCCGCCGAAGGTTGGGCGTGTAATCACCGTCGTACCGACGCCCAGCAAGCTCCAGTGCGCCACTCAGGGCCAACGCATTGCCGGACTCGAGCTGAAGCACATACACCGACTCTCCGCCTCGCGTCTGCCACTCGCGACTGTCCGGAAAAATCGGTCCCACGACCGGGTGTTCTTGTGCCTGTTCGATCAAGGCGTGCAGCTCCGGCCACACCATCCGTTGCTCATGCGCGCAAAGATGCCAAACAAGCGCTTGGAGCCCGAGGGGCAAGGAGATGGTCCACGAGCGAAAGAAGTTTCCCGATCGTTCCTCGAACCAACGTGCGATTTGCCACCACAAAAGCGCGAGGCAAGCGAACAGGGCGATCGTCATACCAATCGCGGGGAGGAAGAAGCGGCCCAGTGTGCTTTCCAGCGTGCGAAGGACGTCGCCCCCAGCGTCTAACGCAAAACGAATATCGAACTGGTGCCCCGTCCACACCCAGTAACCGATTAAAAACCAAAGAGCCAAGCCGTACGTGGCAGCTGCGGAGACGATGGTCCCCGCGACAGCTTTGCGCGGCCTTGGCAGGCGTGTTGCGCCAAGGAGCATCGTTAACGCTAGAGTGAAAGTTACGAATTGGTCCGTCACCGAACGCAGCAGTACGTAGCCCCTTTGCCCCTGCAGCAGGGCCAGGAGGACGGAAGGCACCACCGCGTACAGGAAGGCCGCCACGGCGAGGCAGCCCAGTCCTACAATCGGATGCACCCGACCTCGGCCGGCAAATGCCCCAGGAGGGACTTGAACCCCCACCCGGTTGCCCGGAGCAGATTTTGAGTCTGCCGTGTCTGCCATTCCACCACTGGGGCACGCGGCTTGCGGCGGCCCCCTTCCCTAACGAAGAGGACAGGGTGCGTGCAACCGGATACAGTGCAAATCGCGCCTCACCGTGGAGGAGGCGCCGGGGCTTTGGGGAGGAACGTATCGGTCGGGCCCTTTGCTTCGCGCTGTTTTACCGTTTGATAGTGCTGCACCTTGGCGGCAGCTTCACGTGCGAGGCGTCGTACCGTCGGATCTGCATCGGACAGCGCGACTTGCTCCAGCATGTCCAGCGCCTCGGTTGCCCCAATTTCCCCGAGCGCGAACACCGCAGTACCACGCATCGCCGCGTCGTTGTCGAGTTGCAAGAATTCCATGATGGGACGGGCCGCACGTGGATCGCCAATTTTCCCTAGCGCAGCGAGAATGCGCTGCTTCATGGGTGGCTCGCAGGTGCGGAGGAACAATTGCTGGACCAGCACGGGCGTGGCGTCCGACGCCCGCATCTCGCCAAGTGCTTCCACTGCTTTGGCGCGGACGCGTAGGTCGGAATCGCCAAGCGACTGGATCAAATACTCCACCGCCTTGCGATCGCGCGAGGCGGCAAGTTGCCGCACCGCCTCCAGCCGCTTGTCGGGGTCGGGATCGTTGAGTTTGCGAATGGATTCGTCCACGTTGCCACTTTGCGCTCGGTTGCGCTGTTGCAAATGTCGGTTCGTGAATTGTGCAAGCCCCATGCTGGGAACGCCGTACACGGCGAGCACGGCCAAACCCCACCATGCAATCACGTGCCTAGCTGATCGACGAAGCCGATCCATGAACGCCTCCAACTCGCCCTAGCCGCCGAGACGCACGAGAATCCAGTCGGCCATTTCTCGCACGGAATAAGGCGGGGGCTCTTCGCCGGAGAATTCGAGGACGATTTTTAGCACTCCGTTCTTTCGTCCGACCCGGACAGCCTTAAGCGCCGCTGAGTCTTGCGGCATCTGTCGTTCGGGCAAATCGCCTCCGGCGTCTGCAGCCATCGCCTCGATCACCAAACGCGCTGGCCGTGATCCGGCCGAGTAACGCACTCCTTCAGGAGGGCGGGATAGGCGTAACAGCACGGCGCGTGCGCCCTCGTCGGTCGGCAGCACTTGGAGTTGGCGCAGGAGCAAAGGCCTCGCGGTTGCCTCTCCGCTCCACGCCTGGTTCGACGCCCCCATCCGCGCACAGCCTGCAAGAGGAACGGCAATGAACAGGGAAAGAGCCAGCCGGAGCAACTGCTTCATGGGTGGCCACCGCTTAGCCCAGCGGGCTAACGGCGGCAAGAAGAGCCACGGAACCGCTGACCTGAACTGTGAAGCGCTGGGTTAACCGACCATCGTGAGCCCGCCGCTGACGCTCAGCACCTGGCCAGTGATGAAGCTGGCTTCTGGAGAGGCAAAAAACGCAATAGCCGCGGCAACGTCTTCGGGTTTGGCGAGCCGCCCAAGCGGGATGGAACGGGTCATGGCAGCGAGAATTTTTGCCCCCGCTTCGCTTTGCCGAATTTCTTGGAGTAACGGCGTGTCCGTGGGGCCCGGGCAAACCACATTGGCGGTGACTTGATAGCGAGCGAGCTCGCGCGCGAGCGTCTTGGCGAAAGAAAGCAAACCTCCCTTGGCCGCAGCGTAAACGGCCTCCCCGGTACTTCCCACCCGCGCCGCATCGGAACTCACATAAATCAGCCGGCCCCGTGTTGCCTGAATCATGTCGTCGACCACGGCACGGGTGACGTAAATTGCCCCCATGAGGTTGATGGCTACCAGTTCGTGCCACAGCTCAGCGGGTGTCTCCACGAAAGCTTGCATCCGATCCCATCCCGCCGCACTGACGAGGATCGTGATTGGTCCTAAGGCCTCGCGAACCGTGGCAACCCCGGTAAACACGGCTTCTCGGTCACGGACGTCCATGGTTACTGCCACGGCGGCGGCTCCGCGATTCCGGATCCCGTCTGCAACGTTGTGGGCGCCTTCTTCGTTGCGGTCGGCGATCGCAACGGCAGCCCCCAAGGCTGCCAGTTTTTCTGCGGCAGCCCGACCGATGCCGCTGGCACCACCAGTGACCAGAGCCACTTCTCCGTTCAACCGTTTCATACGGCAGCTTCTACCGTGCTCTGAAGCTACCAGCAATTGCGTGGACATGCAGAACAAGAAGGCGTAAGCTCGTACATCGTGGTTCGGCGAACGACACGCGGGTGGATCTACCGGGCTTTCGTCTTGCTCGTGGCGTTCTGCCTGAGTGGCTGTGCTGTGATTGGTCTACCGACGGTGCGCGGGTGTCTACAAAAGAGTTCTGCTCCGTCGGAGCTAAACGTGCAAGGCACCGCCCGGCTGATCGCCATTGGAGACTTCGGGATCAATCATCAAGACCGCAACAAAATCGTTGCCGCCGCGTTACGCTCGTACTTGGCAAACGCGCCCGAGGTACCGACCACCGTTGTACTGCTGGGCGACAATTTTTACCCGAAGGGACTCGCCGGAACCGAGGGCAGGTGCGACGCGTTGGATGACGCGCCGCATCGGATCGCACGGCAACTCGATGCAGTGTTGGAACCATACGCCTTCCTGCGCGACCGGCGCATCCCAGTGAAAGCTGTTGCGGGGAATCACGATCACGGTTGCGGTTCGTGGGGACTTGAAAATCAGAAAAACATCGACCGATTTCTTCCATCTGAGCGGCACTGGGGCGATTTGTGGGACTTCCACTACGGCTTGCCGCGAGCCGTGCCCCTGCCAGGAGGGGAGCTCCAACTCGTGCTGCTCGACAGCGAAGCCATGCTGCAGGACTTCCAGATGCTTGAGTCCAGTCTTCGGAGGATGGAGGAAATTTTGGAAGCGGGAAGTGTAAGCGGATTATGGCAGGTGGTCGTAGCGCACCACCCGCTGCGGACCCTCGGTACTCACGATGGGGCCTTCCCGGACGGTTTGCGCAAGCCGCTGAGCTTCGTACTGTTCCCCGTTCATTTCCTGGCTGCCGCCCGCGTTTGGCCGTTTTCTGACCTCTCCCAGGAGGCGTACTCCTTTCGCTACCAGCGGTACCGGCGCGAGCTCGAGCGCGCCTTTGGCCGCCACCGTGGAATGGCGGCGATATTTCTGGCTGGCCACGACCACAGCTTGCAGGTGTTCGAACCCGGGAATGCGGGCATGCCGTTGGAGGTTGTCGTCGGTAGTGGGGCGTATTGTTCTCCGGTGCGCGAGGACAAGACAGCCACGTTTTCAGCCGCCAAGCACGGTTTTGCTGCGATCACGTTCGCGCGAGACAAACTCGAGGTTGAACTATACGGCACCACGGCTTGCGCCGACGAGCAAATTTGTGCCGTAGGAACGGGTACACCCGTCCTCCTTTACAAGCACATGCTACTGCGCTCCGGGGCCGATGTTGGAGCCCAGCACCACCAGAACGCCCATACCGGCTTTAAGCAAGGTTTCGAAGCCGAAAGGAGGCCAGGATGAGCCAGGACTTTTTTCACGACGACATGCGGTGGTTCCTTCAGTCTCGCGTCGACTGGGATCATTTATTCCGCCTCCAAGGACGTGAAGGGGTGTCGGTGCCGGAGGAGGTGGGCACTTACGTCTCCGTGCTGGAGACACTCGAGGAGATTTGCAGAGAGCTCGACGCCGATGCACGTGCGCACTGGCACGATGAAGCCATGCTTGTGGATGGCCGCGTCCAGGTACCGCCGCATATTGCCCATGGCTACGAGAAGCTCCGCAGCGCTGGCTTGATTTGTTTGCCCATTTCGCCCGAGTACGGTGGGTACGGGCTACCGTTTTTGGTCAACACGTTTTACTTGGAGATGCTGGCGCACGCGAATTCGAGCTTGATGACCATCGTTGGGCTGCAAGCTGGCGTGGCTGGCGATATCGAGAAGTATGGTTCGCCGGATCTCAAAGCGCGCTACTTACCGAAGCTCACTTCGGGTGAGTGGCAAGGGAGTATGGACCTCACCGAACCTCAGGCGGGGTCGGATTTGGGCGGGATCGTTACGAAAGTGAGCGAGGAAAACGGCCGCTATTTTGTCGATGGGGAAAAAATTTTCATCACCAATGGCGGCTCCGAGGTCCACTTGGTTTTGGCCCGCGAGGCCGGGACATTCCGCGAGTCTCTCGGGACCACCAACGGCTTGAGCCTCGTTCTTGTGCCTGCGGAATTGCCGGACGGCAGTCGCAACCGGATGCAAGTGACTCGGGTCGAACGCAAAATGGGGCTGCACGGCTCGCCGACTTGTGTCGTGGAATTCGACCACGCGGAAGGGTTCATCTTGGGTGTGCGCGGGCAGGGGTTCCGCGCCATGCTGGACTTGATGAACAATGCGCGACTTGGTGTAGCGGCGCAAGCTTTGGGAGTGGCACATGCAGCATACGAGGAGGCACTCGCGTACGCCAAGCAGCGCATTCAGTTCGATCAGCCAATTGTCGAACAGCCACTCGTGAAGTCCATGCTGACGCAGATGACGATCAACCTCCAAGCCGCACGGGCTCTCCTGTATCGCACGGCCGCGCTGGTAGATCGTTTGGAGGTCCTGCGACGAAGACTAGAGCGTGGCGGGAGCGAGCTAGCCACCCCGGAACAGCACCAAGAGCTGGAACAACTCACCCAAACGGTGCGGCTTCTCACACCGCTTTGCAAGTACTACGCGACGGAAATCAGCAACGATGTCACTCGCAAGGCAATTCAGATTCACGGTGGCCTCGGATACATGGCCGAGTCTGCCGTCGCCCATTTTCATTGCGATTCCATCATCACGACGATTTATGAGGGCACGTCGGAAATCCAAGCGAGTTTCGCCCTGAAAGAGATGAGCAAGGGTAGTTTGTTTACCCTGTTGGACCAGATCGCTGGGGAAGTAGCCGCACTGCGTCAGACGTATCCGGAGGAATGCGGCAGGATCGAAACCTTGATTGAGAAGTGGATTCGCACCTCGTTGCCGTCGCTGCTCGAAGACCCCCGCTACGCGTTGCTCAACGCGAAACGGCTTGCGGAAATGGTCATCGACGTCGTCGCTGCTGCGGAGCTTTTGCACCAGGCGAGCCGCTCGGAAGCCAAGCGGCTCGCTGCTCGGAGTTTTCTCGACCGGCGCTCGCTCGCGATCGAAATGGGAGCACGACGCATCCAGAGTGGCGATGTGCGACGCTTGACTCGTTATGACGTGATTTTAGGCATCGACTCCGGTACTGGGCAAAAGTCATGAGAGTCGCGTCACCTGCCGAAGAGGAGCCCGCAGAGCAGCCGGCGCCACTCGTAGGAGAGGCTCGGGAGGAAAGAGTCTCGCTGGGTACACTGCTGGTATATGGAGCGCCAAGCTTTGCTGGCGCCGCGATGCTGGTGCCGATCCTGATCCACATGCCGAAGTTTTATTCGGATGTGGTGCTTGTGCCGCTGGGCTATCTCGCCATGGCCATTGCTGTGGCCCGCGCCATCGACGCGCTGAGCGACCCTTTTCTCGGTTGGCTCACGGATCACCGTACTCCGTTCGGCCGACGCCTACCGTACATTGCGTTTTGGTCGCCGCTCTGTGCGCTGGCGTTCTTTGCCCTTTTTCACCCGCCAGAATTTTTGTCGCGCCAAGGGGCAGCGTGGTGGTTTGCCACGATGTTCGTGCTCTACTCGGTGTTCCACACGGCCTACGGTTTGCCATACTGGGCTCTCGGCTCGGAGCTAACGCTCGATTACCACGAACGCTCACGGCTGTTTGGTGTTCGCGAGGGATTCAGCATTCTCGGAACCATTTGCGCGTCGGTCGTACCAGGACTGCTGGTTGGGTACCTCGGCTTGCCGGAACGACAAGCGTTCTCCTGGATCGGGGGCACCTTCGCGATCTTGCTGGTGGCCACTTGCTACCTAGTGGTTGCCAGGATTCGGGAGCGACCAGGATTTGCGGACCGGACTGCAAATCCGTTTGCTCCAGGAGTGCGCCGCGCGCTTCGCAATCGACCGTTTCGGATCCTGCTCGCGACTTACGTGGTATCAAGCATCACCGGTGCAATTCCCGGCACGCTCATGCCTTACTACAACGCATACGTCCTCCGCCCGGACAACGAAGCAGGTTGGCTCGCGCTGCTCTTGGGTGTGTACTTTTGCGCAGCCTTTGTGTGCTTACCCGGTTGGGTGTGGCTGGCAAGGCGCATGGGTAAAAAGCCGGCTTGGCTTGCGAGTTTCTTCATGGGTGTCACGGGCGGTGCGGGTTTGTTTTTCCTAGACGAGGGCGATTTGATTCCCGCGGCGTTTCTCATTGCATGGGCCGGATCGAGCTTTGGGGCGGGGCTGTTTCTTGGCCCAGCAATGCAAGCCGACGTCATCGATTACGACGAGCTCCACACCGGCAAACGCCGCGAGGCCCAGTATTCAGCGTTTTGGGGGATGCTGCCGAAACTCGTTGCGATTCCAAGCGCTGCGGTTCCGATCGCGATCCTCGGTTCGCTGGGTTACGTGCCGAACCAGCCCCAGAGCGCTCAAGTGATCTTCGCGATCAAGGCGATTTTCGCACTCGCTCCAGCCGCGTGTGCTTGTTTGGCCTTCGTGATTGCCTGGCGATTTCCCATTTCCGAACGCGTACACCGCGAAATTTTGCTGGGGATCGAACAGCACCGGCGAGGCCTCCCGGCGATCGATCCTCTCACCCGGCGTGTATTGCCTCCGCCGAATCAACGAGCGGTGGACGAGCAAACGGGTTGGTTTTTGGACTACTTTTCTCGCTCGGATTTAGCCGCGTACCTGGCAGGCAAGCCTTCACGTGCGGCGACGTCTGCGCTTCTTTCCGCGGCCGGCGCGCTGCTTGGGGCTGGGCTCGCTGTTTGGATTGCAATCACCCACGTGCAGGATTTGCGATCCGATCCAGGAACCCTTCCGGTGTTGGGAGTAGTCGCAAGCGGCTTTTGTGCTGCCCTGGCCGCGTTTCACGTTTCGCGGTTGCGCGCAGCACGGACCCTTGCCCTTGGCAAGATCCCACCAGAAAAGATTCGCGCCCATCTGCAAGCGCACGACGGGGGCTGACACCTCTCACTAGAACGGCAAACGAGCAGCCGCTGCTTCCTTAACGACGTTCCGAGTGCGGACGGCTTTGCCGATTGCTGTTTTCGCTTTGGTCCAGCCAAGCCAACGGATTTGCGGGCCCGTTGCCCTTGCCGATCGGGAGCCCAGCGTCGATGGCAACAGTAATGAACCGCTTGGCAATGCGCACCGCGTCTAACAGTGAAGCTCCGCGGCAGAGGGAGGCCACGATCGCGGCGGACAGCTGGCAACCGGTGCCGTGGGTGTGGGGCGTATCTCGCCGAGGGGCTTCGAGGACGATTTGCTCATGGCCATCGTCGAACACATCCGAAGCGAGCGGTCCTTCCAAATGGCCACCTTTGAGCAAGCACGCTCGTGCCCCGGTTTGAACGAACGCACGCGCCGCTTCACGCATCGCGTCCAGCGTGCGGATCGGGAAGCCGACCAGAGCTTCTGCTTCCAGGATGTTCGGAGTGACGAGACTTGCGAGCGGCAGCAAGTGTGTGCGAAGCGCGCGGACAGCATCTTCTTCGAGCAGCCGCGACCCGCTTTGCGACACCATGACGGGATCGACGACCAGCGGCTGGAGTTGGAAGCGGCGAACAGCCTCCGCCACCACCTCGACGATCTCGGCGGTTGCCAGCATGCCTGTTTTGGTAGGGGCCGGACCGCAATCGCGAATCACCGCGTCGATTTGGGCCGCGACAAACTCCGGCGGCACAACATGGACGCTCACCACCCCGCACGTATTTTGCGCGGTCAACGCGGTAATCGCACTCATCCCGTATACCCGAAACACGGTGAAGGTTTTGAGATCGGCTTGGATGCCGGCTCCACCGCTCGAGTCGGAACCGGCAATCGTCAGAGCTCGCGGTATCATGGAATGGTTCTGTGGCTAACGCGCGCCTCGGGGAACTACCTCGGGCGCACGTGCATTGCGTCCATTTTCTTGCGCGATCATGGCGGTTGTGCAAGGACGGGGCAAATTCCTTTTCTTTGCGGAGGGCGCGGAGATGTCGTTCGAGAGTTTGTTGTCACGAGAATTTTTGCGCGTGGTGGAGGAAGCGGCGATTGCAGCGGCGCGGACGATGGGGCAGGGCGACCGAAAACTGTCGGACCGCGTGGCGGTGGAAGCAATGCGCAAGTCGATGGATCGCCTGCCGATGCGGGGAACCGTGGTGATCGGCGAAGGCGAGCGAGACGAGGCTCCGATGTTGTACATCGGAGAAAAGGTGGGCCGGCAGCAGCCCGAGGACCTCGAAGTGGACATTGCCGTAGATCCCCTGGAAGGTACGAATCTCTGCGCCACCGGTGCTCCGGGTGCCATTGCCGTACTGGCGGCGGCAAACAAAGGTGGGTTGTTGCACGCACCGGATTGTTACATGGAGAAGATCATCGTCGGGCCAGCTGCTCGGGGGGCCGTACACCTCGATGCTACGGTGAAAGAGAACCTGTCCGCAATTGCGCGGCGGCTCGATCGGGCGGTGAAAGACCTTGTCGTGATTGTTCTCGATCGACCACGGCACGAGAAGCTCATCGAGGACATCCGCAGTGCCGGAGCGCGCATTCGTTTGATTAGCGATGGCGACCTTTCTGCAGGCATCTCGGCTGCAATTCGGCGCACGAATGTGCACGCCGTCATGGGCATCGGGGGCGCGCCTGAGGGGGTTCTGACAGCGGCTGCACTGCGGTGTCTCAACGGTGGAATGGAGGGACGATTGGTCCCGGCAAAACCCGGTGCAGAGGAACGCCAGAAATTCGAGGAGCGATTGAAGGCAATGGGCATTGCCGACCCAAACCGGATCTACACGGAGCGCGATCTAGCGCCAGGACCGGACATCCTCTTTGCCGCAACGGGCGTGACCGACGGTGCGTTGCTCCGCGGTGTGCGATTTTTTGGCCATGGGGCGCGTACATACTCGGTGGTAATGGCCTTGCGCGAGCACATCATTCGATTCGTGGACACTGTCCACTTGGATGGCTCGCCAGACGCCGTGGTGGAATTTTAAGTGGCCCAGCTCGCGTCCGGGTTGCAGCGGGAATGGGAATCGCTAGGAGACGCCACTATGTCAAATCCGCGGGTAGAAGTTGCAGTTCTGGACGAGGGAGTCAGCGGCCAGGTGGAAGAGCTGGCCCACCGGATCAATACGCTCGGGAGCTATCTTTGACATCGCCGGTCGGGAACGACGGCTGACGGAACTGGATGCACTAGCAGCTGCGCCAGAGTTTTGGACCGACCGGTCGCGGGCCAAGCAGGTCCAGCAAGAGCGCGCCGAGATCGAGCGCATTGTAGGTCGGTTTCGCGCACTCCAGCGGGAACTAGACGACTTGCGGGTACTGGAGGAATTTGCGCGCGAGGGTGACGCCGAGTCGGCGGCGGAACTGAAACGCAGGGTGGGCGAGTTGCGCAGCCGCCTCGAGCAACTCGAGCTCGAGCGATTGCTTTCGGGCGAGCACGATGCAGGCAACGCGATTCTTACGATCCACCCGGGTGCTGGCGGCCTCGAAGCACAAGACTGGGCCGAAATGCTCCTGCGGATGTACTTGCGGTGGGCTGAGCGGCGCGGATTCAAGACCGAGGTGCTGGATTTGCAGCCCGGAGAAGGGGCGGGAATCAAGAGCGCAACGGTGGCCATCGAGGGTCCGTATGCCTACGGCTATCTCAAGGCCGAGGTAGGGGTACACCGCCTGGTTCGAATTTCGCCGTTCGATGCAAACGCTCGTCGCCACACGTCGTTTGCTTCGGTCTTTGTGTATCCGGATCTGGGTGAGGATATCGAGGTAGAAATCGACGAAAAGGATCTCCGCATCGATACCTTCCGTGCCAGCGGAGCGGGTGGCCAGCACGTGAACAAGACAGACTCTGCGGTGCGCATCACCCATATTCCGACGGGCATCGTGGTGACCTGCCAGAACGAACGCTCGCAGCACAAGAACAAGTCCATGGCGATGCGGATCCTGCGGGCGCGGTTGTACGAGCTAGAGCAAAAAAAGCGTCAAGAGCAAATTGCGGAGCTTGCCGAGTCGCAACGCGAGATTGCGTGGGGAAACCAAATCCGGTCCTATGTGTTACAACCCTACCGGCTCGTGAAAGACCATCGGACCGGGGTCGAAATCGGAAATGCGGACGCTGTGCTGGACGGAGCGATCGACCCTTTCATCGAAGCGTATTTGCGTCAACAGGTGAGCCAACAGTCGGGTTCGACAGCCTGAGCGGGAGTGGTTGGTCCTGAAGAAGGGCCGATGCCTATGCGCGAGAAGATCTTTGCCTATCTCCAGCAACGCCCCGCTGGCGCTAGCATCGACGAGCTCCTCGATTTGATTTTCACGCACCCGGGAAGCGACCCGGAGTTTGGCCCACGCTTCTTGCAGATGTTCTTGGAGCAGGATCCTCGCTTTCTCTGGGACCCAGGAGAACAGCGATGGAAGCTGCGCGAATGGGCAACGCTTGCCTTGCCGTTGGACGCGGTTTCCTTCGTGGTCGTCGATCTCGAAACTACAGGCCTGACTCCGGAGCCCGGGGGAATCATGGAAATTGGGGCCGTACGGGTAGAACGGGGGCGGATCGTGGACGAGTTCCAACGCCTTGTGCGGCCCGTGAAACCGCCTCCTCCGTTCATCGTGCACCTCACGGGCATCACGTGGGCGATGCTGCGCGAACAACCGAGGCTCAGCGACGTATGGCCGGAGTTTGTGGGGTTTGTCGGGAACGGCTTGTTGGTTGCGCACAACGCAGCCTTCGATCTGAGCTATTTGAATTTGGCCGCACGCGAACTGACGGGATCGATCCTTACGGACACGCATTTGTGCACCCTCAAGCTGGCTCGCCGCTTGGTGCCGGAGACGCGCCGCCGCGGGCTCGACGCCCTTGCCGCTTTGTTCGGCATTCGGAGCGATGGGCGGCACCGCGCCCTTGGAGATGCGCGAATCACGGCCGAGGTGCTGTTCCATCTGCTCGAACGTGCTCGGACGCGAGGCGTGGAGCGGTTGGATCAGTTGCTGGCTTTGCAACAGGTTGGGCGTGATGGCCGCCCGTTTTACTGCCCTTTGCCGCGATCGAGCGTCGAGACCCTGCCAAACGAACCTGGAGTGTACCGATTTTACGATGATCGCGGTCGACTGTTGTACGTGGGCCGGGCCAAGGACTTGCGCCGCCGTGTGGCGTCGTACTTGGCAAATTCCGACCATCACTCCGACAAGGTGCTGGATCTCATCCGTCATATCCATGAGGTTCGCGTCGAATGCTGCCCTTCGGAGTTGGAAGCTGCTTTGCGTGAAGCCGAGGCCATCCGCCGAGAAAAACCACCATACAACCAGCGCCTGAAGCATTTACCCCAGGTGGCCTACTTGAGAATCGGTCGGGAAAGTCCATTCCCGCGGGTCTCGATTGCCCAACGTTTGCGTTCGCGAAGCGACCTCCTTGTGGGGCCATTGCGCTCCCGGCAAGAGGCCGAGCGGCTGCTCCGCATTTGGCTGCGTGTGTACGGTTTGCGCACCTGCCGGGGATCCCTGGTGCCGGACCCGGAGGCTTCTCCCTGCTTCCAAGGGCAAACTGGCCTTTGCACGATGCCTTGTGCCGCACGGATCGGCGAGCGCGAGTACCATGCTCGCGTGCAAGCGCTTCTGGAGGACATCGCGCAGGGTGGAGCGGGGACGCGGGCGTTCCTGATTGCAGAGCGAGATCGGTTGGTAGAACTCGAGCGGTTCGAAGCTGCTCAACGGTGGCAGGAGGAATTTGTCTTCTTTGAACGGCTGTGTGCACGCTTCCAAGAGCTGGGATGGGTCACGCGAGAGCAGCATTTTCTGTTGCTGCTGCCGCGATCGAGTGGTGGTGCGCTCGAGGCGTATCTGATGCTGTCGGGCCGCCTGGTCGGCCGAACATCCATTCACCACGCGAACGAATTGGTCCCTTGGCTGCAGGCACAAATAGAGCAAGCGCAAGCGCCGCGTGCAGACGCGGTGAGCATCGACGCAACCATTATTCTGGCAGCCTGGCTGCGCGACCGGAAACAAAGCCGCGGCGCTCTCTTCCGCTTGCCCTCCCCTGAAACAAACTGGCCCGCCACCTTGTTCGAAGAGTGGCGGGCCAGTTGTGCAGCGCTTCTTGCGGCTCCGCAACTACACGAGCCGGCTTCCTGAGCGTGTTCGCCGGCGGAGCCACAGCACGCCCACGAGGCTCCACAACAACCACCCGCTCGAGGTGCTCTCTGGGGCGACGTGGCAGCCACCGCTACGGTCGACCTTGCCGATAATCACAGGCGTTGGCGTCGCCAGCCCGGGCGTGGGAGGCGTGGGCGGTGGCGTGGGCGGGACTTGGCAAATGTTAAACAGGCACAGGTTCGTGATACAGTCGGAATTTTTCTGGCACGACTCGCCTACGTCGAACGGGGGTACGCAAAAGCCCCTGAAGTCCGTGATGTCACAGCGGTCGCCCGGATTTTCGCACTGTTGTACTTCGCAGCAGACGTTGTTCACGCAAAAGCCGCTTTCGCACTGAATTCCCTGGGAACAGGTGGCACCTAAGGGAAGCCTCGGAGTCGGGGTGGGAGGAATGGGCTGACAGAATCCTTCCTTGCCCGGCACGCGGCAAGACTGGCCAGCGGGACATTCGGCCAGATTGCAGCACACCCCGCCTTCGATCTGGTTGCAGACGAAGAACGACTCACACTGCCCCGTTTCCGAGCAAGACCCTCCCCGTGGCACCTTTGTCGGCGTGGGAGTTGGCGGTGGAATATCGCAAACCCCCATCCCTCCTCCAGTAGGCCGGCAAAAGCCGGTTTCGCAATCGTCGTTGCTGTCGCATACTTGGCCGGGGGCCTGTTTCAACTGGCAGGTTCCTGCAAAGCCGGGGACGCTGCACGACTGCCCAGCGGGACAGAGCCGCTCCCGGCAGCACACCCCGTCGACGCAGAAGCCACTGATGCATCGTGCATCCGAAGTGCAGGGGAAGCCAATGGGCAACGGAGTGGGTGTGAATATCGGGGTCGGTGTTGCAGTTGGTTTTGGCACGCAAAGCCCTTCACGACCCGGCGCGCCGCACGTTTCGTTGCTGCTGCACTGTCGCTCGCAGCAGAATCCGTCGATGCAGAAAGATGGATCGCACTGAGTAGGATCTGTTGTACTTGTGCAGCATTGTGCCGCGTCGGTACACGGGCTGCCGGGTGGCAGGCGCGTGGTGCATGTTCCCTCGGAGCCGGGGATATTGCACGCCGCGTTGATGGCGCAAAGCGGGTCGCTACAGCATACGCCATCGGTGCAGAATCCCGACGCACACTGTTCGGGAGCACTGCATGGCGTCCCGTTCCCGGCCGGCGGGCCGCACGTACCCGTGTTGCAGAATTGCCCCTCGGGGCAGGAGGCGGTCGCACAGCAGAAGCCGTCAACACAACGAAGCGACTCGCACTGCGCGCCAGTCGTACACCGGCTGCCGTTCGGCGCGGGTGGTCGGCAGACTCCATCTAGGGTCGTGGCGCGCGGCGGTAGGATGTCGCAGCGTTGGCCTTGGGGGCAGGAAGGCGTACTACAACAGGTGTTGTCTACACAATTGCCCGACTCGCACTGCCGCCCCACGGTGCAAGCAGCGCCGTTCGGACGCGGCGGGATTTCTCTCGCCCTGAGGACCCGCACCGAGTTATTCGAGAACTCTGCGACCGCGATGTCAGGAATCGCATCGCCGGTAAAGTCCATCGCTGCGATTCGCCTTGGGCCCAGCCCCACGATGACCTGCGTGCCAAATTCGAACCGCCCGTCCCCCAAGCCTGTGTAAACGTTGACAAAGCCAGCGGTGACGGAGTTGTTCTCCGCCGAACGAGTACTGAAGGAGACGGCGAGGTCCGGTCGCGTGTCGAGATCGAAGTCTGCAGCGGCGATATCTTGGGGGGTACACACAACGGGCACCCCGTTGATTCGCGAAGGGCAAGAAAGGCGCAGTGGCGGTAAGACCCGGAAAAGAGGGCTTTCCCCGCCAATGAGAATAGAAAGAGAGAAGGAGTTCGTTGCCTGTAAGTCGCGATTGACAACGGCAAGATCGATCCGGCCGTCGTTGTTGAAATCAGCTTTTGCGATTCCGATGGCATCGGTGCCGATGATGTACCGTTGAGCCACCACGCCGCTGAAGGTGCCTGTTCCCGTGTTGAGGAAAATGGACACTTCATCGGTCCCGCGCGCGCCAGTGTCGAGAAGTATCAGGTCGTCGAGGCGGTCGCCGTTGAGGTCATGAGCCAAGATCACTCGCGGGTTTGCATTGGGACCAACGGGGAACGTGCCCACACGGCTCAGGCCGCGGTTTCCCCCTTGGTTGAGGAGCACGGTGAACGAATCTGCCGCTCCGTTGGCAGTAGCGGCGTCGAGGCCAGGACGATTATCGAAATTTCCTGTGGCAACCCACACTGGTCCGCGGCGGGCGACGTCGAATGACTGCGGCGAAGCAAAGCGCCCATCGTTGCGCCCGCCGGAACCCTCACCGCGAATAATGAACAACTTGCCAACGTTGGGATCGGTAACCGCGATATCGTTGAGGTTGTCCCCGTTAAAGTCTCCCACCGCTACACCCCTCAGAAGGGTGCCCACCGGAATTTCAGCAGCCGAAAGAAAAACTCCGGTTGGGCTACCAAAGAGTACGCTCACACGGTCGCGGACGGTGCTCGCCACGACAACGTCGTTGATCCCATCTCCGTTGAAGTCACCGCCGGCGACATATGTCGGGCCGTTTGGAACCGGACGTTGCTCCCCGGGGATGAACGAAACCTGCGCCGCGGCAGGCAGTGCTGCCACCCACGTGAAAGTGATGACCCGAATGAAGTTGCCAATCGTACGCCTCATCTACCGTTCTCCTCGTTTGGATGGCGACCCGCTTACCAAAATTCTTCCCGTCGAGCCAAGCTGAAGTTGTGGCCTGCTACTTTTCAATCACGTACCGGATTTGTCAAACGGAAAGATTCCCATCGAAGGATACAATCGAAGCCGCCTTTAGCGCACAAGTATTGTGGTAAAGCAAGCACCTTTGTTGGCGACCTGGATTGCGCAACTCGCCCCATGCTAGGGGGCGGCTCGAAGATCGAACTTTGGTAGTCGCAGCCGACAAAAAAGGAGGGACGCGATGTTCTCGTTCGAGATGAGCCCAGAGCAACGCGAGATGAAAGAGCTGGCGCGCAAGTTTGCCGCTGAAGAGATCATTCCGATCGCTGCGCACTGTGATGAAACGGAAACCTTTCCTGTAGAAGTGTGCCGCAAGGCGTGGGAACTGGGCTTGATGAATTTGGAGATCCCCAAGGAGTATGGCGGGCCGGGCTTGGGAGTCCTGGATACAATCCTCATTCTGGAAGAACTGAACTACGGTTGCGCGGGGATCACGAATGCCCTTGCAGCCAATGGCTTGGCGGCTGTGCCACTGCTGAAAGCTGGCACCGAGGAACAAAAGAAGAAGTACCTCGGCATGCTGGCCCATGAGTTTACCTTCGCTGCCTTCTGCACCACGGAACCCGGGGCTGGGTCGGACGTAGCCGGTATGTCCACGACGTACCGGCGGGTGGGCGACGATTTCGTGATCAATGGCGTCAAACACTTTATTTCAAATGGCTCGATGGCCCACTGGTACACCGTGTTTGCCACGCGCGACCGGAACCTGCGCCACCAAGGGATCTCTTGCTTCGTGCTGCCAGCGGATACGCCTGGAATCCGTCGCCGCCGCATGCACGGCAAGCTCGGGCAAAGAGCTGCCGATACTGCCGAGGTTGTCTTCGAAGAGGTCGTCGTCCCGAAAAGCGCTCTCGTTGGCGAAGAGGGACAAGGGTTCAAACTGGCAATGCAAACCTTTGATCATACCCGGCCCGAAATCGGCGCCATCGCCATCGGCATCTCTCAGCGCGCGCTGGACGAAGCAAGAAAGTACGCCCTCGAGCGCCAAGCCTTTGGTCAGCCCATCGCGAACTTCCAGGCCATTCAGTTTATGCTGGCAGACATGGCAATCGAAATCGAGGCGATGCGCCTGCTCACGTACAAAGCAGCTTGGCTCCTGGATCAAGGCGCAGGAGCCCCGATCGTTTCGAGTTACGCAAAGGCATTTGGAGCCGATGCTTGTATGCGCATCACCACCGACGCCGTGCAAATCTTTGGCGGCTACGGGTACATGCGAGAGTACCCTGTGGAAAAGCTGATGCGCGACGCCAAGTTGCTGCAGATTTACGAGGGAACCTCGCAAATCCAACGCGTCGTGATCGCGCGCAACTTGCTCAAGGCCTGAATGTGAGACCGCCGCTAGCAGAGGCAGCAGCGGTTCGTGCCCATTGTTTCTTTGCGTGCTCGAGCGGCGTGCTAGGCGTGCTGCTGGGGAAACTCACTAGGGCTAGCCGTTGCCAGCACAGTCCCCACGCCGGTACCTTTGACGAGCGAGTCGTGGCGACGAGGACCGGAGTGGTGAGTCTGGCCCACTGACTCGCTCTTCCTTGTCCCAGGCGAACGTGCCTATTCGTCCGCGCTGAAAATTGGTTTCTACCCACGAGGCGAGTAGCAGCGTCTTCTCTCGACGCTCAGCCAACTCTGCCTCACGCGTACGGTCCGATGCGCGGCAGCGAGGGGCACCGCCACGCCCGAGGTGTGCCCGCAAGCGGCCGCGCATCATACGAGTAGGGGCGCTGCTAAGCGATGTTCCCCGCGTAGATGTCCATGACCGTGCGAAGAAAGTCGAGCGCTTCTTGTTTCGGCCGCTGAAACGAGTTGCGGCCGATGATGGATCCGAACCCGCCACCGTCGCGAATGGCCCGGATCTCATCGAGAATCGCACTGGTCTCTTTTGCCTCGCCTCCGGAGAAAATGACAATCCGGCGCCCGTTGAACGCGCTTTGCACCACGTGGCGTACACGATCGGCCAGCGTTTCGATGGGAATGCGCTGTTTTTCGTACACCTTCCGTGCGGCCTCTTGCTCAATGTGGTTCGTGGGTGGCTTGACCTTGATGAGATGGGCTCCAAGCTGCGCCGCAATTTGGGCCGCGTAGGCAACCACGTCTACAGCCGTTTCTCCCGCCTTGGATAGCCCAGAGCCCCGCGGATAAGACCACACCACCACAGCCAAACCCTTGCGCTTCGCCTCTTCGGCAAGGGCACGCAACTGCCCATACATTTCGTTCCGAGCCGCAGAACCAGGATAAATGGTAAACCCGATGGCAACACAACCGAGCCGAAGCGCATCGTCCACGCTGCCGGTGACCGCTGGGCAGGGATCGGCTCCGGTGTACAGCGTGTCCGAGTTGTTGAGCTTCAGAATCAGTGGGACCTCACCAGCATACTCGGCGGCACCGGCCTCTAAAAACCCCAAGGGCGCCGCGTAAGCGTTACATCCAGCCTCGATCGCGAGTTCAAAATGGTAGCGCGGATCGTACCCCGCAGGGTTCGGTGCGAAACTCCGCGCAGGTCCGTGCTCGAACCCTTGGTCCACGGGGAGAATGACCAGCTTTCCAGTTCCGGCCAGGCGACCGTGGTTGAGCAGCCTGGCGAGATTGGTCAAGACCCCCGGGTTTTCGCTTCGATACCAACTGAGAATTTCGCGAACACGTTCTGTCATCCTAGGCTCTCCTTACCTCATCGTAAGCTGCAGAGTTGGGCGCCACGTTAGTCAGCCGGCCGGTGAGAAGTCAACGACACTCCGTTCGCAAGACCACGCGCGGAGCGTGCGCCGTGTTCCGCTGTGTCCGCACCAGTTTGAAGCGCGGCCGCTTGACTGTCGCGACGGCTCGCGTCAAGGTACGTCTTGTGGTTGCAGCGCAATGCACAATCGAGCGCGAGGTGCTGTTGAAATGAGAAAGCGACGTAAGGCCCTGCCGCTCTCGTTGGTGAATTTGAAATTTGAAGACTTAGTGCGCGAAGGCAGTGGATCGGGCGATAAGCGTCTTGTGAACCTCAAGGTGCCCGCCGACGTCCTCGACCGGGTGCATAATTTGGCCGATCGGCTTGGCGTGACAAAAACCGCTGCGGTCATCGCCTTGTTGAACGAAGGTCTCGACGAAGTGCGCCGCCGACAGCCACAGTTGCAAAGAAAGCCTGCGGAAGCGTCGGGTCGCTAGGCGAGGCATGGTGGCGCCTTCCCGTGCCGCTGCGACCGCAGCGGTTCTCGCCGGCTTCTGCATGTGGGCGCTCGGGGAGAGCCATCACAACCTCGGGGGCTATTGTTCCGGAGATCCTGAGGCCGGTCCGGTTTTCCCAGCGGCTCTGTTTGCCGGCGCATCGCTCCCGGAGTGTTTCGACTGGAACGGAGATGGCGTCGTCTCTGCCGCCGATGCGGTCGTCGCGGTGCAGCTCCTTGGCGAAAGTGCTTCCCCCACCCCATGGCTCGGTACCTACACCGCGACGTCGACACCTTCGATCACCCCGACGCCAAGTCCAACGTCGACGCCTTCGGTGACACCGACGCGAACGGCAACACCAACGATCACTCGCACTCCCACACCCAGCGCCACGCCCACGATCACGCCGACCCCGAAGTCGTGCCCGCCACAAGCAGCGGCGACCTTGGAAGTCGTTTTGGAAGTCGACGAAGGGCAGCCGGTGGAATCCCAGGCAGTCGTTCGAGGTGAATTGTTGTACCCGAGTTGCGCGACGGCCGACGGTCGCTTGCTCACAGCGTACGCTGCACCATTGACAGGCGGAACACCGGCCCGCTTCGAGCAGCTCGCTCCCGGTATCTGGGTGCACCATGTCGAAGTGACACAGCCCGCCAATGGCCAGGTGCAGCACCAGCGGAGTTTAGTCGTTGCAGCCAGTCGGCCGAATCGCGTGCGATGGCGAGTGTTCCGAACCGTTCTGGTGGTCGCTGAGGCCGGCGATGCCCCAAATGGCTCGGCAACTCTGCGGCGTGCTCTCGAAGAGGCAAACCGCACGTTGGGGCCTACGTTGATCCGGTTCGACGACACTGCGTTCCCTGCGGGACAACCGGGGATCGTCACCTTACGCCGCGCGCTGCCAGCTTTGACGGCCAGCGACGTCACCATCGATGGCCGCGATGAGCTTGGAGTTCCGGGCATGCGGGTGATCGATGCGGCGGGGGGAGCGTTTCCGGCCCTGGCGATCCGAGGTGCGCGAAACCGCATCGTCGGCCTGGCCTTACGGAACGCCGGCGGAACGGATCGCGACGTCCTTTCCATTGCCGGCCCAGCGGCCCGGGGCAACGTCGTGGAGCAGTGCCGCATCGAGGGCTCGGCGTCGGCCGACGGTGTTGGCATCGACGATGGTGCAGGAACCGACTTTGCCGCAGGCGCCAACGTGCTTCGCGACAGCATCATCTTGGGGGCGAGCGACAAGGGCATCAAAGTGACCGGCGGTGCGCATGCACGCGTGGAGGGGAACTGGGTGCTGCACAACGCCAACGGGGGCGTGCAAGCAACCTTGGGAGGGAAAGTTTATGCGCGCGACAACCTGATCGAACGGAACGAAGGAGCTACCGCCCAAAACGGCTTCGCAGTCAACGGAGCGCACCCGAACCGCGCGGAAGACCCGGCACTGCTCTTTGCCGAGGGAAACCTCGTTCGCGCCAACGCTGGCGCGGGCCTCTTGGTGCGGGCGTATTCTGGCGTGTTCGCTCGGTCCAACGTGTTCACAACGAATGCGCGCGACGGGGCGCGCATGCAACCAGTCGATGGGGCTCGCGCTCCCGCCTTGCGCGCCGATGGCAATTCCTTTGTTTGCAACGGTGCAGCCGGCGTGGTGGTCGAAGCAGGAGTCTTGTACGCCGACTTGGGCGACGGAACCTTTGGGAGCTTCGGGGCAAACGCCTTCGCGTTGAACGCGATTCCTGCACTGCGGCGGAATTTGGTGTTTCTCGGTCACGACTGGCTGTTCGCTCGGGGCAATGTTTGGGAGCAGTGTGGCGCTGCATCGAATTGTGACCTTGCTGCGGTGCGTGCCCGCGACTTGGGAGGCAATGCGGAGCGCGTGCATCTGGAGCCGGTGCGATCGGACGCACCTTCGCACGTCCTGCTTGTCGACGAAGTACGGCCGAAACTCGCGCACGCAGGAACATTGCTCCGGATTGCTGGGAGTGGTTGGCAAAGCCTCCCTCTAGCCTCCTGCCAAAACAGCTTGCCGTGCCAAGACGAAACCCTGCCGTGCGTGCTGGTCGATGGTGTGCCGGCCCCGATCGAGGCTGCGACGCCCACCATGCTGTTCGTGCGCATGCCGTTTACCTGCTTTGCTCCTGTGCCGCTCGAGGTGCGTACGGCAACGGGCACAGCCCAGATCGAGTATTGTGCCCCCGAATGAAGCAAATGCGCGATGGAGGGATACGCTCGTGCGGCGCCCCCGGCACGCACGCAGCCAAGCTCTAGCGCCGGGCAGAAACTGCGGTGCAGCTCAGTCGGTCCGCGGGGCTCCGCGCCGAATCCAATCTTCGATGGCGGCGATCCAAAATGACTCGAGGCGAGCACCAGAAAGGGGCATTGGGCTGCCCCAGCGCGGATCGAACGTTGTCAGTGTAAGCTTGGTGAGCAGAAAGCTTCTTTCAACTTGTCCAGGCGCCACGCGCAGCCACCCTGCCTCCCTCGCTGCGGCATTCGTCGGGGCCACGTTCACGAGGCTCGCGTAAGCGTCCGTAAGATCCAGGGCGCCTGCTTTGGTCGTACCGTCGTGACAAAAGGCCACTGCACAGCGCGGCGTAAAGACTTGGTTTTGGAGTTCGGAGAAGGCCACCGCCCCTGGTGTAGGCGACGGGACCAAAGGCGTTTGCGTTGGCGTTGGCGACGCGGTGGGCGTCAGGCCAGGTCCGCCCAGATCTCCACGGGGCGCGCCGGCGAGAATCCAGTCTTCGATCCGCTGCAAGTCTGCGGCTGCCAACGGCGGGGCCCCAAGTGGCATTCGGCTTCCTTGTCCTGGGCCCGGTCCGGTGAGCTTCACCCAGAGGAAACTGCGCTCGAGGCTTCCGGGGGCTACACGGCGCCATCCGGCAGAGCGTGCTGATTCGTTGGTGGGCTGGGCACCGACGAGTTGGTCGAACGCGTCCGGCCCTTCCAAGACAAGTCCTCCTGCGGCTGTTGCCGCGGAGTGACACGGTCCGGTGGCGCAGTGCACGGCAAAGACGTCGGTCTGCAGGGCAGCAAAGGAGCCAGTGGCCAGGGATTCGGGATCCGGACCATCTCCCGCACAGCCCGAGGTTGCTGCGTACACCCCGAGTGTAAAAATCGCAGCGAGGACTACAGCTGGCGAACTTCGCCGCGGGCGTCGGGGCGCGAACTTATAGCCCCTTGACTCCATGCACGACGATTCCGTTCATCCCGTTGCGCACGTACTTCTTGCCGCTTACCTCTGCGCGAGCGCCGGCGAACTTCTTCACTTCCTGGTACGGCTGCTCGTTGTTGTGGTCGTCGACCAACAAGTACAGCTCCCCGTTGTCCGTCAACAGCCCGAGAGGAACACCTTTCTTCGCGCACATCTCGGCGCAGGTCTTGTGCGCTGTCCCTTTTGCGCCTTTGGCCATGTAGCAGGCCATGTCCACGACCTCGCCTTGAACCACGACGTCCTCTTGAGCCACGGCTGCCGACACGAACAAGCCAAGCGCGAATGCTGCACCCAGGAAGTGCAGGGATGCTTTCTTTGTCGTCATGGTCGCTCTAGTATCCGCACCGCATCGGATATGTCAATTTCCCTTTCGCACAAATGGCGCCAATGGTTCGCGCTGGACGCGCGAACTGGAGGAACGGGGTCGCTTGGGAGCGGCGCCGAGTTGCAACGCTCCTCCGTGGAGACATGGAAACCGGCTCACGCTCCGTCGACGGCACTTCGCTCCCACGCTTCCTCGTCGCCCTTGCTGCAGGTGGTGTTCTTGTACGCCACGGGACTCGCCATTGGCCTCCACCTCGCTTTGGTGCACTTGTACCTGTGGCGTTCTCCGCGGGCATTTTTCTTCTTTCTTGCCGCCACCGGGCTGTCGTGCACGGCAATCCTCGCGTTGTGGATTTGGGTGTTGCCACGCTTTGCACACTGGCGGTTTCCTGCTCGCCTCGCCGCACAAGTAGCGACCTCCGCTCTCGCCATCGCAGCATTGTCCTTTCTCACCGTAGAGGCCAACTCGTTCCTTTTTGGCGGGCATTCGATCCTGAACCCATACGACGGGCCGGACCGGACGATCACCATCCCGGCGGCCGCCTTGCGTCGGGCGCCGGTCATTTACTTTCTAATTCCCATCGTTCCCACGGCCATCCTTTGTGTCGTCGGTTTTAACTTGCACTGGTGGCGAATCTTGGTGATGCAAGCGCGTGCCCGCGCGTTAGAGGACGTTGCCGCTTCCGCTCAGCTCGCCGCGCTGCGTGCCCAAATTCACCCGCACTTCTTTTTCAACAGCCTGAACTCCATTGCCCAGTTGATTCGCAGCGATCCTGATCAGGCCGAACGTTGTGTCGAACGCCTTGCGGAGGTCTTCCGCTACTTGTTCTCCCGCTCGGGGGCGGAGTTCGTGCCTCTGGAGGAGGAGTTGCGCTTTGCCCATGCATATCTGGAGATTGAAAAAGCACGCTTTGGCGAAGACCTGACAGTGGAGTGGGACATTGCTCCTGCTGCTCGCCACCACTTAGTTCCGAGCTTGATTTTGCAGCCATTGGTAGAAAACGCCGTGAAACACGGAATTTCCAAGAAGGTCGAAGGCGGCACCTTGACCGTGCGTGCGCGCGTGGACCACGCACAGTTGTGGATCGAGGTTGCAGACACGGGAGTCGGGTTCGACGCACTGCAGCCGGAGAACGGTTCGGGTTTGGGTTTGCGCAGTGTGCGCGATCGGTTGGCGCGCTTGTACGGTGCCGACTGGCAGCCCGAGATCGAATCCTCGCCTGGCACTGGGACCATCGTTCGCTTGCGTCTGCCGGTTGCTGCGAACCGCAAGGAGGCGACATGATTCGCGCGTTCATTGTGGACGACGAAAAGCTGGCTCGCGAACGCTTGCAAAGTTTTCTGCGTGACTTTGCAGAGGTCGACGTCGTGGGGACCGCGAAAAACGGCCCCCAAGCAATTCAGGCGATCGACACGCTCAAGCCAGACGTTGTCTTCCTCGACGTGCAAATGCCGGGGCTCGACGGCTTCGGTGTGCTGCGCTCGATCCAACATCGGCCACAAGTGGTCTTTGCGACCGCGTACGACCAATACGCCATCCGTGCGTTCGAGGTTTGTGCAGTCGACTACCTCCTCAAGCCAATTTCTCGGGAGCGACTTGCGGAAACCATGCGCCGCGTGCGCGATCGTCTGGCGGCCCATGCGCCTCCGCCTGCAATCGAAGAAATCGTTCAGGCATTGGAGGCTCGCGAGCACCGCTACCTACAGCAAATTCCCGTACAGCGGGGCCGGAGTATTTTGGTGCTTTCCACCGAGGAAATCTTGTGGTTCGAAGTGGAATACCGGATCGTGTTCGCGTACGTCGACGGCGACCGTTTTATGACCAACTTCACCCTCCGCGAACTCGAGGAAAAACTCAATCCTAATACGTTCTTCCGCGCCCACAAATCGCGGTTGGTAAACCTGAAGCATGTCAAAGCCATCGTCCCGTGGTTCGGCGGTCGTTACAAGCTGGTGATGAAAGATCAAAAGAGTTCCGAGCTCGAGCTGAGCCGAGCACAAACCCGCCTTTTGCGCACCCGCATGCACTGGTGAGGCCGAGGTTTCGACCGCTTGCAAGGTTCTCCCATCGTTCCTGCGCCCGGCTGTTGCGCTAGCCCACACAAGCGTGTAGCTGCGAGCGGAACGTCAACAGTGCAAGGGGAACGTTTATGCATCGGGTGTTGTTGAGTGCGATCTTGGCGTTGCTGTGGTTGCTCCCGCAGGAATCTCGAGGCCAATGTCTGGGCGACTGCAACGGCAACAGCGAGGTCACGGTGGATGAAATCGTGACCATGGTGAACATTGCCTTGGGCAACCAAGGGATTGCTGTCTGCCCGGCAGGCGACCGCGATGGCGACGGCGGGATCACCGTGGACGAAATTATCGCCGCGGTGAACAATTTGCTCGGGTCGTGCCCAAGCTCCACTCCGACTCCGGGCCCGACAGTGACGCCGACACCCGATACGGGCGGCGGGCTTGGGGATCGCCGCTTCACCTTCAGCAGCCGAAGCGAGTTTGCGGCGGTGTTGACTCAGGGCTTTCGCCTCCCGTTGGGGTCTTTCCGCGGGCAGAAAGACGGGCAGACCGGGCCTGCGTATTTGGTTTTGCGTGGGCACGAGCCCGACGAAAACGGGGTGGCAACGATCGACATCGTGGACGGTTCGGATTTCTTTTTCGTCCAAGCTCAGATTGCCAACATCCTGGTATGCATTCGCCCGCTGATTCCTGTTGTGAGCGCGGGCGTCGTGCAGTGCCGCGGCGGGCAGGATTACAGCATCCTGTTGGAGACAAACCACCATGTCGGCCAGCTCGGCCAAGATGGGTTCACCTTGGCGGATTGCCTCTCCACCTGCAGTGGGCCAGTGTGCGGTCAAGTCGAAGGGCCCACGCAAATTTGTGCCGCTGGTGCGGTGGGCGAACTTTGCCGAACGGATGCCGATTGCGACACCGCGAATGGCGCTGGTGATGGGCGTTGCGGTCTAGGCCGTTACTGTACCGCAGGCCGTGTTGGCGTAGCTTGCACCGCCGACGCAGATTGTACCTTGCCCGATGTGGCCGGCCGATGCTCGCCACAACCCACGTGTGCTGCAGGGCGGCGCGGCGCGCCGTGCCGCAACGATGGTGACTGCGACAGCAGCGAGGGGGCGGGCGATGGTCAGTGCGGCCCCCGCGGCGTGCACCCGGGCGTGTGTAACGGTCCGCTCACCGCCGGTTCGGTCGGCGAGGACAGCGGCCCCGGCGCCGCCGTGCTCGCTCCTGTGTTTGGTTTGCGGGGCTTGCCGGTCGAGCTCTCGTTCGAGAGTGCTTTGCCTTGCGGGGACGAGCCGGTGTCGGCAGGGTTCAGCCAGTCGTTTGCCTTTACCACCGGCACCGCACGGGCAGTCGTGCACAACGTTTCGAACGAGTTTGGACTGTGCAGCGACAACTCGAGCTGCCAAGTGGACAGCGATTGCGATAGGGCCGACGGCCCCGGCAAGGGAGTGTGCGGGCACTTTCTCTCGCACGAGGTACGGGGAGAGAATTTGTCTTGCCAAGATTGGCGCAACCCCGACGGCCCTGGCTGTTTCGTTTTGGCTGCCCCGGTATTGCACGGCTTCCAGGGAGGGGACCTAGTAACCGAATTCAAATTCTGCGGCCGGTAGGCCAGCAGCTCCTTGTTGCGAGCACTCGGGTAGCGCTGGGGGCAAAAAATAGGTCCCAGCGCTGCCGCGCTCCTGGAAGGCGTTTTCTGGGTAGCGCTGGCTAGGGAATCGGTGTATGCATGCTGCCCGCGCATGGCGGTGGTTCGGGCGTTCGTGGAAAAGCTTGTGGTGGCTGCGCTGGTAGCAGTGGTTTTGCTCTCTCCGTTCGTAGCGGCGCGGCCTGCGTCGGGGCAAATTTCGTTGCAGCCTGGCGACGCAAACTGCGACGGGCGTTTGGACAGCGCCGACCTCGAAGCTCTTGTGCTGGGTTTGTTTTCGGCGCGTCTGTCGTGCATTGCGGCCGACGGGAACGACGATGGCCGCATCACAGTGGCTGATTTGGTGGCCTCCATCAGGGCCATGATGGAGCCCCCTACACCTGCACCTAGCGAAACGGCCACGCTCCCGCCGTCGCCCACTCCAAGTGCGACGGCTACGGAAACGGCACCGACTGTTGCCGTGCCATCGGCCACGCCGACCGAGACGGCTTCCCCGACTGCTTCCGCATCGCCCTCCTTGCCGCCTTCGCGGAGCCCGTCCGCAACAGTGAGCAGCACGCCGACGGTGCCTCTGACCCCCAGCCCTACCGTCTCGGCGGACGCCCGATCCCCTTCGGTCACTCCTACATGGACCCCGTCGGAAGCACCGAGCGCATCGCCAACCCCCTTCACACCAGCAACATTGACTCAGAGCCCAACGTTTGCGGGGACCGCGACGCCTACGCCGTCCCCCACGCGCACCGCTTCGGTCACACGAACGCCGACAAGCACGGCAACCAGCTCGGCAACGGTCACCCCGTCGCGCACGCCGAGCCCGTCGCGCACGCGAACACCATCGGCAACAGAAACACCGACGGTTGCGCCTTCAGCGACAAGTTCCGCAACTGCGACGCGCACCGCTTCCAACACGCGCTCCCCGACACCCACGCCGACGCCCAGCCCTTCGGCGACCGGTAGCTTCACAGCGTCTCCGACACGCACACGCACGAGTACACGCTCACCGACGGCCACGGGAACGCCGTCGTTTACGCCGACGGATACGGCAACCCGTACGGTCACGCGTACTCCCACTCAGACCCGCACGCCTACGAATACCCCCACGATCACCCAAACGGGTACGGCTACACGCACGCCGACGGTGACCCGCACACCCACACCAACGCTGCCCCCGCTCGCTGGTCCGGTGATTACCTACTTTGGGATTACCACCGCCGACAATCACGTCGTGCCTCCAACGGGCACCGATGAAAACGGCGTACCCATATTCGAGCGCCCCTTTGGGGCCGGCTTTTTCCTCGTAGTGGAGGCAAAACCGGGCACGAGCAACAGCCCGCCGGACACGCGGAACTTTTACAATCCATCGGATCCGAGTTCGCGGCCGGACGTGCAAATCTTGTCCTCGCGTCCGCTCGGCAATGGTAGTGCCGAGGTGTGCGATAAAGGCCCCCCTCCATTCCCGCTCGGTGGGGTGCCGGGCTTTCCGGCTTTGAATTTGGATGACCCGTCCCAGGCAGTGACCGATGCGCTGAACGATTTTTCCTGTCGTTTGGCGAACAACACGATCGACCCATGCACACTCGATGCGCGCGACCGCCCGGCATTCGTGGCCCCGGATTCCACGACCCAAGTGTGCAGCGAGGGCGTCATTGGAACCGAACTACGCTTTCCTTCGGGCAGCACGACGTTGATCGTGCGTTGGCGCGATCGCAACGGGAACCTCGGGCGCCCGGCGAAAATCGTGATCCGTGTTCCGTGACGCGCATGGCTCGTCCCACGGAACTCGGGTTGGCTTCGATGCGGCCATTGTGTAAACGCGAGCGAGGCTCGCCATGCGTATTGCGGTCGTAGGTGCTGGCAGTTTTGGAACGGCGCTCGCCAAGGTCCTGGCCGAGAACGGCCATGAAGTGGTGTTGTGGTGCCATCGGGCGGAGCGAGCCCGCGAAATTGCCGAGCGGCGTGAAAACAGCCTGTACTTGCCGGGCATTGTCTTGCCGGAACCACTCACCGCGACTGCCGATTTGTCCGAGGCAGTGCAGCGCGCGGACATGCTCGTCGTGGCGGTACCCTCGCACGTGGTGCGCGAGGTGATGGTGCGTGCACGCGCATGCCTCGGCGATGTTCCCTGGGTCGTGAGCGCCGCGAAAGGGGTCGAAGAGGATTCCCTCCTGCGCATGTCGGAGGTGCTTGCCGAAGTCCTGGGTCCAGATCACGTGGATCGAATTGCCGTGCTCTCCGGCCCGAGTTTCGCCAAAGAAGTTGCGGCCGGCATGCCCACGGCGGTCACCGCCGCGAGTTGCAACCCGTCGGCCGCAGAAGCCGTGCAAAAGGCGTTTCAAGCCAGCACGTTCCGTGTGTACACCCACGACGACGTCGTGGGCGTGGAGATTGGCGGGGCCGCAAAGAACGTGATTGCGATTGCCGCGGGAGTGAGCGACGGACTCGGCCTCGGCCACAGCAGCCGTGCTGCGCTCATCACTCGTGGCGTCGCGGAAATTTCTCGACTGGTCGTGCGCCTTGGCGGGGACGCGCGCACGGTGTCGGGGCTCTCCGGCGTGGGCGACTTGGTGCTGACGTGCACCGGCGACCTGAGCCGCAATCGCACCCTCGGATTGCGCCTTGGGCGCGGGGAAAAATTGGCCGATATCTTGGGCAGCATGCACATGGTGGCCGAGGGGTTTCGCAACAGCATCAGTATTTCGCAGTTGGCCCGAAAAGCGGGCGTGGAGATGCCAATTACCGAACAAGTGCGCCTGCTCTTGCACGAGGAGAAGCCGCCGCTGCAAGTTTTAGGAGATCTGCT
>Ga0101943_1000962_pt1 | contig 31474 bp, 24 predicted proteins | sample DewCreD2012metaG_5_FD_75244 | JGI IMG/M metagenome (GOLD analysis project Ga0101943, IMG submission 75244) | Hot spring sediment bacterial and archeal communities from British Columbia, Canada, to study Microbial Dark Matter (Phase II) - Dewar... ... | reverse complement strand
ACTCCATCGGGACCTGATCATCTACCGTCAGCGGCGGCTGGAAAAGCGCTTTCGCCCCTTGCCCCGTTCGCCATCTCCGGGAGATCCCCCGCCGGATGACGCTGGCACTCCGCCTGCCTGAACCGGTCCCAACCTGAGCTTTCGCTTCTTTCGACATTCGAGACTTGGCGGCGACCGTATCCCCGACGGTATCTGATGGTATGGAGCGAGCCTAGCCGCGCTTCCGCAGCGGTGCGATGCTTGGGCAACTTCCTTCCCGAAGAGAAAACTGCCTTCCCGAAGAGAAAGTGGCTTGGCAAGAGCGGAACTCAGCGCAGTGGAGTCAGGAGGAGAAGCGCGAGACGATCAGGGCGATATTCTGGCCGCCAAAGCCGAAACTGTTGCTGAGAGCGTGCTGGAAGCGGACCTCCCGCGCAGTGTTGGGGACATAGTCCAGGTCGCAGGCGGGGTCCGGGGTCTGGTAATTGATGGTGGGGGGAATGACGCCGTGGCGCAGGGCCATGATGGTGATGATCAGTTCCACAGCTCCGGCGGCGGCGATGAGGTGGCCGAGCATGCTTTTGCTGCTGGAAATCGGAATGCGATACGCTTGTGGGCCAAAGACGGCTTTGATCGCGGCGGTTTCCGTGGCGTCGTTGGCTTGGGTGCTGGTACCGTGGGCGTTGATGTAGCCGATGTCCGCCGGCTGAAGGGCGGCATCTGCCAGGGCTTGGGCCATGGCCTGGCTGGCGCCGCGCCCTTCGGGATGGGGATCCGTCATACGGAAGGCATCCGCGGTGGAACCGTAACCGGTCAGTTCGGCGTAGATGGTCGCCTTGCGAGCCTTGGCGTGTTCGAGTTCTTCGAGAACGAGGAGGCCCGCTCCTTCACCGAGGACAAAGCCGTCGCGATCCCGATCGAAGGGCCGGCTAGCAGTCTGCGGGCTGTCATTGCGCTGGGACAAGGCCGTGAGGCGATTGAAGCCCGTGACGCCGAGGGGATGGATCATGCTATGGGAGCCGCCGGCCAGCATGACATCCGCGGCGCCGGAACGGATCAGGTCCATCGCTTCGCCGATCGCCTGGGAGCTGGCCGCACAGGCGGTCTGGCAGGCCAGATTGGGGCCTTCCAGGGCGAACTCCACGGCGAGGTGGGCCGCCGGTGTGTACATCTCCTGTTCGCTTTCGCGGGGGCCGTTCATCCACTGCAACATGAACTGGGTGAAGCGGGCGGGATCGACGGGACCGGGCGACTCCGGCGGCGGCGAAGCATGAGCCAGACCCCGCACCAGGACCGGAAACTCATCGCTGCCTTCCCCGGACCCCAGATAGACTCCCATGCGGGAACGGTCCCCCCGCCCCGGGTCGAGCAGGCCGGCGTCTTCCAGGGCTTGCCGGGCCGCTGCCAGGGCGAACTGCGTATTCAGGCCGCAGTTGCGGTAGCGCTGGGGATCGCGGAGGAACCGGCCCAGATCAAATCCTTTGACTTCCGAAGCGAAGGTGGTCGGGAAGGTGCGGGCATCGAAGCGGGTGATCGGGCCGACGGCGGTGCGCCCCTCGACTTGGGCCGCGAACAACTCGGCCACGCTCTGTCCCAGGGGAGTAATCACCCCCATCCCCGTGACGACGACACGCCTGCGCATGCTCAAGGCCTTCACCTCACTCCACGAAACAGGTTGCACTCACTGACTGTCCAGCGGATGCCGCAGTGACACAAACCCCCGGTGCTATTCCGTGATATTCCATTCCGCTGGTCGGGAGAAACTTTCCCCTTTACAACTTTCCCCCTGACGAAGGGGTCGCTGTTCCCCCTCAGTAGTTGTCCGGGCGCCGGATGACAATCGCGGCACATTGGCCTAGGTCGGTGTAGGTGGTTTTGACCACGTAAGGTCGGCGGACGGGGCGGGGTTCGCCAACGTGTACGTGGATGGGGCATTCGGGGTCCGGGTGCTGGTGGTTGAGCGTGGCCGGTAAGGCACCGTGGCGCAGGGCGAGGACGCTGCACGCCAGTTCCAGCAGGGCGGACGCTGCACCGAGGTTGCCGAACCGGCTCAGGGGTGCGAAGACGGGTGTCCGCGTGCCGAAAACTTCCGCAATGCCGCGGGCCTCGAACCGGTCGCCGGACCGTGTTCCCAGGCCGTGGGCATTGACGTGGTCCACCTCCTCCGGGGTAATACCGGCCAGGGCCAGCGCCTGGCGAATGACGCGTGCCAGTCCTGGCCCCGTGTACTGCCGGTCCACCCCGCTGGCCACTGCGACCACCTCGGCGTAGATGCTGGCCCCTCGCTGCCGGGCATGCTCCAGATTCTCCAGGACGAACACTGCCGCACCTTCCCCCGGTGCGGTGCCGTCTCGATTGCGATCAAAGGGCCGGATCGCCCCTGCGGGGTCCTCATTGCGCCGCGAAAACTCAGCGAAGAGATTGAAGCGACTCAGACTCAAGGGATGGACCTTGGCTTCGCTTCCCCCTACCAGCATGATGTCCGCCGCCTGCCGCCGCAGGATGCGCAAGGCCTCCTCCAAGGCAGAGGCCCCGGCTACGTCCCCGATGATTTGCGTGTTGCTCGGCCCCTGGATGTCGTAAAGGATGGTGGCGTGGCAGGCCGGCATGTTGGGCAGATATTTGAGCATCCATAACGGTGGCACTTCCGGGATGCCGTGTTCTCCCCACGCCCGCATGTCCGGGCCGCTCCGATCCGGGCGGATGGAGCGTACCGCCGCCGGTCCCAGATCGTCCAGCTCCGTGGCGCCCATAACCGAGGCGAACTCGATGCCGCACCGCTGCGGGTCAAAACTGCCGCGAGACAAACCGGCGTCCGCCATCGCCCATTGGCAGCCCACCACGCCCAGCGAGACGGTCCGGGCCATGGCATTGAGCGTGCGGCGATAGGACTTGTCGATCATCTGCCGCGGCTGAAAATCCTTGACTTCGCCAGCGATCTGCGAGGGAAGATGGGACGGATCGAAGAGGGTAATCCGACCCACGCCGGCTGTGCCAGCCAGCAGCGCCGTCCAGAGCGCCTCCGGAGCATTGCCTATCGGACTGAGCACGCCGAAGCCGGTGATGACAGCCCGGCGGGACAACATCGTCATCGGTGAACCCACTAGCGGATCGGCTTTCCGCTCCCCACTCTCAGGACTCCTTTCCTTTTGCTGCTCTTGACTGCGGATACGCTCAGGGGCGGATCGCCGTTTTTGTTCCTCATCCCCTTTGTCCCTCCTCTGTCGGGCGAAAGGCCAGGGCCGGCCCAGGGCTAAGGATGAGGTGGTGGCCTCCTTCCCTTCTCCACGGCTACATCGCGCTTAGTATAGGAAATTCCTCCGCAGGTGGAATCCACCCGGTCCATCCTTATCCTGCCGATCCCGGACCGATACCCTGCGGCTGCGACAATGGAGGTCGCAGGACTCCAGCATCGGTGAAGCCGGGACAAACCCCGCCGGCTTCGGCTTCGGGGACCAAGCGGGGGTCAATCTAGGACCGAGCCGGAGAACGTAGGCTAGGACCGAGCCGGGGAGAAGGCGGCCGCCAGCGTCTCTTTCCACTTGCGGACGCGGTGGGGATCGATCAGGGCCGTCCGCTTGCTACCGGCACAGGCGGAGGCACGCACCGCAAAGTAATCCGGGCGCAGGCCGCGGAGAGCCTTCACATGCTCCGGGCGCAAGCCGCCGCCCAAGGCCACCGTGATCCCGGCGTTCTGAAGCGGCTCGATCAAGCCGGCGATCGCTTCCGGTTTGAGGAAATCCAGCAGGCATTTGCCGTCCTTGACGCAGGTATCCAGGAGGAAGGCGGCAAAGCGGTAGCGGCGGGCGAAGCGGGCCACTTCCAGCGGCGGGATCGCCTTGGCGCGCCCCCAATCGGCGTAGGCCACCAGGACCATGTCCATATGGGCGGGAAGTTGGCGGCGGGCTTCCAGCAGGTCTTCCCCCCAGCCCGGCGTGTGCGGATAGCCGGACAGCCCCCATTTGACGTAGCGCAGGGGCAATTCCAGGTGCCAATGGGCGTGCACCAGAGCGTGCTCGGACCACTCTCCCAGGGCAGCACTGACCGGGACGCGGCCCGCAACGGCATCCACCACCGCCGCCACCACGTCGGCCTCGGCTGCCCCCAGAGCACCGCGGCTCGGCTCCTTGACATCGATCAGATCGGCCCCGCCTTCCAAAGCAGCGGCCACCTCACTGGCATGACGCACGCTGACCAGCAGTTGCGGCGTATTCTTTGGATTACTCATGGGTGTGGAATCCTTCCACCGGAAAGAAAAAGGTCTGACCCTTACAAGCATAATAGGGAAGAGGGCGGGGCTGGCGGAAGAGGAAACCATACAGGCCGGGATGGAAAGCCTCCGGCGGCTGCAAGTGGCGGGAACTATCCGCCGCAAACTGCCCCGCTTGAGTATAGCGGACGCACTCCACCAATTCCGCCATGCCGATGATGCCGCCGCGCAAGGTGCACAATTCCCAGAGGCGGGGATAACGGACCGCCGCTTCCGCCACGTAGCGCCAGCCGAGAGCCTCACCCGCGGGCCACTGGGCAGCATGGATCAGGGTCCAGCCGCGATGGCGGGCCGCCCAGCGGCGCAGCTCGATCGTTTTGACTCCCGCGACTAGCAAGCCGGCCCACGGCTGACGCACGGACAGTGCCCAGCTCACCGCGGAGGAATGACGGGATGGACTGCGGCTCATGGATCGCCCCCTGGCCCCTGCCTTCCCCTACCGGCTGGCGCCGGACGCTCACTTCCGCCCAAAGCACAATTCTCCACATTGAGAGTGAAGAGGTACAGCACGGACGGCCGGGAAGGCCCCTCTCCGCTTCGGTTTCCAGGAATTTTAGTCCGCCGGCGGCGTCGAATTGTTGCGTCCGTGGAAATTGCAAGCTAAGGAATAAGTGGATCGCCCCCGAAAAAGTCGAGTAGATCGCCCCCTGGATTGCAGCGTCGCCCAGATTTTCCTGGACTGGAGGAGGTTTCCGGCCTGTCGGCGATTCTGCTCGCTGCAAGGAATCGCCTGGCGGAAGAGAACAGCCGATCGATTCGGTAGCTAGGACGAACGAGACGATTATGCCACTGCGTCTGGTCAGTCAGGAAGAGTTGCCCGCGCCTTTGTCGGGGTACCGGCTGATCGAGCGTTTGGGGCGCGGCGGCTTCGGAGAGGTCTGGAAAGTCGAGGCGCCCGGCGGCCTGTACAAGGCGGCCAAGTTCGTCTTTGGCGATCTCCAGGGGTCGGACGAACAGAGCCGACCGGCGGAGCAGGAACTCAAAGCCTTGCGCCGCGTCCGGGAAATCCGCCATCCCTACGTCCTGTCCTTAGAACGCTTCGACACTATCGAAGGCCAGTTGATCATTGTCATGGAACTGGCCGACCGCAATCTGTGGGACCGATTCCGGGAGTGCCGGGCCCGTGGCCTGGGCGGCATCCCCCGCGGCGAACTCCTCCGCTACATGGAAGAGGCTGCCGAAGCCATTGACCTGATGAATATCCACTACCAGATCCAACATCTGGACATCAAGCCGCAAAACCTCTTCCTGGTGGCCAATCACGTCAAGGTGGGAGACTTCGGCCTGGCCAAGTTGCTCGACGGCATGTCCGCGACGGTCACGGGGGGAGTCACGCCGGTATATGCGGCACCGGAAACTTTCGAGGGGCGCGTCACTCGCTTCTGCGATCAATACAGCCTGGCCATTGTGTATCAAGAGCTGCTGACCGGCACACGGCCCTTCCACGGCACCAACACCCGGCAACTGCTGATGCAGCATCTCTCCGGCACGCCGGATGTCGAACCTTTACCAGAGGGGGACCGCGAGGTGATCCGGCGGGCCTTGCGTAAAGTGCCGGAAGAGCGCTGGCCGAGCTGTATGGAGATGGTGCAAGCCTTGCGGGCTTCGGGGGAAGGGCGGATCGTCGTAGCGACCGGCGCGGACGTGCCGGATGCCGAACAGGAAGCGCGCACCCGCCCCACACCGCCTCCCACTCATGCGGTCAGCAGTGTCGGAGCCGCCTCGGCTCTGGCCACGCGCATGGCTCCTCCTGGGGCCGGAGGAAATCCGCCAGAGGCGGTCCCGCCCGGCACCGTTCAGCCGCCGGCCTCCCCTGCTGGTCGTTCCGCCAGCGGCGTCCCCTCCGCCGCTTCCTCCGTGGGCGTCCCATCGCCTGTGGCTTCTCCGCGAGCACCCGGAAGCAGCACCGCGGCCCTCATTACCCCCCGCTTGGTGACGCCATCCACCCTGACCACGTCCCAGTCCGTTACCCGGCTGCGGCAAGACGGTCTCGGCAGCGGGCCGCCTTCCCAGCTCGTAAATGCCCCCCGCTCCGCCCCTCCGGAACGCACGGGGTCAGGCGTGCTGATCCCGGCGGGCATCATCGGCTTGGGAACCAACGGCCTGCGAGTGGTGGAAGCCTTCCAGAGTTTGCTCCAGCAACGTTACAGTGATCTGCGGCAACTGCCCCACCTGCGCTGGCTGGGCATCGACACGGACCCGCAGGCCATCTCCAGCACGCTCTCTTCCCCCGCGCTGCCCGTGGTCCCCACCCCTTCGCCAGGGACCACGGCCACGCCGACTCAGTCGGTGCTGATGGACAACCCCTGGTTTCTGGCTCGCCTGCAACGGCCGGCTCACTATCTCCAGCATCCGCACTTGCCATCTGTGGAGCAGTGGCTCCCTCCCGGAAGTCTGGCCCGCCTGGGGCGCCAACCCGCTGCCGCCCAAGGAATGCGGGCCTTCGGACGCCTCGCCCTCCTGGACCACTCCCGCCCCTTGCTCCTGCGCTTGCGCCGCGAACTGGACATTCTCCTGTCCGACCAGCCTCTGCAACAGGCAGCCGCCCACACCGGCCTGACGCTCCGTTCCAATCACCCGCATTTTTTCCTGATCGCCGATCTGGGCGGAGGAAGCGGCAGCGGCATGTTCCTGGAGTTGGCTTACTGGCTGCGGCGGGAATTGCGCCGCCTGGGCTGTCAGCCGCGCCTCCATGCCCTGCTTCTGTTACCCCCGGCCGATCCCCGTCTGCTCCGCTCACCGCAGACGTCCGCCGCTCTGGGCAACGCCTGCGCCGCGCTGCGGGAACTGGAGTATTGTCAGTCGGGCCGTGGCGTCTATGAGACGCATCTGGACAATGACGAGGGAAGCTGGCGCGATTCCGAACCGCCCTTTACCTCCCTCCATTTCCTGGTCCGCCCGCTGCACAGTTCCTCACCGCAGCAGCAGTCTTGGCTCACCGATGCTGCTTACCTTCTCTTCCTGCACCTGTTCACCCCTTTGGGCCGTTACCTCCAGGAGCTTCCCCGTCCGGCTTTTCCCTCGGCTCATCTGGCCGGGCTGTACCGCTTCGACTGGCCGCGGCGGGAACTGCTCGATGCGGCGGCTCACCGCCTGGCCCGCCTCTTGCTCCAACGCTGGAATGCCCAAGACTCCGCCACCTACGAAGCCCTCCGCCCCCTCGTCGCCGGCTGGCTGGAGCAACAATGGAGCCACCACGGCCTGACCACCGAGCAACTCGTGGCCGCCTTCCGCCACGACCTGACGCTCCACCTCGGCGACGACCCCGATCGCTATTGCGACGCCCTCCTCCAATCTCTGCGCACGCACACTCCCTCCGCTAGCAAGGTGGACGCTTTCGCCGTGTGTCAGGTGTTGGATCAGATTTTGCGTCTGGTGGGCAAACCGCAAGTGGACCCCCAACCGGAGGCGGACCTTCGTTTTCCCCAGCCGATCTGCGATTCAGTCTTTGCGGCCACCTATGAGCGCCTCCTGCGGGAATGCGACGCCGCTCTGTCCGTCCTGGCGGTTCAGATGCTGGAAATGCCCGGCTATCGCTTCGCTGGCGCGGAAGAAGCATTGCGCCAGATCGAGCAGCGCTGGGATGTACAAATCGCCGCCTTGGAACAAACCCATCAGGACCTGCAACGGCAAGTCCGCCAGCTCTATCAGCGTCTCTTGCATCTGATTGCTCAGTTGGAGCAGGGCGGGACCTTGGGCTTGGGGCTGCGCCGCTCCGCCCTGGTGCAGGAGATCCTGGAAAGCCTGCGGCTGCTCTCTCAGCGGCAATTGCAGTGCCGGATCGTCGAGCGGCTTCTGCCGTTACTGCGGCATCAGCGGGACGCCGCCCCAGAGTTTCTCCGGGACCTGGCTTTGTGCCGTCAAGCTCTCCGCCAGCTCGGCGAACAGTTGGACCGTCTCAGTCCGGCCTCCACCGCTCCTGCCATGACTGGCCGCCGCCTCCTGCCCTACGGTGCGACCGACGTCCCCACCGCCGCCGACCGCTTACTCCAGCAGTTGCTCACCCAGCAGCCGGCCCTTTTCGATTCGTGGGAACCGCGCCTCCAGCAGGCTCTGCAACGGAAGTTCCGCGGTTTGGGCAACGTGTGCTTGAAAGTCGCCGCCAAGGGGGCGGACTTCGCCGCTTGGCTGTTGGAACAATGCCGAGCGGTGATCGATCCTCACCTTCCTCGCCACGATCCCGCCGCCGCCTTCTTCGAGTGCTTCCCCCCGCCGGAAATGGCCGAAAACGCCTTACGCGAGGCCGTGGATGAAGCCGCCCCGGACCTCCCGGCGGCCCACTCCGAACTCGCCAGCACCCCTCGTGCTGTGGCCCTCCTTCCTTCGGGACAAGCAGGCGAACGCCTCCGCCAAATACTGACCGACCTCCGGCCCGACCTGCCTTGGCATCTCCTCACCGCTGCCGAGGACCTCTGCCTGTATCGGGAGGAAGAAATCCCTCTGACTGCTCTGCCCCACCTGGGTCCTCTCGGCCAGCAAGCCTACGAGCAACTCCTGGCTTCGGACCATCCACCCCACAGCCGGGCGGACGTCCCCTGGACGCAGCCTCCGAATGCCTTTGTTCCCACCGCCTGATCTTCCCCCGCGAGTCCATATCGTCCCCTTGTTCGTTCGGTTCCCTCATCATTTCGTCTCTAGTTCCAAGCCGTAAAGGCTGTCCGCTTGCCTTCGCCACCAGGCCCCTTTGCCTTCGCCACCAGGCCCCTTTCCTCCAGCTCCCCGAACTGGAAAAACCGCCGGCCAGGCTTTGCTCTTTCTCTCAGGTGGAAGGGAACCCCCCGGCTTGTTCTCTCAGGGGAAAAAGGAACCCCCAGGCTTGGACCTGGTGAAAAAGACCCACTGACGATTCCGCGTCACCCACCCCACGTCCAGAAGAGTACCAGCCGCCTCCCTTCGGGGGTTATGAGCAGGCTTTGCGCTGTCCGTTTTTTAAAGGCAGCAGATTGACCGATGATCTCCGGCAGATTATCCTCGAAACGATGCGAACGCAGCCTCGACCAAGACACCGCATACAAGCAAAAAACGAGATGGCTGAGGAGAAGATCGCAATCGCTGTAGACGAGACGGCTGGGGAGAGGATCGCAATCGTTGTTTCCCCCGAAGTATCCTCGCTGTGCGGAAAAGCTGCATGAAAAGCCAACTGAGGAAAGGGTGAGTTGGAAGTGCCCCAGGAGACCGCCTATGCCGAACGCTGACAATCGGTCCGCATCTGACCCCTCGGCGGTTCCCGCTTCCTCTGCGGACGCCTCTGGTGTGCCGTATCCTCACTCCGAAGAGTCCGCCGTGCCGTATCCCAAGACCGTGCAGGTAGCCGGTGCCGTCTGGATCATCTACGGTATCGTGGCCTTAGTCAATTTGGCATTCCTCATCCTGTTCATTGTGGGGGCAGGCGAGGAAAAACCCGACGCGGATCGGGAGGCTCAGAAGGCGGCGATTGCTCTGGCCACCTGCTTCGGCATGTTTCAGGCGTTGATTGGCTTGGTATTCATCCACGTCGGCATCCAGAGCATCCGAGGCACGGCGCGTGATACTTTGGGGAACGGCATCGGTTCGCTTCTGTTCGGCCTGATCAATTTGGCGCAAGGAGGCCGGTTGGGGATGGCAGGCGACTTCGTCCTGGCCGGGTTCTACTTCCTGTTCGGGGTGCTTCTGATTGGGGCGGGAGTGCTGGCGCTGGCAGGTCGCCGGGAATACCGCCAGTGGCGCGAGGCCAGTCAGGTCTATCAAGCCTGGCAGGAGGAGCAGAGGCAGGCTCCCCACGGGTCGAGCTAGATCAGGGACGGTGGCCTGAAGGTACCGAGCCAGGCTCTTCGCCATGCTACTCCAGGTTTACCCAAGTCTCAAAACCCACATGGAAGGGCCTTCCAGGAAGCATCCCTCTGGGCGGGACAAACCATCGACTTGAAGAAAGGTTCTGCCAGGCGCTGGGACGCGCGTGTTATCCCGGCTGCTTCTTGCGACATCGCTCCAATGAAGGGATGGGGTGGACAGGGCATTCAGGTATCCGCCATGGCGGCAGGGACGGTGCGCGAGCTTGTCGTGCGAATCGAAACCTGGACTGAGTCAACGGAGCGAACCCAGGATTGGGGAGACGAGGCGGAGGAAGCGGCGGGCGAACCACTGCGTCCGTTCTTTCTGGAGGATGTCCCGCTCGTTGGGTTCGCAAAGCTCCAAAGCGGTGTGCCAATCGGCGTCAGCCCGCTCGTAGCGTTGCAGCATTTCCCAGGCCATAGCTCGTCCCCAGTAGCAATTGCGCAGGAAGAGTTGGGCGCGTTGGCGATAAGGGGTGTCGTGGAGCAGGGGGGTGAGCAGAGCGATGGCCCGGTGGTAGTCATCGAGGCTGTCCGCGGGGCGTTGCAATCCGCGGCGGAGGTGGGCACGGTTGCAATGCATCCCGCCCAGCGCAAGGCGGTTGCCCAGGTCCTGGGGGTGATGCGCCAGGCGGCGGCAGCGGAGCACGATGCCTTCCTCGTAGAGCAGCCAGGCCTGGGGCGTCTGGCCGAGTTGATCGTAGAGCAGGGCGAGTTCTCCGATCAGGGCGAGGGTGCGGGGATGTTCGGGACCCAGATGGCGGCGGGTGATCTGGAGGTTCTCCTCGTAGAGGGCCACCGCTTCCTGGTGGCGATGGAGTTGGTCGTAAATCTGAGCGAGTAGACGGCGGGCTTCGAGAGTCAGCGGGTGCTCGCGACCCAGGCGGCCGTTCATCGCGGGCAGCAGTTCCTCGACCTGAGCTTGAGCTTGAGGCAATTGCCGGTGCAGGAAGTGCGCATGAGCGACCTTGAGGCGGATGGCGAAGGTGTCCGGGTGGTCCGGCCCGAAGTGCCGAAGGGCGGTGTCGAGGACGCGCTGAGAGAGGGCGAAGGCATCCCCCGTGCGCCGCAAGGTGAAGAGCGTGCTGGCCCGGTCCGCCTGAGCGGTCAACGTGTCGATGTGATGGGGGCCGAGGGTTTGCTCGTAGCGGGCGGCCAGCTCTTCCAGAGCGTGCAGCGCTAGCTCGTGCTGCCCCAGTTTCTGCCAGGTAGCGATGAGGTTGTTGTAGTTGCGGAGAGTCTGGGGATGGTTGGCTCCCAGGGTGCGGAGTTGGCGGCGGCGGGTGTCGATTTGTAACTCCAGCGCTGGCAGAAGTTGTTCGAGATGGACATACTGCACGGCGAGGTTGAGGGCCACTTGCAAGGTCGTGGGATGATCCGGTCCGAGATGCTGCCGGTGGTGGAGATAAAGAGGTTCGAGGATCGCCCGGGCTTCGCGATTGCGGCCCATGTCCGAGAGGGCCACGGCGAGGGTATTGAGGGATTGCAGGGTGAGCGGGTCAGTCGGCCCGCGGGTGCAGCAGTAGAGGGCATGAGCGGTGCGGAGGAGTTGTTCGGCTTTGGGCAGCTCGCCCAGGTAGAGATACGTTTTGCCGAGGGTGTCACGCAGGCGGGCTTCGACGAAGGGATGGTCCGGGAAGGTGGTGGAGAGGTAAGGGAGGGCGAAGTCCAGGGTCTGGCGGAGTGTGAGGTTATAGCCCCGCCCGCCTTCGATGCCTGCGGGCCGTCCTGCGGCGAGGATGTGCCGTTCGAGGAAGTCGAGCAGGGCTTGGGCTTCGGCCTGCCGTTGTTGGGCTTCGCGGGCGTGCCGTTCGGCGCGCTGCTGGGCCTTTTCCGCTTCGTGCTGGCGGAGTTCGGCCAGTTGCTGGGCCTGTTCGGCTTCGAGGCGGCGGAGTTCGGCCAGTTGCTGGGATGCGCGCGCCTCGGCGGCAGTCTGCTCCGCCCGCAGGTGATTGTCTTCGGCGCGTTGCTTGGCCAGGCGCTCCGCTTCCACGGCGCGGCGGGCTTCGATCAGGGCAAGCGTGATCCCCGTGATACCGAGAAGGAGAACGACGCCCAGGGCGCTGGCCGCATAACCGAGCAAGCGGCGGCGTCGGCGGCGCTCGGCATCCCGCACGCGATTGGCCGCCCGTTCCGCTTCCGCAGCGCGCAGCCGTTGCTCCACCGCATAGCGATACGAACTGAGGCGCTGGGCCACGGCGAGACCATCGGGCGGGCGCTGCGCCGGGTCAATAGCCAGGCAGTCGCAGGCCAGTTGCACCAATTCCTCATCCGCCCCGCATTGACGTAGGCATGTCACAATTTCGTTCGTATCCCCTGTAGCAGCCCGGACAATCATCGTCATCAGGCTCTGGCCGCGGAACACCTCCTGGCCCGTCAGGATTGCCGCCAGGATGCCGCCGAGAGCGAAGACGTCCGCACGGGCATCGATCTGTTCCCCCCGTGCTTGTTCCGGCGCCATGTAAGCCGGCGTGCCGACCACCTGTCCCGCGAGCGTGCGGCTATTCCCTTCCGCCGACACGGGAGCCTGAAGAATGGAGTCCCACTCTGGGCGTTCCGGCCTGCTGTCTCCCTCGCCCGAATCTGAGGCCGGCTTTCCCGCAGACCCAGGGGAGGGTCCGTCGGGCAGAGGCGAGGGCGAGGTTGGGGAGGAGCTGCCCCGGGGATTGGCAGGGGGACTGCCCTTGCTTGGGGGAGTGGGAGCGACCGGGGAACTGGAAGGAGCAGGGGCGGGCGGAGCCGAGGCGGGCAAGGCACCATCCGCGGGAGCCGAAGCCGGGAAGTCCCGCAAAACCTTGGCCACCCCCCAGTCCATGACTTGCACTTCGCCAAACGGGCCGACCATGATATTGCCCGGCTTAAGATCGCGGTGAACGATGCCGTGGGCATGTGCAAAGCCGATCGCCCGCGCCACCTGCTCAAAGACATCCAGCCAGCGTCCCAACTCCTCCAGAGGGTGGGAGCGCCGGGCCAGGATTTGCGCCAGCGTTTCGCCGCGGATCAGCTTCATAACCAGATACGGTGGGCCGTCCGCCAATTGCCCCAAAGCATAAACAGGGGGAATGGACGGGTGCGAGAGTTGAGCTGTGATGCGCGCCTCGGTGACAAACCGCTGGCGGTCGCCATTGGGCAGCAACACCTTGATTGCGACTTCCCGCTGGAATACCTCGTCCCACGCCCGGAAAATCTGTCCCATGCCTCCGCAGCCGATCAAATCGATGACGCGATACCCCGGAATCACGGGCATGGAGGGCGGCACCGGCTCTGAAGGCCGGGGCAGCGCGCCGGGCAGGCACGACACCGTCGCCGCTGCTGCTGTCCAGGAATCCGGCTGAGCACTCGCGGAGTTATCACATCCGGGCATAGAAAAGTTCCCAGAATCCGACCTCGTGGTCGTGGTCCAGCCGCTGTTTCCCAATCGCTAGAGGTTTGTCATCGATCGGGCTGCCGCCACTTTAGTGCATGATACGGGATCATTCCAGTTCCTCGTAGTTGCGGGATGGACGGAGAGGTTCACGCCGGGGATTCTGTTTCGGCAGCAGGGGCAAAATTGAGGCGCTGGTCGAGCACGAAGGTCGCGGCCCGATCCACGTGGGGCGGCTCGATGGAGTCCGAGTTGTCCAGATCGGCGATGGTGCGGGCGACACGGGCCAGACGGTCGGTCAAGCGGGTGGAAATGTTGGCCTGGGCTACCCTTTGCTTGTAGTGTTCCAATCCTGCGGGGGAGAAGCGGCAGTAGTCCAGGATGCGACCGGCGGGGATGGCGGCGTTGCAGCCGATGGCGGTGCCTTGGAAGCGGGCCGTCTGGCGGGCGCGGGCAGCTTCCACCTTTTGCCGCAGGAGTTCCGTTTGGCCGTCCGTCGTTTCGGAGAAGCGCTCCTCCAGGGTCAGCGGCTGCAATTCCACCACCAGATCGATGCGGTCGAGCAGCGGTCCGCTGAGGCGCTTCTGATATTTGGCCACAGCCGTGGGGGAACAGGTGCAGCGCTCCGTGCCCGCGTAGCCGCAGGGGCAGGGATTCATGGCTGCCACCAGGGTGAAGCGGCAGGGGAAGGTGAAGGCGGCGTGGGTGCGGCTGATGGTGATCTGCCCGCTTTCCAGCGGCTGGCGCAAAGCTTCGAGAGTATCCCGGCGGAACTCGGGCAGCTCATCGAGGAAGAGGATACCGAGATGGGCAAGGGTGACTTCACCCGGTTGCAGTTTCAAAGTGCCGCCCCCGACGAGGGCCTGCTTGCTGATGGTGTGATGCACCGCCCGGAAGGGACGCTGGGTGACAATCTGGCCGTCGCGTTCGAGTTGCCCCGCGGCGGAATAGATGCGGGTCAGTTCGAGCTGCTCCTCGACGGTGAGCCGGGGCAGGATGCCAGCAATGGCGTTGGCCAGCAGAGATTTGCCCTCCCCCGGCGGCCCGATGAACAAGAGGTTATGCCCCCCGGCAGCACAAAGCAGAGCAGCTTCCTTAGCTTGCTCCTGGCCCTTGATCCGCCCGAAATCGATCGGCTTTTTCCCGAACGGCTCCAGGGAAATCAATTGATTGAGAACATTGTCGAAGGTGCGTTTCCCCTGGAAGAATTCGATGACTTCATCCAGCATGCTGACGGCGGCGATGCGGCCATGCTGTCGACCTGGAGAAGCGGCGATGAGCGCACATTCCCGCTCGTTGCCCGTTGGTACAATGAGCGTCTGTTCGGGGCGGGTCGCTTCCGCGATGGCCAAAATCCCCGGCACCCGCCGTACTTCCCCGTGCAAACCCAGCTCGCCCACCAGCACGTAATCCCCCTCCACCGTGGGGGGCAGGTCCGGCAGGTAACCGGCGCATTGCAGCAGGATAATGGCCAGGGGAAGGTCCAGCCACGAGCCATACTTGGAGAGCATCGCCGGTGTGCAGTGCACCTGAATCACCACCGGGGACTTGTTCATCCCGTACTTGGTCAAAGCCGCGTTGATCCGCAGCAGGGCTTGCTCAGCATCCCCCCGTTCCATGCCGGTGATGACCACGGCGCCCGGCCAGGGCCGCGGACTGTACAGCACCTCAACGGCCCGCGCCTGAATCTCCACAATCTGCCCCTTCAAACCGTGCAAAAAGCCGGCGTTGAGCGAATGCTCCTGCTGCAAGAGATGCCCGAATTCCTCTTCGCGCTTGCGCCTTTTGCCCTGGGGAAAACGGTCCGATGGCATCGCCGCAACTCCTCTTCATCCACACCCTTGGGTGCTGCATGGCCGCAAAATCATCCTCATTGTAACCCACCCCCGCTGTCCTACCAGCGAAGTCGGTCAAAATGTTCGGGACCGGATCCCGGAAAACGGACGGCATCCGTGTTTGAAACTCATAAACAGATTTTTTTGAGGATAAATTTGACAATGTGCCCATCCGTCCGAGGTGAGGCCAGCGGAACAAGCCCTGCCGCCTAGGTAAGAGCGGGCACAGGTCCACTGCTTCGGGCGGACGGAAAACCTCCCGGAGGTGCGGGGCAGGGACGGGCACTCCAAGGAAGCTGGAGGGTCGGCTTTGCTAAGGGTATGACGCTAGGAGAACGGGCGGAGCGATGCCAGAAGCGGTGTCAGAAGGAGGGACGGAGAAGGGACGGCGCGATGTGCGGGGGTCAGGAGGAGGAAGGGGGCAGCGGCAGGGAGCGGGCGCTGGCGAGGAAGTGGCAGAGGGCGACGGCGAGGGCATCGGCCACGTCCGGGGGCTGCGGCAAGCGATCCAGGCGCAACTGGGCGGCGATGGCGTACTGGATTTGGGTTTTGCTGGCGCGTCCGCTACCAGTGATCAGCTTTTTGATCCGGGTGGCGGGATAACCGACGACGGGCAGTCCGCGGGCGGCCCCGGCGAGCAGGAAGACACCGCGGGCATGGGCCATGAGGATGGCCGTGCGGGGGTGGGCGTAATGGGCGTAAAGCTGCTCAACGGCCAGGGCCGCCGGCTGCCACTCTTCCAGGACTTCGACCAGGCTGTCGTGAAGGATGCGGAGGCGTTCGGCCAGGGCGTCGGCGCGGCGGCGCGCCGACGGCGCACGCAAGACACCCGCTTCGCAAACCTGGGGTTGCCAGGCGTGCTCTTCGCGCACCGCCTCGAGTACCGCGTAGCCGGTCCGGTGCAGTCCGGGGTCCAGACCCACCACGCGCCAGGGTCCCGCGGAGGGCAGGGGGGCGGTTAGAGTGGGTAAAGTTCGCTTTTGGCCCGCCACGGAATAGGTCCGAGAGGACAGAGAGGACACAGCAGCGATCCCTCGCGTCGTTCAGCCTGGGAAGCTCGTCGGGTGTACTCCTGGCCTTCGCCCGTCGGCCAGCATCCGACCTGACCGGCAGGTCACCGCTCACGCTTCCATGTCGGCCCAGTTTTGCGGGATGAGCCAGTAGTCGGTCAATTCTGCTTCCCGGCTGCCCGGTTCCGGCCGGTAATCATACACGTACCGGACGACGGGGGGAAGGCTCATGAGGATGCTTTCCGTCCGCCCTTGCGTGCGCAGGCCGAAGACCGTGCCGCGGTCATAGATCAGATTGAATTCGACATAGCGGCCCCGGCGGTATTCCTGGAACCAGCGCTGCTGCGGGGTGTAGGGCAGGTCCTTGCGCCGCTCGACGATGGGCAGGTAGGCCTCCAGAAAGGCATCACCTGCGGCACGCACAAAGGCGAACATGGCCTCACTGGCTTCGGCGTAGTCGAAGAAGATGCCCCCCACGCCGCGGGCTTCCTGGCGGTGCTTGAGGTAAAAATACTCATCGCACGCCTTCTTCATCTCCGCGTAGTCGGCGACCGAAGCATGTTGCTGGCAGACCCGTTTCCAGACCTTGTGGAAATGGATGACATCCTCGCGGTAGGGATAATACGGTGTCAAGTCCGCACCGCCGCCGAACCATCCCTTGCTCCCCTGGGTGAGGAAGCGGAAATTCGCATGCACCGTCGGCACCAGCGGACTGCGGGGATGGATCACCAGCGAAATCCCCACGGCGGTGAAATGCAGGCTATCGCCGGGAAGCTGCCGGGCAAAATCGGGGGGGAACTCCCCGAACACCTCCGAGAAGTTGACCCCCCCTTTCTCGAAGACGTTTCCTTCAGCGATGACGCGGGTCCGCCCGCCGCCACCCCCCGGCCGCTCCCAACGGTCCTCCCGGAAGCGTGCCCCGCCGTCGATCTCTTCCAATGCCGCACAAATCCGTTCCTGAAGGCTCAGGAAATACTCGCGTGCCGCCTGATGCAATCCCGCGTACCGGGTATCCAAGGTAGGAGGAAGTGCCGTGGTCATGGCTTTGGCCCTGGGAAGGTTGCAAAAAAGATATTATTGTCCTCAATTAGTGTAGCCGAGGTTGCCTCGCCATGCTAGCCCTTGGCGGAACTCACCGGACGACTCGACCCGGCGCTAGCATTCCCCGGCCATCCCGCGAACTTGGCGTAACAATCCCCGCGCCCTGGCGGGAGAAACCGGTCCACACCGTCAGGTCCCCGAAATCCTGGCGGTTTTTCTCTCCCTATAATGTCGAGCGCTGGACGGGAATGGTCGGGGTGATCCGCGGGGGAAAGGGAGCGGGCAGCCGAGGCGTGAGCACTCCGACGTTTCCACGCTCCCAGCCGCGAGAAACGTGAGACGATAACGAACCGGACGCTGGCCTGCGGGAGAGACCACTGATGGCCCGGATCCTGATCGCCGACGACAACGTGCAGAATGCGGAATTGCTGGAAGCCCATCTGGACGGCAGCGGGCATGACATCCGCATTGCCCTCAATGGGGAGGAGACGCTCCAGTTGGCCCGCACCTGGCAGCCGGAGGTCATCCTGCTGGACATCATGATGCCGAAGATCAGCGGCTTTGAGGTCTGCCGGCGCTTGCGGGCGGATCCGGCCACGCGGGACATCGGTATTCTCATGATCACGGCCCTGGACCAGACGACGGATGTGGAAACGGCGGTGGAAGCCGGCACGGACGACTTTCTGACCAAGCCGATCAACAAAACAGAGCTGCTGCTGCGGGTGCAAGCGCTGCTCGCTAGCCGATCGATGACCAGCGAAGTCGAGCGAACGCTGACCTATCTGGGGACGGTCCAGGAAGGGCGGCTCACCCCCCCGCGTTCCTGAAGGCGGGCCTAGCTAGCTCTGTTGGAGCGGACATCCCCCTTGGTTTTCCCATCGGTATCCGTCCCTTTCTCCCGTTGGACCGTACGAGCGGAAGCCATCATGGCGCGGATCATTTTGCAGCCCCGCAAGGCCCGGCCCTTTTTCCACCGCCATCCGTGGGTGTTTGCCGGGGCGATTGCGCGCATCGAGGGCCCAGTCGCGGATGGCGATCCGGTGGCGGTTTACTCTCACACCGGCCAGTTCATTGCCCACGGGCTGTACAACAGCCGCTCGAAGATTCGGGTCCGGCTCTACAGTTGGGAGGAAGCGGTGCCTCTCGACCCGGCCTTCTTCCGCCAACGGCTGGCCCAAGCCGTCCGGCTGCGGCGCGCCCTGTCATACGGGGAGGCACCGGAGGGGGGCTGCCGCCTGGTATTCAGTGAGGCGGATTTTCTCTCCGGCCTGGTGGTGGACCGTTACGGACCGTGGCTGGTGATGCAACTGTCCGCCTTGGGTCTGGCTCAGCGGCGGGACTGGCTCGTGGAAGCCTTGCGCGAGCTGGTCCCTATGCGGGGTCTCTACCTACGGGCGGAAAAGGGGATTGGTGCCCTGGAGGGGATCGACCTGGCGGAGGGCGTGCTCTGGGGGGAACCCCCGCCGGAGAACGTGACCATTGTGGAAGACGGGTTACGCTTTGCGGTGGACATTGCCGCGGGGCAAAAGACGGGCTTTTATCTGGATCAGCGGGAGAACCGGCGGCGGGTGGGGGAATTGTGCCGGGGCCAGCGGGTGCTGGATGCCTTTTGCTACAGCGGGGGGTTTGCTTTGCATGCGGCGCGGCAGGGAGCGGCGGCGGTCCTGGGCATCGACGGGTCAGAAGCAGCCATTCGCCTGGCGCAGCGCAATGCGGCCCTCAACGGTCTGGAGGCTACCGTGCGCTGGGAGTGTGCCGATGTCTTCGACCGCCTGACGGAACTGGTCCGAGCCGGGGAACGCTTTGACGTGGTCATCCTGGACCCGCCCAAATTCGCCCACCGCCGCCAGGCCGTGCCGGAAGCCCTGCGCGGCTATCACCGCCTCTATCGCCTGGCTCTGCGCCTGCTGGGCCCGGAGGGGCTGTTGGTTTGCTGCTGCTGTACCGGCGTCATCTTGCAGGAGGAACTGGAACAACTGTTGCTGGAAACGGCGGTGGCCGCTCGGCGCGATGTGCACATCCTAGAACGGCGCGGCCCAGCCCCCGATCATCCGATCGCTATGACCTGCCCGGAGACGGCGTATCTCAAATGCCTCATCTGCCGGGTGCTCTGAGGTCGGGTGGGCCACCTGCGATTGGCCCCCTGTTGCTGCCGAGTTCGGGGCAGTCGTGGGGAGGATTGTGGCGTCAGCCCATCGGATTGCGGCGGCGGCATCCCTGGCAGCGTGCGATTTTTGGTGGCGGGGAAGTGGCAGTGGGAAGTCAGCGGGAGGCGCGGTCCAGGCGGATTTGTTCCAGCACCTGGCGGACGGCTTCGGTGGGGGTGCTTCCCAGACCGGTGTACTGGCGGCGGGCGCCGTCCCAGGGCAGAGTGGCCCGGAAGAGGTACTGGCTGCCTTCCCGCTGGAGCGCGAAGCTGTCGCGGGGCACGCCGAGGCGTTCCAGTTCCTGGTATAGCTCCTGGAGCGGCGGCCCGGTGGTGGGAATGCTGTCGGGCTGAGGCGGCGGGTTGGAAGCTGGGGCTGGGGCAGGCGGGGAAGGGCCAGCCGGGGCGCTATCCGCCGCCGGACGCAGGGGGACTCGTTCCGGGGGACTATCGGAGATTTTCAAGCCCTCGTCGTCCCAGCGGCCTGCGAGACCAGCCGGGGTGGTCGCCGGGCTGGGAATATGCACGCCGCGGAAGCGAGCCGGATCATCGTTGTAACCGCCGCCGGAGGAATCACGCGCACCAGTGCGGCCAGTGGGAGCGGCGATGAGCGGATCGGTCTGGCCTTGCCCCACGGCTCCCCGATCGGGCAAGGGAACGTTCTGCCGCGGAATGCGGTCCGGGCCGTAGACCAGCGGGTCGGACCCGCGCCCCAGGCTCCCCTCGCGGGACTTGCACCCGGCGAGGGGGGCGAGCAGCAGGAGCAGTAGCATTCCGAGCCAGCCGGGCCTTCCCCGGGGCCGGGTGATTGTGAACGCACTGGCACTGGCGAACCGTTCCACCCTGACGGTCCCTGCACTCCACCCCATGATCGTCGGACATCCTGCCATACGGTTCCCTCCGGTAAAAGAGAAGGGAACTTGCCGCCGACGCTATCCTTTGGCTATCTTCACTGTCCCCGATCTGCGGCGGTCCGTCTAGACCCCCCTGTCACTTTCCCCCGGCAGGCGGGTCATACGCTGACCGATGGTAAGATTCGGGCAAACTTTACCGACCTCGGTCTTGAGCTGGCCTATACCACCCTTGCGAGGACCCGACAATGGCGCTTGACTCTGCACCAGCGGCGACTTCCGCCCCCGCTTCTTCCCCATCCCCCCCTTCTTCCCCCTTGTCGCTGCGGATTGCCGTCATCGCCGGAGACGGAATCGGACCGGAAGTGATCGAACAAGCGATTCGGGCGGCGGAAGCCGCGGTGCAACGGCACAGTACAACCCGACTGGAATGGAACCGCCTTCCCTGGTCCACGGCCTATTACAAAAAGCATGGGCACATGCTGCCGCCGGATGGCTGGGACCTGCTGCGCGAGCATGACGCCATTCTCTTCGGAGCCGTGGGCGATCCGAGCGTGCCGGACCGCATCACGGTCCATGAACTGCTCCTGCCCATGCGGCGGCGCTTCGATCAGTACGTCAACCTGCGTCCGGCGTATTTGTTCGCCGGTGTTCCTTGTCCGTTGGTGGGGAAAAAGCCCGGTGACATCGACCTCCTGGTGTTCCGGGAAAACACGGAAGGGGAGTATGCCCCCGTGGGTGGGCGGTTGTATCCGGAGACAGCGGGCGAAGTGGCGGTGCAGACGGCCCTGTTCACCCGCCGGGGTTGCGAACGGATCATGCGGGCGGCTTTTGAAGCGGCCCGCCGCCGCCCCCGCAAAAAGGTCACCAGCATCACCAAGTCGAACGCCTTGGTCTGGGGCATGGGACTGTGGGATGCGGTCTTTGAGGCCGTCCGGCGGGATTATCCCGATGTTCAAAGCCACTCTCTGCTGGTCGATGCCGCCGCGATGGACCTGGTCCGCAAGCCGGAAACATTCGACGTTATCGTAGCCAGCAATCTCTTCGGCGATATTCTGACCGATCTGTCCGCCGCGGTGACGGGAAGCATCGGCCTGGCCAGCTCCGCCAACATCAATCCGACGCGGGAATATCCCAGCATGTTCGAGCCGGTCCACGGTTCGGCACCGGACATTGCGGGCCGGGGGATCGCCAACCCCTTAGCGGCCATTCTGTCAGCGGGCCTGATGCTGGATCATCTCGGCCTGACCGCCGCCGCGGAAGCGATCCGCCAGGCCGTGGCCGCTGTGCTCGCCGAGGGGAAGGTCCGCACCCCGGACCTCGGTGGTTCCCACACTACTGCCGATATGGGCAATGCCGTGGTCGCCGCTCTGCAAGGATGATCCGCCCTGGCCCCGACCTTCCAAGGGCTAGGCAGGGAACCTTGCAGGGGCTTTGCACGGGGCGGACAGGTCCAAAAGCCGGCTTGCCCCTGGAAATCGCGACATCGCCAGGGGAAGGCAAGAGCCAGCCCTGGAGCGGAAAGAGGGGAGAACGAGTGGGAGACGGAAATCGGGTTTATTCCCGGAACGCGACTGGCCATGATTCCCGATGACGCTTTCGAGCCGGACCGCTCCCAGCAGCCGTCCGATTCCGCGCCGCCCCCGCCGTCCGGCGATCCTTCTCCAGCGCCGGCACTCGTCGAGTGGGAACTGGATGTGCAGGACTCTTTACCTTGGGCGGTAGAAGAACCTGGAGCGGTGGAAGAAGAGGTGGCTGGCGAGGCTAGCTCCTCCAGGACGGCGGCTAAAACCCCGGAGACCACTGCCCCTTCCGCTTCTCTGTCCGCTCCCGGCGCACCGTCTTCAGCCTTTTCTCCTCAGCCTTCCGCTTCGCAAAATCCCCCTTCTTCCTCCGAAAAAAAATGCGATGGTGGAAGCAAGGGGGATTCTCCTCCTCATCCCACGGTCGAGCAGATTCTGGAAGCGATGCTCTTTGTAGGGGGGCCGCCTCTGACTCCCGCGACCGCGGCCTCGGCGATCCGGGGACTGACGGAGGAACGGTTTCACCAGGCGCTCCACGCCCTAAATCGCCGCTATCGGCGGCAGAAGCGGCCGTATGCAATCGTTCCCCGCGAGGACGGTTTCGTCCTGACGCTATTGCCGGCGTATCAGCACCTGCGGGAGCGGCTCTATGGCGGGCCACGCACCGTGCGCCTATCCCAGGCGGCCCTGGATGTGCTGGCCATTGTCGCCTATCGCCAGCCGCTGACCAAAGCTGAAGTGGACGCCCTGCGCGGTCAGGAGAGCGGCCCCCAACTCCGCCAACTCCTCCGCCTCGGCCTGATCACGATGCTGCACCGTGGGGAAAGCCTCCCCTCCCCGGCGAGCGAAGCCCCCACGGCCTACTCCCCGTCCGCAGAATCCCCGGCGGCCGAAACTCCCACTGCCAACCCCCGAACGGCGAAACAGCTAGACTCTCCCGGACCGGAGTCTCCCGCCGCGGAGGTTCCCGCCTCCCAGCCTCATCCCAGCACTCTGACTCAGGCCGTCCGCTACGGGACCACCCCCCGTTTCCTCCGCTTCTTCGGCCTAACCTCCCTGGACGATCTTCCCCGCCTGGCCACTGACACCTGACCAATTTCTGATCGACCTGGGCAATTCCTCCGCCGACTTGCGCTTTCCCGCGGATACCGGATCGTCGGACCTTTGCCTCGTGTTCCGTCTCCTTGACCAGCCTGTCCCCTTGACCAGCCCCAATAGGGCTTGTCCCGGCGCAAGGATGGCTGACTCTCTCCGTTGTGTGGGTAGAAAAGTCGGTCCTGGCGACACCCAGGGATCGGGAGGGAGATGAAGGACTATTACTAGGGAAAGGGCAAAAGGAGGGGAAAGGGCAAAGGAGGGGAAAAAGGTGACGACGTGGGTTCGGCGGAAAAAAGGGGACCGAGGAAGAGGTCGGAGGGGAAAAGGGGAACGGTGCGGGAAAAATTGCTGAGAAAAAAATTGAAGAGTTTGGGGATTTTTTTCTTGCCATCGAGGGGGATTTGTCGCATTACTAACGAAGTTACACGATGTGGCCAGCTTTTGGACAGCCGCCGAGAGACAGAGCAAGGCGAAGTCCAGCGACTGGCTCATCCCACCCAACCGGAGCGCAGCGACCGGTTCTGCGGATGGAAGGAGGCAAGGTGGAAAGGATGCCCCCTGTGCGAGGGAGGGGGTGTGGTACTGGGCGGCGGAGGCCAGGGCAGACCAATCTCCTGGCTGCCTTCGCCCCAGCAGGATACCCCTTCGGTCCGTGTGTGTCGCCCCACAGGAGTTCGCCAGCGGGAGTGTGATGCATGAGCCGTCCAATGAGTTGGAGTACGTGGTGGAAGTGGAAATGGTGGCAGCGTTCCGCAGGTTCGGTTGAGGGTGCGCGCTGGAGTCTAGGTGAGCCTCCCCCCCTTCCGCGTGGCGCGATTTGTCTGACGGCCCGGCATTTGACCCGCACCTTTGGCAACGGTCAGACGCGGGCCGTGGCGCTGGATCGCGTGAGCCTGGATCTGCGGCAGGGGGAAGTCCACCTGTTGATGGGGCCGAGCGGCTCGGGCAAATCCACCTTGCTGGCGGTCCTCTCCGGACTGCTGCGTCCCGACCGGGGCCAGGTCTTCGCCCTGGGCCGGGATATTTGGCGGCTTCCCGAAGAGGAACTGGAGCGTTTCCGTCTGCGCCACTGTTCTTACATCTTCCAGGGGTACAATCTTTTCCCGGCTTTGACGGCCCGCGAACAACTGGAAATTGTTTTGAAGTGGGGGGAAGGGTGTTCGCCGCGCGAGGCCCGGAAGCGGGCTGAGGCGGTCCTTGGGCAGCTCGGACTGACCCACCGCGCCCATCTGCGCCCGGCAGAGCTGTCCGGCGGGGAGAAGCAACGGGTGGCCATTGGCCGCGCCCTGGTGAAAAATCCCACCTTCATCTTCGCGGATGAACCGACCGCCGCCCTGGATTGGGACAACGGCCAACTCGCCATGCAACTCCTCTGCCAGTGCGCCCGCCAGCGGGGAGCAATGGTCCTGGTTGTCACCCATGATCCCCGCCTGATCCCCTTCGCCGATCGGGTCTTGGAACTGGCAGACGGCCGGCTGCGGAACGACGGCACCGCTCCTACCCGTTCCTCTTCCTCCGTCTACGAACACACCCCTCTGCCGCTTCACTACAAGAAAGGCCCGCGCCTGCACTTGCAATTTCCCCCCAAGCTGCCCCTCTCCAGTTGATCCTGATGATCCGGCCTCCTCTTGTGATTGGCGGTCTCCTTGTAGATGGCAGCCTCCTCTTGGTTTCGGCCTTGGAAACTGATGTTTCGGACTTCTCTGGAAGACCTTGCTTCTTTCGGAAAACCGTGAAGATTAGGGAGTGGGCTTCCCGTCCGCGGAAAACCGGTTTTATCCACCCGACAGAGTTACCGGGTCGGGCAAACCGGCTTCACCAGTAGGGTTGGACGGTGGGTTTGATGACCAGCTCCGGGATGGACACCCGCGGGGGCAAGCTGGCGACGAAAAGGATGGTTTGGGCCACGTCCTCCGGTTTGAGGATGACGGCGCGTTGTTCCGGCGTGACCGGTTTGGGGCGGTGTTCGAGGATGGGGGTGTCGATTTCGCCGGGGTAGATGTTGGAGACGCGGATGCCGCTGTCTTTTTCTTCGTTGGCGAGGACCAGGCCGAAGGCTCCCATGCCGAACTTGGCGGCCACGTAGGCGGCTCCACCGAGGGGGTTGGCCCGCTTGCCCGCCACGGAAACCACGTTGATAATGAGGCCGTCGCGCCGGGCCAGCATCTGGGGCAGGACCGCCTGCGTGCAATAGAAAGCGCCGTTGAGGTTGGTGCGGATCATCATGTCCCAGACTTCGGGGGTCAATTCGCGGCAGGTGCGTGCCTTGATGTTGGCCCCGGCGTTGTTGACGAGGATATCGACCCGGCCGAAGTCTGCGGTGGCCCGCTCGATGAGGCGGCGGCATTGCTGCGGGTCGGTGACGTCCGTGGGCAGGAACAAGAGGGCATCCCCCCCTTGCAGCTCCTGAGCCGCGGCCGCCAACTTGGCCGCATCGCGCCCGGCGATGACCACCTGGGCGCCCGCTTGCAGGAACAGGGCGGCCGTCGCCTTGCCCACTCCCGAACCACCCCCCGTGATGACCACCACCCGATCCGTGAACTGACCCATAGGCTGTCTCCTGGGGCCGCAAGCCCCCCGTTCTGATTCCGGTGCTGGTGAGATGCGGTTACCCGGCGGTCTCCTGCTCCTGGGCCGCCTGCAATCCGTCCAGCAGCTACTCTGGGCCTGGACCGCTGGCCGACCGCCTCGCGGCAGTTGCTCTTGGGTGCCGCATCCCTTTTCGCTATGCTACACTCTAACCGTGGGAATGGCTCCGGATCGGGGCGGGATGGCCGCCGGACAAAATCCCGCCGCCCAGCATCCCCGCTTGTTTTTCCCTTGGAGGTTAGGACGTTACCATGATCGTTTCTCCCGAACTGCGCCGCAGGACCGAAGAACTGACTGCCCGCTTGCAGCAGTTACGGGACTCTCTTTGACCTGCCGGCCCGACTTGCCGAACGTGAACAGCTCGAAGCCCGGCAGAGCGAGCCGGATTTCTGGAGCCAACCGGAGAAAGCCCGCAGCGTGATTCAGCAGCTCAAGGCGATCAACGCCCTGCTCCGGCCCTACGAAGAGCTGCAAAGCAGCCTCGGCGACTTGCAGGCGATGATGGAGTTGGCCGCAGAAGACCCCTCCCTGGAGGTGGAATGGGCTGCCTTGCTCGACAAGGCCGAGAAACAATACGAAGCCTTTGAGTTGCAGACCATGATGAGCGGCAAACATGATGCGGCCAACGCTCTGGTGTCCATCAAGCCGGGAGCCGGAGGAACGGACGCCTGCGACTGGGCCGAGATGCTCTACCGCGCTTACGTCCGCTGGGCCCAACGCCACGGCTACACCATCGAAGATGTGGATGAGGAGCCGAACCTGGAAGGGGGCATCCAAAGCGTCTCCTTCAAGATCGTCGGACCGTATGCCTACGGCTACATGCAAAGCGAGATCGGCGTCCACCGCCTCGTCCGCATCAGTCCCTTCGGCAGTGGAGACACCCGCCAGACTTCCTTCGCCGCGGTAGATGTGCTGCCCGAATTGCCCGACGACATCGAGATTGTCATCCGGGATGAAGACCTCGAAGTCCAGACGTTTGCCTCCGGCGGCCCCGGCGGACAGCACCAGAACAAGACCCAATCCGGGGTGCGCCTGATCCACAAGCCAACGGGAATCCGGGCCGAAAGCCGCACCGCTCGCAGCCAACATCAGAACAAGGAAAACGCCCTGCGCCTCCTCAAAAGCCGCCTTTATGCCATCGAGGAACAGAAACGGCTGGGCGACCTGGTCAAACACTACGACGCCAAGGGGGAGATCGCCTTCGGCTCGCAAATCCGTAGCTACGTCCTGCATCCCTACACGCTCGTGCGGGATGAACGGGAGGGGATCGACGTCAAAACCCCCGCCGTCCAGGATGTCCTCGACGGCAACTTCGATCCCTTCATGCAGGCTTATTTGCGCCACAAAGCCACCCGGCAGAGCCGCTCGGCTCCTCTCGTGGGGGCGAAAAAATGATGAGCCGCGGTGAACTGGGAGCTGCCTGCCGCTTTCCTTGGAAAAAATGAGCCGCGGTGTCTCCACCGGGCCGGCCGCCGTCAGGAGAGGGTATGGAAGCCGTCGATGTTGTCGGAGCCGGGGCGATCGGCGTGACGGTCGGTTATGCCCTGCTGGCTGGGGGAGTCCCCGTCCGCTTCGTGGAAAAGGACGCACACAAAGTAGCCGCCGGGAACCGCCACGGTGTGCGCCTCGGAACGGAGCCGCCCCGTCCCGCGGAGTTCCTGCTCTTCGACCGCTGGCAGCCGCGGCCAGACCGCTGGGTCATCCTCTGCACCAAGTGCTACGACAATCCCGTTGTACTGGAACGCCTGAACCCGCGCATCCCCCTTCTACCCATCCAGAATGGCCTCGATCCGGCGCTCGAGGCGTTTCCCCACTCCTACGCAGGCATCGCGGCATTTGTCGCTCAAGCCCAGCAGGAGGAACCGGCTGCCCGGATCACCCGCCGGGGACCGCTGTATGTGGGCCGGCGGCATGGCCCAGAGGGAGACGGCCCAAGCCGCGGAAATGGTCCAGATCACGGGAATGGTATCCGCCGCGGGGATGGCTCAGACCGCGGGGAAAGTGCAGCAGCCCTGGTGACGGCCTTGCGGCGCTCCGGCCACTTGCACGTTCGCTGGAAGGACGACATCCGGCCCATTCAGGCCGCCAAGCTCTGGTACAACGCCGCCATCGCCCCGCTGGCCACTCTGGCAGGAGTCGATAATGCCGCCCTGCTGGAACACCCCGCCCTGCGCCGGCTGTTCATCGCCCTGCTCCGGGAGAACTACCGCATCTTGTGCCAGGCAGGAGTTCGTTTGGGTTGGCTCGGACCGCTTCCGCCCCCTCTCGTCGCCCGCGTGCTCCGCTGCCGCCCGCTGGTCGCCCTGCTCGCCCCGTTCTTTGCCCGTTCCCTCCGCGGCACCTACTGCTCCATGAGCGGCGATCTGACCCGCGGCCGAACTGAAGTCGATGCCTACACCGGCGCCTTGCTGCATCTGGCCCGACAGGCGGGCGTTCCCGCGCCTCTCAACACTGTCCTTTACGAGTTGCTGCAACAGGCTGCCGCCTGCCGCCTCCGTCCCCATCCCGTCCTCGTCGAACCGCTCCTGTCCCTGTTGTCCCAGAAAGGCGGCCACGCCGTACCCCATCCGCTCAGGAGCGTCCCAAACGCCTGACCCCCTGTGAACGGGGGTGAATGGTGTTCTCTCCAAACCCTGAACTGGGGTGAATGTTGTTCTCTTTGGCAGCCGCTTCAACAACAACGTGCAATTCTCACGATGTATCCATCGGTGTGCCACTGCCTGTGTCAGTCGGCGATTCACTCTCCTTGCAAGTTGGCGGAGGGTGATTCCTGCGAGTTGGCGGAAGGCGGCCCCGGCGGCTCGGATGAGGACAACCACCGCTCCAGCAAGGCGCTGTGGCGAGGCCCGTGGGGCACGAGGCGGACGCACCGACCTCCGGACGGGGTGGGATGCAATTCGATCCACAGGTGCTCCGCCGGGAGCAAGGCCGACACCTTGTCTGCCCATTCGATCAGGCAGACCCCCTCGCCGGAGAGAACCTCATCGATGCCGGCCTCCCAAAGCTCCTCGGCGCTCTGGAGGCGGTAGGCGTCGCAGTGGTGAATGGTCAGGCGAGCGGGATAATGTTGCAAAAGCACAAAGGTGGGACTGGTGACCCAGGCGGGATTAGGAATGTTCAGCCCTTCGGCAATGGCTCGTACCAGGGTGGTTTTGCCGGCACCCAGCGGCCCGACCAGAGCCACAACGGCCCCCGGAAACAGAAGCTGGCCCAGGCGGCGGCCCCAGGCCAGGGTGGCGGCCTCGTCGGGCCACTCCAGCGTCAAGCTCGGCTCAGACATGGCCAGCGTTGCCTGTGGACCAAAACCAAATAACACCCCTCATCGAGGCGGAACCAGCGGCAAATAAGGGGAAATTCCGCCGCCCCGCTGGACACGAGCGAGGGGACCGGCCAATCCTGGAGGCGGTGGCAAAATCGTACCGCCACGATCGGGAACTACTTCGTGTATTCCTTGAGGAACCCCTCGAATTGCTGGCGGTGGCTTTCCTCGTCGCCGAGGATGTCGATGGCTAGCTCCTGCGTCACGAAGTCCCGCCCTTTCTCGGAGAGATCGATGATCGCATTGTAGGTGCGGATGGCGTCATTTTCGGCTTCCAGCACGCCGCGGATGACGCTGATCACATCCGTGGTATCCTTGGGAGGTTGCAGGTAGGTTTGCTCCAGTTTCAAGCCCAGACTTCCGGGAATCTGGCCGCCCAGTTGCTTGATGCGGGCGCCGAGGCGGCGGGCATGATCCAGCTCCCCGGTGATGTCGGCGGCGAGCGCTTGTTTGATAAACTCGGCTCGCACTCCATCGAGATCGATGCTCAGCGAAAGATAGTTAATGATGGTTTCGACTTCCTTGTTGTAAGCATTCACGAGGGCTTGAATGATTTCCTGTTTGCTGGCCATGGGGATTTCCTCCTCTGGAAGCCAGTTCCGCCGGCAAGAAGGGCGCCGGAGCTGCCATCTGCTCCAACGAGGCCGCAGTTCTGCTTGCCCCCGGCGACTGGTACTGTTAGGGTACGATGTGGGACCGCCGTTTCCTAGAGTCTGGGGACATTTATGCCATTGACCTTGGAGCAGTATATCGAGCGGATTCACGAACGTCCGGACCTGGTCTGGCCGGCTGCCCCCCGGATCGAGCCGGTCAAGGCCCGCCCAGCGCTGCGCAAGCTGCCCATTCGTGGGGTGATGTGGACGGTGTACGGGACCCTCGTGGCGATTCCCCAGGGGGAGTTGCTGTTCGAGCATCCGCAGGACTTCGTCACCGAGGCTGCTCTGGACAAGGTGATCAAGGAGTTCAAGATGTGGCACTCCATGAGCCGCAAGCCAGGAGCGCCTTCGGCTTACCTGCGTGAGCTGTTCCGCAAGGCCCTGCAAATGCTGCAACTAAGCGGTACGGAGCGCTACCCGGAAGTGCCGGCGGAGCGCATCTGGGACGACATCGTCAAAAAACTCCAGCAGAAAGAGTACACCTTCGATGTGGCGATCTACGGCAGCCTGGGGGACTATGTGCAGAAGATCGCCTATTTCTATCACGCCAGCATTCAGGGAGTCGGGCCGTATCCCCAGGCGGCGGCAACCCTGCGGGAGCTGCACCGGCGCGGCCTGGCCCAGGGATTGCTCGCCGATGGCCAATGCTTCACGCCGGGGCAGTTGCAGCGCTGCTTGCGTCTGGAAGACCCCCAGGCGGCACTCGATGAGTGGGTCCCGCCGTCTCTGCGCATCCTCTCTGCGGAGAAACGGGCGAAGAAGCCCTCCGAGACGCTCTTCCGAGCCGCCCTGCAAGCCCTCGCCCGCCACGGCCTGGAGCCGTCCCAAGTGTTGCACGTGGGTTCCCATCTGACCCGCGACATCGCCCCGGCCAAACGCCTCGGCTTCCGCACCGCCCTCTTTGCTGGCGATCGCCACAGCCTGGTGGCCACACCAGAGCAGCTCAAAGACCCGGCCCTGCGGCCCGATGCCCTCATCACCGAGTTGCCCCAAGTGCTGGAATTGCTCCCTTGACCCCCAACGGCAGAACATTCCCTTGACCCTGGTATGGAGGAATGCTCCCTTGAACCACAACAGCGGAATGTTTCCCTGAACCATGACGGTTGAACGACGCTCATCGCGGCCTGACGCCTGTTTTGAACCCATCCGGCGGCCTCCTCCGTGTTCTCCCCGGAAAACCTTCCCTGACGCGGGATGGTTTCCCCCCTATCTTTCCGCTTTTTCTGGAGGAGCAACTTGTCTGGTGGACGACAGATGTTAGAAAGGAGTTCTTACCCATGACGGTGGATGTCCAGACTCTGGAGAGCGCCCTGGAGCTGATCCGCGGTTTGGACTTCGCGCATCCCATCGCGGACATCGAGGCGATCCGCGCCGTCAATCCTCACCGCTACGAGTTCGAGATGCTGACGGCGATTGTGTATGTGGATCGGCAGCGGCACCGGATCGTCGGCTACAAGGATGTCCGGGCGGATGAGTTCTGGGTACGGGGGCACATGCCGGGCTATCCGCTCTTTCCCGGCGTCTTGATGTGCGAAGCGGCGGCCCAACTGGCGGCTTACTATTACACGAGCCAAAAGATCGGCGATGCGGGAATGTTGGTCGCTCTCGGCGCTTTGGATGAGGCCCGCTTCGTGCGCCCCGTGCGGCCCGGCGAACGGCTCGTCCTCGTCGGTACGGGTCTGAAGGTCCACCGCCGCCTGACCCGCTTCCATGTGCTCGGCCTGGTCGGTAGTGAGCGGGCCTTTGAGACTCAGGTCAGCGGTATGCCGATCGGTCCCCTGGCCCAATTGCAAGGAACGTAAAGCGGAGCTGGCAGCCGGCGGGAGACTGGCAGAGGCCGACGCTGAACCTGGAGAGTTGAGAGCCGATATGCTGGTTCCGGCTGCTTCCGTCGCATTCCGGGAGCCTGGCCCGATCCGCAGGAAGGCCCAGAAACAGAGGCGGTATCGGTCCGGCGTTCAGTCGTACCACAGCGGGGTCACC
>Ga0101943_1000961_pt1 | contig 31497 bp, 24 predicted proteins | sample DewCreD2012metaG_5_FD_75244 | JGI IMG/M metagenome (GOLD analysis project Ga0101943, IMG submission 75244) | Hot spring sediment bacterial and archeal communities from British Columbia, Canada, to study Microbial Dark Matter (Phase II) - Dewar... ... | reverse complement strand
CCAAGCAGATAGGTTGACTTCTTTGAGAGCATGTCATGAGTATTAACACGGATAGGAGCATTACCTCTGCAGCATTTACAGGAAGTTGAGGGTCAAAACCGCCTCGCAAGCGACCGCCCTTGCCGTCCGCTTGGGCTTGATCTGAAGGTTGCCTCTCGGGTTAGATGACCCGATGGTAGCCGGCAAAATGGCTATCATGGTCGCCTTGCGTTGAAACTTCGCCCGATGCACAATGGCAGCAGTGTGCAAGGAAGGAAGCAATGAGGGTGATGGCAATGAGCGGGATGGGACACTTCTTTCGCAACTTCGCTTCGTTAGACAAGGCGGTGAGGGCGAAAGGGATGGCGATGGTCGCATTCCTTTTGGGATTTGGCTTGGTCTTGTTTTGGTTGTCTTCCCCTTCTTTCGCTTCTCCTTCTGTGAAGGTGACGGGAGTTTTGAAGGGCTACTTTCTTTCGCCCGATGGGACTTTGATGGTCAGGGAGGTTCCCTTTGCCTTTCCTGAGAGACCTGAAGGCAAGTCTTTGCCCTCTCAACTGTTTCCCGTCTGGGCACATTACTACCTCCAAATGCGTGTGGAAAGCCCTGATGTGCCTATCAAGCGACTGAAGTTGCGGGTCGGCGAGCACGAGAGGATGATGACGCTGGAGAAGCCTCAAAAATCCGTTGTCATTCCTGAGGTGTCTTCTCAATGGCTGACAAGCCATGCTCGCTTGGGATTGGCGCTAAAGGTGACGGTGGAGTTGATGGACGGGACGGTGATCTCCGCTCAGCCCCAATACGCCGTGCAACTCGGTGAGGTGCAGCGGCTGAAGATAGATTGGCGTGATTTGGAGCGCATCGCAAGAATCAGCGGGTTTCTCCGCCGATGCGGTGATGAAATCTTGCCGGGGTTACAAGCCGATCACATCCCCATCCTCCTTGAAGGGGAAGAGGGGCAATGGGTCTTGGTGGGAGGAAAGTTCCCCGACAAATGGCGTTACAAAGGGGTCGCCCCTTTCGGGCTAACGATTTACCTTCCGCCCTTCCGCTTCCGAGTGCCACCAGAAATTAAGGAGCAGGTTCTCGGTGGGGTCTTGCGAACCCGAGATATGGGCATCGTCGTCATCTTACACTATCAACCTGGTTGGGACACCCTTGAGGAATTAGACAAGCCTCAATCGGGGCGGCATGGCGAACGGACTTTTGTCCTTGTCCATGAAATCGTGCATTACTGGTTCGGTCAAAAATTCGGTTGGACGAAAAGCCCTCAGCCCGTCTCATACACCGATTGGGAAGGTTATTTGGCGTGGAAGTTGGAAGGCAACGCTTTGTCGCAAGCGCTGAGCGCTGAGAGCGCATCGGCACGCGCGGAGGCACTCAGGAATTTTCTTCGCTTCCGTTGGTATCGCTATCGCCTCGGTTGTGGAGACGCCAAAACCGAAGGGCAAGAGGAATGGGACGAAGGGGTTGCTAATTTCCTGGCGGAGAAAGTGTTGGAACTCGCAAGGGAGACCTTGGGCGTGCCCTTGACATACATCCCTTCCCTCTTTTTCTTGGGCTTAGAAGCCTTTGAACAGCCGACACCTACATTGGAATTGCCTTTTGAGCCCCTTGCCCAAGCCCGACACCTCGGCTATGGGCAAGCCAAATTGTTGGATAAAGTGATGCCCAACTGGACTCGCCTAATCCATGAGCGGCGGTTACCGTTGGACGAACTATTGGCAAAAGCCATCGGATTGGAAAAGGACAAGGTGTTGGCATTATCGCCAAAGCAAATGCGCGATGAAATTCGCCTCGCAGCGCAAAAGGCGGGATGGGTGAAAGAACCCTCCCTCAAGGAAGGCAACGAATTGGTCGTTTTAGTCCCCCTCTCACATGGCGAAGGCACGGAGCCCCATTGGGTGGCTTTTGAAAGATGTGAGGTGACTTTTGAAGGGGGTCATGTCAAAAGCGACAAGGAAGTTGCCATCGCTTGGTCAGAAAAGGGGCTCGCCTTCCGTTGGATTTCATCTTCTCCCTTTGTATTGCGTGCGAAGCAGGAAAAGCGAGAGAACAAAGTGGTGCTGGAAGGGGAGGGCATCAGGGTAGAGGTGAAACAAGGCGAGGTGTGGAAAACCCCACGAGGAATTGTCGTGGGGCACAAAGACCAAGCAAAAGCGTGGGTGCTCGCCCACGCCAGAAAACCTGCGAAGGTGTCTCCCATGCGTCTCAGCACGGCGTGGACGATCCTCACCTTGGGAGCGGTCGCCGAGTTCGGTGCGGGTGCCGCTCAGGGGCAGGGTCTTCAAGTGGTTGGCTTCGTTTCAGGGCGCTTCCTCAACACATGGACCAACACCGTGGAGTATCGCACCATTGAGTTCGTCCCTGACCTTGAGTTGAGCGAGTATAGCGTCCTTGAGCCGCTGGATAACGAAGAGTATGAGGTGACCATTCAAGTCAATGACCCTGATGCCCAACTAACGCGACTGTCTTTACTCCTCACCGATGGGACGAGCGTTTCCGTCACCTCCGATCAGCCCACCAATCAATTGACCCTGACTTACCGAGGCAATTGGATCAAAATCTTCCGCCCCATCGGCGAGTTGCTTGAAGGGGCAGCCCAATGGTTTGGCAAGACGCTCATTGAAGTCGCTAAACAAATTGGCGCTGCCCAGTTGGCTGAGTATCTCAAGAAACTCCTGCAGGGAAAGAAAAAAGGCACCTTAGCGATCCATGTGAGGATTTGTGACGCTGAGCAGCCACAAAACAGCCCTACCGGTTTTGCCCAAGTGACCTTGGAAGTTTGGCGAGGGAACAAACGCGTCGTCCCGCCACCCGATGCCTCATGGGTTGTCTACCCTGACGGTAACGGTGACCTGTCATTGCCGCTTCCCGTGGCACCGGATTACTTAGTGAGGGCGATCAAGTCCATCTCCATTCCTGCTTGCCCTGAAGTGTGGAGCGGACCATATGCGGTGTTTGAAAAACAAACCAGTCACGCTCAACTACTGTTTTACTACCACAAAGGCATCAAAGGGCGGGTGATGGAGCAAACGAGTCGTGGCTCAATAGCGCTTCCTAGTGCCAATGCTTACCTCTACAAAGGCACGCAAGAACTTGGAGGTCCTTGGGAGAGCGGTAGCGATGGCTACTTCTTCATCCCACCTTTCCCTCTGGAGGGCATCTTAATGCAGTATGGGAGCGGGACTTACACCGTGAAGGTCGTTCCGCCTGCCCGTTCCATGCTTCGCCCCGAACCGTTGGAAGGGTTGAAGGATGTGAGCCTGACGAAATGCGAACGGAAGAAACCAGGTGACAACTGCCCACGCTCCTTGACGATAGATGTCGGCACTTTCTACTTCACCTACAAGCCTGTTTTTGGCGGCGGAGGGTAACCGCTGCAGTGCTGCGGGTGCTGGCGCTTCGTGATTTATCGGCTTAAGGCAGGCGGCGGAGTTTAGCGAGGAAAAGACCGCCTGAATCAAGGTGGTGGGGATAAATTCGGACGCAAAGGCGCATCATCTCGCCGAACTCTCGCCCTTGCCATTCAGTCAAGCCCGGTGCGTGAGGTAAGGGCAACTCTATCGGCACCAACTCGCTGGGCACTTTTTGCAAAGCATAGGCGACGACGGCTTCATTTTCTTCAGGGGCAAAAGTGCAAGTGGCATAGACGACGATGCCCTCTGGTCGGACTAACTCTAATGCTCGCCGCAGCAATCCCTTTTGCGTGCCGCTGATGGAACGGATGAAGTTGATGTCAGCGCCTTGCTTCAAATCTGGGTTCTCGCGCGCCCGCCCCTCTGCCGAGCAAGGAGCATCTACCAACACTTTGTCAAAGGCGATGCCTAAATCGGGATAATTGCGCCCGTCCCATTGGGTCACGACAGTGTTAGTGATGCCCATCCGCGACAAATTTGCCAGAAGCGCTCGCAACCGTTTGGGCGTCACATCGTTGGCGACGATGAGCCCTTTATTGTCCATCAACTCCGCCATCTGCGTCGTCTTCCCACCCGGTGCGGCGCAAAGGTCTAAGATGCGTTCGCCCGGCTGCGGGTCTAATGCCATCACCGCTGTCGCCGCACTCGCTTCCTGCACATAAAACCAGCCGAGCCAATGCTCCAGCGTCTTGGCGACGCTTCCTTCGCCGTCCACGCGCAATAGCCATTCGTTCCACGGCAACGGTATGACGGTGAACCCGCGCCGTCTCAATGCCTCGGCGACTTGCTCGGTCGTTGCTTTCAATCGGTTCACCCGCACCGTCACCGGTTGTGGTCGTTCCAAAGTCGCAAGGAAGGCATCAAAGTCTGGGATGATGGCGCGATAGCGTTCCATGCAGCGTCTCCTTTCCTTGTCAACCTCGCCTGAGTGTGTTTGGAAATTGAGCCCAATGGGAGGGCGAACCTTCTGGTGAGCCTATTCCTCCGACCTGCCGAATTGCCAAAATTTTCGGCTCGGCAAAAGCCTCGCCCTCCCTTTCCGAACACCCTCACCTCGCCTATCCATAAGGGAACGGGGCAGATTTTTGTCTGCCCCGTTCCCTTGTCAAGACATTTCTTCTAACCGCCCCCTGGTGGCGATTGGGGAGGTTTGTAGGTGAAGGTGAAACCACCAAGGTCTACGGTTGTGTCCCTGGGGCAAGGTTCATTCGTCTTGCGCCGCCGGCATTTGGTGATCGTCGGCGTCTCCTTTAGGATAAACGGCGGGTCTGGTTGCAACATGGAGCGAGCAGGTGGCGTCACCTTAATCGTGAAACTCGTATCGCCATATTGCTCCAGCCAACTGTCAATGAGATGGGCGGGAATGTGGAAACTCCCGATAATTCCGCTGCTGGACTCGGTCGTCGTTTCGTAGAGGCGCTGTGTCCCCTTGAACACTTCCACCGTTGCCCCCGGCAATGGCACTAACCTTCCATCGCTCGTCCACTCCCACACCATTCCCTCTATCCCTTTGTGAACGATGAAAAGGAATCCGATGCTACCAGTAGCATTAGCCGCAATGCCAAATTCTTCTGGACCTGATTTCAGAGGCGTTTGGCACATCGCTAACTGCGAGCGACTTTCTCTACCTGTGGCTTCAGCCGTGTAGTCAGGGGCTGGGGGCAATTGAATCGTGTCCTGACCTTGTCTGGTGTGGAAACTCGCCTTAACTTCTTCGGGCTTTGATTTCCGCCAGATGTTGCCCCAAACATTAAGGGGCTCCGATTTTCCAGTTCCCGCATCAAGCAATGCTCCATAGACCTTGAGATTGCCCGTCGGAGGCGTTTTGACAGACTCGTATTCCACTTCCGTTTCCCACTCCCGTCCTTTGCTGTCCCTGTAGCGGAATTTGATACGCAACTTTTTGCGTTCCTGTTGCTGCGGGTCAGGTGCAAGGGAGAGGGCAAAGGCAAGCAGTGTTCCCCCGCTTGTCTCCGTCGCTGCTCCCGTCACACTCCAATAACTTCCAACCCCCTCCTGCCATGTCCACCTGACGATGACCCAAAAAGTTACCTTGAAGGGGTCTGCGTCTGCATGCCATGCCGTCAATCGTCCCGTGTAAACTTCGTCCGTCACGAAATACCGCTCCACGCCATCAGGAGCACTGCCTGCTAATGGTAGCGTCTCGTAGGTAAAACCTCCCGTCGCTGCATGGAATACCCCGCTCAAATCTCCTGTGACACCCACCAAGCCTTCCTGAGCACTTCCGTTGCTCCCCCAAAGCAGCACCAACGGCAGTGCGATAGCATACCACGCTTTTGCGCCCTTCATCTTGAATGCACCTCTTTGCAAGGCTTTCGGCACTTTATCAACGGGGCATAAAAACACCCCGTCCTTTTCCCGCAGAACCGTCAACTTGCCTTGAATCCATAACCCCGCCCCCTGCAAAGTCACAAGCCCATCAGGACGACGGTGCAAGGCGAGTTGCCTGCTTTTATCCCACAAAATCCCCAACCGTCCCCGTTCTCTGTCCACTCTCATCCAGACAGGCGCTTCCACCGTCGCGACCAAGTCATCGGTTTCCAACGAAAGTTTCGTCCCCAACGGAAGCGTTTCATGATGCCGCTGGAATTGCTCCAGTTCTTCCAACAACCCCTTGGGCAAAGAAAGCCAGATGGTCACCGAGGGCTTTGGAGGTTCCATCGCTTCGGCTTTTGCCTCTTCGTCGTTTGCTTTCGCGTCGCTGTCCTTTCCGTCCTTTGTCTCCCTTCGTTCAATGACATCTTTGGGCAAAGGAGTTGTGGCAACAGCGTCTTCAAGCAAGGCTTCCAAGTCTTTCGCGGGCACTTTTTGCCGCCATCTCGTTGCCCATCGCTCCAACAGCATCGCTTGCGCCAGACCAAAAGCGTGAGCATGTCCCAATGCCAGTCGCTTTAGTCGCAAAGTGTCTATGAGCACTTGTTCGTCCATGACTTGGTAACCGAAAAACTCTGGGTCAGCCTTTAGTGCGTTCAGGGGTTGATAGCCTTCCCTTGTCCCCACCTTCATCGCCTGCCAACTGACAAAGGTCGCTGACCCCTCCAGCATTTCCTTCACCCGTTCGTCCACGATTTCCTCCTTCCTCATCCCTTGCCGCTGCCGCCGTTGATGGCGGGCATGCAAAAAGGCTTTCGCCCATTGTCGGCTCTCCACCTCGCTTTCTGCCGTTAATGCCCGCACCAGCCATTCCCGTTCCGTTTCTTCTTCCAAAGGGTTGGCGACCTCTTTCGCCGACAAAGCAGGGGGTTCACCAAATTGCTGAAACCACCAGACATGGAAGGCTTCATGGAGGATGGCTTCTATCCGCTGAAGGGCATCAGGATAACGAACGGTAGGGTAACCCGCCGACCAAGCGCATTCCGTCAAAACCCACCAAGTCGGATAATAACGCAACGCCACCGTCTTAACCCCATTCACTTCCTCTACCCATCCCATCACTTCCTCCCGCCTTGTTTCACTTGCTTCCCATCGCCCCACATAAACCGTCATCTTGAAAGGCACTTTCGGCAGCAAACCTTTATACCGCTCAAATCCTTTCGGCGGCTTGGGATGGTTGATCAACACCCACTGCCCTCCTGCCCCTTCCAGCAAAAACGCAATCCCGTCCAACGAAAATCCCTCCCAAATCTCTCCGCCTCTCTCCTTCAACAAGTGCCCAACTTCCGCTATCCGAACAAAATCAAGCCAGTCAACTTTCAAAGGCAAAACCCTTTCAAAACGGACGGGAAAGTTCGGGCGAATAACCGTTTCTTTCCCATCCCTAAACCGAACCAATAACCGCACCGAAAGCCCCTCTTCGCCCTGCAGCCCAATCCATCCCCCGACTTGATGAGGCATCTCCCCTTCCGACACACCCTCAGGATAATGCCGTCGCCAAAGCAACCTTCCGTCGCCCGAAAGAAGCCAAACACTTTGGATTGGCTCAGAGGCAGAAAACTTGCCTTGAAGGTAGTAGCCAGCGGGCAAGGGAAAAAGGCGGTCAGGCAGGTCAGAGATGGTAGGTTTATCTGGGAAGGAGAAAGGAACTTCTCGCACCTTCAAAGTCCCATCGGGCGAAAGGAAATAGCCCTTCAAGACGCCTGTCACCGTCCAAGAAGGGGACGCGGGACGAGGGGCGAGGGACGAAGAAGAAGCAAAAGAAAGGGAAGGAAGCCAAAGCAAGGTCAGACCGAAAAGAAACGCCACCACTATCTCCTTCGCTTTCTCCATTGCACCTTCACTGCCCTGTCTAAAGGAGGCAAAGTCGTGAAAGAAGCGTCCCATCCCGTTTCCCGCCATTATCTTTCGCGCCCCCTTGTGCCTTGCGTTGCTGCCGTCATTGTGCATCAAGTAAAGTGCCGACGCAAGGCGACCATGGTAGCCATTTTGCCGGCTACCATTGGGTCACCCGACCCCAAAACCCAAACTCAAATCAAGCCCAAGCGGACGGCGAGGGCAGTCGCTTGCGGGGCGGTTTTGACCCTCAACTTCCTGTAAATGCTGCAGAGGTAATGCTCCTATCCGTGTTAATACTCATGACATGCTCTCAAAGAAGTCAACCTATCTGCTTGGGGCAATTGAGGACCGTTTTGTTCTGTGGGTTAGAGAACTGGTCGCTGCTTGCGAAATGCTGGACATTGAGCCTATCGTTCTGTCGTGACGCCTTTGTCACCGTATTGTTAAATTTCCATCCAACAAGATTGCCAGCCGACAATAGGGGCACTCAGCGAGGGTGCGGGCATCAGGGAGCCAACGGTAACTGGGCTCATAAGGCAACCCTTGCAGCATCTGCACTACCTTCAGCGCGTTATCGGCATCAGGTGGAAGACAACACGCCTAAGATGACTGTTGTGTTATAGTTGCCTGCCAAGTTCCTGTCTGGCTGTCGTAGGTGATGTCTGCCATCTCGCCGCTATCCACCTGTCCATTAGCATTCTCGTCCAACCATAGGCGAGAAATGCCGACATCCACGAAATTCCAAACGCCTTGCTTTACTGAACCGTTAGGGTCGGTGAAAATGAAGGCACCTTGTCCCCCGACTAAAAGGGCAGGCTGAACGGCATCAACGACCAACGGGTTTGTTTCAGAAATTATAAGTTGGAAATTGCCTTGAGTGCCCAATGCCTGGAGTGTCCCTTGAATGAGGAATTGCTCCTCGCTCTGTTGAGAGACCATGACATCTCCCTGCCAACGCTTAGTTTCTGTCGTTTGAACCGACCAATCCCATTTGTAACTGCCAGATGGAAAGTTGTCCGTGTCAGGAGAAGCCAACCAGCCGTTCCAAGTTTCCGAGGGCGTTTGGAAGTTCTCAAGGACATACTTCAGGACACTTCCTTCGTCGTAAATCTTAACGATGCCCCCATAGCCGTCATCCTCAGGTGTTCCAAAGTCATAAACTTGCCAATCAGGGAAGGCATCCCCGTCGCTGTTAGTTTCTGAAACAGTTCGGTTCGCTTGACGGAAGGGGATGCTGTCAAAGACAGTCCCGTTGAGGAAAGGAAAGAGGCGATTGAGACCGTCGGTCACTTCCGCCGCTGCAGTTTCAAGAACTACAGGTTCAGCGACAACGGCTTGAGGGAAGGTTGAAAAACCAGAAAGTTTGAAGGTTACTGCCACCACTGCAGCAGTAGCGAAAATCCCAAGCCCAAAGAGGCGCCTCTTGAAAAGTTGATTGTTGCGCATCTTCGCCCCTCCTTTCACCGTTTTTCTATCTTCCCGTCCAAAAGGACGGCAAGACGACAATAAGGACAATAGGCTAAGGTGCGATTATCAGGACGCCAAAGGTAACTTGGTTCGTAATCAAGCCCTTGACTGTCCATCGCGACTTTGAGAAGATACTTTGGGTCTCTCGGACAGATGAGCGACAAGGGGAAATCTACATAAGAACCTACCCACTCAGACATCCCCAGATAATTTGCTTCCCTTTCGGTCAACATAACCGTTTTCTTCGTCGCCATTTTGATCCACCTCACAGGTGGTGGAAAAGGAGCCTGATAACGCCTACTCACCTTTTGGCTTAACACCCAAAGGGCTTTCAGGTTGTAACGACAGGCAAAATAAGGCTCAAAGTATGTCCAAATCATTGGACGAACTATCAACCATGCTGTTGTGAAAAAGTAAGCACCAAAGAAAAGTAACGCACCAACCAAAAGAAATCTGCGTCCTAACATTGGGATATCACCTGCAAGTGTAAGGGCCATCCTCTCTGCATCTTCCTGCAGGACCAACACACCCAGGGATTCCAAACATTGGCAGGCGATAACCGCTTCTACCCTTTGAGTCTCGGTAAATATAAAGGTCACAATTGTACATAGCCCCCATGTGGCAGCAACGGACATTAAGACGCGTTCCTACCAACACGCACCCTGACGTGATGGTATCCACACACGACCTCTCGCGCGGAAAACAGCCTAAGAGTGAGAACAAAGAAACCAACAAAGCAACATTCCATGTCCGTCTAATCAAGCACATCTTCTTCTTCACGGCTCTCACCTCCTTCACCTTCAAATTCCGCCCGAACAAAGCGAGGACGCCCTTTTGGCCAAAGGACAATAGAACCGTCATAATGAGCAATGAGAGAAAATCCCAAAGGTCGCTTATGAGCCGAGCAAACAAAAAGTGGAGAAGTGGATTTCAAACGGGGATTACCTTTTCCGTAAATCTGCACGACAAGTTCGTTGATAAGCCAATGGTAGGAGTTAAGCCACTCTTCGCCTTTCCATACGATGGTGATAGGAGAAAGATTTGGAAGTTCTGGTCTCCACCTTCCCCTTGTTGGGTCGCTGGGGCACAGAAAAACGGACTTGTCACGAACATATGGGTAAAGCATTTGGTCTATAAAACCCCACATCCCTTCAGGCGTTTTGATAGGGTGATTAGGTGCTATTGGCACGGTTCCCCAATCCTGTTCATACATGTGCACTGCTTGGATGAGTTGACGAAGGTTACTAATACATGTAGCCAAATGTGCACGCTCACGGGCTTGTGAAAGCGCCCGATAGGTTATCCCCACAATCACCAAAATCACGCCTATCACGACTAGCAACTCAATCAATGTCATCCCTCTTCGCACCTTCTTTCACCTTCCATTCAACAGCCAATGACTTATTCGCTCAAGTTCTTCCTGCCACCTTTCCGGTTGCCAAAAGTAACTTGTCAAAGGACTGAGATAACAGAGCGTCCCGTCGGGAGAAATCAAGTAAAAGCGGGGCATGTAAAGGGCGTTCAGGTGTTCAAAAACCTTCAATTGCGGGTCCCGCATGAAGGTCAGTTCCTTAAACGAGTTCCAAAGCAGATAAAACTCTGCGTTAGGCTGACCGATGTAGACGATAATAAGACGCATCTTGTCAGCGTGTCTCTTCTGGAAGGCAAGAAAGGTGGTGAGTGTCTCTTCCAAGCCACATCTGCCACAAATGAATAAAAGCCCCGTCATCTTGTCAGGGAAGGGCAACTTCACAAGACTTCCTTGCCAATCGGTTAAACCATCCAGAGAGACAGGCGAGCCAATTTTAGGGTCCCTTTCAGCGGTCAAGCGAAGAAGAGGTGTCCATTCTTCAGGGTTGATGCCTGTTAACCGAAAGTAAAGCGCCATGCCGTAGCCTTTGGCGCCCAGAAACCAACCGGCAAAGGAGCAAGCCAACCAAAACAGCAAAACTTGCCAGTTGGATTGAAACCATACCCTTACCTGCCATATTTTCCTTTCAACCGCCTTTTGTTTTCCCATCGTCAAAGCCTCCCGATTTACCGTCGGTAAATGCCAACCTCTAAGAGAGAGCCCCGTCGTTGGTCTCTCCTTTGCCCACTGCCGTCATTGTGCACCAAGCAAAGTGCCAACGCAAGGCGACCATGGTAGCCATTTTGCCGGCTACCTTTGGGGCAAGGAAGAACCTTTAATTTCTTCCCCAGCATGATGAATGTGAATCAGTCCATATTTGAACGCCCAAAGGATGTAGCGTCGCACTTCCTCTGGTGACATTTTCCATTTGTGTCCCACAACTTTCTCCACTTGAGCAATCGTCAATGGCAATCTAAGGGCTGTGCAGTAACGAATGAACCGCAAAAATTTCATCGCTGCATCGGAGCGAAGTAAGGAGCGGGCATCATCCAGTAGAAATAGCCCTTCTTTGCGACAGCAAACCCGAAAACCCCGCTGGGTCAGATAAACCCTGTCATCGCCATGTATGGCAAAAGTCGCAAAGTGTTGAAAGTCGCAGTAGTAGCGAGGTCGTATCAAGCCATCCGTCTTAAAACTCCGTTCAATTGATGTTGCGACTTCCCTCAGTGTCGACCAAAGTTCCCAAAACTGACGAACGATATTACGCCAATGGTAGTGGCTTAACACATGTTGACGCGCTCGTTTACCTATCTCCTGTCTCAAGGGTTCGTTGCTGACCAAAAGGTCAAGGAAATGAGCAACAGCTTCAGGTTTGGCTGCCACCGTCTGCCCAACATAAAAGTGGTCAGAACTCCAATCGTAAAAAGGCGCTAAGTCACATAGCGTCTCGTCCGACTCTCCCCACATCGTTGGCACTTTAAAGCCCGTCTCTCCGTGCACAACCAGTTCTCGGTAGCCAGCCCAATCCGAAACGACGACGGGTAAACCCGACGCCATCGCTTCTAAGGGCGTTAAACCAAAGTTCTCCTGCAGTGTGTCACTCAGAGAAATGAAAATATCGGCGGCGGAGTAATATAAAGGCACGTTGACTTTAGGTATACCTGTGCGCAGTAAAACCTTGCCTTGTAGCCCCAACTCCCTAATCACTTCGTCCACTTTGCCTCGGTAAATGTCAGTGATAGGACCAACAAGCAGAAGCAACACTTGATCCGCATGCTTTTGAGCAACGCGTTGAAACGCAATCAACAATGGAATGACATCGCTTTTGCTGGCTGGATCTATCCGACCCATGTAAAGGACGATGAGTTTGTCCTTCGGCAACTCCAACAGGGTGCGCATGTCCGCCTTGTCGCGAGGCTTGAAAAGGTCAGTATCAATACCGTGAGGGATGACTGCTAATTGAAAAGGGGACGGCAACGAGCAACCGAAGTCCTCTTGAAGCCGCTCTCGCAACCGTTGCAGAATGTTTTGCGTCGCTTGTTTGGCGACTTGTGTGGTGCACACCAGGGCATCGCAAGGGTAAGTCGGTGTCAGCAGTAACCGAACGACTAACTCCCGCAAGAAGTTCTGATAACTGAAGCCATACTCCATACAAGTGACAGGAAACATAGCACCATCGGCAAAGCGAGAACGAGCATAAGCCACCAAATCCAAAAAGGGACCGTTCAAATCGTGCAACGCCAAAAGAGGCATATTGGCAAGGGCATAAGCCATCTGGTGGATTGGGATGATGCGGTGTGAGGGGAAGGTGTCAAACCCCGTGATGTCGGCAAGGATCAAGCATTCTCTTCGCATGGCATCGGCATGATATTCACTGACAAACAAGGTTAGGGGGACTTCCGAGTAGGTCAGTAACGCCCTCAACAATTCCCGCCCTGCCACTGATGAACCTGGCTCTCCCGAAATAGCATCGGGATGGCGCAAAAAGGTGCCCGGTAGCAATAAACCGACGGTAGCAGGTAGCATCACGTCTCCCCTCCCTAGCCCCAATCCAACGCATTACCATTCCTTTTCCTCTTTGCCGAAAAGGTTAAAACTGCCATCTTCTGCCCGCAATCCTCGTATCCCATGACGGCGGAGGATGTCTACGCTTAACCCTAAGGTTTGCTCATACTTGTAACCAGCACGGACAAGTTTCCAAATGCATACCACATACAGGATCTTGCTTAGCAACAGTTTCCAACCTTTAGGTGTGTAAATAAGGAGGATGCTCAAGTATGGGTAATGGGGTTGATCAATGGGGTCACCTTGCAGGTAGATGTTCCAGGTCATCTGATCAGGCATGGGCGGCTCTACCAGTCGGTCACCGACACGAGGCGGCAGTTGCGACAAACCCAAAACATCCTTAAGGACAGCGCAAACGATTTCTGGTGTCAAGTTCAGCCGCTTCAGTTCCTCCTCATCGGTCAGACGGCAGAGGGTTTCGCAATCGCCGCTCAAAAGCGCCTTAACCGCTCGTTCCTTGATAAAATAAGGCGAGGAAACATAGTGGCGATAAGCAAGGTAGGCACCGCCTAACAACACAGCAACCGCCACAATCGCCCATTTGCGACGGTCCTTTATAACGACCCGCATAACTACCACTCCCTTTTCAGGAGGTGACGGCAGGGGCGGCTTAATGTCGCCACCCCTGCCAATTTGTGTTCAACTGCTCCGAGACCCAGAACCGCCAGAACTGCTACCCTGGACGCAAGTTCCTGATACACAGGTGTGACCTGAGAAGCTACTAACGAACGATTTTGATACGCAGGTGCTGCTACTACCGCAGGTGGGACCGATGTAGGCATACTTTCTCACATAATACTGGCAGCAGTAGGGTGAATCTGTAGAACAAGCAGGTCCTGACCAAATCACCGAGGAGACACAACCAGGTGGGGGAGTTAGACAAACAGTGGCGGGAGGACAAACAGCAGCCACCCATGCTGAGAGACCTGCTATCCCTGCCAACAGAGACAACAAGGCTAATTGGAGACGGTTCGCCCAACGACGCCCCACCTTTTCACCTCCTTCCCTTGGAGATTGAACGTCTACCACTTGTCCGGTGCCCAATCCCGCACAGGTACCCGCTTGATGTTGATTTGCCCGTTCAAGCGCAAAAGGATCAACAACTTGGTCTCCCAGTAGGGCATATGGAAAAGTTCAATTGGATCAGACACGGGGTTGTGCCAGTCACAGAAAGTTACAATCGCTTCCTCGCCGCGCTTTTTTACCCACGGTTCCCACGATGCCGGAATGCTGGGGTCGTCTGGACCGGGATACCAAACATAGGAGTTCAATTGGGTAGGAGGGATGCGAGCCGACGGGCATCTCCAAACTGCCCAACCTTTACAGTAATGCTCCACGAAGTAAAACATCGAGTTGTCTTCCCTGGATGGTAATCCCAACTGCCAATATCTCAAGTCTTGCCCTGGTGACGCTTCCACACCGTTCCAATCCGCCCGATACATCGCCATCGCTTGGGCTATCTGTCGGAGGTTAGAGACGCATCCTTGCCGCCGCGCCGCTTCCCGTGCCGAACTAAAGACGACGAACAGGATCCCCGACAGCGCCGCGATGATCCCGATGACCACCATTAACTCCACCAGAGTGAACCCACGCTTTAGGCGCCATCGCAACTTTGCAGCCATCACGGCGTTCGCCCCCTTCGCCTGTCGTTTCCCCATGCTTGTTGGCGTAATTCCCTTGCCCACGCGGTCAACAACCGGTTTGCCTTTTGCTGTCCCCAAAGGTGTTCGGCGAACTGCTGCAGCGCACTGACTTCCCCCTCCGTCGGTTCGTCCTGTTTCCAAACTAACCGCCCCTTGACGAAGCCATAAGCACGAGGCGTAAATTGAGCATTGAGGGCTTGCGTGATCTCCCCCTTTGGGTCGGCGAAGATAGGCAATGCCCATCCCCTCGCTCGCGCTTCCTGAGCGATCTCCTCTTCCCCGTTTTGGAACAACACCGCCACTTGAAGGCGTTGACGCCAAGTCGTAGAGCCTGCCACCTCTTGCCATACCTTGACATTCCCAGCCTTGCAGCCTTTGCAATCTCCCATGACCACTAACAACAAAGGGAGGTCAGGCGACACCAACACTCCGTTGCAAGGCTGCTTGCCTTGAAGCGATTCCACAGTTATCCCCAAAGGAGGGTCATGGGAAAGGCGCTGTTGCAAGTCTTGGCGGGCTTTTTCGGCAGCGACGGCGTTGTAACTGCGGACCCGCCAAGCAAAGAAGAGCCGCTGCACTTCTATGCTGCAAGGGGCAAGCACAAGCCAAAGGAAGGTCAGGGCGAGGAAAAGGAGCGACAGAACAGTGAGGCGGTCTGCGCAAGCGGATTTTTTTTGCCTTGGGGTCGGTGGCAATGTTTCGCCCTTCCGGAAAAGGCACGGAAGCGCAAGTTTCGCTTTGCCCATGTCCCTTGACTGTTGAGCCAGAAGCGCTTCACCCTTTGTGCCTTGCCTTATGAACATAGGAAGCGCCCCCTTGTGCCTTGCGTTGCTGCCGTAATTGTGCATCAAGTAAAGTGCCGACGCAAGGCTACCATGGTAGCCATTTTGCCGGCTACCATTGGGTCACCCGACCCCAAAACCCAAACTCAAATCAAGCCCAAGCGGACGGCAAGGGCGGTCGCTTGCGGGGCGGTTTTGACCCTCAACTTCCTGTAAATGCTGCAAAGGTAACGCTTGATGGTGGTGGGGTTGTAGTGTAAGTGTTCCGCAACCGCCTTGATGGTGCCCAATTCTACGAGGGCGCTCAAAATCTTCCGTTCCAGTGGTGTGAGCAATCCTTCCTCTACGATGAACGAGTCCGCATCAAGCGATGGTGGCTCTTTGACGATGAAGAACTCTGGAGGGAGAACCTGCTTGATGAGCGCTGCACCCAAAGGGCTGCGACAAAAAATGACGACGGTAAGTTGTTGCTCTGCTATTCGCCTCGTCTTGTGCCTTTTGCGTTTCATCGCCTTCGCTCCCCTCGCCACAGGAGACGTCTGCACCCCAAGGGATGAAGCGTTCGGCTACATTGTGACGGAACTTTTTTTTTTTCGTCAAGTTGCCGCTCGTTCTGATGGTCGGTGGCACAATTGGGGCGGTGACGCAACATGAGGGGGTTGGGCATTGAGACTTCGTGCGATGAAACTTCAGCAGCTGTCGTGGAAGACAAGATGTTCGTGCGCGCCAATGTCGTGCTGACGCAAACGAAATTGCACGAACCCTTTGGCGGCATCGTCCCTGAAATCGCCTCCCGCAAGCAGATGGAGTTCATCGCCCCTGTCGTGCATCAAGCGATGGCGGAAGCGGGGGTGAGTTGGCGTGATTTGGATGCCATTGCCGTCACCAACCGACCCGGTTTGATTGGCTCGTTGGTGGTCGGCGTCAGTTTTGCTAAAGCGATTGCGTTGGTGCACAACTTGCCGCTCATCCCTGTCAATCATTTGGAGGGGCATGTGTTTTCGGTATTTTTGCGGGATGAGAAAGGGATGACGGATGACCGATGGGATTTTCCGTTTTTGTGCCTTTTGGTCTCTGGTGGGCATACGGAGTTGATTTGGGTGAAGGATGTGGGCGATTACGAAGTGCTGGGGCGGACGAGGGACGATGCGGCGGGGGAAGCCTTTGACAAGGTGGCGCGGGCGTTGGGGTTGGGTTTCCCCGGCGGTCCTGCCATTGACAGGGCGTCGGAAGGGGGCGACCTGAATGCCATCGCTTTTCCGCGCGCCGATTTAACGCCGTCCCTTGACTTTTCCTTTGCGGGCTTGAAAACGGCTGTCGTGCGTTACCTGAAGGGGATGGAGGAACGGCTTAAACGGAAATCTGCCCCGACTTTGGCGGACATCGCCGCCAGTTTTCAGGAAGCCGTCGCCGACATGCTGCTGGGCAATTTACGACGAGCGGCAGAACTAACGGGTGCAGAACGCATCGCTGTCGTCGGTGGCGTCGCCGCCAACCGTCGGTTGCGACAAAAATTGCTGGAAATGGCGCAGGAGAAGGGATGGCAATTGAGATTGCCTCCGTTAAAGTGGTGCACTGACAATGCTGCCATGATCGCTTGCGCCGCCAGTTTTCGGCTAGAGCGGGGATTGGCGGAGAGCGACCTTACATGCGATGCTTTCGCTGTCGCTGAAATAAACGAATGAGCGCCTCGCTGTGGGGGAGCGAGGATGGCAGAAGGCAATCTGAAGTTCATCGCCGATGTGATGTTGGGCAAACTGGCACGGTGGCTGCGGATTTTAGGTTACGATGTCGCTTACGACCCCAACGCCGACGATGAAGCCTTGGTGCAGCGTGCCGTCAACGAGGGGCGCATCCTGTTGACCAAAGACCGACGGTTGGTGGAGCGTTGGCGAAAAAAGTTGCGGCAATACGGTTACTTGCTGCTGGACAGTGACGATTGGCGAAAACAGTTGCGCCAGACGGTGGCACATTTCGGCTTAGACATTCGCAACCGTCGGCTCACCCGTTGTCCCGATTGCAACGGCGTTTTGGAAACCGTCAGCAAAGAGTCCGTCCGTTATCGCGTCCCTTTCTTCGTCTTCACCCAACATGAGCATTTCGCCCGATGCTCGCAATGTGGGAAAATTTACTGGGCGGGCAGCCATTACGAGCGCATCAGCGCCGCACTGGACGAACTGCTGCGGGAGACCTCATGAGTTCACTGAGTTGACGGGCGAAAGGCGTGAGCGCCGACATTTTGGGCGGGGCTATCGGGGGCGACGGTCAAATCGCCTTTTTCTGGGTCGCGCAACTTAGGGTCAATCCCGTAAACGCCATCTTTTTCGGGCACGGGCAATCGGGGGCGACTTTGGGTCGGCTTGTCAGCGCAAAACCACCAATTGCGGGCGAAGGTGAAAGTTTGTGGGGCGGTGTCGGGTCCGATGTTGATCCCTCCTTCCGCCCACTCGTCGGAGCGAAACACAATCAAGTTGTCGGTCACGATGCCGTTGCGGCAGGACACGAACCCTTCCGCCTTTGTCTCTTGCAAAATGCGGAACGCCCATCGCTTCGGGCGGTAAATCGTGTTGAACCGAACGGTCGCTCCGTCCAAGCCCGTGAAGGCGATGGCAGCCGTCCCGCCGACGATGATGCACCCTTCTACGGTTAAATCGTGGGCTTCCGAGTGAGTTTCTCCCGAACGCAGAGGCGGTCGGAAAAATTGCAGCCCAGTGCTGCCACCCAACTGGATGGCGCGAGCACCCGCATGTTCCAAACGACAGCGGACGATGCGGATGCGACTGCTACCGCCTTTCGCCTGAATGCCGTAGCCTTTGTCGTCGTCAAACTTCAGCGTGCAATTTTCAATGACACCTTCGTGGCAACCCACCATGTCAATGCCTTGCCCGCCATCGCCCCATCGCTCTATGACGCACCCGTCTACGCGAAAATGAACGACGCCCGACAACTTGATGCCATCGCAATTGCCCTTCGGACCGATATCTCGGACGCGCAAATTGCGCAGGGTGATGTGGTGGGACGGTGTGTCAAAACTGCCGCCATCGTCAATGTTCAACCCGTTTCCCGATGCACCCACCAACACTAAGTCGCTCAGTTCCAAGTAAGCGGCGTCGGTGAGGTGCAAGCCTTCTGTCCCGCCACGAATGATGGGTGGGTTTTGTGGGTCGGCTGCGGCAATGCGGATAGGTTTATCGGGTGTGCCCTGCAAGTTTGAGAGGTAAATGCCGCCGCGATATTCGCCCGATGCCACCAAAATCGTCGTCCCGGCTGTCGCCATCCGAAGGGCTTGTCGCAAGGAAATGTCATCGGCGACGCGCAAGGTGCGCCCGCCAATTTGCGAGCGGGCAGGCAATTTGCCGATGATGCTAAGCAGCATCAATACCGACGCCGCTGCGACGAAGGTCCATCGCGTCATGCTTGCCTTCACCTTCCCTTGTGCCGGAAACTTGCGTGCCAAAATCTTGGCAGCGAAACTCGTCGGATGGAGGTGGCGTTTGGTAATGCGATGGCGATGGAGCAGCGTGATGGCGGTGATGATGGTGACGGCAGCGTTCGGGATGGCGCAACCGTTGCCGACGGAAATTGGCGTGGACACGATGCTCCAATGGCTCATCTCCGCCGAGCATTTGCCCTACCTGCGGGATTGGAAGTGCTTTCAATTTTCCAGTTACGACCGAACGGGCGGCAATCGCGATTTTGGCAACTTTTTGCGGATGGAAGGGAAAACAGCGGTTCTGGCGGAGATGGACGGACCTGGTGCCATCGTCCGCCTTTGGTCGGCGAACCCGCGTGGGCGGATGCGGATTTACTTGGACGACATGGACAAGCCCGTCATTGATTGTCCGATGCGCGATTTCTTTGAGGGGCGCATTGCCCCCATTCGCCCACCCATCGCCATGCCGTCCAGCGGCGGCGTCATCAGTTACTTCCCGATACCTTTCGCTCAAAAGATGCAGGTGACGGTGGATGACCCTGGCGCCATGTATTACCATGTGACCGTCGTGCAATTTCCGAAGGGCACAAAGGTGCGGACTTTGCGGTTGCCATTGAGCGAAGCGGAGCAGGCGGCGTTGGACGAAGTGTTGCGCGTTTGGTCTTCTCCTGTTCGGTTGCCCAGCAACCTGACTTTTGAAGAGCACACCATCCCGCCCCGCAGCCGTCGGATGGTCTTTGAAGTGCGTGGTCCGGCGATGGTCAAGGGATTGTTCGTCATGGTGCCGCCAGAACAATTTGTGGCGTGGCGGAAAGGTGTCCTGCGGATTTACTGGGACGGCGAAAAATCGCCCAGCGTGGAAGCGCCGTTGGGCGACTTTTTCGGTAGCGGTTTCGGAGCGACTTACCTTTACTCGCGCCTAATCGGTTTCACCGATGAAGGCATCGGTTATTGCTTCTTTCCCATGCCTTTCGCCCGCTCGGCGCGCATCGTCTTGGAAAACGGGTTGAGCGTTCCCTTGACGGTTCGGTTGGCGGTGCGACTGACGCCCATCCCTGCCGACGAATTGAAACGCATGGGCTATTTCCACGCCAAGTGGTTCTGGTGGTTCACCCGCAAAGGCGTCCCGCATCAATTGGTGAAGTCGGAGAAAGGGCGGGGACACCTTGTTGGCGTCGCCATGACGATGCAAAGCGCTGCTGGGTTGGGTTTTTTGGAGGGCGATGAACTGTTTGATGTGGATGGTGAACGCGCCTTCAACGGCACGGGCACGGAAGACTACTTCAACAGCGGCTGGTATTTCCAGACGGGACCTGTCATCGCGCCCCTGCACGGGTGCGTCCGCAAGACGGACAACAGCATCGTCGCTTATCGCCTGCACATCAACGACGCCGTCGTTTGGCACAAAAGCGCCGACTTGAAGATTGAGCATGGAGGCACGAACGACACGGAGGGCGTGGAGTATTCCAGTGGGGCTTGGTGGTATCAAACCGAACCGCACACCGACTTTTTCACCATGCCCCCTGCGACCGTCTTGAACTTCCCCCATCAACCTTTTGCGTTGCCACCTGGGAGTTTGGTGGCGGCGGAACTGGTGATGCCACAAAAGGGTGTGGAGGTGTTGCCCCTCTTTCGCTTCACTGACATGGCAGGCATGAACGCTGTCGTCGTCCGACCGCCTCAACGCACTTTAACCTTACCCTTGAAAGACATCGCCCCTGACCGAGGCACCCTCATCGGCTATTTTGTCAAGCGACGGGATTTTGGGGTCGTGCGGGTTTTCGTCGGCGAGCAAGATTTGGGTGAAGTGAATTTGCGGAGCGAAACGGACGATGGGCGGGTCGCCCGCGTCGTGTTGGGCGAGGTGCGGTTGACACCAGAGCAAACCATCCGCCTTATCGGCGATGGCAAACGAATCTTTGCCGTCGTCGGGTTTGAATTGCTCTCGCAAAGTCCCTTCATCACTGAGTGGCTGCTCGCTGGTCCGTTTCCCAATGAGGGTGACAAGGGATTGGATGCCGCCTATCCGCCCGAACAAGCGCGCACTTTGGAAGACGCCCTGAAAGTTGCCCAATGGAGGCGGGTCAAGGCTTCCGATGGAATCCTGAACTTGCTGCCCCACTTTCAACCCAACACCAATGTCGTCGCTTACGCATTGGCAGTCATTGACGCTCCCAACGAGATGGCGACGGAATTGCTGGTCGGCAGCGACGATGGCGTCAAGATGTGGCTCAACGGTGAACTGGTGCATAGCAACCATGCCCATCGCGGGTTGACCGTTGACCAAGACCGCGTGCGAGTGCGGTTGCGCAAAGGGACAAATTGGCTGCTGGTCAAAGTGGAAAACGGCGGGGGCGATTGGGCGCTCGCCGTTCGGGTTCGGGATGCCGATAGGGTGCTGAAGTTCAGCGTCCCGCAACCGTGACCTTGTTCGTCAGTTTCCCTCACGACCGTCGGGAGGTGACGAGTAATGCGTCGGTGGGCTTGGTTGTTCATCGGTTGGCTTTTGGGAACGGGGATGACCGTGATAGCCCAGTCGTCGGCGAAAGTTTGGCTGTGTGTGCCTCAAGTCAATGCTCCGACAGATGCCGAAAAGTTGGCAGAGCAGTTGACTATCCCGCCTGATGCGCCCCTTGCTCGCAAGTTGCTCGTCCAGACCGACCACGCCACCATCGCTGCCGTCGCCATCCGCACCGCCGAGCCACTTCATCGGCACGAAAAGAGCGACTTACTCGTCATCTTGTTGAGGGGCAAGGGTGAGATGACTGTCGGCGACCGAAAGTTGCTGATGCAAGCGGGTGACATCGTTTTCATCCCTAAAGGTGTCCCTCACCGTTTCGTCAACACCGACGCTACGCTGTCCATCGGTTTGGCACTCTTTGCGCCTCCGTTTCAGCAGGGCGACACCGTGCCCGTTCAGTGACGAGGGGCGGAAGGCGATGGAGGTGCGGCGCAAAAACTTGCTGCTTGTGGGTTCGCCGGGTGTCGGGAAAACGACGGTCATCCGACGCACTTTGTCCTTGCTGCCGCCGTCGTGGCGGGTCGGTGGCTTTTTCACCGAGGAGGTGCGAGAGGGTGGAGAACGGATTGGTTTTCACATCGTCACGCTGGATGGTCGGCGCGATTGGTTGGCTCGCAAAGGGTTGTCATCGCCCTATCGCGTCGGCAAATACGGCGTGGATGTGGACGCTGTGGAACGGACGGCGTTGCCTGCGTTGGAAAAAGCCTTGCGAGAAGCGACGCTCATCGTCGTGGACGAAATCGCCAAGATGGAGTTGTGCCATCCGCAATTTGCACCTCTCGTCTGGCGATGCTTGGACAGCCCAAAGCCTGTGTTGGCGGTCATCCAACAAAGTCGGTTGCCGTTTTTAGACAAGGTGCGGGCGAGGAGTGATGGGCAACTTTGGGAAGTGACGGCGCACAACCGCAATGCTTTGCCACAGCAACTTGCCGCTCACCTGCGGTTGTTGGTGGGTGAAAGTGAGGGATGACGGTTGCGTTTGGGCGTTTGCGTCTTCAGTTTCTTTGCGGCTCGCCCTGCTTCGGCAAGCGAACTCATTGAGTTGGCGGAGCGGTTTCAGTTGCAAAGCGTTGAAGCGGATGCTTCAATGCTGGCGTCTGAACCGCAGCGGGTGCGAAAGTTGCTGGAACGCAGTGGCACAAGTTGCGTCGTCGCAGGCGGACAACTTCTGCAGGCAGAGATGGAAAGTTTGCTGGCGCTCGCTCATCAATTGAAAGCAAAGGCAGTTCGGGTGGTATTGAGTGGCGTGTTGGAGGGTGACCGAAGGAAGGTGGATGGAGGCGATTGGCAGGCGCATTTGCGTCGCTGCGCTGAAAGGTTGCGACAACTCGTCCCGATGTTGGAACGCTTCGGCGTCCCATTGGCGGTGGAAAATCATCAGGATGCGACGGCGGAAGAGTTAGTCTGGCTGTGCGAGCGAAGTGGCACAGAGTTCGTCGGCATTTGCCTTGACACGGGCAACCCGCTGGCGGTCTTGCAAGACCCTGTTGAGTTCGCCCGAAGCGTCGCACCCTTTGTCCGCGATGTGCACTTGAAGGATTACCGCCTGTTGCCAGCGCCGCAAGGAGTTTACCTGCAACGCTGCCCGTTGGGGAAGGGCGTCGTGGACTTTGAGGCGGTGTTGCGGGTGTTGACAAATCAAGCGCCAAAGGATTTGACCTTGCACATTGAGTTGGGCGCGCTTCAAAAGCGCCACATCCGTTGGCGCGACCCATCTTGGTGGGACACTTTCCCACCGAGCCATCGCGACGATGCCGAGACACTTCGGGAGTGGATGGGGCGGATGAGCAAAGACGAAAGCGACAAGGCGTCGCCCGTTGAGGACGCCCCGCAACGCCATCAGGAATCGCAGGAGTTCGCCGAAAGCGTTACCTTCATGCGGTCAGTGTTGGAACGCATCGGACAAGGGGGTTGACGAAGATGACGGGAAAGAGTGGGCTATCTGGTTCGCTTGGCAAGTTGTGCCAACCTTTAGGGAGGTGAGAAAAAGGTGAGGTGACAAGGGATGCCGACGATTCTGATCACGGGCGGCGCAGGCTTCATCGGGAGCAACTTCGCCCGCTATTGGCGAAGGGAGCATCCCGATTGGGATTTGGTCATCTACGACAAGTTGACCTACGCGGGCAACCGAAACAACTTGCGCGACCTTGACGGGCAACCGCAAGTCACTTTCGTCCAAGGTGACCTTTGTGACCGAGAGCAACTGGACGAATGGGTTGCCAAGGCGGACATCGTCGTGAATTTCGCCGCCGAGACCCATGTGGATCGCTCCTTGCTTTCTTCAGGCGAATTCGTTCGGACGGATGTCTTGGGCGTCCACACGCTGATGGAATGTGCCCGACAGCACCATACACCTCTCATCGTCCACATCTCTACCGACGAAGTTTACGGACCCGTTTTGGACGGCAAGGTCGCGGAAGATGCGCCGCTAAGACCGACAAGCCCTTACGCCGCCAGCAAGGCAGGGGGCGATTTGTTGGCGCAAGCGTATGCCAAAAGTTTTCGCCTTCCCGTCCTGATCACCCGCTGCTGCAACAACTTCGGTCCCTTCCAACATCCCGAAAAGTTCATCCCGCTGATGATCACCAACGCCTTGCTGGATTTGCCCCTGCCCGTTTACGGCGATGGGCAGCAAGTTCGGGAATGGATTTTCGTGGAAGACCATTGTCGGGCGTTGGACTTTTTGATTGAGCATGGGACGCCGGGCGAGGTTTATAACATCGGAACGGGGCAAGAGCGGCGCAACATTGAGGTCGTGCGATTCATCCTGCGATATTTGGGTAAACCCGAAAGTCTCCTCCGTTTCGTCGCCGACCGACCCGCCCACGACCGCCGTTACGCCGTCAACTGGGAAAAACTGCGCTCGTTGGGCTGGGAGCCGACCTGCGAATTTGAGACGGCGTTGGCGCAAACGATGGATTGGTATCGCACCAACGAGTGGTGGTGGCGGCAAATTCGCGAAAGCGATGAGTTTCGGCGCTACTACGACGCCAACTACGCGTGGCGATTGAACCCAGCGGATGAGCGAAGCAAATAGCGAGTGGCGAATGGTGAAGGGTGAGTAGCGAATGTTGGAGTGGCTATTAGCCACGACAGGAACGGCGGCGATTAGCGACTGGAAAACGGTAGTGAATGATGAACGGTGAATGGCGAGGGGTGATCCGATGAGGAGTGTTGTGTTGGGAGTGGTCGCTTGGTCGGTGGCGTTCCTCTTGATGGCGCTGGGGGCGTTGTCGGTGACGCAAGGGCAGCGGGGAAAGGCGAAAGGGTTGCTGCCGATGAACGCCGATGAGTTCGTCGGTCCGTTCACCAGTTGGCTGGATGTTCGGCGAGATTGTGGGGCAAGGGGTGACGGCATCGCCGACGATACAGAAGCGTTGCAGAAAGCCTTCAACCTCGTCCGTCCGCCGACGGCGAAAGTTGCCGTCGTTTACCTTCCGTCGGGCACTTACCGCCTCACCAAAACCCTTCGCTTGGAGCGTCAAAGTCATGGCGAATCCATGCATCTGATCGTCGTCGGCGAGCATCCTGAAACGACGGTGTTGCGATGGGACGGGGAAGCGGGGGGCGTGATGATCGCTGCCGATGCTTGGTATTCGGCATTTCGGCGGTTGACCTTGGACGGAGCGGGCAAAGCCCGCACGGCGGTCTTGTGCGGACCGCACTTCGTCACCTACAACGAGTTCGCCGACATGGTCTTCTGCGATGTCGCCTTCGGGATAGAAGCGGGCGCGATGAAGGAAGCAGGCGTGGCGGAGACAGCGGTGGTGCGGTGTCGCTTCCTGCGATGTTCCCAAGCGGGCATCAGCGTCCAAAATTTCAACTCGCTGGACTGGTGGATTTGGCACAGTGTCTTTGACGATTGCGGTTACGGCGTCACCAACACTTTTGGGGCAGGCAACTTCCACATCTACCACAGCCGCTTTCGCCGTTCCCGCATCGCCGACATCGGGATGGGGCATTGTGGCTTCTTTTCGGTGCGTGACAACTTCTCCCAAAACTCCCGCGCCTTCGTCGTCACCGCTAAGATGAATTGCTGCCACTTCCTAACACTGCAAGGCAACACCGTGCTGGATGCGCAGGAAACACCCGTGCGCGTCGGCAGCCTCGGTCCCGTCTTTCTTTTGGACAACACCTTTTGCGTCCGTTCCACACCTTCCGTCATCGTCCATCCGGAAGGCGGGCTGGTTTCCGTCGGCAACACTTTCACCACACCCAATCCCATTCAAGCGGGCGAAAATGCGTGGCAAGGAGATGACCGAATTGTCAAACCGTCAACTTTGCGGGTTGCCGAAATGCAAGAGCCAAAGACGCCACCCATTGAGAAGCGGCTCGTTTTTGACTTGCCGACCGATGCGACGGCGACGGACATCCAGCGCGCCATCAACGAAGCGGCGAAGCATCGGGGTAAGCGACCCGTCGTCCATTTGCCCGTCGGCGACTTCGCCGTTGACCGAACTCTCGTCATCCCGAAGGGCAGCGATGTTCGGTTGGTGGGCGATGGGGGCAAGACGGTGCTGCGATGGGCGGGCAAGGGCGACGGACCTGTTTTGCGCATCATCGGTCCATCCCACGCTGTGGTGAAAGACCTGATGGTGGATGGGGGGCAAGGCGATGGCATCGTCGTGGAAGGTTGCGATCAACCCGATGGGTGCTTCATCGCCGATCAACTTTACTTGGGCTACGATGGCGGTCAGACGGGGCTATCGGTAGAGCGCTTGCGACGGTTGAGCGTCCAACTCTTCAACTTCCAGTTCGCCTTTTGCCGACTGGGTGTTCAGGTTGTCGGCAGTGGTGACCCGAAGCGAACGGCGCCTGTCGTGATTTTCAGTGGCGCTTCGGCAGACAACGACCTCACTTACGAAGTGACGGACGGCGGTTACCTCGTCGTGCGCGACATTTGGTATGAGTCGGCGAAAAAGCCGCGCTTTGCTGTGTTCAACAAAGGGAGTGGCACTTTCGTCTTGCACGGCAGCCGTTGCTACGCCGCCCACCCGCAGCCGGGCGACCGAGACATTCCTGTCGTGGAAGTCGTGGACTTTCAAGGTGACATCGCCTTCCTGATGAGCGACCTGAACCGATCGGGTAGCGGGCGACCGAAAGTGTTGGTGCGCAAGGGCAATGAGCGGTTGCGATTGCTCCTTTTGGGGTTTGGGGCGGATGGCGATGACGACGCGTTGGTGACGGAGGCTGAAAATCCTCACTGGGTGGCGGCGCAAGTTTACAAAATCCTTCCCGACGGCAGTTGGCAGCGAGCGAAAGGACGGGGCAATTTGACGCGTGAGTTGTTGCTGGCACTGCTTTCACCGACCCGCCAGGCGCATCCTAAGGCGCTTTCGCCTGTCAACTCGCTGGTGACCGACTTGCGGTTCCATCGCGTCCTCGTCCGAAGGGGACGGATGGGGCTGCGATTGTTGCCGTGAAAACTGCCATCTGAGAGCGTTCGGAAGCCTTTGGCTGCAGCGTCAACGCCGTCCCTTCTTTCGCCCTGCGGGCATGGCTTGTGGCTAATAGCCATCGCGGCTGTTTTTCCGCTCCAACGGAAGGCTTGTTTGGGGTCGGTTTTTTCGGACGCTCTCCCGCCATCTTGACAAGGCAAGGCAGCAGGCTATAATGAGGGGCGAAACGAAGGCGTTTTGGGAGGTCCCGCATCATGGGGGCGCACCATCGGTGGATGATGTTGCTGATGCTGCTGGCGGGCGGGGCGGCGTTCGCCACGACCCGTGTGGAGACACTGCCTGCCAATAAAACCGTCGTCCTTTCCCTTCGGGCAGGCGAGACGATACAAGTGCGGTTGCCTGACCTTTCCTGCGACGCTGTTTACAGCCTTTCTGTGACAGGGCGCAATCCCCAAAGTTTGCGGGGCAGCCATGAGGGCACTTTTGTCGCTTCACCCAGCGTCTTCAATGTGGAGCCGAAAAACTTCCGCCCTGTCAAGGGCGCCGTTCATCTCGCCCTCTTTCGCCCCGGTGACCGCCTCCTTTTGAGCAAGCGGCTATGGTGGGGCGACCCATCTTTCTTCGTTCACCTGCAACCCAAGCAGTCAGGCGACCACTATTTGGAACTGAAAGCATTGGACGGTGAATTGAAGGGCACTGCGCAAATAGCCGTCCAACTTTTGCGCCTGAATTTGCGACCTGACGAACGAAGGCGCATTGAGTGTGAACCCGACGATACGCCTGAAGAGGCTAATCCGATGGAAATTGGCAAACCCGTCTACGGCACGGGCGACGATGTGGACTACCTTTACAACACCGACGAGGGCAAAAACGGTTGGGACTGGTTCACCTTTGAGTGGAAGGGCGAACCCAAACTTGTCTTCTTTGAGGTGGACTTGTTAGACCGCGACATCATCACGACCCTGAAACTTTACAAACAGGAAACAACCCCCGACGGCAAGACGAAACTGGTGGAATACACGCAAGGCAAAGACCCGACGGAAGTCCGCCACGACGACCAAGGCGATGAATTGTTGGCGTGGAAATTCATCACCCGCATCCTAACGCCCGGTCGCTATTACCTCGCCGTCCGACCCAACCATCCTGTCTACACCCTGCGCACCGCCGTTTACGATGTCCCGCCCTACCTGAAACCCGACGAAGTGGGCAAAGCCGACCCGCAGAAAGTGGCACAAGCCGCCCGTAAAGCCATCGCTGTCGCCATGCGCTACATGGTGGACGGCGGCGACAGTTTCTTCCACAACACGCCCCGCAAAGGGGGCATCCGTGTTCGGGCAGAAAATCAGACCGACGAGACGGAACGGTGCTTGACTTGCCATCCTGGGCACTTTACGATGTTCAGCGTCCTCAGTGCCGTTAAAAATGGCTACCCCATCGCCAACCGCAGCCAATTCAAGTGGATGATGGACAAACTCTACAACGCCATGGCGCCCTTCTACGGGCACGAAGGGGCGTATTGGACGCGCTTTGATTTGGCGCCCGCTAACGGTGTTTCGCGCTTGGGACACATGATTGCCCTCTACGAAAATTACTTCAGCGGACGCTTTACGGATTTTCCCGCAAAAGGTGGCGGCTTCCCGCTACTGGTCTATCGCGGGCGTGACAAGTTGCCGCAAGTCGGCTACGATGGTAACCCCAAGCGCAACTTTGAGCACGACGGTAACCGCCCTATCAGTGACTTTCGCGTCGCCTGCGACAGTTGGGTCTGCTTTATGGAAGCCTACAAGCGGACGGGCGACGAGAAATGGCGGCAGGCTGCCGAGCACCTCAAAAGCCTTCTCCGAACGGGACGCATTAAAGACACGGAAGACATCGTGGAGCAAACGAAGTGGGCACTCTCCATGAGCGACCCGCGCTTTGGTTATGTGACGCAAAAAAGCGACGAATTTGATGACCTCATTCGTGCCAATGTGCGGGAGTTGTTCAACCGCCAGCAGGATGACGGCGGTTGGCTGACTGCCGAATACCTCAGCAATGCCCACTACTTCCCCGCATGGGAATTGGCGGAAAAAGTCAAAAAGTCCGACCCGTCTCTGGTCTTCTTCACTGCCGAAACAGTCTATGTGCTGACGATGGCGTTGCAGCATTTGGGCGAAATCCAGAAACCTTCAGACATCTTGCGCCATCCCCGCCTTCAAAGGGCTGTCCAGTGGATTTTGAGCGAGCAGAAGGAATTCGGGGCGTGGCTTGACCCGAAGGGTGAACTCTTCTACACGCCTTACTTGGAGACGAAGTGGTCACTCATCTTACTCAGCCACCTGTTCCCCGGCGATTGGTCGCGGGAGAAAGAGTTGCAGGCAGCGCAGAACCGCCAACCGTTGGACATCCGCTCCGCCACCTACACCGCATTGTTGGATTGGTTGGATGGCTTGTGGGCGCCGCAAAACGGGCGCATCGTTCGGGCGGTGTTGCCATTGCTGAGCCATCCCGACCCGCTTATCCGTCAGAAAGCCGCCGCTGCCATCGGGCAAATGGCGTGTGACACCGTTGTCAAGGAGGGCTTGGACGAAACGGTTGAACCCCTCCTCCGCTTGCTCGCCGATGACAGCAAGATGGTCTGGCGGACGGCAGCATGGGCGTTGCGACAACTGGCAAACAACGGCATCGGCGTGGACGCCATCAAAGCAGCATTGAGCAGCGACGATGTTCGTGTCCGCCGAGGCGCCACCCGCATCTTCCTGCGCTACTTCTACCACCTCGTTGACCGTAAGGACATCGCCCAGCAGTTGTGCGCCTTGACACAAGATACCGACCCGTTGGTGCGCATTCATGCCTTGCAATCGCTGTGGCGCTGGTGGTATCGGACGACCGATTTTGCGTTGCGTCGGCAGATAGAGCAAGCGTTCCTTCGCTTGGCAGCCAGCGAGCGGGAGCCATTGGTGCGGTTGAACATCGCTCAGGCACTCCACAACATCTTGGACGAAAATACCGTCCAGTTCTTCAACAATTGGCTGCGGGTCGTGCATTTGGATGCCGACAAGGAGAAGGCAAAGCAGGCACGCATTGAGTTCGTGGAACGACCATTGGCAAAGGAAATCGCCGACGCCCTGCGGGCTTATGACGATGTGGGCAAGGAGACCATTTTGACGGCGTTCGGCTACTTCTACTTGCGAGGCGGTGTCGGCAACGATTACGACTTCATCACCTTCTACGACCAGCAAGCAGCGCAGACCTTGGCGGACGCGTTGCTTCCATTGCTGGAACATCCCGACCCTGTGATGCGGTTGAAAGCGACGAAGGCAGCGGTGGCAGTGCGACTGAGCAAAGATGTGCGGCTGGTGACGAAGTTGATGGAGCGGCTGAAAGACAGCGATGGAGAGGTAAGGCGGGCGGCGCTGTTAGCGCTGCAACACCCCGCCTTCCCGACAGACTACCGTGCTGCGCCTGATGCCAGCGCAACGCTGACACCCCAAAAAGCGGCAGTCTTATCAGGCAACCTTTCGGGACGATAGTGACTTGCATTCTGCAGATGACGCAAGTGACACCGAGAAAATGCCTTGGATTTTGCCCTTCAACATCGGGTCGCCCTTCTCGCCATCCCTTCCCTATGTGAGGTGGACATTTCGTTGCTTTCTGGGTATGAAAGGCAGGCAGCGCAGCGAGCATTGGAGTATGAACTCAGTGATGGTCGGGGCATTCGGTTATGTTTCGCCGAAGACTTGATATCAACTGGTCGCAGGACACCCTCAGGATATCGCTGATCGGAAGCCTTAGAGACTGCAGATTTGCTGGCAATTTTTGAGCGACTGCGGCAGAAAGTCGCTGCCCGCGAAAGGTGACGGCTGCTGCAAAGGGAAGGTGACAGCCATGTTAGCCAAACGAATCATTCCTTGCTTGGATGTCAAGGACGGGAGGGTCGTTAAAGGGACGCATTTTTTGCACTTGCGGGATGCTGGCGACCCCGTGGAGTTGAGCGCTTACTACGATGCTGAAGGCGCCGACGAGTTGGTCTTTTTGGACATCACCGCTTCAGCGGAACGAAGGCAAATCCTCGCAGAACTGGCAGCCCGTGTCGCCGAGAAAGTTTTCATCCCCTTCACCGTCGGGGGCGGGTTACGAACGATAGAGGATTTGAGGGCTGTTTTGAAGGCGGGGGCTGACAAGGTGAGCCTCAACACGGCAGCCGTCCAAAACCCTGACCTTATTCGGGAAGCCGCCGAGCGTTTTGGCAGCCAGTGCGTCGTCGTCGCCATTGATGCCAAACGCGTCGGTCGGGATTTCAGACCTTTTGAGGGGGACGAGCGCTTTGAGGAGGGTTGTCGTTGGGAGGTTTACATTCATGGTGGGCGGACGGCGACGGGGCTGGATGCCCTTGAGTGGGCGGTGAGAGCCGTTGAGTTGGGGGCGGGGGAAATCTTGCTGACGAGCATGGATGCCGACGGAGCCCAAGCGGGCTACGACATCGGCTTGACCAAAAAGGTGGCGGAAGCCGTCTCTGTTCCTGTCATCGCTTCAGGGGGAGCGGGGACTTTGGAGCACATCTACGAAGCCTTGACCGTTGGCAAAGCCCAAGCCGCTTTGATTGCCTCCCTCACCCACTACGGCAAGTCTCGCATCGCCGACATCAAAAATTACCTCGCTCAAAAAGGCATCCTTGTCCGCAGAAACGAGCCTTGATTTTTAAGCCTTCGATGGTCAATCACAG
>Ga0101943_1000937_pt1 | contig 32488 bp, 18 predicted proteins | sample DewCreD2012metaG_5_FD_75244 | JGI IMG/M metagenome (GOLD analysis project Ga0101943, IMG submission 75244) | Hot spring sediment bacterial and archeal communities from British Columbia, Canada, to study Microbial Dark Matter (Phase II) - Dewar... ... | reverse complement strand
AGGTGCGGATGGCGTCATTTTCGGCTTCCAGCACGCCGCGGATGACGCTGATCACATCCGTGGTATCCTTGGGAGGTTGCAGGTAGGTTTGCTCCAGTTTCAAGCCCAGGCTTCCTGGAATCTGGCCGCCCAGTTGCTTGATGCGGGCGCCAAGGCGGCGGGCATGATCCAGCTCCCCGGTGATGTCGGCGGCGAGTGCCTGTTTGATAAACTCCGCACGCACCCCATCCAGATCGATACTGAGCGACAGATAGTTGATGATGGTTTCGACTTCCTTGTTGTAAGCGTTCACCAGGGCTTGAATGATTTCCTGTTTGCTGGCCATACGGATTTCCTCCTTTAGGAACCAGTGCGTGCCGGCAGGCGGGGTGCCGGAGTTGCCATCCGCTCCCATCAGATCGCAATTCTGCTCCAGTCCGACCGCAGTTCTGCTTGCCCCCGGCAACTGGTACTGTTAGGGTACGATGTGGGACCGTCGTTTCCTAGAGTCTGGGGACATTTATGCCATTGACTTTGGAGCAGTATATCGAGCGGATCCACGAACGTCCGGACCTAGTCTGGCCGGCTGCCCCCCGGATCGAACCGGTCAAGGCTCGCCCGGCGCTGCCCAAGCTGCCCCTTCGCGGGGTGATGTGGACAGTCTACGGCACCCTCCTGGCGATTCCCCAGGGAGAGTTGCTCTTCGAGCATCCGCAGGATTTCGTCACCGAAGCCGCCTTGGACAAGGTGATCAAAGAGTTCAAGATGTGGCAGTCCATGAGCCGCAAGCCCGGAGCGCCCTCGGCCTACCTGCGTGAGCTGTTCCGCAAGGCCCTGCAAATGCTGCAACTGAGCACGACGGAGCGCTACCCGGAAGTCCCGGCGGAACGCATCTGGGATGACATCGTCAAAAAACTCCAACAGAAAGAGTACACCTTCGATGTGGCGATCTACGGCAGCCTGGGGGACTATGTCCAGAAGATCGCTTATTTCTATCACGCTAGCATTCAGGGAGTCGGGCCGTATCCCCAGGCGGCGGCGACCCTGCGGGAGCTGCACCGGCGCGGCCTGGTTCAGGGATTGCTTGCCGATGGCCAATGCTTCACACCGGGGCAGTTGCAGCGCTGCTTGCGTCTGGAAGACCCCGAAGCGGCGCTCGAGGAGTGGCTCCCGCCGCCTCTGCGCATCCTCTCCGCGGAGAAACGGGCGAAGAAGCCCTCCGAGACGCTCTTCCGGGCCGCCCTGCAAGCCCTCGCCCGTCACGGCCTGGAGCCGCCCCAGGTGTTGCACGTCGGTTCCCACTTGACCCGCGACATCGCCCCGGCCAAACGCCTGGGCTTCCGCACCGCCCTCTTTGCCGGCGATCGCCACAGCCTGGTCGCCACACCGGAACAGCTCAAAGACCCAGCCCTGCGGCCCGATGCCCTCATCACCGAGTTGCCCCAGGTGCTGGAATTGCTCCCCTGAACCATGACGGCGAAACACTTCCCCGGACCGATGACAGCGGAATGTTTCCTTCACTCCATGACGGCGGAACGACCCCCACCTTGCCCGAACGCTCGAGAGTCCCCCCCGAGGACCTCCGCATCCTTCCAGCAGACTCCGCTTCCCGCCGCGGAAAACCCTCCCCGACGCCGGATGGCTCCCACCCCTTTGTTCCGCTTTTTCTGGAGGTTTTCTGGAGGATCAACCTGTCTGTCAGACGACAGATGTTTAAAAAGGAGTTCTCTCCCATGACGGTGGACATTCCAACTCTGGAGAGCGCCCTGGAACTGATCCGCGGCTTGGACTTTGGGCATCCGATTGCGGACATCGAAGCCATCCGCGCCGTCAATCCGCACCGCTACGAGTTCGAGATGCTGACGGCGATTGTGTACGTGGATCGGCAGCGGCATCAGATCGTCGGCTATAAGGATGTCCGGGCGGATGAGTTCTGGGTGCGGGGGCACATGCCGGGCTACCCGCTGTTCCCCGGCGTGTTGATGTGCGAAGCGGCTGCCCAACTGGCGGCTTACTATTACACGAGCCAGAAAATCGGCGAGGCGGGAATGTTGGTCGCTCTGGGGGCGTTGGATGAGGCTCGCTTTGTGCGCCCGGTGCGGCCCGGCGAACGGCTCGTCCTCGTCGGCACGGGTTTGAAGGTCCACCGCCGCCTGACCCGCTTCCATGTGCTCGGCCTGGTCGGAGAAGAACGGGCCTTCGAGACTCAGGTCAGCGGCATGCCGATCGGTCCCCTGGCCCAATTGCAGGGAACGTAAAGCGGTTCCTTCGCCCAACTGCAAGGAACGTCAAGCGGAACTGCCAGCCGGTGCGGTGGGAGGTAGACGGCGACCAACGCTGAAGACGGCGACCAACGCTGAACCTGGAGAGCTGACAGCCGCGGCTGGCCCGGATGGCTGCCGTCGTTCCTTGGGGGGATCCGCCGCCAGGATTACCCGCCGTCGGATGGAGGGGAGCGCAGGAAAAGCAGAGCGAAGGGCGAGATTGGCTTGGCGTTCAGTCGTACCACAGCGGGGTCACCAGCCACAGGAGCTGGCCGTTGCCGCGGCGCGGCTCTCCGTCGCAGCGGATGCAGGCGACCCCGGCTTTCTCTAGGCTCAAGTTGCTTTTGTCGATGCCGAGCAGCCAGTCGAGGTAATGGGCGAGTTGGGGCATGTGGCCGACGGCGGCGACGGCCTTTTCGCCTCGATTCGGAAGGCGGGGGCCTAAGGGCGGCAGGTTCGCCAGGAAGTCGGACAGCTTGCCAGGCTTCCAGACATCGATGGCCAGTTCGTCGCAGGTCACAGGGCGCAGACCAGGAGCCAGCACTTCCAGCAGAGCGACCGCCGTTTGATGGGCGCGCACCAGCGGGCTGGAAGCCACGGCATCGAGTACGACTCCTCGCTTGTGCAAGGTGCGGGCCAAGGCACGGGCTTGCCACTGGCCCTGGGCGGTCAGCGGGCGGTCAAAATCCCGCTGGACCGTACCGCTTCCCAACGCTTCTGCTTCCGCATGACGGATCAAATATATCCACATAGACGTTCCCGTGGTGGGCGAATAAACCCCTGTCTTCCCGGACGGTGCATTCTCCAGCCGAGGGATGCGCTTCCGAGCGTTCCGGCTTCCCGGAGCGGCCCCGCGGCGGTCGCCTGGTACCAAGCTACTGCCTTCCCCGCTTCGGCCCGCTATAATGCGATGTCCCGCGAAAAAGCAGCCGTGCTCGCCGGCCTGGGACGACCCCCGGCGGGAAGTGCAGCCAATGCTAGGTACGATCGGAGCCGAGCATAGGCCGAAACCCGCCGCCGGCTACACTAACTCCGAGGACTTCATTATAGCGACCGGATTGCCAGGAACTGGAGGGAAGTGCATCCAGACCATGAAGATCACACGTCATGATTTGCGCAATGTGGCCGTCATCGCCCACGTCGATCACGGCAAAACCACGCTGGTGGACCAGATGCTGCGGCAGTGCGGGCAATTCCGCCCGGAGGAACTGGACCGCCTGGTCGGAGGCCAGCACGGCTTGATCATGGATTCTTACGATCAGGAACGGGAGCGCGGCATCACGATCTTTGCGAAGAATTGCGGCATCCGCTTGGGCGGCGTGAAGGTGAACCTGATCGACACGCCGGGCCACGCCGACTTCGGCGGGGAAGTGGAGCGGGTGCTCAAGATGGCCGACGGGGCCTTTCTGCTCGTGGACGCCGCCGAAGGGCCGCTGCCTCAGACCCGCTTTGTGCTGCGCAAGGCTTTCGCCGCCGGCCTCAAACCGATCGTAATTATCAACAAGATCGATCGGCCGGATGCTCGCATCGGCGAAGTGTATGCCCAGGTCTTCGACCTGTTCATCGAGCTGGGAGCCGATGACGAGCAGGCGAATTTCCCGGTGATCTATGCCAGCGGTCGCAATGGCGTGGCCACCGCCGACCTGTCCGTCCCCGCGGTGGACCTCAAGCCCCTCTTCCAGGCTCTGCTCGACTACGTGCCCGCGCCGGTGGTGGACGTGGACGCCCCGTTGCAGATGCAAGTGACCGCCCTGCAATACAGCGAGTATGTGGGCAAAATTGTCGTGGGGCGCGTCTTCGCCGGGCGGGTGCGGAAGAACCAGAAAGTGGCCATTGTCCGCCAGGCCGACGGCTGCATCCTCAGCGATACCGTGGTGCAGGTGCTCGAATTCGACCGCCTCGGCCAGCGGGAAGTCGAGGAGATTCAGGCCGGCGACATCTGCGCCCTGGTCGGCCTAGAAGACGCCGAAATCGGCGACACCATCTGCGATCCCGAATCCCCCCGCCCCTTGCCGCCGCTGGCCATCGACGAACCGACGCTGGATATGCTCTTCCGTATCAACGATTCGCCTTTCGCCGGCCAGGAGGGCAAACCGCTGACCAGCCGCGAATTGCGCGACCGCCTGGAGAAGGAATTGCACCACAATGTCGCCCTGCGGGTGCGCCCCGGCGAGCGGGAAAGCGAGTTTATCGTCTCCGGACGAGGTCTGTTGCATCTGGGCGTGCTGCTGGAGACCATCCGGCGGGAAGGGTCCGAACTAGCGGTGGGCAAGCCGCGGGTCATCCTCAAGGAAATCAACGGCCGCCAGTGCGAACCGTATGAAGACCTGGTCATCGAAGTGCCCAACGAGCACGTCGGCGCCGTCATGGCCCTGGTGCAACCGCGCGGGGGCGAATGCCAGAAAATGGAAAGCCACGGCAGCACGACGCAGTTGAGCTTCCACATCCCGGCTCGCGGCCTGATCGGCCTGCGCACACGCCTTCTAACCGCCACCAACGGTACCGCCACTCTACACCACAACTTCCTGGAATATCGCCCCCTCAAGGGCACTATTCCCGGACGGCCCACCGGCGTGATGGTCAGCACGGAAACCGGCAAAGCCACCGCCTACGCCATCGAAAGCCTCCAGGAACGGGGCACCCTCTTCGTCGCACCCATGCAACCGGTCTACGAAGGACAGATCGTCGGGGAACACTGCCGGGATAATGACCTGCCAGTCAACATCTGCCGCGAGAAGAAGCTGACCAACATCCGCAGCTCCACGGCGGAGATCAAAACCGTGCTCAAACCGCCGCGCCTCTTCGCGCTGGAGGCCGCCCTGGAGTACATCGAGGAGGACGAATTGGTGGAAATCACTCCCAAGTCCATCCGCCTGCGCAAAATCCACCTCAAGGAATCCGACCGCAAAAAATACGCCCGCCAGAAGACCGCGGTGGAATGACATGCGTGACAGAGAACGAACTGCCTGCTCCGGTGGAGTGAGAGGCACCGCCGCGTCCAGGGAATGGCATCATCGCGTCGGCGGGATGGCATCGTGGCGTCAATGAACTGTCACTCCCCGGCTGGCGTTTCTCACCTTCGGCCAGAGAAGCGACAAGCATGGGAGAAACAGCGGGCAGGGGACAGCCACGTGCCGGCGGCAGGCGGGGAGGGGGGATGCCACAATCACCTGGCCTCAGAGCAGGCGGATGCGTACGGACGGATCGCGGAGCTGCTGCAAGAGCCGCCGTGGAAGATGGCAGTGCAGCCGCACCTCGTTGGCTTCGTCGTGGAACTCCTGGCGGTACACCTCGGCGTGGGCGTTGAGATAAGCCAGCACCTTGCCATTGCCAGCGCTGGTGATGATCTCGGCCTCGGCGAAGTCTTCTGCCAGCATTTCGACGACCATGTCCGCCAGTTGATCGAGTCCTTCCCCTGTCAGGGCGCTGACCGCGACGCAGCGGTGATGCCGCCCTTCCAGCAGCCGCAAGCGGGACCGGTCCTCCAGGCGGTCGATCTTGTTGAGTACCAGGAGCGTCGGCTGATTAGTGCACCCCAGTTCCTTGAGCACCGCCGTGACTGCATCGATCTGCTGCTCTGCCTGCGGATTGCTGGCATCCACCACATGGAGCAGCAGGCGGGCATGGCGGGCTTCGGCCAGGGTCGCCCGGAAGGATGCCACGAGATGGTGCGGCAGGTCCCGGATGAATCCGACCGTGTCGGAGAGCAAGACACGGCCCCAATGCGGGATGTGCCAGCGCCGCGTGCGGGTATCCAGGGTCGAGAACAACTGGTTTTTGACGTACACGCCGGCACCGGTCAAAGCATTCATGAGATGGGATTTGCCCGCATTGGTGTAACCCACCAGCGAGACGGTGTATTCCCGCCGCCGGCTTTGCACCTCCCGCTCCTTGCGTGCCAGGACCACAGCCAGGCGGGCCTTGAGATCGCGGATGCGCTCGGCCACCAAACGCCGGTCGGTTTCCAATTGGGTTTCGCCCGGACCGCGCAAGCCGATGCCGCCGCCTGTCTGCCGGCTCAAGTGCGTCCACATCCGCTTCAAGCGGGGCAAGGAGTATTCCAACTGGGCCAGCTCCACCTGCAAGCGGGCTTCCACCGTGCGCGCTCGGCTGGCGAAAATGTCCAGGATCACCTCGCTGCGATCCAGGACCTTGACCCCCAGTTCCTTTTCCAAATTGCGCACTTGGGCAGGTGACAAGTCGTTGTCGAAAATGACCACATCCGCGTCGCGTGCCACCACCAGGTCCTTCAGCTCGCGGAGTTTACCAGCCCCGATGTAGGTGGAAACCTCGATTTCCTGACGCTTCTGGGTCAGCTCGCCCACAATGACGGCCCCGGCTGTCTCGGCCAAACCGCGAATTTCATCACATGGGTCCGAAGTCGGCCAGGGACGATGCGGCAGAGCCACGCTGACCAGGATGGCACGCTCCCCGGATGCTGTCCAACCGTTCCGTTGCGTCTCAAAGGATTTGCTGATGGCGAGCGTCTCCTCGAAAAGTCTTCAGTCGTTTCCGGCGGGATTATTCCCTGGGCAATCTGCCTCCTTTCACTTTATCCATTCTATGCCATCCGCCGGCGCGGATTGCAAGCAAAAAACTGGCAGGGGGTCGCCGCCCGCCTCGCCTGGCGGCGGATAAAACGAACCGCGCTGCACCTCTCCGGTTGGAGCAAGTGCAGCGGGCCGGGTGAAGGAGAACATAAATCCGGGCATCAGCACGCCTGGCAGAGTGGCGGAAAGTGCGGGTCAGTCCTTCCGTCGTTCCTCGGCACCCGGCAGGAGGGACAGCGGGGGCAGTTGGACCTCGCTCGCCGAGGCGAAGACCGGATTGACCTGGAAGCGGACGGCCCCCCGTTGGGCATCGTACTGCATGACGCCGCGGAAGTCTGCCAGGCCCATGCGGCCGAGGCGCTTTTCGATATTGCCCAGCTCCGCGGGCAGATGGGGCTGGTGGGTTTGTAAGGTCGTCGTGGCAGACAAGCCTGCGCGGCCAGCGCCACCGGCAAAGCCATGAGCGGTCAACTGTGCGGGCAGGATCGGGCGCGGGGTATCGGCCACGACCGTGGTGTCCGCCAGTTCGGTGCGCGTGCCGCGCTCCAGAGTGATCACCACCGGCTCGTTCCGTGTCAGGTCCACTTCATGGAGGCTGACGGTCTGCCGGGGCGTGCCCTGGTATTGGGTGATCTTGAGGGTCGCCCGTTGTCCGAGCGCTTGGCCGTAAGCGGTGCGGACGCGGATGCGATAGGTGCCGGAGAAGGCCGAGCTGGCGATGTAGATTTCCGAGCGGTCGCCGTCGAGGCTCTGCTCCAGGCGATCCCCGCGGAGGATGCCGCCGCCCGCCGAGCGGGGGTGAAGCGGGGAACAGGTGGAACCGCTCGGTTCCTCCACGATCAGGTCCAGGTCTGCCGGACCTTGCCAGAGCAGCTCGATGACCAGGTCGCGCTGGGTTTGTTCCTGGAGCAGGCGGCGGAGCTGTTCGCGCCGCGGGTCTTGTTGCGGAATCTGCGCCAGCAGGGTTTCGAGTTGCTGCCGGGCTTGCTGGTGATAGTCGCGGTCATCGACGCCCCAGTCCTGGCGGAGCAGTTGCCGGCTGGCCCACAGAACCGCGTCGGTGTCGATCTGGGGTGCCTGGCGGGCATAGGCCAGGGCGTTGGCGTAGGCCAGGGGTTCATGGGGGGCGATGTCCGCCGCCCGCTTGCAGAAGGCCACGGCCAGCTCGTATCTCTTGGCTTGGGCCAAGGCCTGGGCCGCCTGGAGTAAGGCTCGCGGTTCCTGGGGTTCCAGGTCCGCCGCTGAGAGACTGGCCCGGAGCACCTCCTCTTCCGAAGCCTGGCTCAGTTGCAACGCGATGGCCAAGGCGTCGTGCGTCCAGGTTTCCGTGGTCAAACCTTTGCGCAGGCCGGCTTTGAGCAGTTCCGCAGCCGCCTGGTACTCCTCTTGCTCCAGGAGGAATTCCGCGGAGGCCACGATCAGGCCGGGGTCTTCCACAGTCCACTCCACAGCCTGATTCCACATGCGGCGGGGGTCTTTGCTAAGCTTGGGCTTGAGGACGGCGGGGTCGTAGCGGGGGTCAAGGACGCGGGGTTGACCCGCAGCACGGGCTTGAGCCGCTCCTTCCCCGGCTGCCGCCGGTTGGCCTGCTCCCGGAGCACCGGGGTTGCCCGCGGCGACCGCACCGCCATTGCGGCCCGGTTGCGGACCCAGAGCCTGGCCGCCGCCCCCCGCCTTGAGTTTGACCGAGGAAGCGGGATGGTAGCGGTGGGTCCCCCGGATCAGCAGGGCGCGAGCCGGCGGGTAGTAACCGATAGAGTTGAGCTGCTTTTGATCCAACAGCGGGGCATCCTCATCAACGCCAGGGCCTTGCTGACCTCGGCGGACGTTGAGCCATTCCCCGCGGGCGACAGTTTCCACAATCAGTTCCATCAGCAGCATGCTCTGGTCGCCGCCTTGCAGGCCGAACTGGCCGCCCAGGTTGCCGAACTGGCCGAGTTGGCCGCCGCCGATTTGCAGGCCACCCGCTCCGAAACCGAAGTTCTGGTTGAACGGGTCCGGTCCGAATTGCTGCGCTCCCTGCATGGCCAGGCCGCCGCCGATGGGCGGGCCGGCTCCGAATTGCTGGCCCTGGAATTGATTGCCAAAGGCCCCTCCAAAGCCCTGGAAGTTTTGGGCGCCGAGCACCGCTCCGTAAATCGCCAGCGCGGAGTTCTGGAAGAACAGGTTCATGAACAGCATCTGCTGGTTGACAGCGCTGGGAATCGGAATGACCAGGTCCGCGACGGGGAAGACGCGGGTCACCTTCTCTTCCAGACGGCGATTGAACGTCGTGATTTCCACATAGTCCGGGCGGACGATGAAGGTGGCATTCATCGATTGCAGCACGATATCCAGGAAGTTCCCCAGCTTGAGGCCGCGCAAACTGGTGGCTTTCAGATTCGGCCGCTTGTCCCGAATGTCATTGACTCCCTCGCTCTTGAAGTACTCCTCCATGATGACGAAGTTGATACCGTGCTGTTTGCTGAGAAGGTCCAGCAGGTCCCCCAAGGACTGGTCATTGATGTTGATGTCGTCCCGGAGGCGGACTTCGTCATTTTCGATCTTGTTCTTCAGCTCGATCTGAGAAGCCGGGGGATTGGGACCGAGGTTGGAGTGCAGATAGGCTTCCCGGCGCAGGCTGGTCAATTCCCGCCAGACGGCGGCCGGGGGGAAGTGCACCGGCGGCTCATCGGGATAAGGAATGTGCGACTTCTCCGACTGCATCAGGGAGATGAGGAAGCGGTCCTCCCGGATGCGGACCAGCTCTTTCCATTCCCGCAGTTGGGTAGCATGCTGGCCGATCATGTAGCTGGCCGTCGCCGTGATGGGGACGGGCTGGGCGTTGTTGATCCGTTCGGCGATCATCAACTGGGCTTCCTGATAGGCCAGCTCGTAGCGGGCTTGTTGCATCAGTTGGCGGAATTGATCGATGCGGAACTTGATGCGGTTTTCGTCCCGCATTTGTTCTTCCAGGGCGTTGAGGCGCTGGCGGGCGCGGCTGACGAGGCTGCGTTCGATGTTGGCCTGCCGCTTGATTTCCTCGCCTTTACGGTATACGTCATTGATGGCGGCTCCGAGATCGGCCAGGAGTTGCCGCCGAGCTGCTTCGCCGAGGGCGGTGTTGCGTTCCACATCTTCTAGCAAGCGCTTGAGATCGGTTAAGACGCCATCGGGATCGCTCCGCAGGCGTTCGCGGGCCTCACGGATAGCGGTTTGAACGCGGAGACGGGCCTGATCCTCAGCGATCTTCCGCTCTGCCAGTTGCTGTTCGAGCAGTTGCTGGGGCGTAGGCTCGCTGCGCGGCGGAGTTGCTCCTCCTGGACCGCCCGCGGGCGGCTGGGCCGGCGCCGTCTGGATGACTTCGCGCACCGCCGCTTGCGGGGTGATGCGGAGGGCTTGCACCTTGTCCCCCGCCCGGCGCTTGAGGTCCTGCCATTCCTGAATGGAGAGCTTATTGAGCAACTCGCGCCCCTTCTCGGCTTCGGGGTCTTTCGGACAGATGCGCAGGACCGCATCAAACAGGGCGGCGGCCTCCCGATAGCGATCCAGTTGGATGGCCCAGGCCGCTTGCGTGAGCAACTCTTCCCGGTACAGCCGCACTTGCGTACTCGCCAAAGCCAAAGCTCGATCGGACTGGAGCAGAGCGGGGACCTCCTTGTGGGGGGCGTTCCGCCATTGCTCCAGCATCAAATTGAGGAAGTAATGCTCCGGTTGCGGAGGTACCAGGGCGATGCTCAAATCCTGGCTGACAGCGCGGCGGGCGACATACCCTTCGACATGGAGCCGGAGTTGTTCCGCGGCGGGGCGGGCCAGCTTCCCCAGCACCAATGTGCCCCGGTCCGCACGCAGCGGCGGCAGGCGGGCCGGATAGACTTCCCCCACCTCCTCGCCGAAGCGGAATTTCTCCACCTTGAGCACCGGCACATCCAGGGCTGCCACCAAGCGGCGGGCGAACTCCTCTCGCTTGCTGATCATCCGCAGGTCCTCTTGGACCCGGACTACCGCACCGCCCGTCAGCATAGCCAGGCCGTGGAGATTTGCTGCATGCACCTTCAGCCCCAAAGGCACCGCGAAGAAGAGAATGTCCTGGGCGTCCAGGCGGCTGCCCAAAGCCAGGCGATCCGCTTCGGACAGCGGCCGGTAGATGCTTTCCCCATCTCCCAGGAGTACGATGGCCTGGGTGCGGGCCGGGTTGGGACTGAGCGTGGCAGCGGCCCGGAGAATAGCTGCCTGCAAATCCGCCGCCCCGGAGCCGTACTCCATCTCCGTCAACTCGGCAGCGGCGTCCCGGACCTCCTTGGCATTCGGCGCGAAAAAGCCCTTGGTCAAGGGGCGGGTGGACTCTGGCGTGTTAACTACCCACACACTGACCCGGTCGGTCTCCTTGAGCACATTGCCCACCCCCTCGATGATCGCTCGGGCTTGCCGCAGGGGGATACCTGCCTGACTGGCCGTGGTATCGACCAAGAAGATGACATCCCGCGGGCGGGGCGGCCCGGCTACCTCCAGATTCGGCCGCACTTGCCAGGCAAACACCAGCTCCTCCTCACGGGATTGGTACGTCACCAACGGCAGGCGGCTGAACTGGGAAACCGCCAGGTCTTCCGTGAAGTGGGTCGTATCCGGACGCCCCGATTCCCCCCGTGGCGGGCGGGACGAACCCGGACGCACATCCCCCAGTAGATGGGTTCCCACCGCAGCAATCGTCGCCAAAACGCCCAAAACAGCAGGCGCTACCCGAAGGCACTTCAGCAGGCTGTTCATCCCGCGCACTCCTTCGTTACCAGGCCGGAACTGGCTAAACTCCAGCCCCAACCCGTCGTCATTTACTTTATTGTGATCCTTCCGACTTCCCATCGCAAGCTACATTTTCCGCTCGGCATCCTAGCCGGGTACCGATTTCTCACGTCCTTTATTCTCCCTTCCCCTCTCTATGGATTCGGAAGTGGAGGCCTGGCGTTTCCCTCCATTCGTTGGTTCCCGTCACCGTTCCAGCACAGGGAGTTCTGCTCTCCCCTCACTTTACACCTTCCTCAACACCGCGGCTGAGGGATTGTTGGCGTATTATTGCTGTTTCCATTGGCTGGGGCGGCCTAAGTCTAGCGCTTTTGGCGCAATCGCCAGTACCGGCAGCCCCTGTCGATTTGACTTCCTCCCAAATGTGTTCTAGGGTGAATTGTCTCCTGGGAGAGGGTGGCTGGTCCGAGCGGCGGGAGGAGACAAGTCTCGCGTGTCTCGGAACAACCAAACTCCATGGAGAACAAACTGTTACGTTAAAAACTTAGAGTTCCCTCTGTCGAAGGGACGGCCAGGAAACCGCGGTATGGACCTGCCCCAACCGAACCACGAACCGCCCGTTGAATCGCCCTCGCCCTTGGCGGAACTCCGCCGCCGGTTGTTGGGGACTCCACCGGCTGCGCCATCGTCCCCCCACGATGGCGCCCCGCGGGCGAGTGCGCCTCCACCCTCCCGCCTCCATTCTTCGGTTCCTTCCGCTCCGGAGGAACTTGGACCGCCTGCTTCGCCTTCCTCCCCTGGCAGCGGCAGCTTGCCGCACGACTCCCTGACCCGCCGGTTGAAGATGCCCGCCATTCCGGTATCGGCCTCGGCTTCTGTCCTCGGCGTTTCTCCTACAGAAGCTGCGGTGGATACCCCGCTCCCGCATTCGTTCCCCTCCCGCCGCCACGTGGCAACCCCTCCCCCCGTAGCGCCCTACGGACCGGCCCCTTACGGGATACCCTACGCTCCGCCTCCTTCCGGAGAGTACTCCCAGGGACCTCCCAGCGACTGGGAGGATGAGATCGCCCGCGTACGCCGGGAAAACAAGGAACTGCGCAAACTGCTGGAGGAGATCAAAGGCATCCTCCAGGAAGCCAGCGAGAACGAACAGAAACTCCTGGCCAAACAGCAAGATTATGAGCGCCAACTGGCGGAAAAGGAGGCCCTCATTCAGGAGCTGACCCAGCACCTGACGGAAATCGAGGAAAAGATTGAAAAAGGGGAGTTGGTTCCCAAATCCGCCACGCCGAAGACCCGTACCGAGCTGGAAGAGTGGGCCGACGAGTTGGAACGGGAAAGTGTGCGTCTAGCGCAAGAGTGGAAGAAACTTGAGGAGGAAAAGCGGCAACTGCGCGAGGATGAAGAGGCTCTGGAAAACCAGATGCGGCACACCGAGAAGGAGATGGCCAAGGAGCGAGCCGAACTGGCTCGACAGCGCCGAGAATTGGAGCGCCTCCAGGAGGAAATCCGCAACCAGATGGAATTGATCCAACGGGGGGACGCGTCCTTACACCAGCAGCTCCACAATTTCCGGCGGCGGATTCAGGAACAGTAAAGTAGCCGGTCCGCCCCGCGGATATAATAGGTAACCTCCCATGCAGCACCGTAGCCCGGTGGGGTCGCACCCGCCGGGCTGCGGTGTTTCTGGCCCCAGGGCAGCCGCTGTCCCTGACCTGCCTCCGCCCCGCCTTCGGCTTGCGGACTTGCCCCTGCCGGAAGGCTGCCGTTCCGCCCTATCCTCCGCCTGGCAGCTCCTCCGCTCGTCCCTTGGGCTGATGGCTCTTCTCGTTTAGCCTCTTCTTCGAACGTTCCTTTGTCTTATTCTGTATAATTTATCTTTTTGCTAGATTTGACAGATGTCCTTGATCTGTATGAATGGCCATATCTCCAAGTTGCCACTTCCGCTCTACGAGAGCCTCCTTGCAGGAGGGCCACACATCCTGGCTGCTGCCGAATCCTCCGCGAGGCAGCGAGGCCGGAAACAGGAGAAGGATGGCTGGGGTTCATGGAGGAAAGGGGGAACAAGGGCGAGAAGCGGAAATGTCAGGCGTTCAAGCGGGGTGGGAAGAGCAGATTGAGTTCCTGGTTGAGGCGGTAGGGCAGGGTTATGGACGTTCGCAGCAGTCTGCAGAGGGCGGGCAAGCGGCGCGTGAAAGGTTCGACGAAGGCCCGGAAACCCTCGCCGCCGATGGGATTGTTGCTCAGGTCCAAGGTGTGGAGCTGGCGGAGGTGAAAGGCGTGAGCAAGGGCCTGGGCGCCGGCGTCACCGATGTTGCACCAGCAGAGGATGAGGACACGCAATTCCTCCAGGTGCTGGGCTGAGGCTAGGGTGATGGTGCCAGTATCGCCGAGAGGGTTACGGCTGAGGTCCAGATAGCGAACCGCTAAGGCCGGACCGGCTGGCGGCGGGAAGAGCAAGCTGCGGAGGGACTCGGCAGTCAAGCCGTTGTCTGCCAGGTCAAGGTGGGGGACGCTGAAGAGGGAATGGAGGGGGGCGGTGAACTGGAACTGACCCAGGTGATTCCCGGCAAGACCCAGGAACTGGAGCTGGCGGAGCAGGGGGCCTTCCGCAAGATGGAAAGCCCCGGCGGGTCCGAGATCGTTGTCGCGGAGCTGGAGGCAGCGCAGGCGCGGAAAGGCCTGGCTTTTCTGGAGGTGGATTACGGCGTCGCCGGTCAGGCCATTGTCGCTTAAGTCCAGCTCTTCTAAAGACGGCCAGCTACGGCGGCACAGATGGACCAGCCCGTCATCGCCGAGGCGGTTGCGGCTCAGGCGGAGTTGGCGCAGATGATTGAGATAGGGGGAGCGAGCCAGGGCTGCCGCCAGGGAAGGGCCGCAGTACTGGGCGTGGATGGTCAAAGCTTCCAGGCGGTCCAGGAAAGGACAGGCGGCTAGGGAGTCGGCCCAATGGTCCAAGTCGAGAATCTGCACGTGGCGCAACGGTGTGAGGGCGAAGAGACGCGGGGCGTAGGCCAGGAAGGCCCGTGCGGTAATTTTGACACTTTCGACAAACCCGCGGCGGAATTCCTCGCCGCTCGTCCAGCCGCGGAACGGAGCGAGCCACTCCTCCCGGTGGCGGCTCAGAAGTAACCATTCCCGGCGGCGCAACTCGGCCTGTCGCGACGATAGCTCCCCCGCCGGAAACGGCCAGACGGACGTGGCCGCAGAAACCAGCGTGCTGGGAAGATACGAAAAGGGATTCCTGCCGGCCAACCGCGCCAGGGCAATCTGGACCCGGATGAATTCGCCGCGGGGATCGCCGCGCTCGTCCAGCCAATCGGCATAGATCAGCCGCGGGGTATCATCATCGGGATAGGCCCGGATGCGCTGATATTCCTGTTCGATCCCTGGCGGCAGAGGCGGCAATTCCAGCGAAGGCGGCATTCCGGTCGAACTCATGGCAGGCCCCCACGTCGCAGTTCCGGCGGGACGAGCCGGGCGGAACCAGCCGGTCAGCGCGTGTCAGGACGGAGTCAGCGGCGGTGCTGAGGAAGCCGGGCCGGGGGACGAACCCTCGCCGAGGACCTGTTCCAACGGGATGAAGCGGGATTCTTCCAGACCGTCGTTGTCGGGGGCGCCAGGGGGAGTTGCTGCCCGTTCCTGCGGCGTGCTGCGATGGATGGACTCTTCGGCTGACCTCCCAACAGAGCCGAAGGCGGAGGAAGCCGGAGCGGCGGAAGAGCCGGAAAAGTCGGTGAGCGGATCGGGATTGCACTGGTTGGCCCAGTGGAGGAGGCGGCGGGTCAGTTCGGCTGCGGCTTTACTGCTGGGAGCCGGCGGGGATTGCGGATCGATCCCCAGGTCCACCCCCAGATAAGTCTGCAAAATGAGGGCGACATGGACCGCTAGTTCCCGATTGCTTTGGCGTGCCAGTCCTCGCAGGACGTCGATGCCGTCCGGATCGTGAGGGTTGATCCGCAGCATCATTTCCGCGGCAAACAGCCGCATGGGCGCCGGTTGATCCACATTAGTCAGGCGGTCGAGAACTTCTGGGGAGAGGAGGTCGAAGTCCCGCAGCAAGGCGGCCAGCTCCACGCGCAGGGTCGGCGGGGTATCGGTATGGAGCATCAGTTCGACCAGTTCGGCGGTTAGTTCCGGTTGCAATCCCGCCTGGAGTTCTGCCCGGAAGTAGGCGATGAGGGTGAGAACGGCCCGAGGCGCCAGAGGCGGCGGTTCCGCGGCCCAGGTGATCAGGTCGGCGATGGCGGCACCGGGCAGCCGCAAGCCGGCGGTAGGGTCGAACTCGGTGAACAAAGCCCCATCGAGAGGATAGAGGGGATCCGCGAGGATGTCGCGGATGCTTTCGCGGATCAGGGGCCAGCGGCGCTCGGCTTGCCAGAGCAGCACGGCGATGGTGTGGCGGCGGACCTCCTCGGAGGGATCGCGCAGGAAAGCGGTCAGGGCGCTGAGCAGGTCCACTCCTTGGACGCCGGCCAGGGCTTGCACGGTCGCTACCCGCACCGCTTCGTGGGGACTGTGGCCGGTGGCCTGGAGCACATATTCCGCTTCCCCGGCGTACCAGTGGGTGCGGTAAGCCAAAGCATGGAGGGCTGCCAATTGCAGCGGGGGCCGCGGCGAAGTCAACAGGGGCAGCACGGGGCGAATCTCGCGCTGGTCCTGTACGATCTGCCGCAGGCGCTGGACTGCCGGCTCCTGCACGCACTCTTCCAGATGAGCGGGCCACTGCCGCCGTTGTTGCACGGCCCGTGCCGCGGCCCAAGCCCGGCGCAACGGCTCCGCACCGCTTGCCTGCAACTCATACCCGGCCCAGCTCAGAACCCCCGTCAGCAGCAGGACGCCACGGGCGAGCGATGCCATTCCGTCTGGGGAAGGCACCCACCAGGTGATCACCACCGCCACCAGATACAGGAGAATCAGGGTCGCAGGAGAGGACGCGGGATTTCCCTTGACTCTGGAGTAGATCAAACTCGCTCCTAGCAAGGCTAAGGCCGCGGCTGCGGCGCCGACCCACCAGATTCCGGCTTTGCCGCCGACTATCCCAACGGCAACAGCCGGAAATATCGCCAGGAATAACCTCCCGGCGGAGGGCCGATTCCCACTCCCGCGATAATTGTTCGCCTCCGACATATCGGGCCATCCCGTGGCGCTGCGTCCGGGCCGGACGTACGCCGCCGCTCTCCTGCCGCAACCCTAGTGGATGTTTTCCCGCCAGTCAAATCGCCTCCCGGAAAAAATGCCTAGCAGGGATTCCTTCTCCTGGGTAAGGTAACGCCGGTTTCTCCGGAGAAGAGGCCGTTCATCGTCCCCGGCTGGCCGCCTGGAGGCTTTCGCGCTTCCTGCCGCGGGGCAGAGTGTTCTCAGACTGTCACCATCGCGGCTCCAGCTCCCCCGTCCGTTTCGCAAGGAGGAGGACAACAGGGAACGCACGACCCGGACCCAACCCGAAAGAATCGGGAAATGAGGATGAGGGAGGCTGTCGGAAAGCGAGGAACGAGAGGATGAGCTAACCCTGGGGGTAGGGGACGGTCAGGGTCCGATTGGCGGGGGGATTGAGCAAGATGACGGCGACGCCATCCGGCCAGACCACCTCCACGCGTTCGACGCGTCCTTGGGGTCCGAGGCCGAAGTGGGCCACCGGTTCCATTTGGCCGAGGTAGCCGCTGCCGCCGCAGATACCGCGGATTTGCAGACGGCCATTGATGAGGGCGCGGACGACCGCTCCGCGTGCCGGAGCCTGGAAGCGGGTCAAGGGGCGGATGCGCACGTAGCCGTTCTGCGACCCACCGGCGGCCTTGTACAGACCCAGCGGTTGCCGAGCTTGTTCACCGCGCGCCAGGAGCAGTTCGAGCCGCCCATCGCCGTCGATGTCCGCCACGGCAGCCCCCGTTCCGCAGCCGTAGGGGTCCGCCGCCGCGCCTGCCTCCAGCAGGACCACCTGAGGGTCCTCGCCCTCCGCCGCCGGGGGATAGAGGCGGTACAGCCGGTTGGCTTCCCCGTGATTGTGGAGAAAAATTTCCTCATACCCGTCGTTGTCGAAGTCCGCCACGATGACATTGCGCACCCGCGCGGGAAAGGCGAAACCCGCACTGGCGCAGTTCCGCCAAGTCCCCTGTCGCTGCGGGATCATCAGCCGATGCGGCCCTTCCCAGTTCCCCCAGCACAAGCCGAAGCGGCCACCGACGTCACACACGGCCACGCCCCGCCCATGCTCGGTGGGATCATCCAATCCCAAAGCGGAGGCGCATTCCCAGAAGGTGCCATCCCCCTGATTGCGATAGACCCAGTTGGGGCCGTGCTCGTTGATGCAGATGATGTCCGGCCATTCGGAGACCACCGGCAGGGTGAGCAAGCCGCGCCCGCCGCTAACCAAGGCCAAGCCCAGGGCCGGGGCCAGGTCCGCCAGCCGCTCCTGCACGCTCCACTCATACAGGCGCAGCGGCTTGCCATAGGAGGCGACCACAAAGCCATAGCGCCCCACGCCGCGCCGGTCGATGACCGCCACACTCCGCCCGGCCCACTCATTTTGCAGACCAGCATGTTCGGGACGGGCGAACCAATCCTCCCATTGGCCATCGGGCTGAATGTCCCAGAGGCGGTCCGGCGCCCGCTTGCTGCCGCTGAAGCGCTCGCTGTTGTGGACGTAGATTTCCTCCCGGCCGTCCCCATCCACATCCCCCGCGGCGATCGCCAGGCTCGCCTGGTCCACATCCTCAAAGGCCGGCGGCGCTACGTCCCGCAACTGCGTGCCGCTCCAGCGGAGCAGCCGATTGGCACCGTCGAAACTCGCCACCAGAAACTCGCAGCGGCCGTCGCCGTCCACATCACTGACTGCCACACCGTAATGCGATGCCGGCGGATTGAACCCGATCCAGTCCGACACATCGGTGAAAAAGCCGCCCGGCCTCGGCTCAGGCTCCATCATGACCTGCTCCGCTAACGGCGCTGACGTCCACCTACCTGGAGACATCGTAGGACTTCTCTGGATTACAAACTATTTATCATCGGACGTGTGCGTACCGGCGTCGAAAGCTCTCATCCTGGTGCGGCTTTCGGAAAGCGGTGGTCGGACACCCCTTCTGGCCGCCGTTTCCCGGCGCTTGGAGTCGAGGAGGCACTCGACCGCGGGCTTCAGCTTCCTGGGATCCGCTGTTTCCCGGCGATCCTCCTCGTGGGGGACACCCTTCATGCGGACATGGTGCTGTCAGATCGTGTCGAGGATGTCCACGCCGTAGCGAGCGCAGAGGGCGCGAATGACCGCGAGGTCGTCATCGGCGATGCCATCTACGTCCAGAAAGTACTGGGCGAAGGCGCCGGGGATGACGGTCAGCAGCAGGCGGGCCTCGCTCGGACCGACATTGCGAAAGGTGTGCGGAATGTCCCGCGGGCCGGCCACCAAGGTTCCGGCAGTACCGCGGAAACTCTGACCCGCTACGGTGAACTCGAACGTTCCTGCGAGAACGTAGAAGATCTCGGTCTCGTGACGGTGGACGTGGAGCGGCGGCCCGCTCCCCGGCGGTACTTGCTGCTCCAGCACGGCATAGGCGCCGCCTGTCTCCGCGGGGAGGATTTTGAACGTGGTGCGGCCACGCACCACCCCCACGGTCTTCCCCTCACCAGCGGAGCGCACAATCGGAGCGGCCAACTCGGACCGCGGCAGAAAGAGACTTGGCTCGGTCACCATGAACTCTCCTTGGGAATTTCGTGCCCATCTCCCGCCTGGCGGAAACGAGCCGGAGGACAACAAGCGAGGCCAAAACCGCTCCAGGCGCCCGCCCCCCACCCGGATGGCTTCATCCACCGGCCCGCTCCCCGGTCTCGCGATCTCCGATCCGATCGCCGGAGAACGGTACGAACCAGTCTCGGCCCACACCGCCGAAAAGCCAGTCGGCTTCTCCGTCATCGGCCAGCACCGAACGGTCGAGGAACATGTCGCCGTTGAGGCGGTCCGGACTGCCCGTGCCATCGATCAGGTTCTGGACGCGCTCGGCATACGCACGGGAGGAGTGCCACTCTGCCGCGAGCGCTTGGAACGACAGCCCGTTGTCGTCCCAGGAGACCGTTCCGCCGATGAGGATATCCTCCCCGCCGCGGCCCAGGAGGACATCGGCCCCGGCTCCGCCGATCAAGATGTTGCGCCCCGGACCTCCGAACAGATAGTCGGCGAAGCGGCTGCCCAGGACGTTCTCGATCGTGCCGTCCAGGCGCAGGCGGTTGCCCACGGCGTCCAGAGTCTGGAAGCGGGAACTGGTCAAGTCCACCTGCACTCCGGACAAGGCCGCGGCCAAGTCCAGGGTATCGATGCCGCCGTCGTCCTGAATCCGGACAGACGTGGACCGAGTTGCGAGGCGATAAACGTCGTCGCCGAGGCCGCCCTGGAGGACCACCGTTCCTTGAGCCAGCGGGGTTCCTTGGATGCTCAACAGGTCGTTTCCCTCCCTGCTTTCCACGGCCAGCACCTCGACGCCGCTCCAGCGCACCGCCAGTTGGTCATTCAACCGGGCCTGGTTCCCGGAGATGTGGACGCGATCGAAACCGTTGCCCAGGACCAGCCGCAGAGCGTCCTGCTGGCCCGTACCGGCCCGGAAAGTGATTCCGCCGGGAAGATCGAAGCTGCCGCCCCGGGCCAAGTCCACGACCAGCCGGGTGCGCAGATTCGCACCGCCGAGGAGGGTGAGCGAGTGAACCTCCGGGAGGGCATAACTGGCGATCACACCGCGGAACCGGTCCAGGATTTCGAGCCGGTCGCCGCTGCGGACCAAGCGCAACACCCGGCTTTGCGCAGGAACGTGGAACGTGATGTCGGCTGCCGCTACAGTGCCAAAATGCCTGTCGAGTTGAGGTGCTGAACTGGCCCCGATGCGGATGCGGTGCAACTCCCCGCCGGGGATGGTGATCTTCTGACCCGCTTGGGGCGCAACCCGGACGTGATAGACGCCCGGAGCCAACCCCGCGAAGGCATACAGGCCATCGGCACCGGTTCGCATCCGCGGCTCGCCGCGATCAAGCCGGCCATTGCGGTTGAGGTCCACGTACACCGTCGCTCCGGCCAAACCCGGTTCGTGACCCGTGAGGCGGCCGTCGCGGTCCACGTCGGCGAACACCTTGCCGCCGACCTGGCCGAATTGCGCGTTGACGAAGTTGTTGCCGTTCGACACGTTCCCATCGACCGTCACGAAGATCGGCGTCGGCCGGGTCACCGATCGGTTCGCGAGAACCTGGACTGTATTGGCTTCCTTGTCGATGACGATTAGCTCGGCCAGTCCGTCGCCGTCGAGGTCGGCGGCGGTCATCCGCACATCCCCGGCCGGTGCGGAGGCCAAGCCCCAGATGGTGTCGTCGCCGTGGCGGAACCACCGCCCGGTTTCGCCGGTGTTGAGAACCACATGGACCGCCTGGCTGCCCACCCCCTGCACGACCCAGACCAGATCGGGCTTCAGGTCGCCGTTGACATCGTGGAAGAAGGCCGAGCCGACCGTCTTGCCCAGCACCCCCAGCCCCGGCGAGATGGCCGAGAAGTTGCCCGTTTGGTCCTGGATGGCGTAGTGGAACTCGCCGTTGGTGTCGAACACGCCGAGGTCGATCAGACCGTCGCCGTTGATGTCCGCGGCCAGAACGTGATAGGCGGAGGGCAACACGGAAATGGAGGTCTGATGACCCAAGGCGGTGTAGTGGAAACCCGGACGATTCTCATTGGGCGAGTCGGAGCCGAAGAGTACAACCGGGCTGCGCCATCGGTCGGAGATGATCAGGTCGTGGTAGCCGTCGCCGTTGACATCGACACTGAGCATCTGCTGAGGAGAAGCTGCATCTGCAAGTGGGGCATAGTTATAAGCCGCACCGTTGGGTCCGAGCAGGTCCACTATGGAGATGGTCGGTTGGCCTTGGTGGTTCCAGTAAAAAACTCCCACAGTATCCCAGACCCCGTAATACAGTGACTTGTCGTGAGGTAGTAAGACAAAGTCGCCGACAATACCCCGGTCAAAGTTTTGCAATTCCCACAGGTCATAAAGCAGATCTTCAAAATTACGGGTGCGGGATCCCGTTCGATTCATCAGTGCGTCGATCCGGCCATGATAGCGCTGTTCCGACAGACCAAAGAAGGCGATGCTCGGCCGGCCGATCCCCCAGAAGTTACCGATGACCATCTTGGAGTAGTTCGTACCGTACTCCAGGCCGTAACGGGCCGGGTGTACCCAGTCGCCGTTGTAGTAGATGTGGACATAACTCTGGTTGTTGGTTTCGTTGAAGACGGCATGGAGGACGGCCACGTCGAGCTTGCCGTCGCCGTCGAAGTCGGCCACGCCCACGTCGATGGGCCGCGGATTGCCCGGTAGGTTCGGCAGATGCCACAGGTTACTGCCGGAGGGGGTTTGCAAGTGGAAGTCCGAGGTGAAGGGCGAGACTTCCCGCCAGCCGCTCGGGACCGCTTGAGCCACGGTGTAGTTGCCCGCCTTCAGGCCCGTGAAGCTATAGTTGCCCTGGGCATCGGTCGTCGTGGTGCCGACGATCTGGCTCACCTCGATGCCGTTGACCTGGGCGTTATCCACGCTCGCGGTGAAGGAGATCGTGATCGTCCCGTTGGCATCGGCCTGGGCGGTGAACGACTCGACCACGGCTCGGAAGGCACCTCCCGCGCGGGCAAAGATGTCGTAGTTGTTGAGCACCTGCTGGCCGTTGATCCACACGTCAAAGAGTCGCTGGCCCTGACCGGACCAGAACAACTCCGCAAAGTGCAAGCGAATCAAATGCGGGGCATTGGGTTTCAGACCCGTGATCGTGTACTTGAAACTCCCACCGTAGCGGTTGCTCTGGTAAACCGCCTGCGGCGCGGGATCATCAACGCCGCTGAGGTCGATCGGATGGTCGTAGTTGGAGGCCGAATGGGTGGTGCCGCTAGCTGGTCCCGGGTCGGCCTGGTAGTTGCCCTGGACATCGCCGCCGATGTTCAACAAGGCCCGCGTTTGCAGCAGGTTCACCGTGACCCCTGGCTGCGGCGTCGGCGTCGGCGACAGCGTGCCGTGGTGCAGCGTATAGCCCGTGATCGTACCGCTGATGGTCGAGAACGGTAGCGCGGTGAAATCGTTATGGCGGTAAACCTCGAACGGGTCGCCCGAGACATTTACCAGCCGGGAATCGAAGGAGGTGAGGTAATAGCCCTCCGGCACGACCACCCGCACGATTTGTGTCGTGTTCAAGGTGAGATGACGGAACACATAGGAGCCGTCCGCCGCCGTCAGCGTCTGGACTTCGCCGTCGTCGAGCGAGCCGTTGTTGTTGGCATCCAGGTAGACGGTCCAGGCCACCAGCGGTTGGCTGCCGGCGTCGAAGTTGGCCGTGATTTGCCCGTGGATCGCCGCGAATTCGTCCACCACGAAATTGACCAGTAACCCATCGGTGCCGTTGTAAGTGAGATTCGTGACGAGGCTGGAACTGCCCCCGTGCATCTGGAAGCCGCTGGGGAGGATCAAGCCGACGTTGAACGGCGTATTCAGCGGCAAGGCGGACGAGTCGAACGCATACAGGCCGAATTCATTGGTGGAAGTGTACGGATCGATGCCGGGGTCGAATTGCTGGTTGTCGTTGTGGTCCACGAATACCAATAGCCCGTTTTCCCGGAAGCTTTGGTTGTAGGTGGTGACGGTGCCGTAGAGGGCGGGATTGGGCGTGGCCCCGGCCGAGTAGGCCGAGTGAACCGGCGCGTTGACCCCGTCGTTGATCGAGGCATACACGTAGTACTGCCAGGGCATCAGGCCGTCCATGTTCCAATCGGTTTGCACGGTCCAATGACCCTGGGCGTCCACGGTCAGCGGCAGGTTGGTCGCCCCGGCGATCGGCGTTCCGTCGTAACCCGAGTTGTCCCGATCGACGTACAGGGTGACGCGGGCATTCGGCCCCAGGCTGCTGGCGACCCGGCCCGTGAGCATCACCGGCGTGGACAACGACGTGGGCGGTTGCACCACGACCGATTCGATCGTCGGCCGGGCGGTGCCGAACGAGGCCGTCAGCTTCGGGGCGCTGGAGAACTTGTAATTGCTCGTCAGCACCAGTTGATACGTTCCCGGCGTCAGGGTGACGAACGGGTCATTGCCGGAGCCGGCCATCCCCACCCCCAGCGACTTCCGCGAACTGAGCGACGGCAAGAGCGTCAGGTTGTGGCTGGGGTCGCTGAACTGGCTCTGATTGATCGTCGTGCCGTCGGGCCGGACGATGGCTACGGACTGAATCCCGCCGATCTCCGGCCAGCTCACCTGCAAGGTCCCGTGCGTGACGTTCTCCGGAACCGTGTACGGGATGCGGTAGTGGTAGATCTGCGGCTGCGAGTCCGGCGGCGGCGAATCGATGCTGTGAATGAAGCTGCTGCCGATCAGCGACGCATCGCCGGTGAAATCGACCTTCACGCCGACATCGATGGAGAAGAAGAAGAAGTCCAGGTCCACCCAGGCGGCCACGAAGTTCTCATCATCGGGCCGATCCCGCCGCCACTCCAAAACGAAATCGACCTCGGCCAGTGTTTGCCCGCCGATGAAGGGAATGTGGTCCGGCACATTGACGTCGGCCTTCGCTTTCACATACACACTGTCGCCGTCGTGGATGTTGATAATCGCATCGAACCGGATCATGCCGTCGAGCCAATCGACCTTCACCGCCGCCGTGTAGTCCTGCTCGCCCCAATCCAGCACCAGCCGCACGTCACCCTTGCCCACCCCATCGAGGAAGTTGATGTTGCCATGCAACACCAGTTCGTCGGCGTCGATGGTGAAGTCGCCCTCGATCTGGACGAAGCTCCGGTACAGCCAGATGGCCTCCAGCTTGCCGGTCACCACGATGTCCGAGGGATGTTGCAGGTTGTACACCCCCGCCTCGAAGCCGGTGATCATGATGCCGGTGTCGGCGATCTCGATCCCCTGATTGCCCTCCAATCCCAGGTCGATGCCGTTGAGCTGGCCGTCTTCCCACTGCACATACCCTTTCACTTTCCAGCCCGCCGGGAACCACAAATCCAGCGTGACGGCGAAGGTGTCCGAGGTGAAGGCGACCAGCAGCTTGTCGATGGTCATCGCCCCCAAACTCACGTCGGACAATTCGAATCGCACATCCTCCAGCTCGAAATCCCCCCCCTTGACGACCAGGCCGGGATGGCCCTGCGAACCGAGGATGACGGAGGCGTTCCACAACTGCGGCACCGAAAGCTGCCCTGAGAGTGTGAACAGGCTCGGCGTGTTCGCGGTGGCCTGTGAGTAGGTGATCGTGATCGGGTTGGTGGCCGTGCCCAGTTCCACCTCCAGCCCCAAGAGGCTGAGCCGCCCTTGAAACATCATGTCCAGGTCGGTCAGTTCGCCATTGGCGATCCGTAACCCTGCGGTGCCGCCCTGGCCGAACGTGACGGTGAGCGATTGGCTGCCGATCGTCGCCTGCACTTGCCCCGTGAGCGTGAACACATCGTTGGCATAGTTGAACCGCAAGTTCTTCGTGGCGAAATGCACGCCGGCAAACGTCAGATCGCTGTTCAAAACCAGCGGGAAGGTGAGAATCTGCCCGCCGCTGACCTGCAAGCCGGGGCTGGCAAAAATCACCTCCACGTTCTCATTCTCCGCCAGGCTGATCTGAGCCGAGCCGGTCAAGGTGAAGGTGCCGTCCGTATAGGAGATCGACAAGTTGTTGATGCTGAAGACCAACCCCCCGATGCTGAGGCCGCCGCTGAAGGCCGACGAGACCCCCGTCAGCTCCACGCCCTGCTCGGTGAGCTTGACAAAGTTGGACCCCGCCACGGTCATGCTCACGCCGGTCAGCGGCACCTGCGTGAGACTGCCTTGCATCCAGATTTGCCCCTTCTCTTCGCCTTCGCCGTCGGGATCGACGAAGCGAATGTTGTCCATGGTGAACTGGCCGGCCTCCACGGTGAACGGATGGGCCCCCGAATAGATGTTGACTCCGCCGGTGGCCGAGGCGAGCGCCGCCGCGTTGAAGGTGAAGGAAGTCTCGGTCTCCCACAGCGTGAGGTTCGGCACCGAGACCATCGAGATGAGTTCCGCTTTCTCGACCGTGAATTCGGGATTGGGGTTGCTCGGCGAGAACCACACCTTGCCGTCCGGTTCCGTGGAAAAGACGGCCAACTCCTCGAAAGGCTCACCGTCGGCGGGGGCGAAGCCGAGTTTGATCTCTCCCTTGGCCCACCAGTTGTTCTGGGTATCCATGAAGAAATCGCCGTAGAGGTACATCGGCCCGACGGCAAACCCCTGCACGTCCGGGACCGTACGGTCCTCCAGAACCTCCAGTCGCAGGGGCAACCGGCGCGTGGGCCGACGGCGGGGAGCAAACAGAGCCTGAACCCAACCCAAGGAACGGCGGGCGAGCTGACTTGTACCCATGCACTCCTCCTCTCAGCAGGTGGCGTGTCTGGCAAAGCGACCGGTCACACTGCATCGGTACGGTCGTGCTTGAGGGGAGTAAGCAGAAGGAGTTCAAAAACTTGCACACTCACGAACGCTGACCGTGAGCCTGAACCCTCATCCCTTCTCGATGTGCCACAACACGTTCCTGTTGGTGGAGTGCAAGATTTTGCTTGTGCTACCCCAATCAATCATGGCCGAAGCCGACATCTTCCCCCCTGTCCTCATCGCTCTGACAGCGGGAAAGACAAACTCCATGTTACTTCCCCTGAGAAGCTGTGCAATACTTTTTTGGCGACCCATGAACTGGCAAACCCCTGCCACCTCTTCCTCACCCGTCCAACCCCGTCGACTCCCACCGTCCCGCCGCCTCTCCTCGACATTTCCCTTGCATCGCATGCCCATCCCGCAGCCATCGAGGCAGCATCGTGACATGCCACTGCCGACAAATCTCAAACCAGTCCTGCGATATACCTCCCGCTAGCCATCAAGATGTCTCGCCATCCATTCCACGCGCAGAAGCCCCCTCCTCGCCACCCCTACCTCCCTCACCCCTTCCCTAGCCTCTGGTGTCCGCTGGTCCTTTCTCTCCTCCGCTAGCCTCTGGTGTCCGCCACTCCTTCTTCTCACCCCGTCTGAAGGACCGCGAGGCTTCCTAGTCCTTTCTTCTACCCCTCGGAGTGGCCGCGACGCAGACGGCGAGCTAGCCAGCGGAAGAAGACCGCCAAGGTCAGCAACACCCCCGCCGCCACCAACAACCACACATACACCGGCGTCCGCCTCTCCTGCACCCACGTCACACCCGGCGGCTCTGGCAAACCATAATACGATAAACGAAATCGATCCTCCGATACAGGACCATACTCGATCTGAATATCCTTCATCTCAATCATCGAATCTGGTGGTAAATCCCGCCAAGATGTTGATTCCTTAAATTGTATAACTATCGGACGACCTTCGAAATCAATATTATATAAAACCTCACCATTTACACGTGCCTTGACTAAAGGTATCTCCGGCTTGTGCCCCGGCGCCATGTAGGTGTACTCAAACGCTCGAACGGTCCACTCCTGATCCGGTGCCACCTCAAACCAACCCCACACCGGCTCCCGCGTCCAACTGATCCTCGGATCCGTAAACGGCTGGCCCGGACGGACCTCAAAATCCGCCCGAATCACCCGCACACCCTCCCGTTCCCCATCCCTCAACTTCAATACCCGAAACGTCGGATGCCTCAGCAAAGCCGGCAAAGGGAGCGTGCGCAGACTAAACGGCGCGCGAATCGGAGACAACCAAAAAGCTATCATGTCACGAATCCCACCGCCTGAGGGTTTTGAGGCGACTTCTTCGGCCATCTCGTAGGTTTCCAGCCGCAATTCCCGCGTTTCGTACCGGCCTGTTAGAAGGAAACTGTACACCGAATTGGCCCCACGCACCGACTGCTGGTAATGAACCTTATGAAGCTGGCCCTTACGCCACTCCTCCAGGTTATGGCAGATGATCAGCCACTGCTCACCTGATACCGCAAACTCCACGTCGCGGATCAATTGCCAATCGACTCGAGGCATGGTCTCGATGATTCGATAGCGACCGGAACAGTGGCGGTACCGTTCTTCCAGTTTGGTCACACCGTCTAGACAATCTGCGCGAAATTGTTCAGGTGTATACTGAGACGAAGCCGGTGAGGCGGCACAAACGCTGAGAAGAACACAGCCGAGTCCACCGAGACCCAGACGTGTGACCCTTGAACTTCTCATTGGTTTTTCTCCCCTCAAAGGCGTGGCTGGCCCGGAAAGAGCCACGAAAAGGAGAGGAGGGTGCAGCCTCCGGGCCAGCCTTCCTTGGTGTGACGAACGCCCTGTCAAAAGCTAACTCCGCCGTTGGGTAACAAGCGGGATTGGCAGAACGCAGGGCGAGAACATAGAAGTGTTGTCCCTAGAAAATGGGCCGACAGTGAGGCTGAACATTCGGGTCGACTGGGTCTGGTTGACAGAAGCATGAGGCGGAGCAATTGGCGGTGTTTTGTCCATTTTCATCGCAGGGGGCACCGATCTGTCCGACGCACAGGGTGGTGCATTGCGTGCATGAGGGACCACCAACGGTTCACGCCGCCGGAGTCGGAAAACACCCCCGATGACCTGCCATCGTCACCGGAACAGGAATCCTCGCCAGGCCACGCCCTCGGAGCCGGGATTTCGCCCGATGACATGTCCAAGTCCCTGGAATAGGAAGCTCCTCCCGAACGACATAAACGTGCCAGCGGAATAAAAGCCTAAGCCGCACACGCTGTAAGGAGCCGCCATTCCCGGCGTCCTGCGCGGTACATTTCCCCTGATCTTCCCCGTTACTTTCCGTGGACAAAAGAAGGCGAGGAAGCCCAAGGTTTTCCTGGTGATCCCACGGTTGGGGAGGGAGGCGCAAGAGGGGCCAGCGGGAGTCTGAACATTCCTCTGTCGAAGCCAGTGGCCGTGGAGCAGTTGCCCTAGACCGAAAAGCCGCGATCGGCGATGATACCCAAGGACTGAGAGATATCCGGCCCGGTCCCGACAGCCTCTGGCGAAGGGACATAGCAGGAGAGAGTGTCTATGGCAGCAAAAGCGACATCTAAGGAACCCAAGGCTGGGGAAAATGCCCTGGCGGACAGCAGCGGGGATTACCCCCCCGATCCGTATCCGGATTACCGGCCGGTGTATGGCTGGGTGTTCCAATCCTGGCTGGTGATGTTCCTGGCGGTGATCTGCTTGGCGCTGGTGTTTTATTTGCTTTCGTATGTGCCCTGGTAGTAGGGTCAAGCGGGCGGACTCCCACTCCAGCCAAGGAGGGGGAAGCAAGCCGGGGTGTCATTCCAGTTTTTTGAGCACGTCGATGGGACTGATCACCCCGATGACGACTCCGGTGGCATCGACCACGAAAAGATGATGGACGTGGAGGTTGAGGAGTTTTTCCACAACGGAACGAACGGAGGTGTCGGGCCGGACGGAGATGACGGCCGGGGTCATGATGTCGGTGACCGGCGTATTGTCGGGTTCCACAGTTTTGGAGCGTTGCCGAGTGTGGACGAGCACGTCGGTCTTGGTGACGACTCCCAAGGGATGCCCCGCCTCGTCGATGACGACCGCTGCTCCAAAACCGCGTTCGGTGAGAAAGGCCGCCGCTTGAGCGACTGTAGCGCTAGCACTGAGCGAGACAGGCCCCGGCGTCATCAAATCAGCCGCCGTCTGGGCGCGGAGGATCATCGGTTCCATATCACATACTCCTATCTAGGATCAAAGCAATTATTTCCCTGGCAGCTCGGAAAGCCAATCCCTCCGGCGGCAACCCGGAAACCCACCCTGCGGGTGATCTTCTATCGAGAGCTTCCGGATGGTAACCAGAAGCACCGCATTTCGACCGCAAACCTTGCGGCAGGAATCTCTCCCCTCGCTGTGATGGTATGGCTGGCGCCATGCTGAGGCGATACGCCGAGTGCGGAAGGGAGCCTCAATTTCTGCACGGGGAGGTTGCCGAGAGGGCGAATGACTCCTAAGAATGGTGTGTCTGCGTTGTGCAGGGAAGCGTGATGCCCCCGGTAACTTTCCCCGATGGGTATCCGTGACTCATCGTATCTTCCGCCGGGGGACGCGGAGGACGATTCCTCCCGCTCATCGGCTCACCGGCCGAGTGCGCGGATTGTGACAGCGGCACACGATGGTTCGCCGCCGGCCAGAACCAGTTTTTCCCGCGGGGCGCAGACACTCCTCCCAGGAACGAGAGGTCATTCCGAAGTCCGAGGAGGAACCATCCGAACATCTTTTGTCTGGACCCTGTCGTCTAGAGGCCTAGGACATGGCCCTTTCAAGGCCAAAACCGGGGTTCGAATCCCCGCAGGGTCACCTTTTGTTCATATGTACGATTGTTTGACATCGCACTAGATCGCATAAGCTCTTCTATCCCAAATAGTTGTGGTGGCCAGCGCGAGCCAGTGCAATTCCTGGCAACCGTCTGCTGTGCCACTTGTGTGCCGCTTTTTGTGCCGCCTTGGGCGGCTAGGCGGTAGTGCACGGCCGTAATCTGGGCATAGTGCTTCAGGCTGATCTTGGGATCATGTCCCAGCCATTGCGCTACCACATGGACGGGGAACTGTTCCAGCAGTTCCGTCTCACGGCTGGAACGCAGGTTGTGAAAGAGGCGCGGCCAGGGTTGCAGTCCCGCCCGGCGGATTAGCTTGGCGAAGGCGGTCCGCAGGTTGCAATTCCGCCACCCGGTCGGCCCTTGCGCCTTGGCCAGGTGATCCCCCGGCACCACGTACTCCTGTCCCGGCTGGGCCAGCTCCCAGGCTTCCTCCAGGTAGGGCCGCAGTTCGGCAAACAGCGGAATCTCCCGCCGCTCTTTGCCAGCGTAGCGGTCGGTTTTGGGGCTGATGACCGTAATCCGCTCCGCCCCCCAGTCGACGCATTCCCACTTGAGGCTGAGCACTTCGCTGGGGCAGCGTAGGCCGCCGTAGCGGCACAGGGCGATGATGATGCGCCAGGTCGGGCTGGCATGCTCCAGGAGCCGCTGGACGGTGGGGCGGTCGATGAAGTGCTGCCGCTCCCGGACGCTAGCGCTGGGGATTTTGACTTCGGCGAAGGGGTTAGCCTCGATGAAGCGATGCTTCCGGGCGGCATGGAAAAAGGTCCGGGCAAAGGTCAGCCGCTTGGCCAGAGTAGTCGGAGCCAGTCCCTGGGTCGAAAGCCAAGCCTTGAACTGCTCCGCCTCGCCGGCAGTGATGTCCCGCAACGGCTTCCCCTCGCCGAAAAACTCCAGCAGGTTGCGGCGGGGTTGCTGCCAGACTGTCAGGGTCGCCGGCTTCACGTCGGGCCGGGAGAGGATGTAGTCCCGGAGAAACTCCCCCAGCAGGATGCAGCGGGGCGCGTCGAGCAAATCCAGCCGGATCAGCTTCTCCCGCAGCTCCCCCTGCACTTCCCGCACAAAGGCCGCTGTGTCGGGCGGCAGGGGCAAGCCCCGCACCCTGGCGGCCAAGAGAGCCTCCAGGTGGACGGCGATGACCTGGGCGGTCCGGCGGTCGCACTTGCCCAGGCGGAGCGTTTTGCGCTTGCCATCCCGCGGGTCGAGAAACAGGATGCGCTTCCTCCCGTTGGCATCGTTCCCGACGCTGGCCATGAGCAACCCCTCCGTTGAGTTTACTTCGACTCGGCGGGCGGTTCAAGCTCCCCCATCCACAACCTGGCGGTCACTTCTGCCACAAGGCCGCCAGGGAGAACGTCCAAATCATCCTCCACGTTCTTAAGGCGGTCGAATGCCGAAGCCCAATGCATGTCCACCAGGGGATATTCAACCTGGCGCTCCACCGCGCGGAAGGCTCGGAGCATCTGCTCCCAGAGTTCCATCACCCAGTTGCTCAGTTCGAGAGCCTTCCGCAAAGCGGGGGTTTTGACCGCCGCCCTTTCCATACGGATGTACTCCTTCAAAGCCTCCTGATCCTCCTGGAGCCGCTCCGCCAGCTCATACAAGAGCGAGGCAGCCTCAGCCTCTTCTCCGCTGATCCATACCTGTCCGTCGTACTGCCGCAGGGCCACGATGCTGCGGACAAATTCGAGCTTGGTCATAGGTAGACCTCCACATGTATGAACACACTAACACTGACACACATACAACCCGCCGGGGGGGAGTCCAAAAATTCGTGTATTAGGGGGATTTTTTGGACTCTCCTCCTCTTTTCCAAGAAAACTTAGGGTTTTCCGAGATTCCATTTTTTGGACTCTCCCCCAGAGTCCAAAAATTCGTTTTCTCAGTGAATCGACTGCCATGTGTATTGTGAAACATATGTTTTTCACCAAGGAATCTTGTCCTCGGAGGGAGTTCCGCTCTGCCGCGGCATTTGCCAGCGCCAACCCCTTGGCACTGGGATCGAAAACAGAGGCAACATTCAGCTCGGCTTTCGCTTGCATCAGTGTCCCCCGGCTGATTCCCGCCTCACGGGCTAGGCGCAACAATTGCTTTGCCGGTTGCGGGCCGTCTCCGAGAGCTTTTCGTAGCAACTCCCGCGCTTCGGCGAGTTGCTCTGGCGGGCGACCGCAGCGCTCTTCGGAACTGAGCGGCGGGGGAGAAGCGAGAGAATCGGCTGTGAGCCAAGAGGGCAAGGGTTGAGCTTCCCACTCGATTCGCGGAACGGATTCTTCATCGATTTTGAAGATGCTATCCTTGACGCTGATGGCCAAACCGGGGCGAGCTTTCGTGAAATTGTTTTTCCCAGGGAGGAAGAAACGTCGAGCCTCGGTTGGGTCATCCTCATCCTTGAAAAAAAGATGTACAGCACTCGCGAAAGCTAAGAATGCCCGACTCTCCAGGATCAAGTCATCAGCATAGCGGGCCGCCGATTTTCTGGTATGCGCTACCACGATCGCAGCGAAGTCTCGCTCCGCAGCCAGATCAGCGAGAGGAGCGAGAAAAGCGCGGACCTGATTATCTCGGAAAATGTCGCATCGCACCGGCAGGAAACTTCTGACTGGATCCACGAGGGTCTGACCAGAAATTCTGGCGGGTCTAAGCTGGGATTTTGGCTTGAATTAGCCAGTAGGCCTGCCATTGACCCGATTGCTTC
>Ga0101943_1000922_pt1 | contig 33101 bp, 20 predicted proteins | sample DewCreD2012metaG_5_FD_75244 | JGI IMG/M metagenome (GOLD analysis project Ga0101943, IMG submission 75244) | Hot spring sediment bacterial and archeal communities from British Columbia, Canada, to study Microbial Dark Matter (Phase II) - Dewar... ... | reverse complement strand
CGAAGTCCTTCAGGATCCCACTGCCCCCGACCATAGATGCCCTCTCGACGCGTCGCCGATCCGTCAGCCGAAACCGCCCTTCGTGCGCTTGCTTGTAGACCTCCATGAGAATGGGGATCTTGATCGCGCTCCCTTGCGGGAAGGTGAGATTCTCGTTGATGGCCAATCGCTCCCCATTCACCAGGTCCACGACGACGAGCCCCATCGCCCCCCGCGCGCTGGCGACGATCTCCCGAAGTCGCGCTTCGGTCTTCTCGCGAATGATCCTCACATTCTCCTCTTGAAGGGGAAATCCGACGAGGACCCCCGCGACGGCGAACATCCCATGCCCCAAAGCCCAGAGCCGAATCATCCGTCGGCGCATCATTTCCCCACCTCCTCATATAGGATCTCCATCTGAGAGACGGTATTATACCGTTCTGTGACGCATAATCGCCGATTTCACCCAGACGGGTGGCATCGGCGACCGGTCGTTTCCTGCTTCCTTGACCGGATGCTCGTAGACCGGACTCGGGTCCGTCCCGCCGCAGAGCCAGTCTCCACAGGCATAACTTCCCCCGGAACTCGGGATAGGGCCTTTGAGGGCGGCCAGCCCGTAGGATTGCAAATTCCGCGCCGCATTCAAGTCTCTGCCAAGCTCCAAGCCGCACTCCGGGCAACAAAAGGTGCGCTCGGAAAGGGGGCAGGCTGAGAGCTACCCACCCGCACCCCGAGCACCGCTTGGTGGAGGGAAAGCTCCTCGGAGCCACACTCAGCCGAGACCCGTACCACTTGGTCTTGTACTCCAACATCCGCCGGAAAGCGCCCCAACCTGCGTCGGCGATGAACCTGGCCAGGTTTCCGTTCTGCAAGAGCTTCTTCGCACCCAGGTCCTCCACCACAATGACCGGCTTAGTCCTCGCCAGCCAGCTGCTGACCTGGTGCAAGAAGTCCCGGCGGATGTTTTGTACCCAGCGGTGCAGACGAGCTAGACAGAGGACCACCTTGGCATGGTTCCGCGAGCCTTTCCGCTTCCGGGCCAGCCGGTGCGACCGGCGCCGCAAAAGCTGTAGCGCCCTCGCCAGCGGCCTAGGGACCTCCAGGCGCGTTCTATCTGACAGCACAAGAAATGACGTAAGGCCCAAGTCCACACCCACAGGCTCATCCTGCCGGAATGGGAGATCGAGCCGCTCGAGCTCGCAGGTCAAGCTCACGCACCAGCGGTCGGCTTCACGCGAGATGGTGGCCGAGAGAATTTTAGCCTTCCCTTCTGCTAACAGGGCTAGGAGCTTATCCGTTCGCTCCTTGGCACACACCCTGCCAATGCGGGGAAGGTGCACATGGCGTGTGAAAACCCGGATCGAGCCGGTGAAGCGCGCCGTGTTATCAGGCAGGGCCTTCTTCCGCTTGAAGTGAGGCCTCCGTGCCAGGCCCCGCCGCCAGTTCCGAAAGGCCCACTCCAAGTCCCGAAGCGCCTCTTGCGGCGCACACTTGGACACCTCCCGCCATCAGGGAGCGTGAAGGCGCTTCCACCGGTTCCACACCTTGTGGAGTTCCATGCCGGAAGGGATGCGCTTTTTTCTTCCAGCGCCTTCAGGCAAAGACCTAAGCTCCAGTTGTAGGCAAACCGGGCTGCTCCCACATGTTGGGCCAGGGCTTTCCTTGTGACCCTGTTGGGGTTCAGCTCAAATGTGTATGCCTACCCATGCCACACACTATAACCGCATGGCCCAAAGAATACAAAATCTAACCCGACGAGGCACTGGGCATTCATGTGTGCGACTGGGAGATTGACTTGCAAATTCACTTTTCTTTTGATCCCGCCGAAACCTGCATCACCTGGGCGGTGTCCCACTTGACTTCGGGCAAAGGTTGGGCGTAACGGGATTCGGCCAGCTTGGTGATGAAGTCGGTGAGGCGCTGTTTATCGAAAGCTTGAATCGTCGAAACAATGTCCTGCCAGTCTCGCTCGGGCGGGAGCCTTCCACCGGTGGCTTTTTGCCGCTCAGCGATCGTGAGCTGAAGGGCCTCGCGGGCCAGCATCATGCTCAGGGGAAGCTGGGCGGGGCAGCCCTGCCGATAGCATGTGCGCGCGATGGCGAGTTTCAGATCCTGCATTCGCTCAGCCAACCGATACACTTCGCGGAAGGTCAAAGCCCGCTCGTAAGGTTCAAGTTTTTCTCCCAGGTCGAGGCGAACTAGTCCGGCTCGCGTCGCCATCGTCATACCGAATTGACGCAGTTCTCTTCTGAGGGATGCGGGAAGCTCTGGGCTCAGTCCGTCAGACTGACTTTCCCTCACCACATTGGCCAGCACGCCGAGCGGTCCAGGTTCGTTAATCAGATCCGATATGGGAGTGTTCTTGAGTCTCGATTCAAGATATTGCCGGCCAAGGGAATAAAGTTCCGAGAGCGTAAGCTCATTGATAGCCCTTTTGATCTCACCTTGGTCAACCAAAGCGCGGGTGGAACTGGCCCGGCGTAACGAGAGGATGTCTTCCAGGCGGTTAATGACGGTTCGGGCTGCTGGGTCATCTGGGGTGCGTAGAGTTGAAAGCACCAGCACCTGCTCGCCGAGATCGATCGTGCGGGCTACGTATTCTAGGGCGCGGCTTGTTACGAAACGACGGTCCACGAGTTGGTACGAATTGAGGACGGTCGCCGTGAGAGACGATATTGGCGGAGCCTGAACGCTCGACGATGAGCCTCCGAAGTCGGGCGAGCGTGATTCGAGCTGAGCGAGCACGGAGCTGAGCCGCGCGACACTGCCGCGAACTGCTTTCCTCGCTGGATCAAATTGGGCCTCACCCCACGGGTCGGTGCTGAAGTCGTGGTTGCGAACCAGATCGGGATTGAAAGCAGCGCGATTCTCCTTTTCTTCTCTCGGGTTAAGCATTGCGGCGTAAATGGCACCAAGCAGGGCTTCGCCAACAAACGGCGCGACGCGGTGGCGCACCTCTTCGAGGGTGGAGAGGTCAACCGAAGCATTCAGTTGAGCCCCAAGCTCTTTTAACGAAGGCACTTTGACAGCGGGTTGTTTGGATTTCTTTTTCTTCGGCACAGGTGGCGGCTCGGGCTCAACAAATTTTTCGAGTGCGGCCTGGAGCTGGCGGAGATGAGCCGGTTCGGACGGCTTTCTCTCCAGTGCATCGAGTGCGACCAGAGCATCAACGACCGCTGCGAGCCTGGTATGCTTTTGCCATTCTAGCACGCGACTGATTCGATCCTGGTCGGCCTTTGCGCTGTCGAACTGATAAAAGGTTATGCTCTGGGAACTCTCGTTTGGGTTGCTGCTGGCCTGTCCGTCCGCCTTGCGGTTTTGCAACGCCAATGGGATGCCCGCGGCGAGCGAGGCTACGAGTTTGTTCTCGACTTCCTGACCGCTCGCCGGAGCTTGGGCGCCAAGTAGGTCCCTCTGAACGATAGCCATCAGATCAAAGGGGAAGCGATCGCTGCTTGGATCGAGCTGGAGGAATCGGTCGGTCAACTCGGCCACCTTAGGTTGATCAAGCGTTCCGTTTCTCGCCACCAAACGGAGCAACTCGAAAGCCGATTGAAAGGCGCGGATGGCAGAGAGCTTTTTATCAGGCAATGCTGCTCTTTCGGGAGCGCCCCCGCGTATAGAATCCCCCCTCCGGCCCTTCTCGACGCGCCTATGGTCAGGTGAGATTTTTTCGATCTGATCCACACGCCTGAAATACTGCGCCAGTTGCTCCGGATTCATCTGGAGGTCGAGCGCCAATTCGAGTTGAGGTTCCCGGTGAGCGCTGACCTGGTTTGTAATCAACTCAATTGTCTCCCGATTGGAAACCCAGTCAGGACGCTCGCGTTCGATTTGAGCGAGCACGGCGATTTGCCGGACGACTGGAATTTGTCGTCCGGCAGACGCCCCGCCGATTTTGGACAGCAGCGCCGCGATAGGATCACCACCCGCCTGCAATGATCTAAGCCATGCCTCAGCAGCCGCGCTTCGCAAGCGAAGTTGATCGTTCACGATGTGCAGGAATGAAAAGAGGTCTATTAAATCAAACGGCTCGCGTGCTGGCGGAAGCGATGACTTTTGCAATAGACGATAGAACTGATCGAACAGGAGGCTCGATCGGGCGATGAAATCGCCAACTTCGCCCGCGGCTGAGAGCGCAGCCAAGAGATAAAGCGCTCCTCCGTTCTCTGGCTTGAAGAGTTCCCTGATAGTTTCAACCGGCGTTTTAGCCTTCAGCCATCGCTCCCAGCCCGGACCAGGGATGACCAACCGCATTTGTGTCGTGAAGCGAGGATCCGGTGTAAAGCGAAGGTAGGGGGCAGCGAAGTAAATCCCGGCGGCGACCTCTTTCAAATTCTCCAGAGTGACGACATAATCGAAAAACCACTGGGCGGCCTCTTTCGGCAACATCGAGAGACCAACATAGAGTTGCATCGCCTGTTGATCTTTGAGGAAGATGAGTAGTTGCTCCTCAGGTTTCGCTTTTGCTCCATCCTTGAGTATCTTCATCCACTGCTCCATGCCAAAGAGAACCGGGAGCCCATCGTTCTCCCTTAATCTCATCGAGGTAGGGTTCCCCTGCTTCAGGGCCTGTGCGTCGCCGCCGAGAGCTTCCAGTATGTATCGTCTGGATTCAAACAGTTTTCCATCGATGTCTCGACGACTACCCTTATCTTTGATGCCGAAGAACCTGAACGCCTCCTTGGCGGCGGCACTGGCTGTCTCCTTGGGCGGCGGGAGTTTCAGGTCTTCGCCGATTTTGCCTCCTTTACCCATCACCCGTTTAGCCAACTCAGGATATTGCTCGTAAAAGCTGATCAGGCGCTTGTGCGTTTCGGCGTCTCGCAAGCAGGTATCGAAGATCACCGCCAACGCGCCGCTTTCATTGGAAGCGTCAATGGTGACGCCCGTGAGACGCTCCATCGCCTCGCGGCCTGCTGGCACGGTGATCCGCGGCGAGTAAGTATACCGACCGGACAATGGGCCAGCGACTTGCTGGAGCACGTTGGCGTGCCTTTCCAGAGGAATCGCTTGAGCACCGGGGAGCAAGCGAGCGGCATCTCGGTACGCAAAGACGGCCTCATCCAGCCGCCCGATCCGCTCCAGATACTCTCCCACTTTGCGCAATATTTTTCCTTTCTTCTCTTGGTCATTGCCGACAAAATTCGCTGCTTTTTTCGCCGCATCAATAGCGCTCTCCATGTCGCCTTGCTTGTACAGTAACTCACTCAACTCCTCATAGATCCCCGGGTGCCGTGAGCCTCGTTTCTCGGCTTCGCGCAGCGCGGAAACGGCCCGGCTCACATCGCCGATTTGCGCATAAGCCTGACTCAAGCGCAAGAGCGCATCGTCCCGGTGCTCGTCGTCTGACAATCGCCTGAGGGCGACGTTACGCAGTGGCTCGACTGCGCGCGCCGGTTCCCCCGCTTTCAGCAGCGCGCGGCCGTACACATATTCTATTTCATAATCTCCCGGCTCGATCTCGCGCGCACGGGCGGCGAATGTCACCGCCTCCGCGATCTTTTCCGTCTCATCGCTTTGCAAGAGGACATGGGCCAGCAGCTTGAGCGCCTGTGGGTCGTCAGGGTCCAGGCTCTGCGCGCGGCGCAGTTGCGCTTCTGCCTCGGCGAGATTGCCCACGTGAATGAGCGCCTCGGCGTACTCGGTGAGCCACTTCACCCTCGGACTGTTTTCTACTGCCAGCTTGTAAGCCTGACGGGCCTCTTCCCACTTTCTCAGGTCTTTGTAGAATCGTGCAATCCTTAAGGCGAGGAACGGTTCATTTAAGCGGTTCTCCTCAATAATGTTCAGCGCAGCTTTGCACGCTCCCTCGGCCCCCGCCAGATTCCCCAAATAGTATCGCGCCATGGCCGCCGAGTAGAATCCCTTGGCCTGTATGGCCTTGTCCGAAGCAAGCTCATCCGCCTTCTGAAACCACGTGCTGGCCTTGTCCCATTCGGTCGGGTCTTTCGGCATTCGATCAATCACCGCCTGCGCTTCGGTCGTCAGCCTCGCCAATAGCTCGCTTCGCATCTGCGTGACCAGTTTCGGAGGCTGCCGTGGATATTCAACGAGTTTATTGTAATAAGCCCAGGCGCTCTCTTTCTCTGGTGTCGTCAGCTTGCCTTCGCTCAGCGCCTCGCGAAAAGAAGCCTCCACGGACGAAACAAACGGATCGGTTTCAATCCAATCTTTATATTTCTTCCTCCCATCCTCATTTAAAATGGCCAGTGGAATCGAACGATCATAGAAGGGATTGAATTCCGGGATCTGGTCATATTGCTCTTGTTTGGCCTTTTCCCGCACCCGAGGGGCGACATAGTCGTAAAGCTCTTTGGACCTTACGAGGCCGTCGTGGTCTCGGTCAGCCTCTCCTTCCAGTCCCTGTAACAAGTAGTAGGTGAACAAGCCGTGCTTCAACGCTGGCACCTCAAGAGAAGATTGCGTCGGCCCGGCGGCGGAAAAAATAAATGAGGATTGATCCTCCCGACTAAACGATTCGGTAAAGACTTTCGCCGTCACGTTCTTGACCGACCCAGCAGCGATTAAATCGCCGATGGTGCCGGAGTGACAGGCATCGCTGATGATGACGACGCTGCGCGCCCGGATTCTCTTTAGGATGCTATTGAAGCGGTCCATCTCGACTGCTGTCGCCAAAAGATCATCGGGCCGGGAATCGTATGCTAGCAGGAAACCCTGTTCAGCCGAGTTCACGACCCCATGCCCGGCGAAGAAGATCAATACCAGATCGTTCGGCCCACTGCCCCTTTGGAGTCGGTCCAGTTCACGAAAGATTCGTATCTGTGTCGCCTGATCGTTCACCAGCAGCGTGACATTCTGTGGCTCGAAGCCACCCTTCTCGCCGACGAGAAAATCTCGTAGCGCCTGCGCGTCGGCGTCGGCGAATTTCAACTGAGCCTTTGAGGGGAGGTATTGATATTTCGAGATGCCGATAACCAACGCGAACGATTGGAACGATGGCTCAACTACCTCAAGTTCGGGCACATTCGGCAGGCCCAACTGCCTTTTTCTCGTTTGATCTCGAGGCGAACCTGACTGAACCGACGTACCGCTCTGAGAAGCATTCAATACACCGGAGGTCATGATTATCAATGTCATGGTGGCATAAAAAACGCTGGCCCACTTCATAGAAGAATCCCCCTTCCTCTGCACTGCTTATTATTGTCCGGACGCCGTAACCATCAGTTTATCGCGTAGTCCTGGCTTTTAACTCCTCAACACGTTTCCGAAGGTCGTCGGGATCGAACCCGCCTTTTTTGCCCGTCGGATCAAGCTTCAATGCCGCCTCGTACTGCTGAATCGCTTCCGCGTAGCTTTTTTGCTGGTGATAAGCCAATCCCTTGGCGTAATAGATCTCCGCTCGACTCGAATCAAGCTTCAGCGCCTCGTCGTATTGCCTAATTGCCGCGGTATAGTTCCCTTGCTGATAATAAGCCAACCCCTTATTGTAATAGATCTCTACCCGATTCGGCGGATCGAGGTTCAGCGCCTTGTCGAATTGTTCCACCGCTTCAGCATAGCGTTGTGTGCTGTAATAGAGATGTCCTAAGTTGTAATACAGGTTGGGCTCCTTTGGCTCCAACTCGATGGCACAACGGTATTCTCGCTCTGCTTTATCGAACTGCCCAAGATACTGATAGGCCCGCGCCAGCCCGTTGTGGGCCTTAGATTCGTCCCGACCAAGGTTTGAGATGATGAATTGAAACTCGCGCGCTGCGTCAGTATAACGGCCCGATTCCATGTACGCTTCGCCCAATTCATAATGGGCGTTTACATTGCGCGGATCGAGTCGGATGGCTTCCTCTAGTTGAGAAACCTTGTCCTTACCCGCCTCCGTTGCTCTATCTGGCGCAGGCGTGGTCGTAGGCGGAAAAGGCACAGTCGGTCGAGGCTCTGGCGGCTTGGGCTGGACTGGCGCTGGTGCTTGAGGTTCTACAGGCTGACCAGGGTGCGACTTCGAGAAGGTCTGAGGCGGCACTTCGGAGAATTTTTCAGTCGGAACCGGCAGTGGAACGACTTCTGATGGCTTCGTCTTCGACGCCAAAACCGGATCAGCACGAGAGATCACGCAATCAAACTGTTGCCGATTTCCGGTCTGTTGTGCTAGTCGCTCGCGCAGGTATTTGGAAAGCTCACTGGCTCGAACCACGCCGTCCTTGTCGGAGTCTGCTTCGCCCTTCATGCCTTGCACAAGATGCTCAGTGAAATTACCCTCCGTGCTCCCCTCATCTGCTCCAGACAGCTCTGTTGACGAGGACACCGTGAGTAAAGTTACCCACCTCAGATCTTTTGACACTGCCTTGAGGTGCTCGATGATTTGATTCTCATTCGGGCTAGAGAGCCTCAGTGCACTCCCAACTGTGTGGTGATAGGCAGCATCCACGATCAAGATGATGTTTTTGGCCGGGTTATCTTCAAGCTTTCCCTGCAGCTCGCGCATAGTCAAGCTGCGGGAAGGCAACTCATCCAACTTAACATCCTCTGGCAGGAGATACCCGTCTGCCTTGTCACCTACGCCATAGCCAGCAAAATAGAAGTAGAGCACGTCAAGGGGCTCTTTTAAGCTACGAATCTCCTGAAATGCTCTCCGAATTTCGTAGAGCGTGGCATTCTGAAGCAAGCGGACGTTCTTCTCGTCTAATCCCGAATCAACCTTGGGTAGTAAGTCGGCGAATTCCTTCGCATCGCGGCTGGCGCGGGACACCTCGGAAAGGCTGGCATACTGAGAAATGCCGACCACAATGGCCCAACGACGCCCTTTCACGCTTTCCGGCGATACCACTGGCTGACTCTGGCCTTGCTGGGAGCCGGAAAGAGAGCGCGGCCAGAAGACAACCACGATGAAAACCACAAGCCACGTACGCCACCGTCTCACCACATGCTCTCTCCACCGCTTGTCTGGGCGTCCACTCAGCTCAACGAGCTGAAAGAAAGGCGAAAAGTGCTTGGAAGCTGATCGGGACCCACCTGTTTCGTTTTCTACTCGCGCATGATCTCAACCTCCCCAGCTCGCCGAGTTGAGACGGCCATATTATATCACACTTTGCCCGTCAACGGGTAAAGAACTTTGGAACCCCATGAAAATGCCAGAGGCGTGGAGAGATCATCAGGAAGTCCCCCCGCGCTCTTTGCGTCCCCGTGGTGAAATGAGCCCTGTTGAAATCACAATGGTGATCTACCGGTTTCAATCGGCATTCCGCAATCCAAAATTCCCGCGCCGCCTCATCCCCTTCAATCCGCAATCCGAAATCCGCAATCCCATCGCCGCCTCACTGCTTTCATTTCGCCATCCGCAAGCGGCAAGCTCGACGCCGTGGCTTTCTGCGACACTGTGGCTTTCAATTCTCACATCCCACGCTCGCGTGGTAACTGCAACTGTCACCGGTGATATGCAATTCGCAAGCCAGGCACCTGTTTTTCGTGCGCCCCCGTCCCTGCACCTCAGCCAACTTGACGTTCAGCATCCCCTCGACGCGCTTCACGATATCCCTCCATGTCCAGGCCTCCTCTCGCTGTGTGACTCGTCTCACCGGCGCCTCGCCAACTCGAACCATTTGGCTGCAGTTACATCCGCAACTGGGATAGAGCCTGAGAACAATTGAGCACGAAAGCCGTAAGTGCCCTCGGCGAGGCTGCTCTCCGGTATCCAGTCCACGGAGGTCGTCCTTGCAAATGGAACCGTGCCGACAAATCCAACTCCGCTCACCCAGAAGCGAACATGGGTTGGGGTCTCAAGAACGTCTTCCAGCATTTGAGTGTGCGCCGTCAACCGATAAGCGCCGTTTTGGAGTGCCGGTGGTTCTGTGGTACCCCACATCACCGGCCAGCGGGCGGCATCGGCCAGTTCGACAGCGTATTGTCCTGGCCGTGATTCCACATTCAACTCAACGCCAAACTTCCAGTCTCCCGCCTCATTGAGATCATACTTCTGGGCTGAAGTTCCCCCCGTGGACACGAACTGATACCCGTGCCATGCGCCTTGCCGGTTATAGACAAAGAGAAACCCTTGGAAATCCGACGTCGAACGAATCGTGAACCGCACACGCCGGGGCGTCGGCAAAGGAAAGATGAAGAAATCAGCATCATTCGCCGTGATCTGTCCAGTCACGCGCGCCGGATAGCTCAACCGCTGTGGATTTGGAAAGTCACGTCCAAGAGGTTCAGTGAACAACTGATCGTCGGCGACAAGGTTACAATCATCATCAAGGCCATTCATAAGGTCTGTGGCTCCCGGATTGACGACTGGATTACCATCATCACAGTCTCCCTGAATGACGCTGAAGCCATCCCGATCATTGTCGAAGCAAAAGGGATTGTTAGCGCCATATTGCGCCATCATGCGCGTGCGCAACCCTGCTGAGGCATACCATCGCCAAGTGTCAACGTAGCAACCGAGGTTCAGACCTGTGCCGAATGCCAGAGCTTCGATGCGGAGGTCCTCTTTCGCTTCCGGGCTGGAGGGGGGACGTTGCGTCGCTTTGTAGTTTCTGAGGAACGACATGAACCCTCGGATGGCTCTCACGCCATGCAATTGCGCCACGCGGTGGTTGATGCCGGCCCATGCATGGTTGCGATTGATGCCCCGGTCCTCGCATAATCCGTCGCGCACGCAGTCGGCCCACGTCGCTGTCTCATCGCTGATGTAGGGCACGTAGTTGCGCAGGATCTCAGAACGCTGAATTTCCTCCGGTGAAAAATCTTTAGATCCCATCCGGCTATAAATCTCGATATACGCGTGCATGAAATCGGTCCAGGCGTGGGCATGGTCCGGGAGGTAGTGCAGATAGCGCCAGAACACGTCGAAATTGTGACTCATCTCATGCACGACCACGCCATGTAGTTTTCCGGCCGCCAGCTCCTGCCGAAGGATATTGAGCGACCAATCGGCATCGAGAATTTCAATCCCTTTGAACCCGATATAACCGCAGCCCCATCCGCAGGTGTCGCTGATAACCGCAATCGGCAGCAGGCCATCGCCGGCGGGTTCCTCCCCAATCAACTCCTTGTAATGCTCATAGAGCAAATCGCACCGATCAATGAAGGTTCTTCTCTCCTCCAGACTGAGTCCATTCTTCCAACTATCGGGCAATAGCACGGCCACGTTTTTCCCACTGAATTGCGTTAATGTATACACCCTTCCGTTGAAGGCTCTGTATTGAACGACCTCGCCGCAATCGATGCATCGGGTCACCATCTTTTTTAAGACAGTGCGGATGGCCAATTGCTCAGGTGTGGGGAAGATGTAGCCGCAATAGTCCTCAGACGCCAGGGGAGCGACTTTTTGTGATAGATCAGTCAAGGTTCCCGCTCTCTCCGCCGCCGGAGCAGTAGACGGCAATGGCTCGATGAAGGCAGCGATGATGATTAGCCAGACTACTGGCCAGATGGCAAATAAAGACACCACTGATCTGATAGACTGATACAGATAGCTCCGTTGAGAAAGCTTCGCCTGTTGTCGAGTAGAGATCATAATATCCTCCTTCAGGTACGCTTTGTATTCCCTGTTGCCTCTCTCTTTCGATGTGAGGAGTGTCACACGATTCAACCATCGGCTGATACTAGACATCCCTCACAGAACCAGACTTGTGCCTGGCCCACATCGGGCTCTTCAGAGCAGCGCGTCCTCAAGCGAACTGATAGATCCGATGGAGGATGCGGAGTTCTGGTAACGGATGATGCCCCAGGAACCGCCAGAACCGTTCGCCCCAGTAGCGGCAGCGTTCGTACACCCGCCACCTTCCATCGTGGCAATCGGTCGTCTTCCGAAAAACAACCGCAGAGAACGCAGAGGGGACAAAGGACATGGGTCTCTGCGGCCTCTGTGGTTCCCGTGGTTGTGTCTTCATGGATTCTAAGCGCCATCCGAAGACGGCATGACGATTCCCTCGACAAGCTTTGGTGGTCGCATTATCCCTTTGAGACCATGGATGATTCGGATTCGGCCGATTGGCGCCGATGAGCTTTGGGCATAGGAAATCCGTTCCATCCGCATAGTCCGTGACTGCTTTCATCTTTTTTGCCTCACCGGATGGCTTGTGCCAGCATCGGCGCGAGCTTGTCCATTTTGAAGGTGGCCTTCAAGTTGAGGTTTTGATTGAGCCGCGCCTCGAAGACGACTTCCTGAGCGCCACTCAGAATTGGCCCCTTGACGCTCTCACGATCAAAGCTCACTTTCCACAGCCCCGCGTAACCACCCAGCAGTTCCAATCGGCGAGCAGCAACGATGGCTTGCTTCGACTTTGGATTAGAGAGGATGGCATCGTAAGGCCGCATGGTGCGCTCGCCTTCGTTCGCGCCGATGAGACGACCTGACCCAAGCTTCTGACCAATGGAGACCAGGACGATGTACTGACTGTGATCAGCACCCAGCAACATGCTGTAAAGTTTGTTGGTTTGTTCCGGCGTCAGGTTCCGATCCAGCATCTCCAGCCGAGCGAAGGCGCGGGCAAATTGATCGTCCACCCAGTAGATGTCCAGCGAAGCGTATTGCCGCTTGAACCAGCCGAGCATGCGACCAGTCACATCTACTTTGCCTTCTCGGTCATCAATGAGCTTCTGGCACTCTTCTTTTGTCCAGGAGTGAAACGCCGTATCGGTCATTGTGACGGGCGGAAGCGTATCCAGATACTGGTCGAGCGCCAACTCCACTTCCTTCCGATCGATACCAAAGTCGAAAACGTCAATAATATCAATGTTCGAGGCCGATTTGGTGGCCGTGTTGCCTTCAACGAATCCAAACTCGCCGGAGGGCAGGTCTTCTCTGGGCACAATGCGATAGAGATCCCGGATGTCGGTCGGCCCGATGTCGCAGGGGATCTCATCCTGATTTTGCTCCGTGCTAAAGAGAATCGAGGCGCTGGCCACCGTGCGCTGATCAAATCGCTGGCCGGTGATTTTACACTGGAGCAGCTTGAACTTGCTGACATCGCGGCTTGGCGGAAAGAAGGCGTAAAAGGTTGGACGCTTCACGCTGAACCGATGAGCCGAGTGGGCACCGGGTATGTTGATGTCTATCTTTTGGCGGACGAAAGGGAATACTCCGCCTAAAAACCTTCGCCACTTGCTGACCTGGATTTTAGTTTGCACGCGCCCAATCGGTAGCAATTGACCGTCTTGCTCGATATAGAGCCCGTAGGTAGTTGGAGGGCGCACGACGGAGGCCATGGTTGAGGTCGGCACAGTCCCGCCCGCACCTGAGCTCGGACCTCCCCCTTGCTGCTTTCCGAGTTGGCCGCTTCCAGAGGTATCCGTCGCGAGGTTCATCATCACGGCTATCACCCGGTCGCTCACCCCGGCTCTTTTCAGTTGCAGGATGGCCTTGGGCGAGGTATCGAACTTTGTCTTCGATTGCTTGATCAGGTCAATGATCAGCTCATCACCCGTTTTGGCCTTGACCAACTCGATGAGGGTTTGATTGGTTATGACCTCTTCTTCTTGTGGTGACGCGATAATTTGAGCCCATCCGTGAAACAGGATGATGGTCAGCAGGACGACTGTCCACAAAGCGGCTGTGGACGACAAGGTAAATCGCTTGAAAATCATTTTCTTCAATCCTCCTTTCGTTTTGGTGGGAGGCTTGAAGCTTGAAGTCTGGAGCCATCCGACGTTCAAGCCTCTGCCTCTTGTTCAGTGTAACTGCTCATAAGTTTTTGACCATTCTTAACTGCATCATGCTGAATTATGTCACCACCGGTTAACGTTCCACTCCCCTCAGCGTTGGAAGTAGAAGTAAGCCCAGTTTGACCAGCCGCTCCAGCCGCTAGCGTTACCGGCTCGAACCACCCAAGCGTAGTGCGTGCTGTTCACCGGAGGCGAGTAGGACAGCGAGTTCGTCGTAGTAGTGTAGGTGTTGTGATAGACCCATGCAGACGTAGCCCAGTTCCAATAGTACACAATGACTTCATATCGGTTGGCGCCAGAGGAGGCGTTCCACCTCAACGTTACTGGTGTCATGGTGATTCTGACTGACCCGTCAGGATTGGCACTTCCGGGTGAAAGTCCGGTTGGTACAGTCGGCACCCCGCCGCCAGCCCCCGCCTGCGTGACGGTAAAGGGTTGGCCAGCGATGGTCATCGTTCCTGTGCGAGAACTGGTGCTACTGTTGGCCGCCACCGAATAGTTCACTGTCCCATTGCCAGTGCCACTGCTGCCCGAGGTGATCGTGATCCAACTGGCATTGCTGATCGCAGTCCAGCTACAACCACTCCCGGCGGTCACACTCACGCTCCCACTGCCACCGCTTGCCGAAAAACTCTGATTCGTGGGATTGATCGAGTAACTAATACAGCTAGTCCCAGTCGTATATTTTGCCCTCAGCGTGACCCCGCTGTAAGCCGAATACCCGTGAAGCATTATGTACCAGTCCCCATTGGCCGGATTCGTGAAGTTACACGTCTCATTGTTACCGCTCGTATAGGGTCGGCAATCGTATGTCGAGAGCGTTGGCTGCGAACCGCGCCGCACATACAGGTCCGCATCCCCACTGCCACCGGAAATCGTGACCGCCAAACTTGCTACCCCAGATGGCACCACTATCTTGAAGTGCTGCTGGCTTCCCTGGGCCCCTAACAAGTTGCTCACTGGTACATCGTTTTGCAAGTTTATTACTCCACCTCCGCAGGAAGTTCTTTCGGTGCTTCCAGAGGTGTAGGACGAGCCACAAGACAAAGGATTGGAAGTGACGTCTGAAAAACTAATCGGTATAGATTGCCCTAACAGGGAAGATGTAGACTGCCTTTGAAAGTGAAGATGATCACCACAGCCATTCATGTTTCCCACAGTACACCCTGTATGGCCTTGCCTACCGATGTACAATCCTTGACAGACATTCGAGTTCACGGAGACCTGAATCGAATTCGGCTGCATGTGACTATACTTCGTATAGGTACCATCTGAGTGCTGAATGATGACCGTGTTTCCCGCCCCGGAATTGCTAGCACAGCCTCTCGAATAATATCCGCATCCATTACTGTCGCAGCTATTGCAAGTGACCGAAGAATAGGTGTAGACGACTAAACCATCTGCCGAGGCAAGAACGTGTGCGCCGATGGTAGAACTCTGCATGTCATAGGCATATTCCATGCGACTACCAGAAGTGTGGCTATATGTACCTGAGCACCATCCACCGCCGCTACAAATTTGGCAGTTTCCAGGGTAGGAATAGCTTGCTCCGCCCTGGGTCAATATAAAGCTTCTAAGAGGTAACCGGTATGAGACTGATGTCGTTGCTAGTTCAGTGGTCTGGCCATCCCAAGCGATGAATTGAAATTTCGTACCGACATCGGTAAACACTTTCACCACGATACCATTGTGGAGGACTTTCAGAAGTTGACCCTCTCCAATCGGCCTGGGCTTACCCGATGGGAGCGATCGTGCGTAGAGGATCCCGCTTCCAAGCAAGCTATCTCCGAGTACCTCATGGGAACGGTTAGGCGAAAAAGTCCGAAAGGAATATAGATTCTCCGGCAGACCAACCATTTCCTTAGTTATCGGCTGAGAGAGTTCCTCAGGAACAATAGTCTGATTAAGCATCGGGAAACCTGTAGGGAGATCGGACGGTAGAGCCCCTTCCGAAATCCCTGTGTTAACTGTAACATATCGAGGTGAGAGCACAGCATAGGAGTTCTCTTGTACGGTATTGAAAGTTACTGAATCCAGCACGGGCTGAACCTCATCGATAGCTTGAAAGTAATAAATTCGCTCCCCTGACTCGTCCCATTGTAAAATGTCCGCTAATACGTGGTCCGATACCAAAACTCTAACATGATCCGAGTTAAGATCTACAGTTGCCAAGCCAAACACATCACCTCCTGAAAATGTGTAAGCTACGTAGTTCGGATTTGTCGGTGACCAAGCAGCTTCTAGGACAAGATGAGAGGAAATCTTTCTCAAACTTCCTGTAAGGAGATCTTCAACATAAAGTTCTCCGGACGGAACGTCGTTCTTTAACGGGATATAAAGAAGACTCCTTCGATCTGCCGCTAAGCCGAATGCCTTGAAAACGGGAAGAGATGTCTTAATGGGACAGGCTTTTACGCCATCGCTAGTTTCCTCAACAAAAAAAGCTTTACCATTGGCAGCGCCAATGTATAAGGGAATCCCTTGAGTGAGCCAATCTAAATCCTGAGCGCAGGCATAATTTGAATGGTTTTCAGTTAACGAAGCGCCTCCCTGCTGAAGCAACCCCACTGGGCTGGAGCTAGCGAGGCCGAGACTGAGCAGAGGGATGAGCAGAATTGGGAAGCTCAATCGTTTCAAAGTCATTTTGTTTAATGCTCTGAGAGTCATTTTCTTCCCTCCTTGATTGATTTTCGTTCAAATATCTTCATCGGGCCTGTACTATACGCAGCTTCTTCTTGGAGGAGCGTATCAATTTACGAACTCCGAAAATCTCACGCTGGCGCACGAGGTGCGGGGATAACCGATCAGTTGAACACCAGGCCGAAGTCTGTCTCCCAGGGCATGAAATACAGGAAGAAGAGGAGAAGAAATATGAACCAACTTGGTAAAAATGCCACGGGAAATCCAGAGAAATCGGCACTGACATTACTCGCTCCGACACAACATTCCTCTGCCCGTCCCATAGCTCCCGGTCCTTGTACCAGGAATGAGATTATCGGAGTGGGGATGGGATCTGACCTCGCCGAGGCAATAGACGCACGAGCTTTGGAGTTTTTCGACTCATACCATGGCGAAAACCCAGCAATCGTGAGCAACGCCAGAATCACGAGGCCAGCGAGCGCCCATTTTCTCCTGACCTTCTTTATTTCTTGAGGAAAGGCGAACAGATGGGAGATCATTTCATTGATTCCTCCTTTTGTCAAATTGGTTCGGATCCACATGAGGTTGGAACTATATTCAAATCCGCCTTGGACAGGTGTACAACTTTACGAATTCCGAAAATCTCACGCTGGAGGAGAGGCTTAGTGATATAATGGACTTGTCCAGGCAGAAGATGCGGTCGCGAATAGGCTGGGACTAGGAGTTGAAGAGTTGGAACAATTTGGAACAATCGCGATGAGAACCTGTTGATCAAGCTAGCGACCTTTGATAAAATACGGCACGGCAGGTGGAGAGGACTGATGAGCTATTCTCTGTACACAAGTGAATTGCTCAACAGCGCCTTCCAGCTTGCCTATTTCATTCATGGCGACAAGGCGACGGCGATCCGAATCAGTACCGAAGCCCTGGCCAAGCTGGAGATTGCTTGTGCCGCTCAAGACAAACGACTCTATTACGTGCCCATCGGGCGCTTGTTGCGAGATCAGGCGAAACGCCGTAAATATAGAACCAAGGTCTCCATGAGTGAGCTTCATCTGCTTCAGCGCCTCGTTTACATGGAATCGGAGCCATACGAGCGATGCGAGGAGCAGTCAACGGGCGGCACTTCACTCGCCGAGGAAGACATGATTATACGTTACATTAAGCACCTTGTGAAAATCACTGTGAGGCGCAATTCTTTTTACGTCACCCTCGGCCTCAGCCGCCTGCTTTACAATTACAGCACGGCGGAAACGATGGACATCTACAACCTGGTGGTTCAAGACCCTGAGCGGGTGAAAGACGACAGCTACTACCGCTCGTGCAAAGGTCGTTTGATGCTTGAACTCCAGGAGCGATTCGGCAATCTTTTGAAGGTTATCCGAGGTCACCGAGGAGAAGAACGGTTCCAAGCTCATGAGAATCCTGACGAGCACATTGGATTAGTTAGGAGATGCCTACAGTTGTTTACGCCCTGGAAGACAACTTGTGTGGTGCCTGAGAGGTTCGATCCGATGAAGGAGACGATCGCTGGCCTTGAGTTCGAGGGGGATGACCCGGACAAGGAGCACCCGGTGGAAATCAACCGGATCCATTCTGTCCTTCATCCCGACTGCTACGCACGATTAATCAGGGCCTTGGGTTTTGATTCTCCGGAGGGGCGGCTCGCGATCCCGCAATTCTCTCTTTCAAAAGGTGAAAAGGGTGAAAAAAGGCCGCGTGGCGATCGCTACCATCCGCCACAGTTGGAGGAAGAAGAGGTGATCGCCATCCGAAACGAGCTCGCCGAACGAGCAGCCCGTCGCAAGGTGACTTCTGGCGGATTGTTGTTGATCGTAGTGGATGGGATCGAACGCGCCCGTTTGGATCTTAACCAGACCAAGCACGTTCGGTTCGAGGTGGACGAAGGTGCTGAACTGATAGAAGTCCGAGCCCGCGAGAAGGAAGGTGATGTCTTGTTAGCCACTTGCGTGCTCACCCATTACGAAGCGGGGAGTCATGGCCGACCGCAGAAACGTTCGATTGTTTTGGAGGGCGGTCAAAAGCTTTCCTTCACTGTCTCTCTATCGAAGGGCCCTGATGGCCATGTCGTCGGCGCTCTCGTTGACATCGGATATCGAGAGACAAACCCAGTTCGAGCAGCATCGCTATTTTTGCGCCAACTGAAATATCAGATGTCAGAGTCGCTGCGTCTGGAAAGCTGGGATTACTCCTCCATTCTTAAACCAGCGCTTGCTTTTGTCCTCATGGCTGCATCCGTCGTCGGCATCACGCTCTACGTTCAGTCGAGGAAGCAACAACCTAGGCCGCCGCTCGTGGCAGAGCGAGAGCAGCAATTCGCTCCTTTGCCTTCGGTGCCGCCAGGAGAAAAGTCACGCTCAGAGCCGGAGCTGAGAAGGCCGACACTACCGCAGCAACCAGTACCAAGTCCGGGGCCGGAGCAGAAGCAGAGAGTGCCAACCACGAGTCCAGAAAGGCCGATGGCACCGCAGCCTTCGGAAGTTGCGAAAAAAGAAGAACGGCCACCGGCAGCTCAGAAGCCAGCGCCACCAGAAAGAGTGGGCGAGGATGTGGTAGAGACTAGAGGTGTGATCGCTGGGGTACAATTGCTCTCTGTAAAGCGAGTCTACGTTGAGCCGCTTGGAGACGACCCGATGAGCCAAAAGGTCCGGGACATGCTCGTCAGGAGTCTCCAGGTGAGGTTCATTCTCACTAAAAGCCGAAAGGATGCAGATGCTGTGCTAAAAGGGACCGTCATTGTGAGGCAAGAGGAGCTTGGTGGGCAGCTCACCGTCGGACTTATCCTTATCAACGCTGCCGGCGATGTTCTTTGGGCCACGACGCAGAAAAGTTCGGGGAGTGAGAATCGGGATCTCGCAATGGATGTGACCGCTAAGGTTGTAAAGGAACTGCTTGAAGAGATCCAAAGGTTGGAGCAAAAACGTGAGCAGCCCAAGAAAGACTGATTTCGGACTGTTCCAGCTCATAACAGGCAAACGGCGCCTTTTCTAAAGGCTGAGAATAGACCCACAACTGTGCCCGCTCTAAATTTAGATAAGCCCCTCTTCGGTAAGCCTTGGCTGCCTGTAACCCTCTCTTTACTAACTAGTTATAACCGGATAGAGTCGCCTGAGCGTGATGCGGGCATCAGCGGTGGTGAACGGCCCTACCACCCTGACGGCTGCCTGGTTGCGACGCTTCTCCCAGGCGGCCACCTCGCGGACCAGCCTGTCCTTGTCCGGAATGCGCCGGTCCAAACATTGCCTCGCCAGCACCGAAAGCTCGCACTCGGCGATGTTCAGCCAGCTGCCATGTTCCGGGGTGTAATGCCATTGGAAGCGCGCCGCCAGACGATGCGCTTCTTCCGGCGCAAAGGCCTCCGTAGCGCACCCGGCCCATGGGTGTTCAGGTTCTCCACCACCAGCACGATCCGCTCGGCTTGCGGGGAGTCCTCGTCCGCCCGTTGGCGCCGTTGTTCGGCAAAGTCGCGACGCGTGCGCCGATCGGTGCCCCGCACCTTGCGCCATCCCCGCAAAGGCTCGAGGGCCAGGAAGAGATTGGCCACACCGTGCCGTTCATACTCGGAGTCCTGGCGAACGGGCTGCTCGGCCTGCAAGAGCAAGCTGCCGCGCGGCATGTCATGCCGTTACTTGCTGGCCTCGTCCAGACAAACGACTGGATAGGCGGGATCATACGGTCGTTGGTACGCGTCCAAGACGTCTTCCCTCTTGGCCACATAGCTTCCGGAAGGCTTGCCGATGCACCAGGACTTCACCCGTCAGAGCTTGAGCGCGTTTTTTTAGGATCTCCCCTACGGTCACATGGCTAATGGAGTCCACGTAGCCCAATTCAACCATCTTGTCGGCCAGCAGCCGCAACGTCCAGCGCGCGGCCCCCTCTGGCGGATCACTGCACGCCAGCATCGTCAGCTGGGCTTGGACTTCGCCGGTGAACCTGGGCGGCGCGCCTGGCCATCCCTTATCATACAGGGCGGCTGGCACCCCACCCCGCAAGAAGCGCCTTCCGCACATTACGCACAGTGCCCTTGCTGCACAAGACCGCATCGGCAACTTCCAGGTCCGTGCGCTTCTGGCCTTGACGGCGGTCGCTCAGAAGCGGGAGACGCGCTCTGGTGGCGGTGCGGGCCGAAATGTTGCCGGTGCGAATCAACTGCTCAAGTTCCCGGCGTTGCCTCTTCTGTCAATTCAACATGCGTGTGCTTGCCCATGCCACTAAGTTGAGCGGCATGCGACTGAATTTCAAAATCTAACTTAACGCAGCACTAGTCAAGCTAAATCTTACAAGCGAGCAGGGGATTTTTTTACCGACCAGCTGATGGAGGAGGTCCCTGTTGCCGCCACCCAGCTTGGAGATCATCGCTAGCTATCCCCACCGTCAAGCCGAAGTCGTTCGGCAATGACGTCCACCGAGGCATCGCCGGATCAAACAACATCGGGACCAATGGCGACCCGACGCGCGGAGGGTCCGGGTTGAATCTCTTCGCCAATCCGGAGAAGGTCTTCAACAGCTTCCGACGCGTCCTGATCAGCCAAGATGGACGGGCGGGTCGCACCAATCCGCTTCGCGGCCTCCCGCGCTGGAACGTCAATCTCTCCGTCGGGAAGAAGACGACGATCACCGAGACGGCGAACCTCGTCTTCTCCTTCGACTTCTTCAACGTGGACAATCACGTGGACTTCGCCAATCCGAGCCTCTCGTTGACCGATCCGCGCAACTTCGGCGTGATCACCAGTCAAGCCAATGCGCCACGGCGGATCCAATTCGGCCTTCGCGTGGAGTTTTGATTCACTGCCGTGAGCGAGGGATCGCGGTCGAAAAAGAACGGGACAGCGTAGCGGAGGAGAGGCGGGCGAGAAAGAAACCCCGCCTCCCTCTGTCGAGATGAATATTGCGCTCTGCCGATATCTCCCGTACGCACCAGCTCCAGACGGAACCGCGGGTGCAACGGTCTGCTGACGGAGCGCGTTCATCCCCTCGCCGGGGGCACGGTTGCTGGATGCGCTCACTCTTCAGTGCCGGCAAGTCTGACGTTCGAAGGATGCCAACGGCGCGGCCCTTTCCACATCTCACGTTACGGGGTCGGCCATTCGAACCCTCAGCATGTTGCCCTCAATATGGCGACGGGCCTGGGCATCCCCACAGGCTCCACGCAGCGCGAAAGGCGATCGGATGTATCCGACAGGCCCACGAGCCCGGAGCAGGCATGTTTCTTAACGTCGCGCACACACATTCTGCATTCAGTTGACCGCCAATTTGACACCCGAGGTACACCCCATCAATCGCCACAGCGCACGCGCCCTCGGTGAAGAGCCGCCACTTCCACCTCAGGGACAGTCGAAACCCTCCCAACCGCAGGCCGGTGAGCAGAAAAGAAAATGCATAGGTGCCATCAGCCCTAACACTGAGGGGATCAACCATATGTTCGAGAAAGGGCTTCTGTCCATCGAACGCGACGACATCCGGAGGATCACTTTCCAGGATCAAGAGCAACGTACCAAAAGGTAGTGGCATCTGCTGGAAGTGTTCCGGCAACCGAAGATCGCGGACCATCACAGTCCCTTGGATGCGTTCCCCCGGCCGATCCACGCGCATCTTGGGGAGCTGAATCGTGGCAGCCCCATCGGGAAGGGACCAAGAGGGGTCGAGGCACTCCGGTCCTTCGCCCTTCGGCACGACGCTGAAGGCTTGCGAACAACGGATCTCCAAAGGCTCTGATTCGCGAGGAGCGATCCGGACGAGCACGTCGTATGGTCCTTCCGGCGCTTGAGGCGCGATGTGGAGCGTGGCCCGCAAGAGCAAGCTCTTCCCGCTCGGAAGATACTGCACAGGCATCCCGCTGATTCCCTCTGGTCGAGAACTGATGGTAGTCGTCATTAAAAGCTGCTCAGGATTCGACTGAAGGATCTCCAACAAAGCGCGAAGGATCGGATCCGGGATGAAGAAGAAGGCGATCGTGACGTGCTTCTCCTCGCCGCGTTGGCCGCTCTTTGGATCCACCGTGCACGCGGGCTGCTGAACCATTGCCGGAGAAGCGACGACGCGATGGCCACTGCTTCCCTTTGGCCACTCGCCTCTCGACAGGAATCCCATGACGAGAAGCAATACGCTCATCCCGCTGAAAAGATGTAATCTTCCCCTCGCCCTGAAGCAAGGTTGGTGCATAAGTCACCTCCTGTTAACAGCCTTCGACCGCAGGCATCTTACCACGCAGGCTTGAAAAGTCAACAAGAAGCGGTCAGTCACCAACGAAGAGCACGCCCAAGGGGTACAGCCCCCTCGGGCTCGATCGAAGGTCGGAAAGAAGCCCTCCTGTTCTCCAAGGGTGATCAGTGGGGAGAAGGCCTCCCCCATGGGGGCCGAGGGAGCACGCTTGCTTGACAGATCGGCCTCGCCCTGTAGAATGAGAGGGGGACGAGGCTATGGCGAAATACATCTTCGTCACGGGTGGGGTCGTTTCGAGCCTGGGGAAAGGGATCGCCGCGGCCTCGATCGGGCGTCTGCTGGAGGCGCGCGGGTTGCGCGTGACGCTGCAGAAGTTCGACCCGTACATCAACGTGGACGCGGGCACCATGTCACCGTTTCAACACGGTGAGGTCTACGTCACCGACGATGGGGCGGAGACCGATCTCGACCTCGGCCACTACGAGCGGTTCACCAGCGCCCGCATGACGCAGGCGAACAACTGGACGACCGGGCGCATCTATCTCTCAGTCATCGAGAAGGAGCGACGCGGCGACTTCCTCGGCAAGACCGTGCAGGTCATCCCCCATATCACCGACGAGATCAAGGGGGCGATCCGGCAGATCTCCGAAGGCGTGGATGTCGTCATCGTCGAGATCGGCGGGACGGTGGGCGATATCGAATCGCAGCCGTTTCTGGAGGCGATCCGGCAGCTCGGCAACGAGGTCGGGCGCTCGAACGCTATCTTCGTTCATCTGACGCTCGTCCCCTACATTCGCACGGCCGGAGAGTTGAAGACGAAGCCCACGCAGCATTCGGTCAAGGAGCTGCGCGCCATCGGCATTCAGCCCGATATTCTGCTCTGTCGCACGAGCCGCCCGCTGCCTCCGGACGTGAAGTCGAAGATCGCGCTCTTTTGCAACGTCTCGGAGGAAGCGGTGATCGCGGCGCTCGATGTGGATTCTATCTACGAAGTTCCTTTGGAATTCGCCAAGCAAGGTTTGGATGATCTGATCCTCCGCATGCTGAAGCTGCCGGCCGGAGAGAGCGATCTGCGCGAGTGGGTGAAACTGGTCGAGGCGATCAAGCATCCGGCCGATAATGTGACCATCGGCATCGTGGGCAAATACGTGCAACTGGAGGATTCCTACAAGAGCTTGCGCGAAGCGCTCGTGCACGGTGGCGTGGCCAACAATCTGAGGGTGAACATCCGCTGGATCGAGTCCGAACATCTCGTCGCCGACGAGCAATGGGAGGAGCGGCTGCGCGATGTGGATGGGATCCTCGTGCCGGGAGGGTTCGGCAAGCGCGGCATCGCTGGGATGCTCAAAGCCATCACCTATGCCCGGCGCACGAAGACGCCCTTTTTCGGCATCTGCTTGGGCATGCAGTGCGCCTGCATCGAGTTCGCGCGCAATGTCTGTGGCTTGGAGGACGCCGATAGCACGGAGTTCAATCCCGAGACGCCGCATCGCATCTTCTATAAGCTGCGCGATCTGCTCGGCGTCGAGCAAATGGGGGGAACGATGCGCTTGGGTGCCTACCCGTGCCGCTTGCGCCCGGGGACCTTGGCCGCCCGCATCTACGGACAGGAGGAGATCAGCGAGCGCCATCGTCACCGCTACGAATTCAATCCCGAATACGAAGACCTCTTCGCCGCGCATGGGATGGTCTTCTCCGGCAAGTCGCCCGATGGACGCTTCGTGGAGATCATCGAGCTGCCGGATCATCCTTGGTTCCTCGGCTGTCAATTCCATCCCGAATACAAGTCGAAGCCGCTTCAGCCGCACCCGCTGTTTGTGAGCTTCGTGCAGGCGGCCTATCAGCATCGGCTCCGTTCGGAGGTGACGGAACCCGAAGAAGAGCCGGCTCGCGCAGAGGCAGACGTCCTGGATGCGCGAAGCCCTCATGCTCGGGCGTGACGCACACGCGGTGCTCTGGGGGATTTGTCCCTTTCCTTCGGCCCACGAGGCGCACCGTGAAGCCCTCCATTAAGCCGGGCTTCATCGTGCGTTCGACTTTTAATCCACGGGAAGATCCTGGCCCGCCCTCCTCGCGTTCAGCGGCTCCAATGACTCCGCAACCTCTCACTTAGTTTTGGGAAGGCTCGGAGCGGAGCTGCATTGGCGGGGTGTGAGATGTGGACTTCTCCTCGCCCTCTGAGCCTTTTCGGTCGCCTCCTGGCGCGATCTCAAACGTCAACGTCGCCCACCAGGATTGATACTCGATGTGTGAGTCCGAGACCGGCACCATGTGGATGAATTTGACGTACCACGTCCCAGCCCTCTTGATCTCAAAGCGAGCGATCCCCTCGGCATCCGTTTGCGCCCTTAGCGGCGCGGCTCCCTCCCACCCCGCGAACACCACCTGTTGCGGAAGCGGCCGCCCATCTTTCAAACACCTCACTCGCAGCACGCCTCCCACCTGCAAATCCAACGGGTGCTCCTCCAGCACGATCTCCACCGGATAGCCGAGCGGTTGCCGAAAGGCATCCGTGCGCCGTTCCCCTACCTGGAAAATCACCTTCGCATATTTCGCATAGCGTTCGCGCGCCCCCTTTTGCAACTCCCCCTTTTGGCGACGCCAGGCGAGCATCTCCGAAAGTCCTTCATGTTCGAGATAGGCGTTGAACTGTTCGGCCGTCAGCGTGATCTCGCGCGGCGCCAAGGCCACGCCCGCCACATATGTGCCCGCCTCTTCTGTCTCCACCTCAAAGAGCGAGCGTGCGCCCACCTCCCGCCACCGCTCCACCGGCACATGCTGCCTGCCTATGGGCGTGAGCAAAGTGATCTCGACGACGCGAGCGCGTGCGACGGCCGCCTCGCTCTGCTCGAACGTCCCATTGAACACCCACACCCGCGCTCGCGCGCGTGGCGCTAAGGCGTAGATGTCCAGTTTCAAAAACAGATCGTGGGCGAGAACCACCCCGCTACTTCCTAAGAGGAACAGGATCGCAATGCTCATGCGCTTCATCGTCCCCTCCAGCGATCCAGATCGGCCATATCTCGAGCCGAAAGCCGAGCATCGCTCATGACGCATTTCCAGGCGACCCAGTACTGATCACCGGCAGAGCCTCCATCCAGCTGGGCATGACCACGAAAGCCCGCCGGACTCAGCGCGTGATCTCTCATCCTACTATTTGGCCTCCTTTGAAACGCGATTCGCTCACCACGGTTACGAATCTCTATGCGGCCCTCATGATCTCAGAGGTCTTCGGGAAAGTCAAGCCATATGCAGCGCGCGATCGGTATCCGAATCCGTCTCGGTTCCGTTTGCGGCACGAATCAGAAGAAGGGCCATTTGCCTTTCGTGCGCCGCCATCCCCTGCCCCGCTGAAACCTCTCGTCCTTTTTTGGATCATACAGGGCGTGAACGATCAATCGGGAAGGAGGGAGACGGCCATGACCGTCGAGCGGTATTTGCGTCTGATCGCCGGCAGCTTCGTACTCGCGAGTGTGCTTTTGGGCTACTTCCACAACCCTGCCTGGTTTCTCTTCACGGGCTTTGTGGCGCTCAATTTGATCCAGTCGGCGTTCACCAACTGGTGTCCGATGATGACGATCCTTCAACGGCTTGGCGTGAAGAGCGGCTCGTGAGCGCGACTTGGGAAGAAGGGACATGAAGGGGTGGCGGCGGAAGATCGGAACAGGTGTCCTCGCGGGGGTTGTGGTGGTGGTATCGCCCGGGGCGATGCGCGCACAAGAGGAGGAGGCGCTGACGTTGCCGCGCGCGGTGGAGACGGCGCTGCGGATGAATCCGCTGGTGCGCGTGGCGCTCGCAGGGCGCGAGATCGCTGAGGCGCAGGTCGCGGAAGCGCGCGCCGCTCGATTCCCCATCCTGCAATTCAGCGAGACGTTCTCCAGTGGGAACAACCCCGTTTTCGTCTTCGGCTCGCTGCTCGAACAAGCGCGTTTCGGGCCGGCGAATTTCGATCCGCGATTTTTGAATCACCCACCATCGCTTCGTGCCTTTCGTACGGCGCTGACGCTGCGCGTCCCGCTTTTCGACCGATGGCAGACGGAGACGCGCCACGCGCAAGCCGAAGCGGAAGCGCGTCGCGCGGAGGCGCAAGCGGCGTGGATCGCGCAACAGATTCGCTTCGAAGTGATCCGCGCCTACTTCGGCGTGCTCGTCGCGGAAGCCCGTCAGCACGTGGCCGAGGAAGCCGTGCGCATGGCTGAAGCCGATGCCAAGCGCATTCGCGACCTGTTCGAAGCGGGACTCGTCGTCGTCTCGGATGTCCTGGCGGCCGAGGTGCAGTTGGCCGAATTCCGTCAACAGCAGATCCAAGCCGAAGGCGATGTGGTGACGGCGCGCGCGGCCTTGAATACAGTGCTCGGCCTTCCGGTGAACGCCCCCCAACGCGTGACGGGACGGTTGACCGAGCGCATCTTCGACGTCGAGGAGCCAGAGGAGTTGATGCGCTTAGCGTTACGGCATCGGCCGGATCTTCTGCGGGCTCAGTGGGCCGTGCGCTCGCGCGAGCACGGCGTGCGCGGGGCGCTCGGACATTACCTCCCACGGCTCGACCTCTTCGCCACTGTGGGCGCGACCGGGCGCGGAGTGCTCAGCGGAAGCGCCGACTACACCATAGGCGCGAGCCTCACGTTCGACCTATTCGATTGGGGACGCGCGACACGCGTGCGACAAGCGCGCGCCGCGCTCGCGCTCACGGAAGCGGAGATGGAGCAGTTCACCAATCAGATTCGCTTGGATGTCGTGCGGGCGTTCGAGCAGTATCGCTCGGCGCGCGAGCGATTAGCGGTCGCCGCGCGCGCCGTTCAGCAAGCCGAAGAAGCGCTCCGCATCGTTCAGGATCGGCATCAGGAGGGATTGACGACGATCACCGAAGTGCTGCGAGCGCAAACGGCGCTCGTCCGTGCGCGCTTGAACGTGCTCGCCGCGCGATACGAATACATCCTCGGATATGCGGCCGTACTCCTGGCCACCGGACGCTTGACCGACATCCGAGCATTCGTCTGAGGAGGCAAGGAAGATGAAGGGGCGATGGGTGTTTTTGCTGAGCGCCCTGGCACTCGCGGCGACTTCCTGCGGACGTCGGGAAGATGCGGCCGCCGAGCGCGCATCGTCTCCGGTGAGAACGCGCGTGGAGACGGTAGCGATGACCTCGGTCGAAGAGACCGTCGAGGCCGTCGGGACGGTGCGCTCGCGCACGACGAGCGTGCTCTCGGCGAAAGTCATGGGCCATGTTCTCGCCGTTCTCGTTCGAGAGGGGGATCGGGTGCGACCGGGCCAAGTGCTCGTTCAGCTCGATGATCGCGAGGTGCAGGCGCAGTTGCGGAAGGCTGAGGCCGGATGGCGCGAGGCCGAGAGCGCGCGGGAGGAGATCGAGCGGGCCATCCGCGCGGCCGAATTCGCTCGCGAGGCGGCGCGCGCGCAGGCGGATTTGGCGGCCGCGACGTTCCGCCGATACGAGGCGTTGCTCGAGCGCCGTTCGGTGAGCGCGCAAGAGTTCGATGACGTGCGGGCGCGATATCGAGCCACCACGGCCGAGGTCGAGCGCGCCGAGGAACTGCTTCGCTCACTGCGCGCGAAGCGCGAGCAAGTTTTGGCCAAGATCGAGCAAGCGCGAGCCGATCTGACGGCCGCGCAGGTCGCCCTCGGCCATACGCGCGTGACGGCTCCGATGGCCGGCATCGTCACGGCGAAGTCGGTCGAGGTCGGCATGCTCGCGACGCCCGGCACGCCCCTGCTCACCATCGAGGAGGATGCCCATTACCGCTTGGAAGTTACCGTCCCCGAGTCGCAGATCGCGGCCGTGCGTCTGGGCGATTCCGTGCCCGTGGAGATTGATGCCGCGGGGTCGGCTCCGCTTCTTGGGCGCGTCGCCGAGGTCGTTCCGACGGCCGACCCCATGAGCCGCAGCTTCATCGTGAAGCTCGATCTGCCGATCCAGAGAGCCGCTACCCTCCGCTCGGGGATGTACGGAAAGGCGCGATTTCGGATCGGGCAACGGCGCGCGCTCACGATCCCTCGGGCGGCCGTCCTCGAACGCGGGCAACTGAGGGGCGTGTACGTCGTGGACGATGCGAGCGTGGCGCGCTTTCGCCTCATCACGCTGGGGAAGTCTTACGGCGATCGCGTGGAGGTCCTCTCCGGACTCGCTGAAGGGGAACGGATCGTCGCGGAACATCCACACACCGTTCGCGAGGGGAGCCGCGTGCACCCATAGGCCGCGTGAGGAGAACGGGTATGCGGAATGGTATCGGGCTTGCGGGGAAGCTGGCGCATGCCTTCGGTGATTCCAAACTCACTCCGCTGATGATCGCGGCGGCGATCCTGCTCGGCGCCGGCGCGACGTGGCTTCTGCCACGCGAAGAAGAACCGCAGATCGTCGTCCCCTTGATTGACATCTTCGTCCAGATGCCCGGCGCGTCGGCCCGCGAAGTGGAAGAGCGCGTGACCAAGCCCATGGAGAAGCTGCTCTGGGAGATCCCCGGCGTCGAATACATCTACTCGACCTCGGCCCCCGGTTACGCGCTGGCCATCGTTCGGTTCCACGTGGGCGAAGACGAAGAGCGCAGCCTCGTGCGACTCAATCAGAAGATGTTCGCCAACTTCGACCTCATCCCCCCGGGAGCGAGCCCGCCGCTCATCAAGCCGCGTTCGATTGATGACGTGCCGATCCTGGCGCTCACGCTCTGGAGCGAGCGATACGATCAGTTCGTGCTGCGGCGGCTGGCCGCTCAACTCCACGATCAAATCAAGGAGATCGAAAACGTCTCGGAGGTGAAGATCATCGGGGGACAGCGCCGTCAGGTGCGCGTCGTGCTCGACCCGGCGCGTCTGGCGGCGTATCATCTGGATCCCATCGTGGTCGCGGGGCGTCTGGAGCGAGCGAATCAGCAGTTGTCCGCAGGGAGTTTCTCCACGGGGAACCGCGAAGTTCTCGTCGAGACAGGTGGCTTCCTACAGGACGCCGAGGATGTGGGTCGCGTGGTCGTCGGGGATTTCGGCGATCGCCCCGTGTATCTGCGCGATGTCGCACAGATCGTGGACGGACCGGAAGAGCCCGCCGACTACGTGCTCTTCGCACATGGTCCGGCCGCGCGGTTCAGTCGCCAACTTGGAGCGACCGGTGAAGCCCGCGAGGGGATCTGGCCGGCCGTCACGCTCTCCGTGGCGAAACGAAAAGGGGCCAACGCCATCGAGGTCGCCGATCGCGTGCTCGCGAAAGTCGCCGCGCTGCGCGGGACGCTCATCCCGGACGACGTGCGGATCACCATCACGCGGCACTACGGGGAGACGGCGGCCGAGAAATCGAACGAACTCCTCTTCCACATGCTGATCGCCGTCCTCTCGGTCTCCGCGCTCATCGGGCTGACGCTGGGCCGGCGCGAGGCCGGGATCGTGGCCATCGCCATCCCGGTGACGCTCGCGCTCACGCTCGCCGTGTTCTATCTGTCCGGATATACGCTCAACCGAGTCACCCTCTTCGCCCTGATCTTCTCGATCGGCATCTTGGTGGACGATGCCATCGTCGTCGTCGAGAACATCATTCGCCATAACCGCTTGCCGGAGAATCGCGGCCGTCCGCTTCGGGAGATCATCGTGAGAGCGGTGGATGAGGTGGGGAATCCGACGATCCTGGCGACGCTGACGGTGATTGCGGCGATCCTGCCGATGGCGTTCGTGCGCGGGTTGATGGGGCCGTACATGCGGCCGATTCCGGTCGGAGCCTCGGCGGCCATGCTCTTCTCGTTGCTCGTGGCCTTCATCGTCACACCGTGGGCGAGCTTGCGTCTTCTCCCCCGCGAGATGAAGACGACCGCGCACGAAGAGGGGTGGACGACCCGCCTCTATCGCCGAGCGATGACTCCACTGATTCACGACCGGCGATGGCGCGCGGGATTTCTCCTTGGCGTCTCCTTGCTGCTGCTCGCCGCGTTCGCGCTGCTGCCCCTGAAAGTCGTGCGCGTGAAGATGCTCCCCTTCGACAACAAAAGCGAGTTTCAAGTCATCCTTGACATGCCCGAGGGGACGACGCTGGAGCACACGGCCCGCGTGGCGCGCGAGATCGGCGATTATTTGCGCACGGTGCCGGAAGTGACCGATCTGCAGATGTACATCGGGACGGCCGCCCCGCATAATTTCAACGGGCTGGTGCGCCACTATTTCCTCCGGCGAGGGCCGAACGTCGCTGACATCCAGGTGAACCTCATGCCGAAGGGCGAACGCCAGGCGCAAAGCCATGACATCGCGCGGCGCGTACGCCAACCTCTCCAGGAGATCGCCGCCCGATACGGGGCGCGGATGAAGATCGCCGAAGTCCCTCCAGGACCGCCTGTGCTGCAAACGCTCGTCGCCGAAATCTACGGCCCCGATTACACACGCCAGATCGAGATCGCGCGCCAGATCCGCGAACTCTTCGAGCGCACGCCGGGCGTCGTGGATGTGGATTGGCTCGTCGAAGACGATCAGCCAAAATACCGCTTCATCGTGGACAAGGAGAAGGCGGCGCTTACGGGGATCTCGACCGAGCACGTCGCGCGGGCGCTTCGGCTTGCGCTGGAGGGACTGCCCATCGGCTTACTCCATCAGGCGTCGGAGAAAGAGGACGTCCCGATCGTGCTCCGTCTGCCTCGCGAGAAGCGCTCCGGTCTGACCGACCTGCTCTCGCTGAAGCTCGCGGGAGCAACGGGTCGGCTCGTCCCGCTCGGCGAGCTGGTACGCGTCGAGGAGGTCGTGGCCGACAAGAGCATCCATCACAAGAACCTGATGCCCGTCGTCTACGTGACGGCCGATGTGGCGGGCGAGGAAGAGAGCCCGATCTACGCCATCCTGAAGCTCAATCGAGCGATCGAAGATCTGCACCTGCCCGAAGGGTATCGGCTCGAACGCTACGTCGCGCGCCAACCGTTCCTCGCCGATCGCTATGCGATGAAGTGGGATGGAGAATGGCACATCACCTACGAGGTCTTCCGCGACCTCGGCCTGGCTTTTGCGGCCGTGCTCGTGCTCATTTACATCCTCGTGGTCGGCTGGTTCCAATCCTTCAAGACGCCGATCACAATCATGGCCGCCATTCCCTTCTCGCTCGTGGGGATCTTGCCGGCGCACGCGGCGCTCGGCGCCTTCTTCACCGCGACCTCGATGATCGGCTTCATCGCGGGCGCAGGCATCGTCGTGCGGAACTCCATCATCCTCGTGGACTTCATCGAGCTGCGGCGGCGACAGGGTGTTCCTCTGGCCGAAGCGGTGATTGAAGCCGGTGCCGTGCGCTTCCGCCCCATGATGTTGACGGCGGCGGCCGTCGTCGTCGGCTCGGCTGTGATCCTCTTCGATCCCATCTTTCAAGGGCTCGCGCTCTCGCTCATGGCGGGTGAGGTGGCCTCGCTCTTGCTCTCGCGCATGGCCGTGCCCGTGCTCTACTACCTGAGCGAACGACGTGCCCAAAAGGAGCGGCCGACGGCAGAGCCCGCCTGGCTGAGAGAGCGAGATTAAAGCGGGAGGAGACCTATGAGCGCTGAAGTGTCCGAAGTCGCCTTCCCTCCGCGGCGCATCCTCTGCCCGACGGATTTCAGCGAGCTGGCGACGTTCGCCCTTCGATATGCGGCGGAGTTGGCCCGCTGCGCGAACGCGCAGCTCCTGGTGATGTATGCGGATCCCTTCCTTCCTCCCCCGCACTTCACCACAGGACAGATCGAGGAGCTGCTTCAGGCGCTGGAGCGCGCGAAGGCCGAGACGCGTCGGTATCTCGCCGAATATGTTCGGAGCGTCGTTGGGACAGAGCGCGATGTGGAATCCCTCCTTGTGGAGGACACGCCGGCCCGGGCGATCCTCGAAACCGCCCGAGAGCGCGAAGCCGACTTGATCGTCATGGGCACACACGGGCGCAGCGGATTGAGTCGCGTGATGCTCGGCTCGGTCACCGAACGCGTCCTGCGGGAGAGCGATCGCCCTGTGTTGACCATCCGATATACGACGGGCATGTCGCCGGAGCCTCGGGGTTCAATCCGATCCCTCCTCTGCCCGGTGAATTACACGCCCGTCGCGCGGAAAGCTCTGCAGCATGCTGTCGCCCTCGCTCAATGCTTTGATGCCGAACTCACGGTCGTGCACGTTCTGGAGGACGAGGCGCAAAAAGCCTCCGATCGCGAAGCGCTCGCTCGCCTCTGCGAATGGGTCCCTGAGGAGGTGCGCCGGCATTGTCGCGTGAAGGAGCTGATTCGACGCGGAGATGCGGCCGAGCAGATCATCGAGACGGCCCGCGCGCTCGGAAACGACCTCATCGTCCTCGGCGCACAACACAAGCGCTTCTTCGATGCCACCGTGATCGGGACGACGACCGTGCGCGTCACCCGACACGCTCCCTGCCCGGTGCTCGTTGTCCCCAGCCGGGAATGAGGGGATACAATAATCAGCGCTCATCCGTTATGAAGAGACACTGTGGGGAAGAGGCCCGGTGTTATGACGGCCGCAGCGCGCTCACTCGCCCATCTCGCGCCTCAGGCGACGGCGCAGCCGTTTTCGTGCCAACGCTTCCTTCAACCGCCGCTTCTCACCCGGCTTCAGATAGAAGGAATGCTTCTTGATCTCCTTGATGATGTCCTCTTGCTGCACCTTCCGCTTGAAGCGCCGCAGGGCGCTCTCGATGGACTCCCCTTCGTTGACGATGATCAGCGCCACTCTCTCCC
>Ga0101943_1000919_pt1 | contig 33221 bp, 33 predicted proteins | sample DewCreD2012metaG_5_FD_75244 | JGI IMG/M metagenome (GOLD analysis project Ga0101943, IMG submission 75244) | Hot spring sediment bacterial and archeal communities from British Columbia, Canada, to study Microbial Dark Matter (Phase II) - Dewar... ... | reverse complement strand
AGAATCGCGTTGACGATTTCGCGCAGGGGGTACTTGGGTGGGGCGCCGCGGCGTTTGCGTTTGCGTCCGTAGAGGGCTTTTTGAGGCGGGGTTCAAGGAGTGCCCACTCTTTGTCGGTCAGGTCGCTGGCATAGGGCTTTCGCTCGCTCATAGCGGACAAAGTATACCCGAACTCACTTTCCTAGATCGCTTCTTAACCGAAAAGATCCTTTGGGGTTACAAGAACACTGCTCTGTCACTTGCACACGGGGGCGCGCAGAAATCGTTCAGATGGCTTTAGAGGAGGCGAGGCAGACGGCAACAGGTTCTATTCGTGCCACTCAGTGGTGGAGCTTCGCAAGCCGACGTTTCTTGCATCATATTTTCCCACAGCAGCTTCGTGAGGCATTCAAGAAGATAGGTATTGATATAGACCACTGTGTTATGGATGTACCCGATTGGTTCCATTCGTGGATACATAGCGGGGGAAAGAGCGGAGGTATGTGGAATCAGATGTGAAGAGACTTCTTTGATTGGATTCAACAAAGGCTCAAGAAATCGCTTGATGAACTCGATGAGTGTACCCGCAACGAAGTGCGTGAGCTTGCCAAACAGTATGCTCTGGATATGCTGCGCTGGTTCGGTGTGACGGACTTTGACTGGAGCCAGTGCCTCAGGTATACTAAGCCGAAGGGTGTTTTGGCACGCTTGGTGGATTTGTTTTTCTGAGCAGCATCATAAGCCATGTTGGGAGGCTATAGCCATGCGGTTCTACATCTGGGAACATCACGGATACGACCTAGACTTTGAGCCGTACCGAAAACAGGAAATAGACCTGCCGGCAGTGCGGTGCGAACACTGCGGTTATACCTTCTATGGCGCGCCCAGCGCCTCTGACATTCCCCTGGATGTCCCCAGAGCCTTACGCAAGCAGCTCGCCTCACTCCAGACAGAGACGCCTGATGCGTTATCTCCAGAGATAATCTCCATGGAGGCGTTTCGCGAACTGAGCCAGCAGGTGCGTCAGATATACAACTTACCCCCGACCTACCCTGTGATGCCGTCGGCGTATCTGGGCGCGCGTTTTGTTCGCGGCGCTGCGAACCCTGCATGGCACGCCTACGGTCCCGACCGCTACACAGGGAGCCTCTATGTTTCACGCGTATTCGCGGAGCGCCTCAGGGAGCGAGCGATTAGGGGCGTCCACCTGTTCCCAGTGTATACACCCAGTGGTGAACAAAGTTCGGTGCTTCTGGCGGTAGTGACGGGGGATGGGGGTATTCCGAAGATTGATCGGGGTGAGCTGGTGGTGTGTAGCGCGTGTGGGCGCTGGGAAGTGCGAGGGCGCACAAGGGTGCGTTATCAGGTTGATGAAACCCAGTGGGACGGGAGCGACTTTTTCCGGTTTCGCTACTCGCTGCTTGTGGTGTCCGAGCGTGTTGTTGAGGTTGTAAATGAGTTCGGCAGTTCGCTGTTTCCATACACGCGCTGGGAGCCGCTGGACACTGTGGAGCGGGCTTCTAGTGATATGCCTGTGGACTTTGGTCCGTACAGTTTTCTCCAGATTTCTGGTGGGGGTCAGGCGAGAGAAGAGGGTACCTGAGTTTGCTCTTGCCTAAAACGGCGCGTAGAGGGCTTGGGGGGATCCCTGAGGTTGGGTTATACCATGTCGGCGCACGCGCCTATGACCCCCGCACGGCACGGTGGCTGCAAAGAGACCCAGACCTACTGCCTACCCACCCAACAGCACCATCCGCATCCATTCGGCGCGGGCGCGCCCCACATGGTCGGGTTCCGGGGGCGGATAGACGGCGACTCGGAACAGGAGCTGGTCGGCGTAGTCGCGTGCGGGTTCGTCGTAGCGTTGCATGGCGCGCATGCGGTAGACGGCGAGCGCTCGGAGTGTTGTGCCCAGCGAGAGGCTGGCGGTATGCTGGAGCGTGGTGGTCAGCTCCTGCCATTCGGTTTCGAGCGCGTCGGCGTCGATTCGGGCGCGAGCTTCGCGCTCGGCGTCAATGAGCGTGCGGAGCGTGCCGCGCAGGCGTGCCAGCAGGTCGGGCAGTGGCTCGCGCTTGCCCAGCAGCGAAATCTGCACATAGCCCTCGAACGCGAGGCTCCCCTCGCCGTAGAGACCGCGCGTGTGGCACCCCAGCGCCTGGAGCGCCTCCAGCCAGCGCGTAATCTGCCGCGCACGCTGCAACCCCATCAGATGCACCAGCAGCCCCAGCCGAATGCCAGAGCCAAGATTAATCGGCGAGGCGGTCAAAAACCCCAGGTGTGGAGTGTAGCCCCAGCGCAGGGGTAGCCGTTGTAGCACCGACTCCCAGTGATGCATCTGCTGGATGAGCGTGTCGGGTTGCCAGCCCGCGCAGGTCATCTGCAGGCGCAGGTGGTCTTCCTCGTTCAAAATCGCGACCGCGCTTCCGTCGGCGTTCAGCAGCGCCCAGCGGTGGGGCAGCTCGTTAAGCAGGACAGGACTCAGCACGCGCGCGCCCACCAGCAACGCCCGCTCGTCCATGCTCAGGCGATCAATTTCCAGCGCGCCGCCTTCGCCCAGCCCGTAGGGAGTGAGCGCCTCGCGCAGGGTCTGGGCGACGGCGTGTAAGTCGGCTTCGCTGGCACGATGGGGAAAAGGGTACTCCAGCAGGTTGCGTGCCAGTCGTACCCGCCCTGAAATGACCACATCTCTGTCGGGCGCGGGCGCACTGAGCCAGGAGCAGACCAGAGCCAGAATGCGTTCCATCATTCTCGGAATTCGATTCGCCAGCGGCGCGTGCCGAGTTTCTGCCAGCGTCCTTCGGCGCGGGCGCGCTGGATATGCGCGACAGAGCGTTGAATCAGCAGGCGCAGTTCATCGGGGTCACGCGGGCGCGTGCGCGCACGCCGTCCCGTCAAGCCCAGTTGGCGCATCGCCTGCCGAACCGCTTCACTCCGCTGGCTCTGAGTTGCCCAATTCCATCGGCGTCGCATCGGCAATCTCCTGGAGCATCGCCTCCAGCGCGGCGCGAGTCGACTCCTGCTCCGCGCGCGCCTTCAGGTAGTTGGTATCAATCTCTGTCGCATACGCCTGCAACAGCACCCGCGCCCAACGTCCATCCTCTTCCGAGCGCTGGTGGACGAAAGCGTTCAGGCGGTCCAGAATCAAATCCTCCAGCCCGATACAGTAGACGGTTCCCCCGTCTATCTGGATTTCGGTGATGCGTTCGGCATCGCCCGCGAGGGTTTCGTCGGGGATTTCCAGCGTGATGTCCCATTCGGGATGGTAGAACACACGCCCCTCCACGCGAAACCCCATCTGTTGCAGCTCCGCAATTGCCTGCTGGCGCGAGGCGACCACCAGATCGATATCCGCCGACAGGTAGTCGCCCGCCGAATAAATCTCCACCGCGCTCCCGCCCACCACAATTGGGGTAATCCCTTTCGGCTGCAGTCGGCGTGTCAGCTCGCTGACCACAAGCAGTTTCTTTTCCAGCAGGCTCCGCGCCTGACGGAGTCGCTCTTCGAAGGGCATGGAAGCATTATACCGCGATGCTGACGCGCTCGATTGCCGTGCGCATCACCGCTTCGCTGGGAGCGCGGCTGCGCAGGTGCTGCTCGCACATGCGGAACGGGTAGAGCAGGCGGTCGTAGCGCGGGTCGGGCAGGCTCAGCGGGCTCGTCTCCTGCAGCAGCCACGCCGAGAGGCGGTCCGCCCACTCCTGAGTCTCTTCAGGTTCAGTCATCACAGGCATCTCCACGCGCACCAGCCCGTAGGTGGGCGAGGCGCCCTCCCGCCAGCGAAGCCGCAGATACCAGCTATACACATCCGCTACCTTTCCGCGCTGGGGACGGAACACGCTGCTGCGATAGCCCGCGGGCATGCTCAACACCTGCGCCATCCAGTTCAGCGGCAAATAGCCCGTGCGGTGCGACTTGGAGACCCCAATCACGCGTGTGAGCCGACGCTGTTTAAGACTGCTCATCAGGTCGGCGATGGAGCCGTCCACCACCAACCAGTCGCTACCGTCGGGGGACTGAGATTCAATCCATTCCAGCGCGACGCGATGTTCCAGCTGGTCGCGCACGCGGGCGACGGTCGCCGCCGCACGCACCAGCATCGTAGAGAAGGGCGTATCAGCAATCTCGCGCTCCTCAAGGGTGTCGTGAACCGTGATGCCGTGCCGTTTGAACCGCGCCGCGTCGAACGCCTTCAGGGGCAAGTAGAGCGCCTCTTCCGACTCAATTCGCACAGGGTGGAGCTGGCGTTCGCGCCGCTCCAGCAGCCCCACCGACACATAGCCATACACCACGGGCATAAACCCCTGCTCGGTTTGCTGGTAATACATCAGGTGCGAGTGCTGAATGCCGTCGATAAAGTGCGTGAACTGCGTGGCGCTATCGGCGGACGGGATGGGGAAGGTTCCGAACTCTTTTCGGTTCGGTTCTGCCACCAGCATCGCGCCTTCGAAGCCACCCTCTTCGTCGGGTGGTTCCAGCTCGTCTTCGGTGCTGACCCGTCGCACCAGCTTGACCCCCTCAGGATACTGGCGCAGGAACTCGGTTACTTTCCTCAGGAAGGGCGTCATAGTAATGCTTGATTCGGGGAGGGAGGTGGGAGTTCCTGCTTTATTCCCTGCCCGTTCGCTTTTCTGGACTGCTTCGAGGCAACGATCTCAGGAATTCTCTCTTACAATCCGACGCGCCAGCCATCGCCCACACGCTATCACTTCCAGCACGCCTCTACCTCACATAACCTGTCATAGCACCGACTCAAACGACGACACCCCCACCTTTTCCAACCCGCCACTGAACGGCTCGTTCCGATAACCCCACGCCCCGTTCCAGTCGCAGGTCTCCCGCACACCACTCACCAGGTCGCCAAACGCATCGGTTATCGGCGCAGGCGTGTACGCACCACTGGCTGTGGACTTCGCGGCTAAGTCCCCACGCCAAGACCACTGCTTGAACTCAGTCCCCGTGCTGGATGTCTGGGCATACATCGCCGCACCGTAGCTATAGTATACCCATTCCCCATTCACACGCTCGGCAATCAGGGTGTCCCCTGATCAGAACGAGTGTCCTCATATAATTTCAAGTCTACTACTTGCATAGTGCCTTTCCCGCTTAAGACCTCGAGAACTGCGAGGTACGACGAGTTCTTTAGAAAGACGGTATATTCGACTTCGTACTTTCTGAACGCATTGTCTTGGTTTTCTATACCGAACTCCAGAACAAACACTACCCTCCTGAATCTCCACTCCAGAAGTTCGCCACCACTAATAACAGTTTTTTGCCATGAACTCCATATACGCTGCCTACATTCCTCGCAAGGGATGGATTTACTCAAAAGATCAGTGTCGTTACTTGCAAGTGCCTGCAGTACCTCATCGCTTACTTTTACAGCCTCGAGAAACGGAACGCACGCCCTGAAGCCCCACAATCCAAGTAAAACCATTGCGATAAGAAATGCAATACCCGCTCGTTTGTAACTCTTTTTGACACCAAAGCGTCCCAAGCCCATGTTCATTCCCACCACCGATAATCGGGGCTATTTGCTGCGTCGTCTAACCCTCGAATGTAGTCATCGCGCCACCTGTCAAATTCCCGCCAACTCTTGCCGAGACCACCCCAGCCACTACCTGGATAAGCAGGCAAGCGATAGCCACACCTAACTGCAATCGGAGATCCAGGAGGAATCGTCACGCCCACGGCAGGACCGCGATTACCGTAATCGGCGGGAACCTCCACCCATACAGTTCCACTGGGGTCACGGATTACGACACCTCCCTCCACCCCTCCTGGGTGCGGGGGCGGGGTGAATTCGTGCGCGCATTTGGGGCACTTCACCTTTGCAGGCTGCTTCCCAAGGACATCCACCATACCTATAGGGTCATTCAAGCAATACCCATATGCATTCAGCGTTCTGGGCTGATAAATATCCCCCAACCACGGATCCACCTGCAAAAACCGACCCACCGCAGGGTCATACCACCGAACCCCCACCTTCTGCAACCCGCCACTGAACGGCTCGTTCCGATAACCCCACGCCCCGTTCCAGTCGTAAGTCTCCCGTGTGCCGCTTACCAGGTCGCCAAACGCATCGGTTATCGGCGCAGGCGCGTAGGCACCGCTGGCTGTGGACTTCGCGGCTAAATCCCCCCGCCAAGACCAGTGATTGAACTCAGTCCCTGTGCTGGATGTCTGAGCGTACATCGCTGCACCGTACCCGTAGTATACCCATTCGCCGTTCACACGCTCGGCAATCAAGATGTCGCTTGTCTCCAGGCACACTCCTGACACGACGGCATTCAAAGATTCTTTGGATACGGCTGAAGGGTCTGCAAACTGCTCACACACCGATAGTGGCGCACATTAAAAGTACAAAGAACCCCCTGACGTGCAGCACAGACACTCCCAATAACTGCGTCAATAATACTCAACCGACATCTATCGATCAGAATATCGGTATCCAGCACATACTTCATCGCGCTCGCTGGCTGGCTTTGCGACGCAGCTGGCGCGCCCAGCGTGTGCTGCTGGTTTCGGGCTTACGGTGCGCCCAGGCGCCAATCACGTCCGATGCGCGCCATGCTGCCACGATCTGCTGCCCCGCAGGCGACCCAATCGGCTCGATAGTCACGCGCGCCCATAGAGTCCCTAGTATACCTGACTAACTCAGTTTGTCCATTTTCACTTAGCTCTATTCTGGATTGCAGTATGCTTTTTTATCGACTTCGTATGCACCATCAAGGTAAACCCGATAACTGCCATACTTAGTGGAAATAATCGAAAGATGTCATTTTTGAAATTGTTGATACGAAATAACAAATCTATCCATAAAGCGGATAGAAAAATCAAACGAGATAATAAGCGTTTGAAATGAACTCGGCGTTCCTCTATGGAAGCAGCAAAACGCCACTGACAGAGTGTATAACCACTAAGCACTCCAACGAACACTATGGCTGCAGACAACGCAATCAGCAGGAAAGTCATAAGTTCCTCCTAACTCGCGCCCGGGTAGCCCACGAGCGGATGATAAGGTCCCCCTGAGTAGCAGTTTTGGTGAATTAGCTTCGCTTGCTCTCCCCATGCTTCCCATAGATCTATCAGAGCATTAGCACCCCAAAGCACTGTACCCACAATAACAATCCCTGGACTGTCAACCACAACCCCTATAACGACGATAACCACTCCTATCCTCTCTACCCAACTTGGTACCTGAAATCGAAATCCACTCGGATCCACGCACTGCACAGGATCATTCCCACAATACCCGTACCCATTCGGCGTTCTGGGCGCATAAACATCCCCCAGCCACGGATCCATCTGCAAAAACCGCCCCACCGCAGGGTCATACCACCGCACGCCCACCTTCTGCAACCCGCCTGTGAGCGGCTCGTTCCGATAACCCCACGCCCCGTTCCAGTCATAGGTCTCCCGCACACCGCTAACCGTGTCGCCAAACGCATCAGTTATCGGCACAGGCGCGTAGGCACCGCTGACAGTGGACTTCGCCACCAGGTCCCCCCGCCAGCTCCAGTGCTTATACTCCATCCCCGTGCTGGATGACCGGGCGTACATCACCGCACCGTACCCATAGTATACCCGCTTCAGGCGTACCGTTGGAATCAAGTCACTCTATGGGAACTGCTTGGATGCCCTCCACACCACCTACCCATAAGCGGTTCTCAAAAACTGCCAGACATTTAGCATCTCTTATCTGAATGCCTTCTAACCATTGCCACCGATGGTTCATTATATTGTAAACACCTACACTCCTTTGGACAGATGAGGGGGGCATTGTTCCGAACCCCATCGAACCAATTGAGATAAAAATGAGATGTTTCACAGGCAGCACTGCTGTGATAATACCCTCAGATGATATTGGAACTCTTGTAATTTGCTGCCACTTCTGGGTTTCTATCTCATATCGCCAAAGCATCCCGTCGACATTAGCTTTCGAGCCTATCCAAAGCTCTTTGCCACTCACACCAAGTGCCATAGCAGTTATTCCGATATCGGAGCGCACGGCTCGGAAAGAAAATCCTTGAGCGCTCTCTTTGTATACCCATAGCTCTCCTGCGGTGACAACCCAGACACCTTTTCGAGTGGGCACCACAGAATTAACCCAGTCGCTTGCTACGACTATGTCCCATTCTGGCACCTCTTCTTGGCTTCCTATGTCAAGACGCAAGAGATGGGTCTGCGAACCAATCCATAGCTTATTTGCATCCCCCACAATACAAAATGTGCGGTAGGCAAAGCGGGGAGTTACTAAACGCGGTAGCGGTATCCGCTTAGGAGCATTATTTACATCAGTAATGTAGCCAATTTCCCCCTCCATCCAGGTGCAAAACCACAAGCGATGGGTATCTGCATAGAGTCCAGTCAACCCCTTGGGGGCTGTCGGATGGAGACGCCAACATCCGCCCTCCATGACATAAAGTCCTTGACCATAACAGGCGGCCCAAAGTCGCCCTATAAATCTACCCAACGCGACCACCTTGCGCGGTGCTATTTCTGCAGCGTGCGACCAAAACACTATTCTTACCTCCTCCGTCTCTGGCCAGGCGGGTGTGAGGGATGAAATGACTCTTTGTCAAAACCCTCACATGGCTCTATGATAGTAACCTTAAGTACCCTGACTCCCCATTCTTTTTCAGCCTTCTCATGAGAAGGGAACCACACATCAATCCAAATGGTACAACCTTGAGGCATCTTTTTTGGACCGCTTCCGCGATCCTCCACAATCGCGTTACCGTAGCCTGGTATGATAATGGGAGTACCGAACGGAAGACCGCCTTTATCTGGGGGACGCGTGGCCGCCACCCCAGGATGAGTTGGGGTTCCTGATGCAGTTATGCCTCTCGCGTTCGGTCCACAGCACTGCTTGCAGTTACAATATGCTGTTACATATGCGACAACGGTTTTAATCTTGCAGGTTCCATTAGGGTCAACCCAGTATAAGGGGTCATTTATGCAATAGGTATAAGCATCAAGTGTCAAGCATTCGTGTGTATCCCCCAACCACGGATCCATCTGCAAAAACCGCCCCACCGCAGGGTCATACCACCGCACGCCCATTTTGTTTGTCCCCTCGGTAAGTAGAAGACATAACCTGAACTGTGCTTATGAGATAAAAGCCCACTGCAAAGATGAGCATACCAAGCAGCACACTCGAGAATACACCGCCTGAAACCGCTGAAAATCCGTATGCAGACATTAAAAAGAATATAAGGTAATGAAGAAACTTACTGAATGTATCATACACGACTTTGTTTTTATTTGATAAATATACATAAATACAAAGCACTGGGCAAGCAACTTCCATTGGCAGATCAACAACCACAAACTTACAACCAAGGGAGCGGGCGTAACTATAACCTGCTAGCAATAGACACAATAATCCCAACCGCGCAGAAAGAGCTATCCGCGCCGCTATCGACAGGAGAAACGCCAACATCACCATCTCAAAACGCATCGTTGTTCACTCCCACCAGTAGTCTTTTGCGCCTCGTCTCCTCCAGTACTCTCGTGACTGATCTTCCCTTGCAATCGCATCGTCGTACCATCTAGGCTGGTGCCCATATTCCCATCCCCAGTACTTGCGGTCTAACTCATTGTACCGATTTCCAGATTCGACTGCTTTGCGATAGTCTTTTGGTAGCTGCATACCAAATGCGCACGCTCCGCCGATTTTGGCAATATCGGGTACTGGTGCGAAAACAACTCCAAGTATACCTGACACTTTGGCGATAAGTGTACCCAAATCCGCCAACATATCCTCAAACGCCTCTTGCCTGGGCTTAGAGTAAGGGTTCGGTCGCTTAGGCGTGTAATCCGAGAGACGAAAAAGGCATCCACTCGGATCCACGCACTGCAGTGGATCATTCACGCAATACCCATACCCATTCAGCGTCAGCGGCTGATAAATATCCCCCAACCACGGATCCACCTGCAAAAACCGACCCACCGCAGGGTCATACCAGCGCACACCCACTTTCTGTAACCCGCCACTGAACGGCTCATTCCGATAACCCCACGCCCCGTTCCAGTCGTAGGTCTCCCGCACACCACTCACCAGGTCGCCGAAAGCGTCGGTTATCGGCGCAGGCGCATAGGCACCGCTGGCAGTGGACTTCGCGGCTAAATCCCCACGCAAGTTCCAGTGCTTGAACTCAGTCCCTGTGCCGGATGTCTGGGCATACATCGCCGCACCGTACCCGTAGTATACCCACTCCCCATTCACACGCTCTGCCACCACCGTATCGCCTGAATAAAGATACGCCACCTGAAGCGTACCGCGCACCGCCCGCACCCGACGACCCAAACCGTCATACTCATACACCCAGCCCACGCTCTCTCCCTGCTTCTGCAGGCTGGTCAACTGCCCCTCGGCGTCGTACCCCAGCAACCAGGTCTCACCACCAACCCGACGCACGGTTACATTCCCATCAGCGTCATGCTCCCAACTCTGACCATTCAAGGATACCAACTGGTTCGCCTCGTTATAAACCATCGCATCCGTGAAGGTCTGTCCGTTCACCACGCGCGTGCGGGTCAACCGATTGCCCACCCTATCATACCCATACTCTACCGTATAGGCGTTCTGACCTGTTCGTACCTCCCGTACCAGTTGACCCTGATGGTCATAGGTGTATTCCACCGTCGCCTGCCACTGCCGACTGTTCCCCTGCCATACATACTCGCGCTTGCGCCAAATCCGCCCTAACCCATCCCGCTCATATTCCACCGCCCGATACGGTGTGCTACCCGCTTTGTAAGTCTCACTGCGCACCCGATCGGCTCCATCATACCCATACTCCACCAGCGTGCCGTTCCCATAGCGCACCCGCCATAACCGACCAAAACTATCCCGCTCGTACTGCACCTCTACCTGCCACGAACCGTTCACCAGACGCGCCACCTGCTCCAACTCGTCCGCTGCGTTGTAAGTGTAGCGCCACTCCTGCCGCGCCCCACCCGCAGGCTGAACCACCACCGTGTGCAACAACCCGTTCTGCCAGCCATATTCTATGGTGCCCTCCGGCGAGGAGACGCTGTCCAAAAAGCCTGTACCAGGCCGACCCTCCTGACCATCCTGATAAGTCCAGGTCGTCGTCCCTCGCGGCTCCTGCATCGTCAACAGCCGCCCCTCTAAATCATAGGTGTATGCCACCACCCGATCGGGCAACACCTTCGCCCGCAACCGACCCCAGCTGTCGTATTTGTACTCTATCTCCTGACCCCGTGCGTTGCGCACGCGCTCCACCCAGCCCAAAGCGTTCCGCGCCAGCACCTCCCCACCGCGCCCCAGCGCATCCTGCACCTGCCGCAGATAACCCCAGCCATCGTACAACCGCTTCTGCACCCGATGTCCCTCCGCGTCCCACGCCTCCTGCAACAAACCGCGCACCACATCCCACACATACACCGTGGATGCAGAACCCACATTTGTACCCACGCCCGTCAACTCCGTCACCTGAGTCAAATCGCCATACACGTTATGCTCGTACTGCAGCCGATATTGCCCCGCTGGCGTCAGGCTGTCGCGCACCTTGCTCAGCCGATTGAGCGCGTTCCATTCCAGCTCCACCCAGTTGCCCGTCGGGTCTTCCACGCGCGTCAGGTTCCCTCGCTCATCCCAGCAGAACGAACTGACCGCCCCCGACGGCGACTGCACCCAGCTCAGCTGATACAGGTTGTTCCAGCCCAGCTGCACCACACGCCCCTCCGCATCAATCACCTGCACCAGCCGCCCCAGCGCATCGTACCGATAGCACCCTTTCGGGGTCTCGCCTAACTTCACACAGAACTGGCGCCCCGTCCCACCCAGCGTGGCAAGCTCCTCCAGAATGCAGACAGGACACGGCACCATCAGCTGATTGCCTGACGGTTTCCCCAGATACTGAAACGACACACAACGCGCTCCCTGATAGCTATACTGGGTTCGGTACCCCGCTCTATCGCGCCACTCGCTCAAGCGCCCTTCCGCATACGAAAACCGATAGCTCTCTCCAGACCGCTCCACCGTGCCTTCGTACACCAGATCGGGATAGACCACCTGCTTCAAGTACGCCGCGCCGTCAGGGATCTCCATCCCCCCGCTCGTTGGGTCAGGATAATACACAAATCGCCATACGCGCCCTATCGCATCCTGCACGCTCTTCAACTTCCCTACCCACGCATCGGGCACGGGCGTATTCGTGCCTGGCACCGTGTCCGACTCCGTGTAGTACGCCAGCATTGCCGAACGGTTCGCTGTGTCACTAATCTGTACCAGCTGCCCCGCGCTATCATACTGAAGGGTCACTCCCTGATTATGTAAATCGCGTATCGCCACCAGCCGCCCCGCGCTGTCAAACACCCACCGCTCCTGCGACGGACGAACCAGCTCATATTGCCCGTTCTTGAAACGCAGCTGGGCATAGACCCCACGCATCGGCACATAACTCCCATCGGGCTGCTGCGCATACGCCAGCTGACGCCCATCTGGCTCGTTCACCACCACCAGCGGCGGATTGTTCTCAGGCACAAAACTCAACGACGCCTCATAACTGTGCCGCCAGCCCACGCCCAGCACCCCTTCGCGCGGATCCTGCGCATTATAAAACAGCCCAAACGCCACGCCTGCTTGACCACCCCAGCCAAACAACGGCAACGCCAGATGCAGGTTCCCGTTCCATACATTCAGCACCCCGTTCGGCACAGGCAGGCTCCCCTGCCACGCAAACGGCGCCCCGTAGGTATCGGGCACAGGCGCCGTTGCCTGCACCTCCTTGCGCGTAATCGTCAGCCAACTGCCCCCTGCAGGCGCCACCACTTGCACCACATAGGCGTTCGGCGTCGGCACCGCCACATTCACCACCGCAATCGGTACTCCGCCGAACCCTACCTGTGTTTCAAAAGTCTGCCCGGTGAGGCTATCTTGCAGCAGCACGCGCACTCCTGTGTAGGAGACCGACCCCGCATAATCGCCCAACTGCACCGCAAACTGCAGCCGATACCACCCCGCAGGCGCAGGATAACTCCCCGACCAGACGACATCGCTCTCCAAGCCCAGATTCGCTGTAACGATTGCCAGATCCTCGTCATTCACTTTGCCGTCACCGTTGAGGTCGGCTTGCGGGTCGGTGCTACCCAGACGCCCCTCCACAAAGGCGAAGTCCTCACTGTCGATGCGCCCGTTGCGCGTTGCGTCACCATTCGGCAAAATCAGAGTGGGAACATCAGGGGGACACGGAATAGGGGTAAAAGCAAGCGTCAAAACAGAAAGCAAAGTGCTGGCTGTTGCCGCAGGAATCGCCTCAAAAGTATTGACACTATTTACCCCCCCCCCGAAATGCAGTTCGCCACGAAACGCCCGCAAAGGAGGGCATCACCATCGCTACCAGCAGCACCGTCGCAACTGTTTTACCGACTGTTCCTTGCGCCCAAGTTCGGCGCACCCATCGCAAGATATTTGTCCGCTTCATCGCCGTGCCTCCTCAAACGCTCTGTGTGGAACACGCGCGACAATATTTATAGCATGCACCAAGGGGTTTCGTCAAGAGGTGCAGAGAGAAAGCTGTTTTTGAGTTCAAAAAGGATGTTCAAGTGTGAGAGCACGCAAAAACCCACTGCGAGCATTGATACTTTTTCTTCGCTCGCTTTTATGCAACGAAAAGCCGCTACCTTGAGAAGCGCAACGAGGCACCCGAAGACCAAGCGAAAACCGAATGCGCCATCCGCGCTCAAAATGAGCGGGCGCACAGCGCTACGCCCTGAAGGCTTCCCAGCGTTTCTGCTTCAGGAGTGAGACTCTCTCACCTCCTGGCAGGGTAGATTCGCCCCCCTGAGAAAGATTCCTGCTGTCTGGGGCAAACTTTGCTTAGATTTGCCCCTCACTCCTATTCCGTGTGCCAGTGAGCTTATCCGACTACGCCTCTTCTCCGAACACCCACCTCAATACACTGAAATACTGGGATCCACCTCCTGCGCGTAGCCGTTGACGCCGCCAACCAGGTTTTTGACCTTGCCGAAACCCATCGTCTGCAGCAGGCGCGTAATCTGGGCGCTCCGCCCGCCCGAACGGCACACCACCACAATCTCGTCAGCGGGGTTTAGCTCATGCACGCGCTCCAGTACCTCGCCCATCGGGATGTGTCGGAAGGGGTACGGCAGGCGGCTGATTTCCAGCTCGAACGGCTCGCGCACATCCAGAATCACCAGTGGCTCGCCGCGCTCCAGCCGCTCCTTGAGCTGCGCGGGCGTGATGCTGGGCAGTCCGTCAGTCTCCACGGGCGCCTCTTCCCCGCGTATGCCACAGAACTCGGCGTAGTCAATCAGCTCGCGCACGGTGGGGTTTTCGCCACACACGGGGCAGTTGGGGTCTTTGCGCAGTTTCAGTTCGCGCCAGCGCATCTGCAGGGCGTCCAGCAGCAGCAACCGCCCAATCAGCGGCTCGCCCACGCCCAGAATCAGCTTGATGGTCTCGGTCGCCTGCACCAGCCCAATCAAGCCGGGCAGGATTCCCAGCACGCCGCCCTCGGCGCAGCTCGGCACAAGACCAGGAGGCGGCGGCTCCGGATAGAGACAGCGGTAGCACGGTCCGTGCTGTGCCCAGAACACCGACGCCTGCCCCTCAAACCGAAAGATACTGCCGTACACATTCGGCTTGCCCAGCAGCACGCAGGCGTCGTTCACCAGATAGCGCGTCGGGAAGTTGTCCGTGCCGTCCACAATCACATCGAAATCGCGCATGATGTCCAGCGCGTTCTCGGAGGTGAGGCGCGTTTCAAAGGGGATAACCGTTACATACGGGTTGAGGTCCCGTATCTTCTCCATCGCCGACTGGAGCTTGGGCTTGCCCACATCGGAGGTGAAATGAATCACCTGCCGCTGGAGGTTGGAGTAGTCCACCACATCGAAGTCCACCAGCCCAATCGTGCCCACGCCCGCGGCGGCGAGGTAGAGCGCGAGGGGCGACCCCAGCCCGCCCGTGCCGATCAGCAGCACGCGCGCCGCCTTGAGCCGCCTCTGCCCCTCCATCGTGACTTCGGGCATAATCAGGTGGCGACTGTAGCGCAACACCTCCTCTTGCGAGAGCGTGATGGCTTGCAGGCGTGCGTCGTCGATGAGGCTCCGCACGCGCTCCTGTGTGCCCACGCCCCCTGCCACAGAGGGCACAATCATCAGTTCGGCATCGGGCGCGAGGGGTGTCTCCAGCCCCTGAAGGTGGCGCACATCCTCCTCGCCCAGATAGAGGTTCACAAAGCTGCGCAACTGCCCCTGCTCGTTGAACAGGTGCGGGCGCAGCTTGGGATAGGTTTCCACCAGCTTCTGAATCGCTTCGCCGACCGTGCGGGCGTCCACACTCAGTTTCGCCTGCTGGTCGGTGAACACACGCAACGCCGTTGGGATAAAGATGGTTGGCATACTCATTTCCTCCTGTTTTTATACTCCTGAATCAGCGCCTGAAACTCAGGCTGGTTTCGGATAGACTCGAAATCGGTATCACGCTCGGCGAGGCTCACGAGGCTGGGGTCCAGCTCCAGCGCGCGCTTGAGGTGGGTGAGCGCCTGCTTACCCTCCCCAGCCAGCGCGAGCATGCAGGCATAGTTATAGTGCGCGTTTGCGTCGTCGGGCATCTCTTTGAGAATCTGCTCGAACACCTGCGCCGCCTCGCGATACTTTTTGTCCTGATAGAGTCGGAACGCGCGGTCCTGGCGTCGGAAGGCGAGCTGCATTCGGAGCAGGCGCTTCAGTTCCTGCACGGGTTCGGGATGGTCGTCCACGCGCAGGTCAATATAGCGGTCATCGAAGCCCGCGTAGCCGCCGTTTTTGCGAGCGACGAGGATGGCGGCAGACTGCTTGCCACGCGAGTCGCCGCCTGCCCGCTCGCCCGCCTCCAGCGCGGCGATGAGCTTCAGCGCGAGTTCACCTTCCGTCTTCTGGAAGGCTTCCGCCATCGCCTTTACGACTTCTTCGCCCGTGAGGATGTTGCCCTGCACCGCGAAGTTCTCGCCTGCAATCCCGCCTGCCCATGCGATGCACTGCTTGCCTGTGAAGGTTGCCGAGCGCCCGCGAGCGTCCACAATCCCCACCTGACGCTGGTCTCTGCCCTTATCGCTGGCGGTCAGGCGGCGAATAACCTCCTGCGGATGGAGTTTTCGGGCAAGCAATTCCAGCCCGCGCGGTCCGTAGGTCGTGTTGGCAAAGGACTGGGTTGCCACCGCGCCCACCCCTGCTTTCGCGAACGGCACGACGGAACCCACCGCCAGAAACTTCGAAGCAACCGCCACACCCACATCGCCCGTTTTCGGGTCTGCGCCTACCACCGAAAAGGTTCCGAACGCCTCTCTCATCGTTGCACCCCGTGCCGAATATTTAGCGTGGCTAAAGTATACCCGACACCGCGCGCATGGTGTATAATATCCCCGTGCATCGCCTGATTGGAATAGAGACGGAATATGGTCTCTATGTGGAAGGGCGCAGTGTGTCCGAACAGATGGGGGACGCAGTAAGCCTCCTGCGGTGTTGCCCGTTTCCAGCGGTCAAGAAATGGGACTATCGTCTGGAAGACCCCCGTCGCGACATGCGCGGTTTCCGCGTAGAGCAGTTAGCTGTAGACCCCAAAGACGCTGAGATTGAGCGTGCGCACCCGATTAGCCTTTCGGAGCAGGAGGCGCGTGCCGACCATGTCTTAGCCAACGGCGCCCGCTTCTATAACGACCACGCACACCCCGAATATGCCACGCCCGAATGCCTGCGCCTGCTGGATTTAATCGCTCATGACAAGGCGGGCGAGCGAATCGTGCTGGCGACCGCCCGCGCCTTTGAACGCGAAACAGGGCTGAAGGCGCACCTCTACAAAAACAACTCCGACCATCACGGCAGCAGCTACGGCTGCCACGAGAGTTATCTCCTGCGGCGCGATATTGAATTCAATGCTCTGCCCCTCACGCTGGTGCCGTTTCTGGTGACGCGCATGCTGTATGCAGGCGCGGGCAAAGTGGGGGTGGAGGTGAACCCCTACCCGCGCGTGCCCTATCAGATTTCCCAGCGTGCCGATTTTTACATGGATGTAATGAATGTGGAAACGCTTTACAGGCGCCCCATTTTCAACACGCGCGATGAGCCGCACGCCGTCGCACGGCGCTACCGACGCCTGCATGTCATCTGCGGCGACGCGAATATGAGCGAGTACGCCACCGCGCTCAAGGTCGGCACCACCGCGCTGGTGATAGACCTGATTGAAGACGACTGGCTCCCCGACTTCGTGATGAAAGACCCCGTGCGCACAGCCCAACAACTCTCGCGCGACCCCGATGGCAAGTGGCTCGTGGAAACCGAAGGGGGGACTATCAGTGCGATTGACCTCCAGCGCCACTACCTCGCCGAAGCCCAGCGACGCTACGCCGGGCGCGACGCCGAAACCGACTGGATTCTGCGCGAGTGGCAAACCGTGCTGGATACCCTCGAAACCGAACCCGAAGCGCTCGCCGACCGCCTCGACTGGGTGGCAAAACGCCAGCTCCTGCAACTTTTTGTGGAATCTGAGGGGGTTTCCTGGGAAGACCCTGCGATTTTTGCCCTCGATCTGGAGTATCATCATGTAGACCCCCAGCGGGGGCTATACTATGCGCTTGTGGAACAGGGGCAGATGCAGACGCTGGTCTCCGAGGAGGCGATTGAACGCGCGATGACCACGCCTCCCGAAGACACACGCGCATGGATACGGGGTATGTGTGTGGCTCGCTTTGCAGAACAGATTCAGAGCCTCAACTGGGAGCAGATTATTCTGCGCTCGGAGGCGCAAACCGTTCGGCTGGACCTCAGCCGAATGGTGGGCAATCTCAAAGTGCTCAACCGCCGTCTCACGGAGGTTGACAATATCACCACCTTTGTGCAGAAGGTACAGGAGGCATCTCATGATGTGGCAAGCTGAAGAGCGTCTACGGCGTCCGATCCCGCAGGAACCGATTACCCGTCCGGGGGGCGATGGCGACGGTCCGTCCCGTCCCGATGTGAAGCGCCCCGACACGAACGAGCTGCTGAAGCGGATGCGCCGTATTGATCCTGAGCAGGCACGGAAATACCGACAGCGCAGTGGAGAGTAGTCCTATGCACCATGCAGGCGACTTCTTCGCGCTCCTGCAGGCGTATCAGGAGCGCACGGGTGTGCGCATCCCGCTTCTGAGCGCGTTCACGGGCGAAGCGCCCGCCCACGCCCCCCGCGAGAGCGCAGTTGAAGTCCATGGCACGACCGTGATTGCGCTCAAGTTCCGTGGGGGCGTGCTGAATGTGGGCGACCGCCGCGCTACCGCCGCGAACGCCGTGATGTACGACCGCGCCGACAAGATTATTCCTCTGGACGACTACACCCTGATTGCGATTGCAGGCGCCTATGGACGCGCGATGGAGGTGGTGCGCTACCTGCGCCACGCCTTCAAATATTACGCCCGGAGCCAGCTCCAGCCCATGAGCCTCGATGGCAAACTGCAAGAGGTCAGCCGCGCGCTGGCTGCCAACCTGCCGAACGCCCTCAGCGGCATCGGGATCTTCGTGCCCATTCTCAGCGCGTATGACCCCGCCACCGATAGCGGGCGAATCTTCTTTTATGATGTGAGCGGCGCGCGCTTCGAAACACAGGAGTACGGCGCGGCAGGCTCCGGGGCAGAGCGCATCCGCGGCGTGTTCGACTACATCACCAAAACCAAAGGACCCTTCAGCGCACGCCCGCTGGAAGAGGTGCTGGAAGAGGCGCTGCTGATGCTGGATATCGCCGCCGACCTGGACGCCGCCACGGGGGGCATCGATAAGGTTCTCCCCACGGCACGCTACGCCAGCCGCGACGGCGTGTTCGAAGTGCCCGCCGACACCATCCGCTCTATCGTCCAATCCCTGCGTGCAAGGAGCCTGTAGCCTATGCTAACACCCTACGATTTTCAGGAGAACCTGCAACAGCGTGCGCAATACATTCGCAACCGCCTGCAGTCGGGCAGCCCGGTGATTGGGCTGAGCTACGACAACGGCGTGATGTTGCTCTCTGTCCGGCGCCAGACGCGCAAGGTGTACGAAATCTACGACCGCCTGATGCTCTCCGCGATTGGCAACCAGTCGGATGTGGAGACCGTGCGCCTTGCGGCGATTGACTTCGCGCATCAGGAGGGGTTCGTGCGCAGTCCCGACGATGTAACGGTTCAGCGTGTGGTGGGCTTTGCGCTCAGCCCTGCCCTCAAAAAGGCGTTTGGCGACCCGCTAACTGCGCCGTTTGTGTTTCGCGGGCTGTTCGCGGAACTGCACGACCGCCCCGAAGACGACCTCTTCTACATCCTCAACTACGACGGCGACTTCCTGCCCATGAATCGGATGGCGGTGATTGCGGGCACGACCTACGCCGAAGAACAGGCGCTCCAGTACCTCAAGGAGCAGATTCAGAGCGTGCCGGCGCTGGAGGAAGCGATTCGCCGTGCCCTGACGGCATGGGGCATCGCGCGGCGGCTGGCAACGCAGGAAGAGCGCGAGCATGTGTCCGAACGCGAGGCGCACGAAACCCTGCGCGAAATTCTGGACAGCGAAACCCATGTGGAGGCAGGCGTTCTGGAGCGCCAGACCCTGCGCGAGAACCGCTTCCGCCTGCTCCGCCCCGAAGAGATTGCCGCGGCGATGCCATTGCCGCCAAGCTCGCCGTAGCAGGGGCATCCTGCCCCTGCCCACGCGCAGGATGCGCAAGCTACTTGCGCTGACTGAGGTTGGATTCGTTTGACAGAAACCGCTTCAGCCGTCGGGCGCCAAAGCCATGCGGCTCTGTCTCCTTCAGGCGCGCATGGAGCCTACCCCGATTGCTGAGCGCTGTCTCCGCTCAGGATACGGTAGAAGCAGTAGAAAAACAGCGCCAGCACGAAAGTCCACGCGCTGATCATAAAAATCCAACCCTGTAGACTCATGAGGCGACCTCCTGTTGTTTGCGTTTAAACGCAACGCGCACCATCACGCACATTGCGATAAATAGGATAATCAGATAAGCACGAGTCAGCCACACGGTCCAGCCTGTGCCCTGCCCTTCCACGCCCTGCTGGAAGATGGTGCCGTTAATCAGCGGCACGGCAATATTCAGCCAAACCCAGAAGCCCAGCATGAACGCCAGAATCAGCGGGGCGATGTATTTGGCGCAGTAGTAGAAGAAGCGGGGCGGACGAATTTGAGCGCCGCGCTGGAGTTCTGCCCACATCTTCTCGCCGCCGAAAATCCACATCATCAGGATAATCTCAATAAACGCGAACAGCGGCGGTCCGAAAGTGCCTGCCCAGAAGTCCATCACATCCAGCGAGCCGCTGAGCAGAATGCACAGATGCGTGCTGGGCAGCCACAACGCGCCCAGAATCGCCACCGCCTTCGAGCGCGAGAAGCCGTACTCGTCCTCCATGAAGGCGATAAACGGCTGCGCCAGCGCCATCACCGAAGTAATCGCCGCGATAAAGAGCAGGAAGAACCAGAGCATCCCCAGAATCTGCCCCAGCGGCATGAACTCAAACACGGGTGGCATTGAGGCGAAGCCCAGATAGAAAGAGCCTTGCGAGGTAATAATCTGGGTTGCCGTGATGCCAAAGAAGGTCACCGCGGCGGGAATGGCGATTGAGCCGCCCATGACGACCTCCGCCGTCTCGTTCGCCGCGGTGGTGGATAGCCCAGTGAGCGCCACATCGTCGTCCGCGCGCAGATACGAGGCATAGCACTGAATCGCGCCCATGCCCAGACTCAGCGAGAAGAAGAGCTGCCCAACCGCGGCGAGCCAGATTTGCGGGTCAAATAGCACAAACCGCATCACCCCGTCGCGCTCGACATACCACTGCGGCTCCCAGAGGAACGCCAGCCCGTTCAGCGGTCCGTGCGCCTCCGACACGGGGTGCCCCAGCGTGAACACGCGAATCATAAGAATCACCGCCAGCACGAACAGAATCGGCATGCCAACCTTCGCCAGCACCTCGATTCCGCCCGATACACCCCGCCACAGCACATAGAGGCTGAACAGGAACACACCCCAGAAGACCAGATAGCTGAACATCGGCACGCGATAGATGTCGCCCACGGGTTGACCCTGCTCGTCAACCGCGCCGATGTATGCCTTGCGGGCGTTGTCAAAGGGAGCCACAATCTTCTCCTTGACGATAGCGGCTTCTAAGGTCTCAAGGCGTTTTTCGGGGGTGAGCTGGGCAATCTTCTCGTCGGTGAGCTTGAGCGCGTTTTTGAGGAATTCCGCCATCTTGGGGGTTACCGTGCCCTCGCGGAACGCCGCGACATCGCTGGCGGTGATGGGCAAGCCTGCCAGCACCTTCTCGCTCACCTCGCCCCGCGCCAGCGCCGAAAGGTCTTCTTTGGTGATGCCTGTGTCCGCAACTTTGGGCAGCTGGTCGGTAACCATATAAATGCTATAGCCCAGCGTCCAGCTGGCAAGATAAGAGTAATAAATCAGAATAACCGTCGGCATAAACAGCCCCAGCACGCCAAGATACTTGCTGATTCGGTGCGGCCACATAGAGTGAAACATGCCGGGGGTTGTGCCGTGCCCGCGCGCGCCGCCATAGCGTCCTTGCGCCCATTCCAACCACATCAGCGGAATCGCCATCACGATGAGGGCGATAAAATAGGGGATCATGAACGCGCCCCCACCGTTATTGGCAGCCTGTCCGGGGAAACGCAGGAAGTTGCCGATGCCGATAGCGTTCCCCGCCATCGCCAGCACCAGTCCAATACGGCTGCCCCAGTGTTCGCGTTGTCCGTTGTTGTTTGCCATACGCTTTCCCTCCTTGTCAGCGCGAGTCTCTGGGTTCGACGCGCGAAATAGTTTCTCTGCTAAAGAATCAGCCGAAAGAGCGCTTCCAGTAGCAAGGGCGTCTGAGGCATCTCCAGCAGGCGGAACCATGCGTAGCCCACGGCAGCGCCTTTGAGCGCGCCTGTGCGGTACCGCACAATCCCCGCGCCCTCGCCCCACGAGCGCCCCTGTCCCTCGCGCAGGGTAATGAGAGGCAAATATTCGTCTTCGGGGCTGACCAGTGAGCGGAGCATCGGGCGCCAGCGCCGGTCGCCCCCTTCCGGAAACGGCGTCGGCTCAGCGCTGGCATAAGGCATGAGCGTTCGGTTCCAGAAAAACCGCAGGTTGGGCACCGGGGGTTGCTCAAAGCCTGTTGTTCCCGCCTGAGGATTCGGGCTGCTGCCCGCTATCGGCAGTCCGAACCGCCGCGCGTCGCCAATTGCCTTGCCATCAGCATAGTAGAAGGGAAACGGTTGATAGGATAGCGTTAGCAGACGACCCCCTGCCTGAAGATAAGCCCTCAGTGCGCCGTCCACATCATTCGGCTGGCGGACGCTGGCGCGGTATGATTCGCCCCCTGCGTAAACCAGCGCCTCATAGCGCTGCGGGGTCAGCCTGCCCGGTTCTACGACTTGCTCCCATTCCAGCAGCGCAATCGGCAACCCTGCTTCGATCAGCCAGAAGAAGGCTTCGGAAGAGGCGTCGGGTAGCACGCCGATGGTTTTGCCCTGCCACCGCTTGCGAAGTGCTGCGATGGCATCTGGAGGGAGCGCGGTCAGTGGCGTTGCCATACGCGGCGCGAGGGGCAGCTCCCGAAACTGGCGCGCGTACTCGGCTGTCAATTTCAAATAACGGTCGCCATGCTCTACCGATGGCTCAATTTCGCTTCCCTCATGCCACTCGTTGAAGCTGGTAATCAGCACCCAGTCGGGGTTCAGCCGCAGCGCCGCCTCCCACTGCTCGCGGTAGGAGCGCCCCTCATAACGCGCGACTGCCAACCCCGGCGTGCGGATTTTGGTGTCGTCATAGCCGGGAATCACCGTGGCACAACGGATCCGAAACAGCGCGCCCGCCTGCTGGAACACCTCGCGAAAGTGCGACTCTGTCGTTGCCTCTACCTGCTCCAGAGGCTTGCCTGCCAGCGCACCTGCCGTGTTGTAGGTGTGAACCCCATCAAAGATTCGGCAGGCGGTTTTGTCGAGGCGGTCGGCAATCGCGCATACGCCCGGCGGGCTACGGCGTGCGATCTCCGCTAACACGAGTGCCCACTGGCTCATGCTCAACTGCTCCATCGCACGCGCATAAACGAAAATCACAGGCTTGCCGTCCACCTTCAGATAGGCGGGATGCGCCCCGTAGCGCCTCAAAATATACTCCCAATCCGCAAGGGCGGTTTCGGGGTTGCCCGGCTCTGGCACCGCCTCGTAATAGATGCAGACCTGAAGGCGATGCTGCTGGGCAGTCCGTAAGAGCTGGGAGAGCGGTTTCTCTTCGTAGCCGCCCTTCCCCCACCACGAGAAGATGAAGCCGTCCAGCCCAGCCTCACGCGCCCAACGGCAGTGTTGCTCAATCACCTTCGGGTCGCTTGAGTCGTAAGCGCCGAGTTGTGGGTAATGGGTGGAGGTCGCGATTGTTTTGCGCTCAGCGTCCACGCGCTCCCAGTGGAGCCATCTCCCCGATACGGACGGGTTGCCGTACCAGCCGTAATAGAACGCCAGCACCTTGCGCGGCGGGTTCTCGTAGCGCACCTTCGCGCGCGCCTGCAACGCCTTCAGCAAGTCGCTCATGGGAGTACCCTACACCTTCTGGGACCCATTTCCTGCAAAATCGGCGCGAAAGCGGCAGGATTTTTTCGCGAGGGCGCGTACTTTATGCATTACCGCGCAAGTAGGGTATAATTGCTCTCAGGCGGTACGGCTACTCGTGCAACAGAGATGCTCTTATGAATCCTTTATAGGAGGTAAGCACGAGTAATGGGCGACCCGAAACAAATGTTGCAAGAGGCGATTGCGCTCAAAAACGAAGGGCGCTACGACGAAGCAGAGCGTCTGCTGAAGCAGGTGCTGGCAGTGGATCCACGCTCGGCTGAGGCGCACCATCAACTGGGGCTGGTGTATTGCTTCACGGGGCTGTTCGACGAATCGATTCAGGAACTGGAGACCTCCGTCCGCCTCAATCCTGAAGCGATTCAGCCGCGCCTGGATCTGGCACTCACCTACTCGATGCTGGGCTATGAACCCGAAGCCAAGCGCGAGCTGGAAGAAGTGCTTCGTCGCGACCCCAACAACGAGATGGCGCAACGCCAGATTGTCTACTTCAAATAAAGGAGGCGGGAACACACTCCCGCCTCCTTTTCTACGGATTTGAACCGTCAGGATTCCTGCGCACCACACCCCGAAAGAGCGCGCCCAATCCAGGATCCGTGTTTGCGTTACTGGGCAAGCGCCGACGGAACCCCGTGCCCTCTTCGCCCAGAACATGGAGAAACACAAGGCACATCTCGTCGGTGGTGCGCTCGCCCCAGGTTACATCTTTCGGGGGCTTGTTGGGGTTGTTCGGGTTCTTCTCGGAGTTGTCGTAGTAGGCGCGGACCTCCACGCGTGTGCCCCGTGGCAGGCGCACGGGCGTCTTATAATGGTAGGTATCCTGCCACTTGAAGTCCCAGTCTTTAATCCAGATAAGGGGGATGGTTTTGCCGTCGGGCGTGTAAGCGTCCACCTTCATCTCGCGCCCCAGCAGGTGCATATGGGGTGTAATCGCGACCACCTCCACATCGCGGGGCGCAATCCAGAAGGCGCGCACCTCGTGGCGCTCCGCACCTGCAGGGATGCGGAAAATCGGGTTGATAATCCATGCAATCCCGACAGGCGTGGGGTTCGGCGACTTCGCGAAGTAAAGCCCCACGCGGGTCTTGTCGCGTTCGGGTTTGCCTGTACGGTAGTAGTGGATTTGCAACACCACATCCGCGCCTTTGGGCAGGCGGTAGCCCGTGCCTTCGGGCAGCACACTGGGTGTGAAACCGGGCGCCCAGCCGCCAATCATCCCTGCAGGCACAAAGCCGGGCCAGCCGAACGCCGCATAACCCGGTTTCGGGTCCATCGCGTCCAGCTTGCGGGCTGTCCCCGTGGTGTCCAGATACACTATCACATGGTGAACCGTGTTGCGGTTGCCCGGCTGGATGTCAATCGCCTGCACGAACTTGTCTTCGCCGAAGTTGGTGGGAATCACAAAGTGGCGATACTCGTCCTCGCCGGTGGGACCCACCTCGTACTCTTCGGGCATTTCGATCACCACATCGGGTTCGCCGAGTGTCCAGCCGTTGTCGAACTTGCGCGGCGGTGGCAGCTCACTGGGGTCGCCCAGGGGCGCGCCGCTTTCCACCCAGCGCGTGATGAGCGCGATTTGCTCATCGCTCAGACGCCGCTCGCCCTTGAACTCGCCATAACCCGGTTCGGGTTTCCAGGGAGGCATCTGGCGCGCCTGCACATACTTCACAATCTCCTTGCGCCATGTATGCACATCGCGGTAGGTGGTGAGGCTGAACGGCGCAACCTCACCAGGGCGATGGCACGGCACACAATATTCCTGAATAATCGGGGCGATATGCCTGGCGTAAGTCACGGGGGCGGTTTCCACCAGCTCCGCCTTAAAGTGAATCGTGCAACCGAAAGTTTCGGTGGTGGCGACCTTGACGGGCTTATTTTTCAGAACCGCCTCAATTGCGTCGCGCAGGTAGTGGTGGCGCACGCGATTCTCGTAGCGGTTATCGTCTATCGCGCCGCGATAGCGCACGATGCCCTTTTTATCAATCAGCACGACCTGCGGGGTCATCGTGGCGCCCAGTTGCATCGCAATGAGCCCATCCGCATCGTGAACGGCTTTGAAGGGAAACCCGTATTCACGCAGGTGGGCGCGAATAGCCGCCTCATCGTCATCGTGATTGGAGTAGACGCCAAAGAACTGAACCCCCTTCGGCGCGTAGGTTTTGTAGAGCTGATTGAGGCGCACGGCATACCGGTTCACCACAGGACATTTCGTGCCCAGAAAGAGGAACACCACCGGACCGCGCTGGGTCAGGCTCTGGAGCGTGTGCGCTTGGCCCGTCAGGTCGGTAAACTGGAGATTCGGGGCGGGTTGGTTAAGGCGCGCGGCGTTCGGCGCTTCGGTCAGCACCCGGTGCTTCGGACTCACGGTCTTTGTGGGCGCCGTGTTTTGCGGCGTATCGGCATGCCACAACAGCAGGCTCAAACCACTCAGAGTAAGCCCCAGACTCCACCAGCCTCTCATCTTTTTTTCTCCTGACCCGTTGTTCGATAAGATTATACCCTAATAGACGCCTGAAACCTCGTAAAGTTCTGGGCGTGCCCCAGGTAATAAAATAAAAAAATGGGGCTCGTTTCCGAGCCCTGGCAGAGATGCTCTCGGTCTTGAGAGCAGGACGACCCTTGCATGGGGTTTAGACGAGGCATCTCTGCCCGTGTTCTGCAGAATTGCTACTCTTCCTCGGCTCCGATGGCGCCGCCTCGTCCGCCGCCTGCAGGAGGTGCGGGAGCGCCCGGTGCCATCGGACCGCCTCCGAAGCCGCCCGGCATGCCCATTTGAGGTCCCCCTGCAGCAGGCGCGGCTGCCGCCTGAAGCGGGTTCTCAATCTTCTGCTCTGTCGCGTTCAAATCCGGCATGGTGGGCGCTGGGAGAGGCTGGGGCATCATGTTGTTGCTCAACACGAACAGCACAATCAGCACCACCAGTCCTAAAGCAATCACACCGATTGCTACTGCATCGACGCCTTTTTGCATAGCCTGTTTGCCTCCGTGTGTGCGCTGTCGCGCGGGTTATATTATAGCATGTTCGGCTCACAACGAACGCCTCCTGCCACCTGCAGGTATAATTCGCGCATGAGCCGACAAGCCGAGACCTCTGTTTACACCTTGCCGATTGGCGATCGGCGTCGCCAGTACCTGCTTCAAGCGCCCCCCGGTGTGATTTTGGACACCCATCGCCGCCGCCCTGTCTCGCTCAGCCAGATGGTCGCCCTGCTGGAAGACCGCCTGTTTATTTTAATCGGAGAACTGCACGACAACCCGCGCCATCACCAGTTCCAAGCCAGTGTGATTGAAGCGCTCACTCTGGCAGGACGCGCCGTGATTGTTGGGATGGAAATGTTTGACCGCACGATGCAGTACCCCCTGAACCTCTGGACGCTGAACCGCCTCAGCGAGGAGGAGTTTATTGAGCAATCCCAGTGGCGGCAGCAGTGGGGGTTTGATTTCGCGCTCTATCGCCCCATTTTTGAGGTGGTACGCCGCTATCGGTTGCGCCTGACGGGGCTGAATGTGCCCCGTGCGCTGGTGCGGCAGGTGGGGCGCAACGGCTGGCAGAGCGTCCCGCCCGAAGAGAGGCTCGGCATTCCCGATTTAGACCTGAGCCAGCAGGAGCATCGGACACTCTTTCAGACGCTGATGGGTGGGCATCCCCCCACCGGCGCGCAAGGTGAAAACATCTACGCCGCGCAGGTGCTGTGGGATACGGGCATGGCGGATAGCGCCATCCGCTATCTGGAGCGCACCGTGCCCTCGCCCCGACTGGCGTTCGTGATTCTGGCAGGAAATGGGCATGTGATGTACGATGTGGGCATCTCCCTGCGCCTGCGCCAGCGCGGCTACACAAACACAGCGACCATCGTCTGCCTGCCCGATAGCGAGAAGCCGACCCCCATCCGCGCCTCGCTGGCAGATTTTGTCTACTCGCCCCAGAAAGCATAGGTGGGGATGTTGAACACCCAGCCAACCAGCACCCAGCCCATCCCCACGATTGCCTCGCCCATAATCAGCCCCAGAAAGAAGGGGAGCCACTTTCTGTAGAGCGGCAGCCCCCCATAGCGCACAATCAGCCATTTGACGACCCACGCCAGCAGCAGGGGGAGCCACACGAGATGCATCGACCAGCTGCCCGAAATGGCGTACCCTATCGGGTGGAACGGGAAACCCGGGATGGCAGAGCGGAGCGCCATCAGCCCCAGCGCGGTTAAAAAGCCGACCCCTGTCATCATCTGGGCATAGGTGTTGGGCAGTGTGCCTGTCGCCAGCCAGCTGTGCAGCCGATTGAACGCCTCCTGCCCGAACACGCGCCCGTGATGAAACTCCGCCGATGCCCCCAGCGCATATGCCTGATGCAGATACCCCCAGAAGCTGGCGACCGAGCCCAGCACCCCCGCCCAGAGCGTCACCCAGAGATAAGGCGCCAGCCGCGCCCCACTCAGACTCGCCATCTTCAACCCCTCCAGCGCGAACGGCATCGGATGGGAGCGATACGCCCGATTGAACCAGTAAAAGAAGTTCAGCATCACCAGATCGCCCGAAGTGAACGCCCGCGTGCCGCCCAGCCGAATCAGCAGGTGGTCGGGTCCCGAAAAGTGCTGGTCATGCACGGGCGGTCCCAGCTCGGCGCGGATGCGCGTAATCACCAGCGAAATCAACAGATAAATCAGCACCGCCAGCACCGCCACCTGCCAGCGCATCCCAAACGCCCACAGAAACAGCACCATGCCCGTCAGTCCCACAGCCAGCCCTATCAGCGCGGTACGGTAAGGCAGGGCTTCGCGCGAGTCGTCAAGGTCGCTCTTTTCGGGGTGGCGCAGGTGCTGGATAATCTGACGCACCAGCCCCCGCCCGCTCAGCAACAGATACGCGCCTATGCCCAGATACGCGCCAATCCCCTGCTCCCGAATAAACGGGAACTCTGGCACAATGTCCCATCCCATCGCGCTCACCCACACCAGCTGCGCCTTCCAGAAGAAAAAGAAAAACCAGCACGAAAACAGCAAGTCCAGCGGCAGGAGATACCCAATCCCGATTGCCAGCGGATAAAACGAGATGGGAAACCAGCCAATCGCATTCCACGGGCGGTTCACAAACAGATAGCCGATGTTCTGATGCTTCACGGGGATGGCAGGGATGGAGGGGAACCAGTAGTTCAGCCCGTTCAGCAGGTCGATTCCGCCTGCGACGGCGAACCCTGCCCAGAAGAGTCGCGCCCGCCAGAGCGCGCCCGAAGGCTCCACCATCCGCACGGGCAACTCCACCAGCGGAAACGCCAGCCGCTCCGATTCCGTCCACGCGCGGCGCACCAGCGACACGATACAGAGCATCGTCCACCACAACAGCGTAATGAAGAGCAGCCAGAGCGCAAGCGGCTTCGCCCACGCCATCAGATGCTCCCACCGATAGAGCGTGGAGTTGCCAATAAAGTAGCCCCGCAACGCCTCCGTGTCGGGCACAGTAAGCGCCGGTGGCAGATGCTGAAGCACCGTTTCGCGCCAGTGGGGGTTCTCCACCACATAAAAATAAGGGTGCGCCATCATCTGCACCAGAATCGGCGTCATGTCGTGCCCTGCAAACGCCGACCCCACACAGAGCATGGTGTAAATCATCAACAGCTCGGCAGGGGTAAACGCCCACTGTGGGCGCCAGCGCACCAGAACCTTGTTCACCGCCACCAGCACCGCCAGCCACACCACGCAGTTCAGAAACAGCGAAATAATCGTGGGGTACGGTCCGGGGCGCACCTTCTCCATGTAAATCACCCAGTAGGCGTTGGGAAAGAGCAAGAGGCTCCCTACCCCGATTGCCCGCCAGCGCAGGACACCCCCCGCAACAGCCTCCGACTCTGAAGCACGCGGCTTCACCACGACCATGCGCATGGGAAGTATGGGGAACGCTCTTTGATTCCTGCCTGCCTGAGAAGCGATCTTAGGAAAGCGAGTTGGGGCATACTCCTCTCGCTATGAACGAGCGCGAACCTTATTCCAGCGACTTGACCGACAAAGAGTGGGCTCTCCTCGAACCTCTGCTCCGCAGAGCGCTCTACGGACGCAAACGCAAACGCCGCGGGGTCCCACCCCAATAGCCCCTGCGCGAACTCGTCAACGCCATTTTGTATGGGTTGACCACCGGCTGCCAGTGGCAACAACTCCCCCACGACTTACCCCCGTGGCAAGCGGTGTATTCTCACTTCCGTCGCTGGCGTCCGTTGGGCGTGTGGGACACGCTCCGCGAGGCGTTGGGGCGTTTGGAGCGGTGTCAGAGAGGACGGGAGACGCCCCAGCACCTTGCCGTAGACAGCCAGAGCGTGCCGTCTACGGCAAATGGGGGGCACGCGGGTACGACGCAGGCAAGAAAATCAAGGGGCGTAAGCGCCATATCGCGGTCGACTCGCAAGGGAATGTGTTAGGGGTGTGGGTTTCGGCGGCGGATGTGTCGACTGCGCAGGGGGCGTATCAGGTGTTGGATGAAGTATTGGCGCGGTATCGGGAGGTGCAGGTGGTGATAGCGGATAGTGCATAGGATCGGGAGGGGTTGCTGGAGTGGCTGTTGAGTAAGTGGGAGGTGGGTTTGGATTGTGTGGCGCGTTCGGGTCAAGGGTTTCAGGTGCCGTCGCGTCGTTGGTTGGTGGAGCGTTCGTTTGCGTGGTTGTTGGGGCGTCGTCGGCTGGGTCGTTGTTATGACCAGTTATGTGAGGTGGAGGCGGGTTGGATTGTGATTGCGTGTGTGCGGTGGCTGGTGCGTCGGATTGCGAGGCAGAATTCCTAGACGCTTCTTACACGCTTCTTGAGGATCCTTTTTTGACCCTCCCTCTTACAAGCGTGTCGTGGTGGGATGTGCCTATAGGGAACACCCGGTGCCACCTCCTGCAGGAACTCCGCAGGTAAGACGAGTTGTCTCAATAGCCCAAGAGAGGAGACATGCAGAACCTCATGGCGGATGGGTTCGCACGAGATCGTTCCTGCTTAAGGGTGGCGTTGCGCATGCTCCCCTTTTCATCGGACAAGACCTTCAAGGGTTGTCGGTTTATCTCCGTCCAACAGGTTGGCAGTGGTGGACAGAAAGCATCTCAAATCTCCCAGAGAATTTTCCAGCGACGGGTATAATCAGCGCTGACAGGGTCATGCCGTGGTATCGTGAAGTGGTAAGTATTCGTCTATAACTTCACACGAGGAGGTGGCAAACCATGATCCGGCAAGAGAAGCAAGAGGCGTTATCACCGCCGCCTGTTGTTTATGCCTTCTTGGACATAGATTTAGACCAACCCGCACCCAAAGGGCATTACTGGATTAGCCTCCATCGTAAAATCTTACGCTATCGCGGAGGGGAAGTCGTTGAGGAACCTCTGCAAAGTATCCCCCTTTTTCTCGATCCGATAAAGAACGAGTTTCGCCATATGGACCTCTCGCCTGATGGTCAGTATTACTATTATGCGGGGGTATCTTTCACCTATTGCGGACGAGTTGGCGACGCTGGTTTCAAACCGATTGTGCTGAAAAGTCTCTATCGCTGCAAGTTTTCACCAGATAGTCGTTTCCTTTGCGGATATGGAGGCGGCGAGGTAGAGGGGATGATAGTGGTAGATTGTGCCACACGCCGTGTGCGCCGCTTAGCAACGCCAGAGTATCCACGCGACACCGAGGATCCATATACCGCCTATCGGTTTGGGTGGTATCCAGACAGTCGGCATATCTGGTATCAGGAAGATGTCGGGGCGCTCGATTATCATCGGCTGCGGGCTTACAAGCAGGATGTGGTCAGTGGGCGTCGCTGGGTGTTGAAAGGGCGCCAGATGGACGAGGTGTACCGCGATTGGGCGTTGTTGGATCCGCGCTACCGATGGGGTCCTGTGGGGATGGATGATAACAGTGCCTTCCGTTACTCTCCTCGCCAACAGGTTCGGGTGCGGGTAAAGCCGCTTTTCGAAGGGAATTCTCTCAGATACCGTCCTGGGCATCAGCAAATGTCCGTAGAGTGGCGGGATGGGCGTTCGCGCGTGGTGATAGAGCGAGGGCAACACCCTTGGGTCCAGATACTTCCGCGAGATGTGACGGAGGATGGGCGTTGGGTGCTTCTTTCCGTTGGGAAACAGAAGGACGAGGAAAACTTTCACAGCGAGCTGCTTGCAGTAGAAGTGCCGACGGACAGGAGGTACAGCTATGTTGAGTTATCGGGGAAAGGTGTTGGTCTGGTTGGTACCCCGCGGCTGGAAACCCCATACGATAGACCTTTGTATCAGTTTTGGCGAGGCGAGGCGAATCTTTGAGAGCGTTGTTGTTGCGGGGCTGTCAGGATGGCGGTTTATGGGAGTTCGGTACCGGGTGCGACGGGTTATCGGGTGCGCTGGGGCATGGTGAGCGGGAGTTATTCCAGCGCGAGTGGGGTGTTGCCGGGTTCGGCGCGGCGGTATACGGTGTCGGATTTGGTGAGTGAGCGGGAGTATTACTTGGTGGAGGCGGAGTGGAATAGAGAATATATTTCTATCGACCTGAGGTGAGGGAGGGGAAAGAATGAGCTTCTTTATCAACAGGAACACTCCACCGCCTATAGAGTTGGTTTGCACTGAGAACAACTATCTGACCCTCGCAAGGTATGAATCGGGCAAGTGGCAGGCGAAGTCACTCTTTCCTTTGACATTTGATTACCATCGGGAGGTACGGACCTCTCCAGACCGGCAGTGGGTTTACTGTATGACCGTGGCTACCCTGTTGGCAAACTTACAGGTGGGAGAGAAGTTCAGCCTGTTATCGAACGCCCTTTATCTTAGCCTATTTTCTCCAGATAGCCGGTATCTGCTGGGCAACTCGATCGGGGGTCTTGCACATCATCATAACTTGAGCCTTTTCGATGTTCTCAGACGAGAGGAGGTTCGCGAACTAAGTTATGGAAAGGGTGAGATTGAAAAGTTCGGTTGGTATCCTGACAGCCGCCACATCTGGTATGCACTGAAGTTTCCAGCAAGTCGTGCAGCAGAGCCTCGCCTCGCCTATTACCGACAAGATGTTATTACCGGGAAGCGTCGTGTACTGAGTATCAACGAAGTTAAGCAGCTGAGTGTAGATTGGGCACTAACAGACCAGCGTTTTCGGCATGGATATCCATACTACGCCTACTCACGCCATCATCAGATCCGCCTTCGCATAGAGGGGTCTAAAACAGAAACCATCGGCAATGGACTAAAGACGACCATAAAAGCCTATCCTTATGTAAAGTGTGAAACACAAGAAGGAAAAGAACTTATGGTATTGCGCCCTAGTCAGCACCGCTGGAAATATGTTCACGGGTTAGACATAACCGATGATGGACAGTGGGCTTTATTAGTTGGTACTCCAGAAGATGGTACAAAACTTCGCTATCTCTCAGTGATTGATATCAGGAAAAGCCGAATAGATGTTGTTTTCCAAATAGAAAATTTTCAAAAATTAGATAAATTTACCATTTTACAAAACTATTATGATAGATTGTTTTTGATTGATTTGTGTTATTTTGTTTATTCTTCATAGTGATATCGAAAATAGAACCCAGATTAGAGGCGTTCAGGACACTGGGTAGGGTATAGTTCTCACCCCTATGAACCAGAGAAAAATCTCTACAGCAAGGGGGGACATGGGGGTACGACGCGGGCAAGGCAATCACAGAGCGCAAAC